>Ga0335072_10009737_pt1 | contig 13858 bp, 12 predicted proteins | sample Lox_Sample_21_FD_206725 | JGI IMG/M metagenome (GOLD analysis project Ga0335072, IMG submission 206725) | Soil microbial communities from Loxahatchee National Wildlife Refuge, Florida, United States - Lox_Sample_2.1 | ecosystem: Environmental > Terrestrial > Soil > Wetlands | place: USA...
ACCACCTTGCGCGCCACCTTGCGGCACACGTTGCCGATCTCGCGCTCAAGATTGCGCACGCCTGCCTCGCGTGTGTAGTAGCGGATGATCTCAAGGATTGCATCGTCTTTGAAGGCGATGTTCTTCTCGCTCAGGCCGGTCTGCTCACGCTGCTTCTTGATGAGGTACTGGCGCGCGATCTCCAGTTTCTCCTGCTCGGTGTAGCCCTGCAGGCGCAGAATTTCCATGCGGTCCTGCAACGCGGCCGGAATGGTGTGCAGCACGTTGGCCGTCGCGACAAAGAGAACCTGCGACAGGTCGTAGTCGACGTCGAGGTAGTGATCCTGGAAGGTTGTGTTCTGCTCGGGATCGAGAACCTCGAGCAGCGCCGATGCCGGATCGCCGCGGAAGTCCGACGAAATCTTATCGACCTCGTCGAGCAGGAAGACCGGGTTCTTGGTGCCAGCGCGCTTCATGTGCTGGATGATCTGGCCGGGCATGGCGCCGATGTAGGTGCGGCGATGGCCGCGAATCTCGGCCTCGTCGCGCACGCCGCCCAATGAGAGGCGCACGAATTTGCGGCCCGTCGACTTTGCAATCGACATGCCCAGCGAGGTCTTGCCTACTCCCGGAGGTCCGACGAAGCAGAGGATCGACCCCTTGGGATTCTTGACCAGCTGGCGCACGGCGAGAAACTCGAGAATGCGCTCCTTGATCTTCTCAAGGCCGTAGTGATCGGTGTTCAGCACCTTCTCGGCATAATCGATGGAGCGCGTCTCTTTCGACTTTTTCTTCCACGGTACGGCCAGCAGCCAGTCAATGTAGTTGCGGCTCACGGTGGACTCGGCACTCATGGGCGGCATGGCTTCGAGCTTCTTCAGCTCCTGTATCGCCTTTTCGAGCACTTCCTTCGACATGCCGGAAGCTTCAATCTTTTTGCGCAGCTCGTCGAACTCGCTCTTTTCGCCGCGGCCCAGCTCCTTCTGGATGGCCTTGATCTTCTCGTTGAGGTAGTACTCTTTTTGCGCGCGTTCCATCTGGCGCTTTACGCGGCTCTGGATGTTGCGATCAAGGTCGAGCTTCTCGATTTCTATGTCCAAAACATCGGCGATGCGCGTAAGACGCGCGGCGGGGTCGAAGATGGCCAGCAGTTCCTGCTTCTCTTCAATGCCCAGTTGCAGGTTAGCGGCGATGGTGTCAGAGAGCTTGGCCGGCTCGTCCATGCGCACCGTGGCAATAATGGTTTCGTAGTTGAGCGACTGTTGCAGCTTTACGTATTGCTCAAAGAGCCCGGTGACGCGCTGCATCAACTGTTCCACCGCGGGCGTCATCTCGAAATTGGTTTTGCCGGTGCGCACCGTAGCCACAAAAAAGCCGTCGCGGTCGTTCACTTCAACGCTCTTGGCCCGCTCTACGCCTTCAACCAGAACCTTGATGTTGCCGTCGGGCATCTTTACACTCTGCACAATGTTGCAGATCGAGCCGACCTGATAGATGTCCTTGGCCTTGGGTTCGTCGATGGACGCGTCGTGCTGCGTCGCGAGAAAAATCTTGCGGTCGCCGGTGAGCGCCTCTTCGAGCGCGCGCACGCTCGACTCTCGGCCCACCACGAACGGGGTCATCATGTAGGGAAAGATGACCATGTCGCGGATGGGCATCATGGGCAGCTTGCGCAGCTCGGATTTTTCTCGGGGAGTCGTCATCGGGGCACCTGATTCTTATGACGCCGCTCAAGCCCGCTCGGCAACGCGCGAGCCTTCCGGGGTCATAGTGGGATTGTACAGCGGACGGGAAATCTGCGCGTTGTTGAAGTCGCGGATTGCGAAAAAGTTTTCGTCCCAACTCCAGCCTTTTCTGCGGCATAGTGGATCAACCCATCAATCGAAGTTCAAGATGGACCTGGATGGAAGCAGTGGCGCATCCGCTAAAGAACCTGTAGACAAGTTCTCGATCCTCAGCGTGCCGCGGGCGCTCGCGTTTATCTGCATTCTCACGTCCTTCATGGTGCGGCTTTGGGTCAACCACCAGAAACAGGTTCGGCGAATGGCAGCGGCGTAACTTCCTCGTCGACCGGACAGTATTCGAATCTTACATTTCGATACTTGATTAGGGCTGAACGGCGCTACAGGCGATAATGGCTCAAGTGCAATTGGAGAGGATCCGCCATGCAGGAACGTGCAATGCCGCAAAAGGAACCTTATCCGGTCGATGTTGAAGCGGGAAAAAGCTACTTGTGGTGCGCCTGCGGCAACAGCGCTACTCAGCCATTCTGCGACGGCAGCCATGCTGGAACGGGATTTACCCCCATCAAATTCACGGCGAAAAACTCTGAGACCGTGTGGCTGTGCGGATGCAAGCGGACCCGTGACAAGCCGTTCTGCGATGGGACGCATGCGGGGCTGTAGACCAGACCACCGAGATCTGAATGCGGAACTCGGTGGCTACGCCCGTTTCAGATTCGAAACCGGAGGCACCCACCACGCAGAGGGCAAATTCGGACCCTTCGAATGAAAAGGCCGCGCGATGCGCGGCCTCATTCATTTCAGGCTGCAATTTGCGCGCGTTATCCCGCCTTCTCAAGCAGGCACAGGCTCAAATCTCTGCGCTCCACCATATCCTTTGTGATCTCGATGTCGCGGACTCGCTTGTTCGAGGGCAGGTGGTACATGAGGTCGAGCATCAGTTCTTCGAGGATCATGCGCAGGCCGCGCGCGCCCACCTTGCGAGCCAGAGCCTCGCGCGCAATGGAGCAGATTGCCTCCTGCGTAAAGTGCAGGCGCACATTCTCGTATTCGAAGAGCCGCTGATATTGCTTGAGAATCGCGTTGCGCGGCTTGGTGAGTATCTCGATGAGCGCGGCTTCGTCGAGTTCGTCAAGCACACCCACTACGGGCAGTCGGCCCACGAATTCGGGGATGAGCCCGTACTTGATCAGGTCCTGCGGCTCGGTGCGGCGCAGCAGTTCTGTGTCGCGATGGTTGCGCGTCGTGGCTGCATCGGCATCAGCGTCGGCGGCGCGGAATCCCAGCGCCTTTTTGCCTACGCGCCGGCCCACCACGCGCTCGAGGCCAACGAACGCCCCGCCGCAGATGAACAGAATGTTGGTGGTGTCGACCGCGGTGAACTCCTGGTGCGGATGCTTGCGCCCGCCCTGCGGCGGCACATTGGCAACGGTGCCCTCGAGGATCTTGAGCAGCGCCTGCTGCACCCCCTCGCCGCTCACATCGCGCGTGATGGAGGGGTTCTCGTCCTTGCGGCCGATCTTGTCGATCTCGTCGATGTAGATGATGCCCTGCTGCGCGCGCGTAACGTCGCCGTCGGCGGCCTGCAGCAGCTTGAGGATGATGTTTTCAACATCCTCGCCCACGTAGCCGGCCTCGGTAAGGGTCGTCGCGTCCACAATCGCAAACGGCACGTCGAGCATCTTGGCCAGCGTGTGCGCCAGCAGCGTTTTACCCGAACCCGTGGGACCGATGAGAAGGATATTCGACTTGGCCAGCTCGACATCGTTGTTGCGCAGCCGGTTCATCTGCACGCGCTTGTAGTGGTTATACACGGCCACGGCGAGCTTTTTCTTGGTCTGGTCCTGCCCGATGACAAAGTCGTCGAGAAAGCTCTTCACTTCCTGGGGCTTGGGCAGGTGACCGGCCACCGATGCCGGCGCCGCCTCGCCCCGATCGTCCTCGAGAATCGAGTTGCAGACAGCCACGCACTCGTCGCAGATATACGCCCGGGGATAGTCGCTGGGCGACGAGATCAACTTGGCCACGGCGTCCTGCGATTTATGGCAGAACGAACACCGTAGCGCTTCTTCAGGTCCCGTGCGCGTTTTCATTGCTTAGCTCCCCCGCTCTTCCGTCCGGTCAGCGTTCGCCGGTTCTCAATTTTGTGTACGCGACGTGCTGTAACTTATTTTCGAGCTTTGCTCGGCCGCCCTACATCCTCGGCCGGTCGATGATTTCGTCCACGATCCCGTAATCCTTGGCCTGCTCTGAGTTCATGATGAAATCGCGCTCTACGTCGCGTTCGATCCGTTCAAGAGGCTGGCCCGTATGTTTTGCCATCAACGTGTTCGTAATTTCGCGAATGCGCAAAATCTCGCGCGCATGTATGTCGATATCGGTCGCCTGGCCGCTCAGCCCGCCCATAGACGGCTGATGGATCAGAATACGCGAATTGGGCAGCGCGAACCGCTTGCCCTTTTGCCCCGCCAGCAGAAGAAACGCGCCCATGCTTGCCGCCTGGCCAATGCAATACGTAACAACGTTGTTCTTGATGAACTGCATTGTATCGTAGATCGCGAGCCCGGCTGTAATGGAACCACCCGGCGAGTTAATATACAACGAAATATCCTTCTCCGGGTCTTCTCCCTGCAAGAAAAGCATTTGCGCCACGATCAGGTTCGCAATCTGATCGTCGATCGGCGTACCCAGAAAGATAATGTTGTCGCGCAGCAGACGGCTGTATATGTCGTAGGCGCGCTCGCCCCGGCTCGTCTGCTCTACCACCATGGGAACCAATGCCATTGAACTGCCAGCTCCTAGCTTCCAGCTCTTAAGCTCTCAGCTTTGTTCGTGCCTGTTTCGGCTGTTTTTATCAAGACTCGACCCAAAGAACTCGAGCCCCATAACTAACCCTCGGCCGGCAGTCGATCGTACAGCAACGTCGCCGTTTTCTCTTTAAGTATTTGCTCACGGATTCTAGCCATTCCACCGTCCTGCGTCAAACGGGCCTTCAAAGTGTCCAAAGGTTCACGCGACTGATATGAAACCAGTTGCAATTCATGGTCCACTTCCTCGTCGGTAACCGTTACTTTTTCGGCAGCGGCTATTTTGCCTAGCAGGATAGAGGTTTTTGTCTCGGCCATAGCGCTGTCACGCTGGGCTCCGCGCAGCCTCCCAAAGTCCAATTTCCTCATCTGGTCGGTCGACATGCCCTGCTGCGCCAGCGCGCGCAATCCGCGTTCCAGCCTCGTATCTATTTGTTCCTGAACGAGCGACTCGGGCACCGGGAACTGGAACCGCTCATTGAGGGCGGCAAACAGCCGATCCTTTGTTTCGTTTTCCACGCTCCGGCGCTTGCGATTCGACAGGTGCTCCCGCACCCGCGCCTCCAAGTCGGCCAGGCTCTCATACGACCCCAATTCCTTGGCAAATTCGTCGTCCAGCTCTGGCAATATACGCTTTTTGATCGCCTTAACCTGTACATCGTAGGCTACAGTCTTGCCCGCCAGCCGAGCTTCGGAGTAATCAGCCGGATACACTACCTCGGCTTTCAATTCCTGGCCGGGTTCGGCGCCCCGCAGCGCATCAGTAAACGCCGCAACAGTCTCCTTGCCGCCAATCTCCACCAGAGCATTCTCGCCCGCCAGCGGCGCAGCATCGGCTTCATCCGCGGCAACATCCGTTACCTGGCCCGTGTAGCTGATCTCGGCCCAGTCGCCGTCAGTCAGGGGCCGATCTTCTTCAACCGGCTCAATTGTGGCCCGCGAGTCGCGCAGAGCGTCAAGTTCATGCCTGAATTCGTCTTCAGTCACCTCGACCGGCGGTCTGGGAACCCGCACGTCCTGGTAGCCCTCAATGGAGAACTCCGGCAGCACTTCGAAGACAGCTTTTGCGCGCAGAGGAGCGCCGTCTTCCACTGTTATCTCAGTCACTTGCGGCTGACCCACCGGGCGCACGTTCATCTCGGCGATGCCCCGGTTAAAGCGCTCGGGCATCAGCGCGTCGATCACATCCTTGCGGATCTCGCCGGCAAACTTGCGTCGGATCACACTCTCCGGCACTTTGCCGGGGCGGAAACCGGGTATCTTCGCATAGCGCTTGTAGTTCGCGGTCACGCGTGAGAAGGCCTTCGAAACCTCTTCGGCCGGAACATCGATCACCAACTCGCGGGTGCAATCGGGATTCAGAACGGGCCCATGATCATGAGCGTGATCATGGCCTTCGTGGTTATGGCCGTGAGACGTTTCGGAGGTGTCAGACGAAGGTGTGTTTTCAAGCGGAGGGGTGTTTTCGAGGGTGCCGGTGGTGCTCAACGTATTAGCCTTCCAGGCGCGGAATGCGCCAGTCATGCCACTTTTTGCGGGGGCCTGACGCGGGCCGGCAAATCACTACTGCCAATCCCGTTTCGCCGCTCAATTTCAGCCGTCTCATGCTGCCGTTCGGTGACGAATACAGCAGCTTGTGGCCGGGGAAATTCCTCATTTCATGGTACGTGGGTTTGTGGATGGGGGTCAAACCGGGCAGTCAGTTGAGAACAAATCAACAAATTCAATCGGCATGCCGGCGGGCGGCCTGGGCACAGACTCCGCCCGCTAAATCGAAAGGTTATCGCTCCGCCATCTCTGGCTTGCGCACATAAGGCAAGAATCGCGGATCGGCGGCGCCGCAGGCAGCAAAGTGCAGCCTCGCATCGCTGAGGCTCAGGTTACCATTCACTGTGAGCCGAACCTCTTCAGCGTCTTCATCTTCCTGCCCGTCGTCCTCCCACCAGCAAACCGGGCAGAGCCCAAGCGCGCCAGGGGCCTTGAGCGTTTTATATCCGCAGCAGGGACAGCGAAAACGGTTCTCAGCGGTCATCACACTTGGTTGACGGTACTTCGCCAGAAGCAGATTACTTCGCCGGCGCTCGAGAAAAGCAAACATCCCACTACCACCACGCGACTATTTGATGTCCATCGGCCCGCTTCGGTTCCCGATCAGCTAATGAGAATTTGGTTTAGAACTGAAAGGCCAGCCCGGTGGTGAACTGGTCTTGGCTGCCGGAGCGGACCATTCGTCACCTGCGTCTTTCTATCCAATTAGAATTTCACGCGGGAGAACAATCATGATTCGGGCTGTCCGAGCCTTCGCCGCATTGGCTACATCGTTTCTTACCGTATCTCTGCTCGCCGCTCAATCGGCGCCACTGCGCGTGGCTATCGTGGGCCTCGAACATGGCCACGTTGAAGGCTTCCTTGGCGCGCTGCCCTCGCATCACGACGTTCAACTGGTCGGAGTCGCCGATGCCGACTCGTCGCTGATCGCGAAATACCAGCAGAAGTACCACCTCGATCAGACGCTCTTCTACAAGAGCGAAGCCAACATGATCGAGCGCGTCCATCCCGATGCGGTTCTCGTCTACACGCCCATCAGCGAGCACAGGAACGCCATCGGCATCGCTGCGCAATACGGCGTGTCGTCAATGGTCGAAAAGCCGCTGACTATTTCCTACGACGACGCACTGGCCATTCGCGAGATTGCGCGCTACCACAAGGTGCATGTGCTGGTGAACTACGAGACTACGTGGTACTCGAGCAATCGCGCCGCTTACGGTGAGCTGCAGCATGGGGCTCTTGGCGAGTTGCGCCGCGTGGTCGTCAATGACGGCCACCAGGGACCAAAAGAAATCGGCGTGCCGCCCGAGTTCCTGAGCTGGCTCACCGACCCCGAACAGAACGGCGCCGGCGCGCTCTACGATTTTGGCTGCTACGGCGTGGACCTGATGACCTGGCTGATGCGCGGCGAAGCGCCCATCTCGGTAATAGCAGTGACCAATCACGACAAGCCGAGCGAATATCCGCACGTGGACGATGACGCAACCATCGTTCTCCAGTATCCGCACACACAGGCCGTGATTCAGGCCTCTTGGAACTGGCCCTTCAGCCGCAAGGATATGGAGGTCTACGGCTCAACCGGCTATGCCATCACAATCGGGCCCGACAAGCTGCGCACGCGCCACCAGGGAGAAAACGAGGACCGGACCTCGAACGCGCCTTCGCTCGACGGCGCGCAGCGCGACTCGCTCAGCTATCTGGCAGGTGTGTTGCGCGGATCGATCAGGGACGAAGGCGACCTGAGCGCGCTCGATACGAACGTGACAGTGATGCGAATTCTCGACGCGGCGCGCGAGTCGGCGCGAACAGGCCAGGCCGTACGATTAAGGTAGCCTGAAGAAGCGCTGCCACTTTCGTCAACGCATCGAGGAAATCACGAACGCGTGGTCCCTGGCTCGAGCGGAGCACCCTGTTGTTGCTGCCTTCCGCCAGTTGCCAACGCTCCAAGTAATTCGTCGACCGTCTCAACACAACCCATTCCGGGATGATTTTTGTCAAGTTCCGCGCCCAGTGGACGCGCCTGCATGAAGAGCTTTCGAGCGTCTTCGGCATCTCCGCGGTCCATTGCGGCCTTCGCCGCTTCGAAGAATGTGAAGTACTGCAGCGGCAGCATGGGGAACTTCTCGATCGATAGCTCTGAAAAGGTGTAGGTGTGCACCGCCGCCTGCATTTCCATGCGAATTTCCAGCGGCTGCTTGCTGCGTTGAGTAATCGTTCCCCACACGACCAGGGTTGCACGCAGCTTTCCCAGGTGCTGCAATGCCGATTGCTTGTTGCCAATTCGGGTGTATTGTGGCAAGAAGCGGAATTTCAGTTCCTGCGCTTCCGGAAATTCACTCAGTGTGCTTTGCACCACCCGAAAGAACTGCGTGCTGACCGCGTCTAACGCCTGCAGCGTGCTCGCCGTCCCCAGTGTCTCCGGGTCCACTGAGATCACGTCAAATGGCGCAATCGCGATACCGATTTCGTGCGGCCCGAACGGGCGCGCCCGCGCCCGCTCCCGCATATAAGCCCGTGCGCCGATTGTGAGCGGAAATGCCAGCGAAACCAGCGCGAGCCCAACGAAATAGCCCAATCCGTAATGCGGGTCTTTCACGTTGTAAATCCGCGCAAACGCGAAGGCGTAGAGCAGGTCGTACGCAACGGCGAATACAGAAATGGCTGTCACCAGGGAAAGTGCGAAGGCGCCCGGCGACCGGAGTGAATACTTAAATGCCTTCGCAATCTGGTCGGGAATATCGACAATATCCATCACGCTTCTGTGACAGAAGTTCTACCATTTTTCGAACTTTGCCGCCATATTTATTTCGGCATTTCGGGGGAGATGAAAGCGGACCACGCTACAGCCAAAAACGAGCCCGTGCGCAAGCAAGTCGGTCGAAGGACTCTTTGACCGCTTTCCCTTGCTCCCTTGCTCCCTTGCTCCCTGGTTCCCTGGTTCCCTAGTTTTTACGGCACAAATACCTTCAGCCGCACATGCCACTTGGTGCTCTCGCCGGGCTTTAGCGTCACCATTCCGGTGTCCATGCCGTTCCACTCCTTGCCGAATGGATCGGCAAAATTGTACTGGTGCTCGATGGCCACGAACTGCTGCGTCGGCGGCGCATACATCTGCAGGGTCTTGATCTCAGGCGACAGGCCCTCGATGGCGACGCCATACTTCGCCGCCGGATCGATCACTTTCACCGTAACCGCGCCACCCTTCCACGTCAGGTGGCTCCAGTTATCGTCGTAGAAGTTCTTGCCCAGCGCCACGCCGCCCGGGGCCTGCAGGTCGTATTGACCGCTCGCGGGCACAAGCTTACCGGTCGGGAAAACGTTGCCGTAATCGTTGACCAGCGCTCGCATCGACCCCGGAATCTGCACGCGCACCTGGGTGCGATCACCAGAAGGCAAATTGAAATACGGGTGCCAGCCGATCGAGACAGGTTCATCTTTGCCGCCCACGTTGTGCGCTACCACCGTCGCATCCACGGCCTCGGCCGTGAGCGTGATCGTAATCACCAGGTCGGTCTTCGAAAACCATTGCCCATTAAAGTCGCCGCAATGAATCACACCCGTGACCTGCTGGCCGCCGGGCAGATCGGCAACGCGAATATCCTGAGCCTTGGCCTTGAGAATGAGCCCGTGCATAGCATGCTTGATGCCGTTGGGCGGCGGGCCGGAGTTGTTGGCGGGCAGCGTTATGTCGCGACCGTTCCACGTAGCCGTAACCGTTTTCCCGTCGGCCGAAAGCTTGCCCACGATGCGGTTCGGATAGGGGAACAAAAATGCCGCGCCCAGGCGGTAGCCGAGGTCGCCAAATGCCGTGTCCTGCTTGTCGAGCATCTGCTCGGCTTGCTCGGGGGGATGCGTGTACAGCACGTCGACATTGCCCTTGCCGGGGAAGTTCGCTGTAATTGAAAGCAGTTCCATGCCGCGGCCAGGCATCACGGTTACGCTGGTGAACTCGGGCTTTGTGGTACTCACCGGCTTGCGGGTCAGAGTGACGAGCTTTTCGCCACCGATCTCAATTCCGCCTAGGGGCGCGCTCTGGGCAATGCCGGTTTGCATAAGGCAGGCGCCGGCTATAGCGGGCAGCGCAATAATGCGAACAATTCGATTCATCATTCCTCTTCCCCTGTCGAGTCTTCCTTGTCGTTCGATTTCGATTTCTACAAGGAGCCGGTTTGCGCAGTAAGAGTTTACGGCTGCGCGAACGGGCCGTTCCTTGATCGTTGCCATTCTACGCCAGCGGTACGGGACGACATTGCCTGGACTTCATCAAATCCATCAACCAACCGCTTACAATCGACCGTGGTATATGTGAATGCCCAAACAAAGCGCAGGACTGTTACTTTATCGGGGCTCAATCGGCCCTCCGCAGGCGGCGAGCGACACGATGCTGGAGGTTTTCCTGGTGCATCCGGGCGGGCCATTTTGGACAAAAAAGGATCTTGGGGCATGGTCGATCCCAAAGGGCGAGTACGTTGATGACGAGGAGCCCCTGGCCGCGGCGTTGCGCGAATTCGAAGAGGAGACCGGATTTGCGGTAATTGCCACGCTGCCACGGGAAGGGTTTTTGCCGCTCGGATCGGTTCGCCAAAACAGCGGCAAAATTGTTTCTGCGTGGGCATTCGAAGTGGGTGCAGGTCTCATAATTGACCCAACGCGGATTCGCAGCAACCTATGTGAAATCGAATGGCCGCCGCACTCCGGCCGCCACATTCAGGTTCCCGAGGTCGATCGCGCGGCATGGTTCACGATCGCCGAGGCCCGCCGCAGGATTTTCGCGGCGCAACAGCCGTTTCTCGACCGGATCGTTGTGGCGTTTGCAGCCGCGAAGGGATGACCGATGCGAACCAGCCTGAGCCAACCTGAGGAATCAATCTCCGGTTCACTCATAGAGACGCCCGCTTGAATTACCATGTCAAAACGGCGGCCCGAGACCGGCCGGGCTGCAGATTCCCGCAATACGAGCCGCATTGGAAACCGGAGTCATTCGCACGCATCCCATCTTTGAGGGAGACCCATCATGCCGACGACTGTTGCTGAAAGCGGATCGAACCAGCAAACCCAATCGCAGGAAGTCAAGCCTTTCACCGAGCGCCCGGCGTGGGCCGCGCTTAAAACCAATGCCGAAGCGCTGCGCGACGTTCACCTGCGCACGCTATTCGCGGGTGACCCCGAGCGCGGCGAACGGTTCACAGCAGAAGCTGCGGGTCTCTTCCTCGACTACTCGAAGAACCGCATCACGGCTGAAACCATTCAGCTTTTGATTGAGCTGGCCACAGAGTCTGGCCTCGCCGAGCGCATTGTGTCCATGTTTCGCGGCGACAAAATCAACATTACCGAGAAGCGCGCTGTGCTGCACACGGCGTTGCGCGCGCCCAAAGACGCGACCATTCTCGTCGACGGCGTGGACGTTGTGCCGCAGGTTCACGAGGTGCTCGACAGGATGGCCGCGTTCGCGACAAAAGTCCGCAGCGGCGAGTGGAAGGGGCACACCGGCAAGCAGATCAAGAACGTGATCAACATCGGGATCGGCGGGTCAGATCTTGGCCCGGTGATGGCTTACGAGGCGCTGAAGCACTACTCCGACCGCTCGATGACGTTCCGCTTCGACTCGAACGTGGACGGCACAGACTTTGCGGAATCGGTGCAAGGCCTTAACGCGGAACAGACTCTCTTCATCGTCTCGTCGAAGACGTTCACCACGCTTGAGACCATGACCAATGCGCGTACCGCGCGCGAGTGGCTTTTGAAGCAGCTGGGCGGCGACGAGTCGGCGATCGCAAAACACTTTGTCGCGGTTTCGACCAACGCCGGCGAAGTCTCGAAGTTCGGCATCGACACGGCCAACATGTTCGGCTTCTGGGACTGGGTGGGCGGGCGCTATTCAATGGACTCGGCCATCGGTCTCTCCACGATGCTGGCAGTCGGGCCGGAGAACTTCAACACCATGCTGGCTGGCTTTCGTGAGATGGACGAGCATTTCCGCACGGCGCCGTTCGACAAGAATCTGCCTGTGCTGCTCGGCCTGCTTACGGTTTGGTACATCAACTTTTTCAGTGCGAACACCGTGGCCATTCTGCCGTATGAGCAATACCTCAAGCGCTTCCCGGCGTACCTGCAGCAGCTCACCATGGAAAGCAATGGCAAGCATGTGACGCTCGAGGGCGCGCGCGTGGACTACGAAACGTGCCCGATTTACTGGGGCGAGCCGGGCACCAACGGCCAGCACTCGTTCTACCAGTTGATTCACCAGGGCACGCGGCTCATCCCGTGCGACTTTATCGCATTTGCAAACTCGCTGAACCCATTGGGGCCTCATCACGATATTCTGCTGGCCAACGTGTTTGCGCAGGCTGAAGCGCTCGCCTTTGGCAAGACTCCGGAGCAGGTGCGCGCAGAAGGCACCGCGGACTGGCTTGTGCCGCATCGCGTTTTCGAGGGCAACCGGCCGTCGAATGTGATTATTGCCGATGCGCTGACGCCCGAGGCGCTGGGCAAGCTGGTGGCGCTCTACGAGCACAGCGTGTTTGTGCAGGGCACCGTGTGGCGGGTGAACTCATTCGACCAGTGGGGAGTGGAGCTGGGCAAGGCACTGGCACAGAAGATCATTCCCGAGCTTGAGAGCGCGGCTGAGCCGGAGCTCACGCACGACAGCTCGACCAACAACCTGATTCGCCGTTACCGCAAGACGAAAGCCTGAACCTCAACTTCGAGGAGAATCCGATGGCGCCACGCGGATACGATCGCCCGCTTTACATTCTTCCCTTCGATCACCGCGGCTCGTTTGAAACGGGCATGTTTGGCTGGCACGGAGCGCTCAACGACGAGCAGACCGCGAAGATCGCCGCAGCCAAGCGCGTAATCTACGACGGATTTCGCGCAGCGATTGCAGGCGGATTGCCAAAAGAGCATGCCGGCCTGCTGGTCGACGAGCAGTTTGGCGCATCGATCCTGACCGACGCCGCGGCCGAGGGATTCCACACCGCGTGCCCGGCGGAGAAAAGCGGCCAGGAAGAATTCGACTTCGAGTACGGCGACGATTTCGCCGCGCACATTGAGAAGTTTCATCCGACTTTCTCGAAAGTGCTGGTGCGTTATAACCCTGGCGGCGACGGCGCGCTCAATCGCGAGCAGGCCGCTCGGCTGAAGCGCTTGTCAGATTATCTGGCCGGCGCAGGGCGGAGCCTGTTCATGTTCGAGCTGCTGGTGCCCGCTGAAAAATCGCAGCTTGCGCAGGTGGGCGGCGACAAAAGCCGCTACGATCTCGAGCTGCGGCCAGGCCTTATGATCGAAACCATTCGCGAACTGCAGGGCGCGGGCGTGGAACCTGATGTGTGGAAGATCGAGGGCCTCGACCGGCGCGAAGATTGCGAGAAGATTGTTGCCGTCGCCCGCCGTGACGGACGCGATAAAGTCGGCTGCATTATTCTGGGGCGCGGAGAAAACGACGCAAAAGTGCGCGAGTGGCTGTCGACGGCTGCCGCGGTTCCCGGCTTCATCGGGTTCGCAGTGGGCAGAACCGATTTCTGGGACCCGCTGGTCGCGTGGCGCGACGGAAAAGAGACGCGCGAGCAGGCGGTAGAGCAAATCGCCGAGCGCTATCGCGAGTTCACCGAGCTGTTTGAGTCGGCGAAGGCCGCGTCGTAGGCCTACATCGCATCCGGCTTGCCTCCCCACACCTTCGGATGAACGTCTTTGATCGACTGCGAAAAGGTCCACAGATGTCCGGCGATATCGACTGCCGTGTACTGCCGCTCGCCATACGGATAAGTGACCGGCTCCTGGGTG
>Ga0335072_10009738_pt1 | contig 13857 bp, 15 predicted proteins | sample Lox_Sample_21_FD_206725 | JGI IMG/M metagenome (GOLD analysis project Ga0335072, IMG submission 206725) | Soil microbial communities from Loxahatchee National Wildlife Refuge, Florida, United States - Lox_Sample_2.1 | ecosystem: Environmental > Terrestrial > Soil > Wetlands | place: USA...
TACCGGGTGTCTGTTAGCGACGAAGGACAAAGAGCCGGGGAAAAATGGCCCCGTCCCGAAGGGTTGCGGTCTAAATCCGGCCAGAACCCACGGGCAGCTGCAACGTCGGCCCCTGAAATCCTTCGGCCTCGGCTCGCTCTGGCCGGATTGAGAGATTGCAACGCTGCCCGTTCCTATATGTCGATACACCCTAGGGTGGATTGCAGCGGCACGGACGATTTCATCAGGATTTCGATCACCGATCCGAGCCCCCGTCGCGCAGCTGCGATGGCGAATGGTTATGTTGTCCTGTTTCGCAGTTTTCTCGAGCACCTGGACACGAACGAAGCCCGGGAGCGAAGTTTGCTGTTCGAACAGCAATTGAAGAGTGCTCGGGAGCACCTGGCGAAAGCCGAAAAGGCGCTTGCGCAAACCGAGCAAAAGATAGGGTTAATAAGTCTGGGCAGCCAATTCGTGCGCTCATCGACTCGGCCGCAACGCTCAACGCGCAGATCGCAGCCAAGGAAGTGCAGATCCAGAGCCTTGGGACCCATGCCACTGGCGAGAACGCCGAGATGTTTCAAGCTCAGATGCAATTGCGTGCCCTTCGCGCCGAGCTCTCCACGCTGGCCGACGATACCCGCAACCGAAATGATGGTCTCATGATTCCCGGAAATCGGCTACCGGCGGCGAAGCTTGAATACGAGCGCAATCTCCACGATGTGGAGTACTACGAAACGATATTGAACATTCTGGCACAGCAATCCGAGTTGGCAAGACTTGACGAGGCGCAGAGTGTGATTGTTCAGACTGTTGATTCCGCGACTCCGCCGGAAAAGCCATCCTCACCCAGAAGGGCGCTGATAATAATCGAAGCGCTCTTTGCAGGGATTCTCGCAGGGATCGCTTGGGCCATCGCCGCTTATGGTTTCGACCGATTCAGGTCCAATAGTTCTGGGAATGCCAGACTACTCCACCTCTGGCGGGTATTAGGGAAGAAACGCATCTGGCAATCACGGACCAAGGCATGATGAACCTCGGCAAAGCAGTGCTGTTGAGGGGCTGGATTCGAAGACGCCTTCCTGAACGCCTCTCCGGTCGTGCACGGCGCATCACGGCCGCCGCGTTTTCCGCTCTCTTCGGAAAGATAGTCACGCTTCTCGTAAGCGTCATCACGGTGCCGGTAACGGTCAGGTATCTTGGCGCAGACAGCTACGGAATATGGATCACTATCAGCAGTACGATTGCGATGTTTTTCGTTCTCGACATCGGCATCTCAAGCACTTTGACAAACCTGATTTCCGAAGCGTACGCAAAAAACGACAGGACTCTCGCGGCGGAGTATTTTTCTACGGCCCTCTGGTCTCTGATCGGAATCGTGACCATTCTCGGAGTATCCGTCGCGCTCTTGTGGCACTACGTATGCTGGAATGAGTTGTTTGACATTCACAGTCTCTCACTCGCGCAAGACACCTCGCGCGCCATGGCGGCGGCTTTTGTGGTTTTTCTGGTTTCGCTGCCGACCGGCCTCGTAGTGAAGGTACTGGCTGGATATCAGGAACTCCACATAGCAAATTTCTTTGCGGCGGGCGGAGGCGTCCTCAGCTTGGTTGTTGTTTTGCTGGTGGTGGGCATCCATGGCGGACTCCCCCTGCTGGTTGGGGGCTATGCCGGAGCGGCGGTGACCGCCAATCTCGTCTGTCTGCTCTGGCTTTGCTTTTTCAGCAAGCCCTGGCTGAAACCACTTCCCGGCAGGATCAACCTGCGTCATTTCCGCAGGATTTTTGGGTCCGGATCTCAGTTTTTTGCGATCCAGATCGCCGGACTCGTTGTGTTCTCAACCGATAACCTGATCATCTCTCATTATCTGAGTCCGTCGGAGGTAACACCATACTCAATCACGTGGCGGCTGGTGAACTATATCGCAATCGCGCAGACATTCCTCTTTCCCGCACTGTGGCCGGCGTATTCCGAAGCGTACGCGAATGGCCATTTGGAATGGATCCGCCGGACATATAGCCGGATAAGGAAACTCACGATTCTGCTTCTGGCGGCCGGGTGCAGCGTGATGGTCCTGCTGGGGCGCCTGATCATACGCATCTGGGCCGGACCGGCGGCGGTGCCCTCCGAAGCCCTGCTCTGCCTGATGTGCGTGTGGATCGTGATCTACGCGTTTGCGACCAATCAGTCCTGTCTGATGGGCGCGACATTTCGGACAAGAAAGCAGGCCACCGTCGCCGTCATTGCGGCGGGGGTCAACCTGACTCTGTCGATACTCTGGGTGCGACCTATGGGAACCGTCGGCGTTCTGCTCGCAACCGTGGTGTCATACCTGGTATTTATCGTTGCCGTGCAGACCTATGAAGTAAGGTGCATACTTCGCGGCGATTTTCTCCTCCGCGACAAACCGGAGCCACCGAGTATCGCTTCGGTATACTGAGGTTTACGATGTTGCGGAGAACGAAATCGGCGATCATGAAGCGCTTTAAGGGCTCTCTGCTGCGCGAGACGTATGCGACGCTAAACCAAAACACACAACTCCTGGGACAAATCGCCAGTAAGCAGGTACGGGCACAGCAGCGAATCGGCAGCCTCGCCGACGTCGAATTTGGGGTCAGTTCGCAGTGGGGAGAGGACGGCATCCTCGACTGGCTTATCGAGCGCGCGGAGATTCCCCTCAGCGCGCAGTCGTTCATCGAATTTGGTGTGGAGAACTACCGCCAGGCCAATACCCGCTTCCTGCTTCAGAATCGCAACTGGCGCGGATTGATCATGGATGGCGGTTCCGAGATGATGACGGCGGTACAGGAGGATGGCCTCATGTGGGCACACGACCTTGAGGTTCGGCCGGCGTTCATCACGCGGGAGAACATCAATGAACTGATAGGGTCAGCGGGATTCCGAGGCGAGATCGGTTTGCTGAGTATAGATATAGACGGGAATGATTATTGGGTATGGGAGGCCATTGAAGCTGTAGAGCCGATTGTGTGCGTATGTGAATATAACGCGGTGTTCGGAGACGTCTATCCTCTCAGTGTTCCTTACGATCCAGCTTTTCATCGTACACGAGTCCATCATAGCAACCTCTACTTTGGTGCATCGATTGGGGCTCTGTGCTCTCTGGCGGTGAGAAAGGGATATAGGTTTGTGGGCACTACGACGGCCGCAAATGATGCCTTCTTTGTTCGCGAGGACTATGCGAAGCGATTTGTGGATCAGTCTCTGCAAACGATTAGGCCGCTTCCGTCCCGAGTGCGAGACTCCCGGAATAAGGAAGGTGAACCCAACTATATCCGCGGCATTGATCGTCTTGACCCTATCTCGCATTTGCCGGTGGTTAACGTTGAAACTCACAAATCTATCACACTTTGCGATCTGACAGACATTTACAGTAGCGAGTGGGTCGCCGCGATGTGCGGTTCCCATGGGACAGTATAGGTGAAGCCGCGATTCCGGCTTCCAGGTGTCAGACACCGCATGATCAGTCTTGGACCAGCAATCCTAAGAGAAGCCGCGCAAATTAGGAGAATTGACATGCTTCAAAATGTAAGTGCACTTCCTGATAAGCTGCTCGGGCTTTCGCAGGCGCTTCCCTGGCCGTTCCGCTCGCGCGTGTGGGATGCTCTACAGGGGCATTATCGGAAACGTGGTCGAACAACGGGCGAGGTTACCCGGATACATTTCGGGGAGATTGAAATTGCGGCCCCGCTTGATCATCCGGCGGTATACTGGCGATATTCGCCACAGTTCAACCAGAACTATGTACTTGTGGCAAGGCAAGTTTCGGAATATCGGTCGGGCCTGATCGTTGACGTAGGAGCCAATATCGGTGATGGCGTTGCATTGCTCCGATCAGCCGGAGTAGACGCCCCTATCCTGGCAATTGAGGGCGCTGATATCTGGTGGAGTCTGCTTTGTGCGAATACAAGTACGCTCAGCGATGTCGAATTGGAGCACACGTTCTTGGGAGCGAGTGACAACGGTATCGGCCTTGATCTACATGTTCAGGATGGATCCTCGAGACTGATCCAGGGCGGGCGTGAGGTCACCATCACCTCCCTCGACAATTTGCTGGCCAGACGCGCTGACAGACCGATTGCGATGCTGAAGACTGACACAGATGGATTCGATCTGAAGGTATTGTTGGGGGCGAAGAGGATCCTGATCGGGCAGCACCCGGTGTTGTTTTGCGAGATCGACGAGGGGCTGCTGCACGATCAAGGAAATAGCTCTGCTGAATTCGTTGAGCACCTTTCATGCTGTGATTATCATATGCTTGCGATTTGGGATAACTATGGGCGCTGGCTCGGGTCTCGTCCGGTTGCGCAAGGGTTGCGCGATTTCATTGAGAGATATCCGGGAGGACCGGATACTCCTTATCTTGACGTGGCCGCCTTTGCGCAACGTGATTGGTTAAGGTTTACACCCCCCGCTGGCGAGGCTCTTCAGTGATGCGCAGACTACGGCTTCGCAAGGGTATCCTGAGGAAGTTCCTCAGACGACTTGTGTGGCTGGCATATGGCATTCCATTCCGGAGGGCGTCAGGTGCGCCTCTTTCCACGATGGCTGTCCCGAGGCGGATCCTGGTGCTGAACGGCGCGCACGTGGGCGACACCGTGATTACCACGTCCATCATCCCTATACTTCGGAGCGCCTATCCCGCCGCCGAAGTCGGATTTGTGGTGGGGAGCTGGGCGTCGATGGTCATTCAAAACCATCCAGACATTTCCCGTATCCATATTGTCGACCACTGGTGGCATAACCGCAGCCGCGATAACCGCCTGCGCAAGTACCTCCGGTACCGGAGCACCCGCAAGACCGCACTAAGCGAGATCCGCGACGCGCATTACGATCTGGCGTTGTGTGTCTATCCCTATTTCCTGCCCGACTTCGTGGATCTGGCCTGGGCGGCGCGGATTCCGGTGCGGCTGGGATTCAGCGTTAGCCTGTTTGCCCCGCTGGCATCGGCAACGGTCGAGATTCCCGTCAGTCCCTTTGTCCACCAGAGCGAAATTCAGGCGGCGGTTCTGGGGCCCCTGAAACTGGACCGGGCGCACAAAGACAAAAGGAAGGCGGTTCTCCCGGAAAGCACAGAGGAGGCGATCCGAGAGGCTTGCAGCGTGCTGGATGTCAGCAGCATTTCCGATCTCAGGTTTCGCATCATCCATATCGGAGCCGGCGATCCAAAAAGAGAGAAGCCACACGAATTCTGGAGAGAGTTGGCCGGGGTTCTTGCCAAGGACGCCTTGGTCGTCTTTACGGGAAAGGGAGTTCGTGAAGAGGAGGGCGTCCGGGCCATTATGGAGGGGCTCGACAACTGCGTAAACGCCTGCAACCGGCTTTCCTGGAACGGGTTTGTTGCCGCAGTCCGTCACGCCGAGTTGCTGTACGGGGTGGAGTCGATGGCTGGGCATGTGGCAGCCGCTGTGGGAACACCTTGCGTGGTTGTTTACGGCGGGGCGGCGGGAGTGGCCAGGTGGAGACCGGAAGGGCCGGCGGTGACCGTGATGACGAATCATCTGAAATGTGCGCCATGCGGACTGCCGTGGGGCTGTGAAACGATGGATTGCATCCGGAAAGTGACCTTGCAGGACCTTGCCAATTTAAGCGAACCACATGTTGGACCGAGTTCGGCTTGGCGCAAGCCTTCGCGGTCGACGCACTAGAGATCCGCGGCTGACACCAGAGGGGGAACGACAATATTTACCGCACTAGGCTTAATATTTCTGGCGCTGGCGCTCTATTGCTTCGCGAGAGGGCGGGGCCCGCTCTTTTCCCTGCTAATATTCACGGGAATTTTCCAGGCGGCGACTGTAATTTCCGGCATATCGCTCCAGCCATATTATCTGGTCGCCGTATTCTTCGTCACTCGTTGTGCGGTTGACGTCATCCTCAAGCACACCACGCTTCGCTCCTTGAAGGGACTCATACCGATTTCGGCGCTAGGGGGGCTCGGTGTTTTGTCGGCATTCCTTTTCCCTCGACTGTTCCAGGGGATCCCGGTCTATGATCCGACCCTGGGATTAGACGTTGGGTTCTTCGTCCGGCCCGGCCTGCAGTTTAGCGGTGCGAACAAATACCAGGCATGCCTCCTTGCGATGAACATTGCTGTGATGTTTTGTGCAATTACGATACCCGGGGAGATCAGGAAACCCGTACGAAGCTTTCTCATCTCCTTCCTGGTGCTGCTCGGAATCGTGATTACGCAATTTGCATTTCTCTTCGCCGGTCTTTCATTCCCCTACTCGCTCCTGAATAACGATAAGGACTATACTCTGTCCAATGCAAGCCTGGCGCTTGGTCTGGCGCGCCCAAACGGCACATTCAGCGAGCCATCAATGGCGGGAACCATTATGGCTGCTGTCTTCCTTGGGCATTTTGCGCTGTACCTTAAGGAGGGGAAGGGCCTGCTGATGTTGGTGCTGTCGATTGTCGGCGTGCTGATTGTGGCTTCGGGCGCAACTTTTCCCGCGATTGCGGTGGGAGTTCTTCTTGTTTTGCTCCGCTACCCGCTAATGCGATTTCCTTTCTATATTAAAGTGAGGCGGTTGAAGAGATCCTCAATCCTGCTGGGAACGCTGGCGCTGGCGCTTTTATCTCTGTTGATACCCTCTGTCCGCGAGACCCTAGCAAATCAAGTGCTCAACAAGGAGGCTTCTATCTCCTTCGTATCGCGGACTTCGGCCGATTTATACGCTCTCCAACTGGCCGCTCGAACGCATGGGATAGGAGTTGGCCTGGGAAGCAATAGGCCAGCAAGCTTGTTGGCCATGATCATAAGCACGATGGGAATTGCGGGACTTGCACTCTTTGCTGCGATGGTGTTTCGTCTTTTCCAAAACCCGGTTGGCCAGTACTTCTGGCTGAAGTGGGCCGCGCTGGGGCTGATCGTGGATATGGCCGCGGGCGTACCCGACATAAGCTTCCCACTTCTCTGGATCGTGCTGGCTCTGGTTGGTCGTGCTGCCCGGGCGGAAAAGGAGAACCACGATCCGGGGCCCCTGTTGACGCCCGGTTGATTGTCAGGCCGGCCACTCAAAGTCAATTCAGTCGGCGTCCAAGTGCCTTCTGGGCAACAAACCGCAGCCAGTCTGTCATTTCGATTCCACTCCCAGTGCGTCTTCTCTTCTTGCATTCCGACCGCCCACATACTGGTTGTACTTTGGATGGCTGAGGCGGTGGTATAGAAAGATCTGTTGATGCCAATGCTCCGGCACCATCCCTTCAAATATGAAAGCTTGCGAAAGATGGTCGTTGCGTGCGTCTCGAACTGAAGCACAATTGAACTGCCGAATGGCTTCCCTCTCTCCAATCCGCTCACTGAGGGCTCCCTCGGGAGCGGATTGGATATCGTCGAAATAACAATAAACCCGAGGCAGCAAAGCCGATTTGTCAAAGAGCGTGAAAGCGCTCATTGTGGATGTAAAGAGGTCCAGATCGAACATAATTGCTCCTAATGGCGCTCGATGCTCAGGATTGAAGGGTCTTTGATACATCTCCCAGAACAAGTTGGGCGCGCCCTGCGATGCGCTTGTCGAGAGCATTTCGATCCGTTTTATAGGTAGCAGGTTGCCAGTAATACAGCGGATCGCGGGAGTCTTCGCTCTTCGGGAGTCCAGATTCAAGATCGAATCCAAGCAGGACAATGTCAATTCCCAGTTCCTTCTGAATTGCGTTTCTATGTTCGCAAAGGTTAACCAGCCCGTTTCCGCCGGCAACTCCCAACTCAAGGACAGTAACGGCGTTGTATCCGAGCGCCCTAGCCTCAACGGCCGCATAATACATACAGAGAGCATAGTGCGGTCGAAACAGCCCCCCGCGCGCAAACGACTTTCAAAGGACCCTATGGGCCATCTTTTGAGAACGATCCTAAGTAGCCGGGTGTGAAGCGGAACGGGGCGTCCGAGGAATTCAATCACGCGATCAATTTGATTCAAGCGTTCCCCCAAAGCTTATCGCTGACATCCGTAGAAATATGGGGTTACGGGGCTGCTCGGTTCTTCCGCGTGGATCACACCAGACCGCCCTCAGCATCCGGAAACCTCGATTATAATTCCGTGGACGATGGTGAAGGTGCATGAGCCCGCGTTTTTTTCCCCGGTGAACCCAGCGGTGCCACCGACCTCGTTATATGCGCCGGCGTCAACCGAACCGAATTGCACCGATCCATCCGCGCCATAGGTCCATTCGCCGGTCGAGGGCTTCACTCCGTATGGCACCCACAGCAGATTGCCCGGTGGCGTCCTGTTGTATGCCGAAGTCTTGTAGCTTAGCGACGACGGGCCAATGGTGTTGTCCAGAATTTCCCCACCCGGGTAAAAATAGGCTCCATACTTTGGGCTCCCATAGGCGTTTGTGTCTTCAAGATGCGCGTAGGTGCTGTTGAGAAAGCAAATGTGCGCCGTTATGTTTGCCCCGCTGCTGCCAGGAGTGGCCATGTAGAGATTGCTGAGCCGGACGAATCGCGCTGTATGGGCAGCATCGGAACCCCAGCCGCTTCCCGAGCGGTTTCCCAGCACGATGCTGCACAAGGTTTGAGATGTCGAAGGTTGCATGTATTCAAGATAAGAATTCTCTACAGCGTCATTCAAAACACCCTCCATAAGCACCTGGGGAACGGACCGGCTCTCCTCAAAAGTCACACCGCGAAACGTGTTCAGTTCATCGCCGCTGCCCGCGTCCCAAACATTTCCAGCTCCACCATAGACGATAGAACCGCCGATGAACTGATTTGCATTACTGTTGATGGAGTGCTTTTGGTCGACCGTCAGCCTAACATTCCAGGTTCCGGCTCCAACGATGTCATCGTTCAGGAACACTGCATCGATACACCCGGTGCAATCTACGCTCAGGCCCCTGAAGCCATACAGGTAGTCATTGACGCCCCGAAAATTCCAGGCGTCATAAAGCGAAAAACCGTTGGCCGATCTCCCCGCGGACCCTCCATAGAATGAACAGTTCTCGACGGTGACTTGCGCCGCTGAGTTGAGATTGCTGGTCACATAGAGGGCGCTGTCGTTCCCGGTGTAATTCAGGATCGCGGAACGGCTACCGCAATGGATTGTGAGGGCCTTGAACTGAGCCTGCGATACACGGATGGTCGTTGCATAGTTATATTGACCATCGGGGATATAGATCGTGCCACTGGCGCCAAGGTCGGCAATAGCGGCGTTGGTCCATGCGCCGATATCGGAGCCCGAACACCACGAGGGGGGACTGGAAGCTCCACAGGCCGAAGGATCGACCACGTCTTGCCTCGAAATACGCTCCTTGCCGGTATGCGCCTGCCCGAAGCACGCCCGCGTCAATCCGAGCAATAGCATTAGCGCAATGATGACTCTCCCCATAATCTCTCTCGAAGTGTTTAGGTACTCCCACGGAACGCCAGCAGGGCGCCATCTAACGATCAGGTTGGACGATCTTCAAGGCGTGGAAGAGATTCTAGTAGCGAGGCCGGAAGACTGTGGAAGCAGCGATCCGAGACGGTAGGGGTCCACCACCTTCGTAGCCGCCCGGAGAACATCTTCGACTGAAATATCCCACATGCAGGCGCTTTCCTGAGGTGAAGAACATGTCTCAGGAATATGCCGCTTATAGCTGTTGATGCAGGGGCTGCATCTCTGGCGCGTGGAACAGACGTACGTTGCTCGTGGTCCCACAGGAGCCCAGCAGCTCGGAGCATTCGGGCCAAAAAGGCCGACCGTTGGCGTGCCCATCGCGGCAGCAAGATGCATAATTCCGGTATCGGCGCTAACCAGAAGATCGCAATGACGAAGCAGAGCGGCTGTGCGCTGAATGTCGCCTAGATCGGACGCATCGACGCTCCTACCCTGGAAGGAGTCGCTGAATCGGCGAATAAGGGCTTGTTCCGCATTTGATCCAGTAAGAATGATGACTATATTGGAACACTGCTCAGCCAGAGCGCGAGCGAGATCCAAGAACCGTTCCATCGGCCAACGGCGATATTGGGCGCTCGGGCCTACGCCCAAATGCATCGCAATCAAGGAGGTGGAGGAGTCGCCAATCCCATGTTCGCGCCGCCAATCGTTCAGCCAAACCGAGTTCTGTTCGGAATAAGGCAAAGGTACAGTCTGCAGGGACTCGGGAATCCCGGAGTCGAATATTCTGGCAAGCCGGAGGAACGATCGCCACATCGATTCGTTCTCATGGAGCTGGACAAGATGCGTGAACATTCGGGTACGGGGACTGGGGGCGGATGGAGAGAACCCGAGCCGCACCGGAATCCCAGTCATACGCAAAAAGAAAGCGGTCAGCAGAGACTGCTGCTCGAAATCGATAGCGGCAGCGTATCGGGCCCGTCGCACCCGCAACAAAATCCTGACCGCCTTCCACAGTCCGTCTTTGTGAGGTATGTAAGAATAAACCTTGCCCGTCCCGGAGGCGTTCACCACGCCAGCGACCCGATTCTCGATAAGGAAATCGATCTGAAGGTGTGGATGTCGTTCCTTCAGTGTCGTTAACAATGAGCAGGCCAAGACAGCCTCGCCCATCCCGCCGAATTTCACGACCAGTATCCTTTGAGGGCTAGAGTGCAGAGGCGTATAAGCTTCATGGACATACCGAGATGGCAAAAAACCTATCAACCTGTCGAGAATGGCATGAAAAGGACGATAGCGATAGCTGATTTGACGCATATGGAGTCGCAGTGCCCCTGATTCGCATTAACCGGATGGTTCCGTTTGTTCTTGCTGGCGATTCTCAGATCGCAGGCAAACCATCTAAGGCCAAAAACAGTATTTCACGGGCCAAACCGCGCTGGAAAGATGTACGACATTTTTTCCAAAGACTCCTTCGATGTGAAACCCGCTTCGGCATTGTGCAGAGTGTCAATTTCGCATCGGCACTTACCAATGCACCTTAAGTGCTCTTTGCTCTGCAAATGCGCGCTGCGGCAATTGGTTTGCGGCCGATACTGGGTGGATACTTTGGCGCCTCGAACCAAGAATGACATTCCCCGGAATATCTGGATGATAAGCCGAGGCCGGTAGGCCGGTGTCAAGGCTTTTGACCGCGGAGAGGCGCGCGAAGCGCGGCCTTGACTCCGACCGGGCCTCGGCCACACTGCTGCTATCCGGGGAATGTCATCTTGAGTCTGGAATTAGATGCCGATTCCGAATCCCTGACTGATCTCATGTTCGTGGGCGGGCCGCTGCTCGAAGAGCTGCTCGATGGCCTGTGACGTTGGGGCCGGCTGGATTGCGGGCACGTGGGACACGTCGCGGCTAAGTTCGTGGCCGAGCACAGAGGCGTCGTTCGTGAAGATTTGTGCATCATGCGCGCCGCGCGAGTTGGCTACATGGGCCATGCGGCTGTTGAGCAGGTCTTTCGCGCCGAGTTCGGTGTCCACGTGGATCAGGACGCGGTCGGCGGTCTGGCCCTGGCTGGAATGGCTGGTGACAGCGTAGCCGTAATCGAGATGCACGTGGCTGTTTGGATCGAGTTCAACAGCGCGGCCTCCGTCCATCTTCAAACGTAGCGGCCCGTCACCGCCGATGTTTTCGATGATCCCCAATTCCCGGTTCGCTATCTTGAGATCGTTGGCCGGCGCAGTGAACTGGATGCGGTCACGCTCCGAGAAACGGCGCAGCTCTTCGCGGTATACGGAAACGCTCTGTTGCCTTGGCGGATCGCAGGTGCGCTCCGCGCCGTCCCACATGGCGACCGTGAGCCGGTTGGCCGGACCGTCGATGCTCTTCACCTGCGCGTACTCGCCTTTGCCGATGCCGGTTTCCTTCGATGCACCCGAATAGCGCAGCACTTCGCCCACCTCATACCGTTCGGCCCAGGTGCGATCAGCGCCGGTGAGGTCCTGCCGTGGGACGAGCGTGCGGATGTCGTGTTCTGCGTTACTCACGATTCCGCGACCCTGCAATTCCGCATGGATGCGCTCGTTGATCTCCATGCGGCAGCGATTGTCGGGCGAGACGACCAGCATGCGCTCCGGCGAGTTTGCACACTCTTTCGCAATCGCCGCAACGCGCTCGGCGTGATCGGGAATCTCATGGACGCGACTTTGCCGGTCAAGATTCTGGACCGCTTCGTGAACTTCGCCACGCGCAAGCTGCTCAACCACCCGTTTCAGCTCTGAGTCTTTCTGACGCACGATCTCATTGAGCCTGACCGTCTCCATACCCGCATCCTGAAGCTGCGCAAAGGGCCTTCCGGCCTCAACTGCCTCGTGCTGCCGCCGGTCGCCAACCAGCAAGACGCGTTCGTTTGGATGGAGCCGATGTACAAACTCATGCAACTGCCGGGTCGAAGCCATCGAGGATTCGTCGAGAACATAGAGTCGCTTCTCACCTCTATCCGGCTGCTCACCGAGCGTCAGATGCTTTTGCAGTGTGGATGTTTCTATGCCGGCCTCGGAGAGTTTCTGCGCCGCGCGCGATGTGGGCGCGAAGCCCTCCACGCGATAGCCATCGGCCTCTGCGCCTTCCCTGATAACGGAGAGCACGGTCGTTTTGCCAGCGCCGGCTACGCCGTCCAAGCCGACGATCCTTTCACGAGAGAGGAAAAGGTCTTCCACGGCGGTACGTTGCGCGGCGCTCAACCCCGGGTGCCGGTCTTCGATGCTGTTGCGCACTTATATCGCATCGCCAAAACTTCGGCGAGCAGGAGTTCAATGGGATTTGAACGCCGCTCTCTTGCGGCTGTCAATGCCATCTCTCGCAGCCATTCCGAAAGAGGCTTTCCCGCCCGTTCGGCAGCCAACTCCACCTCGGCCAGTTCGCCCAGTGTCAGCCGCGTAGGTCCGCTTTTGGGCCCTCTTCTGTCCACCCAGCTGTGATACATGTGTGACACACGAGGGCCGTATTCGATGCAAGCCGCTGCGATCGTCCGGCGCTAACCTATGTGCGTAGAGACCGCATGAATACTGGCGATTTGCAGTTTGGTGCGACCGCGTGCAGCGCCATGCAAGAATGAGAATAATGTCCTTTTAAGGCGTGGGTCCTGGGTTCGAATCCCAGCGAGCTCACCAGAATCAATGACCTACGCCGATTGCTGCCCGGGTCGACACAGGAGATGAACCCGGGTGATTCGGTCCGACGCGTTCCGTGGCTGCCGCCAGGTTCCCTGCAACCTGAGCATCCGCCGACAACCGCAAGATCTCCGGCCCCGGAGAGATAGATTTGCCTGGAGTGCAATTAAGTCAAGTTTTTATTTTAACGATTACTTAGTGATTCTACTTAGTAATTCTCTGAAGGTCGCCCGAAGTTCCACCAAAAGCCCGGTCGGGAGCATCCGTCTCACGATCGCGGCGAACCCAGGACAGCAAGCGATTCCCTCACCGTCGGTGTGGCGCCGGCCGCAACATCCTGCCCGCGCCGAAGGTGGAACCGGGACAGCACGGAGTTGGCTTCAGCCAGTGCGGCGATGCGCTCCACGTAGGCCGCGAGCCGGCTTCCGGGCAAGGCGCAGAGGACAAGATCCGCAGTAAACGCGTCGTCATACGCGCGAGCACCGCAGCAACCGAAGCTCAGCGCGGCAAAGCCCGTGTTGAACACTTGCGGAATCACTGCGCAGGCGGGACGTCCCAGCGCGGGCGGAGTTCGATGTTCCACCTGTTGCACAGCCTCCGCGACAATGAGAGCCTGGCTGGCATCGCCGAAGAGAAGGACAACCTCCGGAGGAAGCGGCGACTGTGCCAGCGGAGCGTAGACCACGTGCTTTGGACGCCGGCTAAGCACCGGGATCAGAGGCAGATCGTCCGCAGTAACGTACCCCAGATCGCCGAAGACCGCAAGGCAGTCCTGTAGTTCTCTCTGCTGCGCGGCGGATGGTTCGAGGTTGTGCGTGTAGCTGCCGACAGCACAAAGTGCATGATCGCCGGACGAAGTCGCGAAAGATGCCGTCGCC
>Ga0335072_10009739_pt1 | contig 13856 bp, 11 predicted proteins | sample Lox_Sample_21_FD_206725 | JGI IMG/M metagenome (GOLD analysis project Ga0335072, IMG submission 206725) | Soil microbial communities from Loxahatchee National Wildlife Refuge, Florida, United States - Lox_Sample_2.1 | ecosystem: Environmental > Terrestrial > Soil > Wetlands | place: USA...
CTTGGCACGGCGCACTGAATAATGTGGGCTAGCCGCACTTCGAATCGCCGCAGTTGAGGCAGGTCATGCAGCCGTCCATCATGACGACCGCGGCGGTGCTGCACTTGCCGCACAGCTGCGCGCCTTCGGGGAAGTGCGGCTTGGCAAAGGCATCCGCCTGCTTGGCGCGCGCCTCGAATTCCGCCCGCTTCTCGTCCACCAGCTTCTGCTGATGCTCATCGAGCACCGGCTTGCGCATGAGGCCGATGGTCTGCAGGTGCCTCTCGATGACATAGCCCAGCTCGGCGATGATCGACGGCATGAACTTGCCCCCGGGCTGCCAGTAGCCGCCGCGGGGATCGAAGACGGCCTTCAGCTCATCGACCAGGAACGTGACGTCGCCGCCCTTGCGGAACACCGCCGAGACGATCCGCGTCAACGCTACGATCCACTGGTAGTGATCGAGGTTCTTCGAGTTGATGAAGACCTCGAACGGGCGCCGCTGTTCGTACTCCGTGCCTTCGTTGAGCACGATGTCGTTGATCGTCACGTACATGGCGTGATCGGAGATCGGCGTCTTGATCTTGTAGGTCGAGCCGATCAGGACCTCCGGACGCTCGAGCTTCTCGTGCATCCGGATGACTTTCGCCATGTGGCCGTTCTTGTCCCGAACGACTTCCTCGGTGGCCACCACCGACAGCTTCGAAGCTTCCGCAGGCGCAGCCGCCGGCTTGTCGTCCGGCTTCTGAACCTGGTACTTGGCGATTTTGCGCTCGATCTTGATGGTCATGATCCGATTTCCCGTGTTTGGGGCCGCAGACGCTGGAATTCAACGTCCTTAGCGCGCATTGTCCACGAACTTTTGATATGCGGTGCCGCGGGGTCTCGCTTGCAAGGCATTTTCCCGGGGCGCCGCGAATCCGTCCCCGGAGGCTGCCGGAAAAACATCCTGTTTTTCAGGCCCTGGGAAAATGCCTTGCAACCAAGTCCCCGCCGTACTGGCTCTACGTTCATGAATAATCCGGGCTAGTAGCGTCCGTAGTAACCGTCCTTGAGGGCGTCAAAAAGATTCGCGGCAGTGTGCATCTCGCCGTCGTACTCGATCTCCTCGTCACCACGAGCTTCCACGACCGTACCGTCATCGAGCGTGAATTTGTAAATCGTGTTCTTCAGGTCCTGCTCTTTCACGAGCACGCCCTGGAACGCTTCCGGATTGAAGCGGAACGTGGTGCAGCCCTTCAGATCCTTCTCGTGCGCGTAGAGATAAATGTCCTTGAACTCATCGTAAGGAAAGTTCGTCGGCACATTGGCGGTCTTGGAGATGGAAGAGTCCACCCACCTCTGGGCCGCTGCCTGGACGTCCACGTGCTCCTTCGGTGTGATGTCCTCGGAAGCGATGAAGTAGTCCGGGAGCTTCTCGCTCTCGGCGGTCGAGCCGGGCTTGGCCTTCGGATTCATGAGCTCGCGATAGGCCAGCAGCTCGAAGGAGTAGACATCCACCTTCTCTTTCGACTTCTTCCCGCCCCGGATCACGTTGCGGAAATAGAAGTGAGCGAACGAAGGCTCGATGCCGTTCGATGCATTGTTGGCGAGCGACAGCGAGATCGTGCCGGTGGGCGCAATGGAGGTGTGATGCGTAAACCGGCAGCCGGTTTCCGCCAACTCCTCCACCAGCTTCGGTGCGACCTCCGCCACCCGCTGCATGTAGCGGCTGTACTTCGCGTGCAGAATGCGGCCGGTGATCCTGTCTCCAGGCTTCCACCCGTCGCGGGCCATCTCGGGACGCTTGCGCAGCATCTCCTTCGTGACCGTGAACCCCTCGTTCATGATCGGAGCCGGCCCCTTCTCGCGCGCCAGCTCGAGCCCCGCCTCCCAGCCGGCGAGAGCCATCTCCCGCGACACTTCTTCGGTGAAGCGGATCGACTCCGGCGAGCCGTACTTCATGCCCAACAGAGTCATCGTGCTGCCGAGCCCGAGATATCCCATGCCGTGGCGGCGCTTGCGCATGATCTCATCGCGCTGCTTCTCGAGCGGCAGCCCGTTGATCTCGACCACATCGTCGAGCATGCGCGTGAACACCTTCACCACCTCACGGTACTCGTTCCAGTCGAATTTCGCCCGATCGGTGAACGGCTCACGCACGAAACGTGTCAGGTTGACGGAACCCAACAAACACGAGCCATACGGCGGCAATGGCTGCTCCCCGCATTGCCCTGTTACGATGCCGTTGAAGATCACGGTGTTGTGATCTGACTGCGTGGTATCAAACACCGCCTCCTTGCCAACGTACTGAATCTCCGCAATTCGACTGGTGAATCGTTGCGACTTGCGCAGCGCCTTACCCTCGACCCACTTCTGGTACTTCTCGTTCTTCGCATCCGTGAGGAACCCGATCTCTGACATGAAGCGCTCGCGCGACTCACCGTCGACGATGAGCTCATAGTCAGCCTTGCAGGCGTAGGCCTTCGTGCCACCCTTGCCGTCCGGCAGGAACCGCCGACCCGAAGCGCGGCGCTGCAACACGCTGGAGAAGATGCCGAAATTGGTCAGCAGCAGCTGGACATCCTTGAGCAGCGACGGTTCACTCGAAGCAAGGCGGATCGAGCAGCTGGTGTTCGAGTTCCCACTCGTGTTCACCGTTCCATCCGACTGGAACAAGCCGCGCAGATAACCCTTCACACAGGCTTCGTTGCCACGCCAGATGATCTCCGGAACGGACGTCTTGCACGTGGCGCCCACTCCAAAGAATTCCTTCAGGTAGCGCATCAGGATCACGGAACGAATCATGATCAGATTTCGCTCCGGCACCGCAACTGCGCTGACACGATAATCCCTGGATCGCTTCGACCAGCCGGCGATCATGTCGTTGATGCAGGAGACGAGGATGTGAGCGTAGTCGCGATCCGCACCCCACAAGTTGACGACGGCTGCCTGCTGTCCCTTGCCGCGATGGGTGATGTGTCCGTCGCCGGTGATCAACCCGAGAAGTACGCCGAGCGCTTCGTGACCACACCCGCCGAACTGTCCTTTACCGGACTGGATGAGCAGCTCATCGCCGGGCTTCAGGTCCTTCAGCTTGATCTTGCCGCGCGTGCTGTAGAAGTCATGCCACTCGGTCGCCTTGATCTCGTAGCCGGCTTCGGTGACCACCCGATATACGTCCGCGGATGGCGCCGTCATGAAGGCAGGCACGGCGGGACGTACAGCGACACCTCCGCCCTCCCCGAGAGCACGGCGATCCACCGTCGCCTGGATATCCACCCTTGCATCGTAGAGGTCGCCGATCCGCACGAGCCCGAACTGAGTCGCAAGCCGCGTGTCCGCGGTGACGCACGGGTTGGTAGCGCGGATGTTCTCGCACCACCAGTTGTTGTTCATCTCATTGACGCGGTCGATGAGGATGAAGCCGGGCTCGGCGAAATCGTAGGTGGACGTCATGATGACATCCCACATCCGCCGCGCCGGCAGGGTCTTGTACACCTTGCAGGCGACCAGGCCTTCCTCGTTCACGACGTAACCATCGTGCACCGGCCATTCGCGCCACACGAACTTCGAGCTGTCGGTGAGATCGGGCCGCTCGCCCTCCATCTCCGCGCTGGTGATGGGGAAGGCGAGCTTCCAGTCCTTGTTCCCGCGCACCGCGGCCATGAATTCATCGGTGATGAGCAGCGACAGGTTGAACTGCCGCAGCCTGCCGTTCTCACGCTTGGCGCGGATGAACTCCATGACATCGGGGTGGCCGACGTCGAAGGTGCCCATCTGCGCGCCGCGGCGGCCGCCCGCGGAGGAGACCGTGAAGCACATCTTGTCGTAGATATCCATGAAAGACAGCGGACCCGACGTGTAGGCGCCGGCGCCGGATACATACGCGCCGCGCGGCCGCAGCGTCGAGTGCTCGTAGCCGATGCCGCAGCCGGCCTTGAGTGTCAGGCCGGCCTCATGAACCTTCCGCAGGATGTCGTCCATGGAATCGCGGATCGTTCCTGACACCGTGCAGTTGATAGTCGAGGTCGCCGGCTTGTGCTCCCACGCGCCCGCGTTGGAGGTCACACGCCCGGCGGGAATGGCTCCGCGGCGCAACGCCCAGAGAAAGCGCTCGTACCAATGGTCGCGCACCTCTTCGCGCTCGACATCGGCGAGCGCGCGCGCAACACGCTTGTACGTGTCGTCCATCGTCTTGTCGATGGGCGAGCCGTCTTTGGCGGTGAGGCGGTATTTCTTGTCCCAGATATCCAGCGATGCTTCCTGGAACGGAATCGCATCGACATCCTTCGGCTCGATCTTCACGACGGTATTCATGTGTCCGCGGCGCTCCGATTGTCTTTAGCACGCCTGCTCTAACGGATCACAGGGGATTGCGGCCCGCGCGGATCTCTCGCAGCAACGCGTACCGGGATCACCGGTACGCTGCCCTTTGTCTTGCAGCCGGAAACCCCCTGAACCTCCCCGACCGCGCAATCTCATGGAGCCGCTTGGCGGGCACAAGATCTTGTGTCGGGGTACAGAGCCTAATGACCACTCCGGCAGGCGTCAAGATTCTCGGACATATTTCACCCCGAAAATATTACACTGAAAAATCAAACAGTTACAGAACTTCTGGCCGTGACATACCCAGCATAAGATTTTGCCGGGCGGCTCTTTTTCAAGATCCGGCCGACCCCAATATCTTGTGTGCCCAGGCAGCGCACACGTTCTGCACAGCATGCGCACATGCCGCGACAGAGGCTCCGCTCCCCCGGCGCCCAGGCTTCGCTTCCCTCACCGCCCGCGGCGGTCATCCCGTGTCTCAGCGGCCGCCCGTCCGGCGCACGAGCTTTCACCCGTGCGAATCAACTCACACTTGAAACTTCCCCGCCCGCCCGCAAATCGCTCCCAACGACATGTGAGGCGAAAGAAGAGCCTGACATCCATTTCACGATTGGAGGTTTGCAACATGACTATTCTCCGCTACGAGCCCTGGTCGCTCGTCAATCGCCTGCATCGGCAGCTCGATGAGGCATTCACCGCCGACGCCGGCGATGCCGACGGCGCCTGGTGGATTCCGCAGGTCGACGTTCACGAGGAGGCCGAGCGCTTCGCGGTGTTGGTTGACGTCCCCGGTGTGGAGCCGAAGGACATCGAGATCACTGCCGAGAAGGGCGTGCTGACGATCCGTGGCGAGCGCCACTCGCGCACCGAGGAGAATTCGGGCGCCTACCGGCGGCTCGAGCGGCGCAGTGGCAAGTTCCTGCGGCGCTTCACCCTCCCGGACAGCGCCAACCTCGATGCGATCAGCGCCAAGCATACCCAGGGCGTGCTCGAGGTGACGATCCCGAAGCAGGCGAAGCTGCAGCCCCGGCGCATCGAAGTCGCGGCGGCCTAAAGGCCCTCGCGCCTCGTCCCGACGAGCCGACGACCCGGCCGGATGGTGCGCCCCTGGCGCGGCGCCCGGTCGGGTCCTCCTTATGTTCACGCGGCGTTTCGTCCCGGGACCGCGGCCTAGTAGAATCGGAGCTCCGTCACCCGGAAGCTTCATGAATCCCCGGCATCTCGCCTGTACCGCGCTCCTCGCAGCGGTCTTGGGAGGAACACCCTTCACGGTCGCGCCCGCCGCGATACCCGCCGCGGTTGCCGGCATGCGCGTTCCTTCACTGGCGCCGATGATCCGCAAGGTATCTCCCGCGGTCGTCACCATCGCAACACGGGGCGTCATGCCGGGCAGTGACAGCGACGGGGACCAGCAGCAGGACGATCCTTTCTACAATCGCTTCTTTCACGACCTTCCCGGCGCGGACGAGGAGCCATTCGCCGCCGCCGGCTCCGGCGTGATCGTGGATGCCAGGCAGGGATACATCCTCACCAACGCGCACGTGGTGGATCACGCCACCAGCATCACCGTCACCCTGCAGGACGGGCGCAAGCTGAAAGCCAGGGTCGTCGGCACCGACCCGCCTTCCGACATCGCGGTGGTCAGGGTCAAAGCCCATGGCCTCGCGCAGATCCGGTTCGGGGATTCCTCACGGCTCGCCGTAGGTGATTTCGTCGTGGCGATCGGCAACCCGTTCGGACTGCCGCACTCCGTCACCTCCGGCATCGTCAGCGGCCTGAAGCGCTCCGGGTTCAGCCCGGACGACTACGAGAACTACATCCAGACCGACGCGTCCATCAACCCCGGCAACTCGGGCGGCGCCCTGGTCGACCTTCGGGGTGACCTGGTCGGCATCAACTCGGCAATCCTTTCCGCCAGCGGCGATAACATCGGCATCGGCTTCGCCATTCCGGTCAACACGGCCAGGCGCGTGATGCGCCAGCTCATCGAGTACGGCGCCGTGGATCGCGGCCAGCTCGGCCTCAGCATCTATGCGGTCACACCGGCGGTGGCCCGCTCCCTCGGGCTGCACAAGGCGACGGGCGGACTCGTCGAGCAGGTGATCCCCGGCTCGCCGGCGGACAAGGCCGGCGTCCGCTCGGGCGATGTGGTCACAGCCATCGCGGGCCACCACATCGGGTCGAACACCGACCTGCGCGAAGCGATCGGACTGCTGCGCGTCGGCGATCCGGTCACCATCGATCTGTTGCGTGACGGCCGGCGCGAGCAGCGCCGCGCCGTTCTCGCCAACACCCTGGCCGGCGCGCCATCCGGTCCCGGCAAGCCGGCGCCGGCGCACCCCCACTGAGATGGCATCGCCGCTGAACATCTGCGTGCTGGGTGGCACCGGCTTCGTCGGCTCCGAGCTCATCGCACGTCTGGTCGGCGAAGGACACTGGGTGCGCGTACCCACACGCAACCCCGCACGCGGCCAGCATCTGCGGGTCCTCTCGACGGTCCAGCTGATTACCGCGAACGTGCACGACCTGCGCACGCTCGGTCAGCTCCTCGCGGGAATGGACGTGGTCATCAACCTCATCGGCATCCTGAATGAGAGCGGCCGCGCCACGTTCCGGGCGGCGCATGTGGATCTCGCCGCCAAGGTAGTCGCCACCGCGCGAGGCGCAAAAATCCGGCGGCTGCTGCAGATGAGCGCGCTCGGTGCCGATCGGGAACGCGGGCCGAGCCACTATCTGCGATCCAAGGGAGAGGCGGAAGCATTGATTCGCGCCGCCGGCGCTCAGCTCGATTACACGATTTTTCGCCCCTCCGTGATCTTCGGCCCCGGCGACTCGCTCACCAATCGCTTCGCCTCGCTGCTCGGCCTATCCGGCGGCTTCCTGCCGCTGGCGCGCTCGCAGGCACGCTTTGCACCCGTCTATGTCGGTGATGTGGCGCATGCGTTCGTGAAGACACTCACAGAGCGCGGGAGCTTCGGGGAAACCTACGAGCTCTGCGGTCCCGAGATCCTCACGCTGGAGCAGATCGTGCAGAAGACGGCTGCCGTGGCGCGGCTTCCCTGCCGCATTTCCAGGCTCCCAGACACAATCGGATGGCTGCAGGCCCTGCTCCTCGGCATGCTTCCAGGCAAACCCTTCTCACTCGACAACTTCAACTCGCTGACCATGGACAGTGTCTGCACGCAGAACGGGCTCGCCCGCCTCGGCATCACACCACGGCACCTGATGGCGCTCCTGCCCTTCTACCTGGGCCCTTACACCGGCCCGAGCGAGCTCAATGCCGCCCGCAAGAGCATCGACTAGGCGAGCGCCTTGATCGCCGCCAGCCGCTTCTCGTGGATTTTCTCGCCGATCGCGGGGCCCGCGAGACCCTGGCGCTCGTTTTCATCGAGGGTCACCGCCGCGGCCGCGGCGAGCGCGCGGCGCAGCAACTCGCGCTGGGGATAGGGCTGCGCTTCGAGACCGGTGCGTCCGCGAGCATCGGCTTCGCACGCCTGCAGCATTTCCTCGAACCGCTCCGGCCGCCGGAACGCGTCCGTGGTCTCGAATAATTTCAACACCGTTGACGGACGCAGCTCCGCCGCGCGATGAACGTTGGCGTGATGGCGCGCGGTGAGCACCGCCAGATCCCGAAACCCGTTCGGCACTTTGAGCCGCGCGCAAAGCGCCGCGATCACCGGCACGCCACCTTCCTCGTGGCCACGGTGGCTCGGCCAATGCTCGGGAGCGGTCAGCGCCTTGCCGAGATCGTGCATGAGCACGGCGAAGCGCACGGTCGTCGAGGTGCCGCTGGCCGCCGAATAGCGCAGAGCCAGCATGACGTGCACGCCGGTGTCGATTTCAGGGTGCCACCGTGGCGGCTGCGGCACGCCGTAGAGCGCCTCGAGCTCCGGGAAAATGACCTGCAGGGCGCCGCACTGGCGCAGCGTCTCGAAAAACACGTCAGGACGGGGCTCGCCGAGCGCGCGCTCGGTTTCCTGCCACACCCGCTCCGGCACGAGCGCCGTCAGCTCCCCGGAGTCAGTCATGGTGCGCATCAACGCAACCGTCTCTTCCGCTACGCGGAACCCGAGCTCCGCATAGCGCGCGGCAAAGCGAGCCACGCGTAGGACGCGCACGGGATCCTCGATGAAGCTGTCCGACACGTGCCGCAACAGCCGCGCCTCGAGGTCCTTGCGGCCGCCGTAGGGATCCACGATCTCGCCGCCGGCAGTCTCCGCCATCGCATTGATCGTGAGATCACGGCGACGCAGATCCTCCTCCAGCGTCACATCCGGCGAGAACTGCGTAGTGAACCCACGATACCCGGGAGCCACCTTGCGCTCCAGGCGGGCCAGCGCGTGCTCCTCATGAGTCTCGGGATGCAGGAAAACGGGAAACTCGCGCCCCACGGGAACGAACCCCTGCTGCGCCAGCTCCTCCGGCGACGCGCCGACCACTACCCAGTCACGCTCCTTCACCGGACGCCCAAGCAGCCGGTCCCGCACGGCACCACCGACCAAATACACCTGCATAATGGGCACATGTTAACCGAGAAGCCCTCTCCACCCGCATGCGCGCCGTGAGCAGGGCCGTCGGGCTGACGCTCGCTGCCGTCACCCTTGCCGCGCTCTCGGGATGCACCAGCACCGAATACCTGCTGCAGGCGGCCAACGGCGAGTGGCACGTGATCCATGGACGTAAGCCGATCGTGGAAGTAATCGACGATCCGCAGACGCCGGAACCGCTGATCCGCGAGCTCGCCGAAGTGCGCGAGGCCCGGGATTTCGCATCGCACGAGCTCGCGCTGCCGGACAACGACAGCTACCGCACCTACGTCAAGCTGGACCGCCCATACGTCGTGTGGAACGTAGTTGCCGCGCCTCTCCTCTCGGTCCGACCCAAAGAGTGGTGCTTCCCGATCGCCGGCTGCGTCGCCTATCGGGGCTACTTCGACGAGAAGCGCGCGCGGGATTTCGCGGCTCGGCTGCAGCGTGGCGGATATGACGTCGTGATCGAAGGCGTCCCCGCGTACTCGACGCTCGGCAAGCTCCCCGATCCGGTGATGAGCACGATGATGCGCTACGGCAGCGATGAGCTCGCCTCCATGATCTTTCACGAGCTCGCGCATCAGCTCCTTTACGTGCAGAACGATTCACGGTTCGACGAGGGGTTCGCCGTTACGGTCGAGGATGAGGGACTGAAGCGGTGGCTCGAGCACAAGGGGCGGCCGGCACGCATCGCCGAGTTGCAGAAGGATCGGGCCGAGGACGCGCAGTTCGTCGCGTTGCTGCGGCATACCCGCGACCTGTTGGCGCGGCTTTACGCGTCCAACGCTCCGCGCGCGGCGAAGCTGCGGCGGAAACAGCAGCTCTTCACCGACCTGGCAGGGGAAATCCAGACGCTCGAGCACCGCCTCGGAGTCCGCTTCCCGGAATACGACGCATGGATCGCCCAGGGCCTCAATAACGCGGAGCTGGCATCCGTGGGCACCTACAACGATTGCCTGCCGGGGTTTGAGCGTCTGTTGCGGCAGGAGAACGACGACCTGCCGCGCTTCTACGATGCTGCGCGCAAGCTGGCGCGGGAACCGAAAGCGACACGGGACGCGCAGCTCTGCCCCGGCAGCGGTTCGATCACAGCGACCGTCGCAGATCCTGCAGTGCAAAGCCCCGCAGCGCGACGTCGCATTTCCGCGTCAGCGCCATCACTTTGAAGGCTTCGCCCATCTCCCCGGGCAACAACAGCCGGCGCGCTTCGCCCGCGAGCCGCGCATGCTCCACGGTGTCGGTCGACTCCGCGACGAATTGCTCGATGCCGATCGCGAGAAGAAACGCGGCCTGAGTGGCGAAGCCGCTGACGTCGAGCCCGCAAGCGACCGCAGCTTCCGCGACTCGAGTGAAGTCGACCCACGCGGTGATGTCCTGTACGCCGATGTTGATGTAAGGGTCGTCATGCACCCGTTGCTTGAAATGACAGCGCAGAGTGCCTGCGGTCCGCTGCGGATGGTAGTAGTGCGCCCGCGGCAACCCGTAGTCGAACATCAGCATGAGTCCGCTGCTCAGACACGCCGCGACACCCGCAATCCACGGGGCAACCCGCAGGCAGATCTCAGACGCATATCCGTCCGGTAGTGGCGACGGCAGCTCATGGAGCAGCGCCGCAATCGCGCTCGCCAGTTCCTCGTCCGCAGCATCCAACGCGGCTTCACGCTCGACGAAGCCAGTGCCGTGCGTGGCCGCCGTCTGGTCAGCCTCCGCCACGCCCAACTCCTGCACGACGCCGCCTCGCAGGGTGAACCGCCGGCACGGCAGTGCATCCAGCACCTCGTTCGCCAGGATCACGCCGTCGATCGGCCGCTCCGGCAGTCTGTCCAGCCAGACCACCCGCTCCCGGAGCTCACGCGGCAGCTTTTCCAACCGCTGTCTCTGCCGCTCGGCGAGGTCGGCGCTGACTTCGAGAATGGCGTATTGCGCGGGTAGCGCCCCGAGCTCGGCGAGGCTCTCGAGGATCACCGCCGCCATACGTCCGGTGCCCGCGCCCACCTCCAGGATCTGCCCGCCAGCCGCCAGCACCTGCGCGCACTGTCGCGCCACGCAGCGGCTGAAGAGGTCCGAGACCTCGGGCGCCGTCACGAAATCCCCGCCCGGACCGAGCTTGACGCTGCCCGCGCTGTAGTAGCCGAGCCCCGGCGCATAGAGTGCCAGGTCCATGTACTGCTCGAACGGGATCCATCCCCCCGCCGCGGCCATGCGCTCACGGATCAGCGCGGTGACCGCGCGCGAGTGAGTTTCTTCTTCCGCTGCAAGCGCCGGCATCATAATGTAGGGGCCTCATGCCAGAGCCATCCATCATCGACAGTACCGATGCCGCGCCTCTCGCCGGCAAATCCGCGCTGGTGACCGGTGCGGCCCGGCGTGTAGGCGCCGCAATAGTGCGCAGCCTGCACGCGGCCGGCGCCAACGTAGTGCTGCACTACCGCAGCTCCTCGGAGGAAGCGTCTGCCCTGGCGTTGGAGCTCAACGACGTCAGGCCTGACTCCGCGACACTCGCGCAATGCGACCTGCTCGACAGCGCCTCGCTGTCGGAGCTGGCCGACACCGCCGCGACAGTCTTCGGCGGCCTCGACATCCTGGTCAACAACGCCTCGTCCTTCTATCCGACTCCTGTCGGCGACATCGACGAGAACGACTGGAACGACCTGATCGGCACGAATCTCAAGGCGCCGCTCTTTCTGTCGCAGGCGGCCGCCGGCGCGCTGCGCGAGCGCAACGGCCTCATCGTCAATCTCGCTGACATTCACGGCGTCCGCCCCATGCGTCGCCATCCGGTGTACTGCGTCGCGAAGGCTGGTCTCATCATGTTGACGAAGTCGCTCGCGCGGGAGCTCGGGCCGCAGGTGCGGGTCAACGCCATCTCGCCGGGGCCGGTCATGTGGCCGGAAGACGGTATCGATCCGGCGTTGCGCGACGAGATCATCAGCCGCACCGCCCTGAAGCGCACCGGCTCAGCCGAAGATGTCGCCCGTGCGGTGCTCTTCTTCGCGACCGAGGCGCCCTTCGTCACGGGCCAGATCCTCGCGGTGGACGGCGGCAGAAGCATCGGCTGGTGAATTGTCTATGTCTCCGGGCGCACTCGCACCAACGGGTGCGCCGCGCGATCGAAGCGCTGCCACAGCTCCCCGATGGTCAGCTTCTCGGTCGGATGCACGAGGTCGGGCGCAAGGTCCGCGAGCGGGCCCAGCATATAGGCCCGCTTCAGCAGGTCGGGACGCGGGAGCTTCAGATGCGGCTCCTGACAGACCAGTTCACCGTAGAGGAGCACATCCAGGTCTATGGACCGCGGCGCCCACCGTGGCGCCTCGCGAGGCCGGCCGCAGAGCGTCTCGATGTCGTGCAGCCGCTGCAGCACCTCGTTGACCGGAAGGTCCGTCGGGAATGCGGCCACGAAGTTGATGAAGTCCTCGCCCTCGAATCCCACCGCCGTGTTGCGATACCAGGGCGAGGACCGCAGGCCGGGGAATTGCCGCTCCAGCTCCCGCACCGCCATGGCGAGATGCCGCTCGGGCTCGATGTTGCTGCCGGCTGCGACATAGACCTGGGGCATGGGCGTTATCGGGTCACACCCGCGCTGCCGCCGCCGCGGTGAGATCCGCCCGGCTGCGCTCGATGACCACACCGACATCGCGGGAGTTGCGGATCGCGCCCGGCTTGTTGACGGAGATGCGCACCCACTCCAGCGCGAACTCCTCCAGCAGCAGCATGGCCAGACGATGCGCCAGGGTCTCGACCAGCTTGAACTCCGACGCCTCGATGTAGGCCAGCACGCGCTTGGCGACTCTCTTGTAATCCACCGTGTCGGCAACGTCGTCGGAGACCGAAGCGCGGCGACAGTCCACCGGCAGCTCGAGATCTACGACGACGGTCTGCTTGACCCGCCGCTCCCACTCGATGAAGCCGATGATGCACTCGGCCGCCAGGCCGCGCAGGAAGATGCGATCGTCGGATTGAGTTGGGCTCGTCACGTCAGGTTTCGCGGCGGGTTGGGGTGCTGCAACGGCACCATCGTAAGCGTCTCGAGCGGCCATTGCGCGCGGGAGTGGATCGCCAGGCCGTCGTGCTCTCCGGCCTTGAGGCGCGCGAGGCCCGCGACGGCGATCATCGCCGCGTTGTCGGTACAGAACTCGAGGCGCGGATAGTAGACGCGGCCACCGCGGCGTCCAACCGCCTCGGTCAGTGCAGCGCGCAAACTCTGATTGGCGCTGACGCCACCCGAGACGACGAGCGCATCCAGGCCGGTTGCGTCGAGTGCGCGCACCGCTTTGGCCGACAGCGTGCCGACGATGGCGTCTTCGACGCCGCGGGCGACGTCCGCGCGCAGCTTCGCCGTCAGCTCGCGCCCGCGAAGCGAGTGCAGCACGGCGGTCTTGAGGCCCGAGAAGCTGAGCTCGAGACCGGCCCCGAGCATCGGCCGGGGGTACTTCAAAGCGCCGGGGGTACCGCTCTGCGCCAGCCGCGCCAGCTCAGGCCCACCCGGATAAGGGAGCCCCAGGAGCTTCGCCGTCTTGTCGAAGGCTTCGCCGGCGGCATCGTCCCGAGTGTCGCCGAGGACGCGATACCGTCCGATGCCGCCAACCTCGATCAGCTGGGTGTGCCCGCCGGAGACGAGAAGTGCGACGTGCGGGAAGGGTGGCGTGTCCGGCTCGAGAAGCGGGGCGAGCAGATGCCCTTCCAGGTGGTGTACCCCCACCGCCGGCACCCCCCAGGCATAAGCCAGGCTGCGCGCCAGGGCCGCCCCCGTGAGCAGCGCCCCGATCAGCCCGGGACCCGCGGTGAAGGCGACGCCCGCCAGCTGCCCCGGGGCCGTGGCGGCCTGGTCCAGGGCCCGCCGCACCAGGGGCAGCAGCCGGCGCACATGGTCGCGGGAGGCCAGCTCCGGGACGACCCCCCCGTAGAGGCGGTGTAGCTGCACCTGGCTATGGAGCTCGTGCGCCAGCAGACCCTCGGACTCGTCCAGGACGGCCGCGGCACTCTCGTCGCAGGACGACTCGAGCGCGAGGACGCGGAATGCTTTTTTTGCCTTTGCCATGA
>Ga0335072_10009740_pt1 | contig 13854 bp, 18 predicted proteins | sample Lox_Sample_21_FD_206725 | JGI IMG/M metagenome (GOLD analysis project Ga0335072, IMG submission 206725) | Soil microbial communities from Loxahatchee National Wildlife Refuge, Florida, United States - Lox_Sample_2.1 | ecosystem: Environmental > Terrestrial > Soil > Wetlands | place: USA...
GACGTCCATTTTGTGTTTGATTTTGAGTTGCAATTTATGTTATTAATAAACGTATGGATGAACGCCTGGTAAACCGGTGGATGGTTGGTGGGACGATTTGGAGGATTTGGTGGACGATTTAGAGGAGTTGAGTGGATGATTTGGAGGATTGGTTGGAGGATTTGGAGGATTGGTGGAGGATTTGGAGGATTGGTTGGAGGATTTGGAGGATTGGTTGGAGGATTTGGAGGATTGGTTGGAGGATTTGGAGGATTGGTGGAGGACGGTGGAGGATTGGTTGGAGGATTTGGAGGATTGGTTGGAGGATTTGGAGGATTGGTGGAGGACGGTGGAGGATTGGTTGGAGGAATTGTAGCCTCGGACCGGCCCCCATCTAGCCTACTAGTGTTAAAATGTACAAATAGGGACGGCGACGGAGCTCGCAGATCCTAGGCTAACCCCTATCCCACCCAGATAAGGAAATCTGCGGGCGTACCTTCTATTATTTCTTCTGGTATCTTTCATTCCTTTTTCGTTCTCTGTATGTTGTTTCTCGTTGACTTTCCAGCGTACATTCACCGGCACATCAAGTTCAGCCTTTGATATTGGGATCATATGTAATATCATTCAATGGAATGGGAGTTTTCCGCTTCCTAACTCAACAGTCTCAACTTATCTGAACTCTTTTTCTCTATTCTTCTATGAGTAAACCTCCCAATGTTCTTCTGAACTGAACTGAACTGAACTGAACTGAAGTCTGACGTGTACAGACCGCGTCGCATACCTGTTCTCCATGTCATCACCCCGCAGATTCGAGACTCTCCTTTCCCGTTGTTTGATCAATTCGCTAACTCCCCATACTGTTAGTCGACAACCCTCCCTTGTTGTTCCAATCTCCAAAATAATTGTCTTGATTCACCGGATCAAAGATCACCATCTGATCAGTCCTTCCAAAACCGAACACTCAACGAGCAACGATGCTTTTCACATAGGTTCTCGTCCTCCACCGAATCATCGATGGGTGTATTATTACGATTTCAATGTTCGAGCTGCGCCGCTCTTACAATTGACCCCCATCTTATGTCGGAGGGATTCCTTCTATTGAATCCACGTCATCATGCCTTCAGCCCACACCACAATGCATTGCAATCCATCGCAAAAGTTTGGAAACACACCCAAAGTTATTACGGACACGTCACAACGTGCGATCCATGTCAAAAGTTTGGCGCCTACAGCATATGTCGGAGAGTCTATTTCTTCAAGTATCACTACAGTCTACTTGCTCACGTCTCTCCCGGGCCATCCTCCTATAAATTTCGCCCTGCTACTGTGGAATCGGTCCCTGATCCATTGTCGACAAAGTCTTCAATTCGTCCAAAGTCTCCCGCGGTTTCTGGTCCACCAAAGTTTCAGCCAAGACCTCCTAATCCTCATCGTCGTCCTGTTACTCACGTCCCACTGGATCAAAGTAACAATTGGCTTCGGCATGGAACCTATTCAGTCAGGTAGGAAGACACTGCAGAGCCACTTTCGGCCGTTCCGATGGCAGTACTGCCATTCTTCAGGGCGAATGGTTTCCATTTCACTGGAATAATTGGACCCGAATCCGGAATCGCCTTCTGACTCAAGTTCAGATTCACCGTCGGACTGTTCTTAGTTCACTATGGATGAAACGGTCGTACCACGTCCATCATCTCCACATCTCCCAGCTGCAAAGCCATCCCAGGCGTGATGGTTCACCGTAGTTTGACTGGCACAGCAGAAAGACAGGCACAAGAACGGTTGGAAAGTTAAGACGGAGAAAGTGTGCCTCGCTGATCAACACCCTGAATAATACAATCGGCTTTCGCCAACAGGCAGAAGTGATCATCGTGGAAAAAAGACGAGTCGAGAGTGGGCACCACGAAGCCGAGTGCAAGTGCAAGCTGACCAATCCCAAGCTGAGTGCAATGCTGCGCAAATTTGCAAGCTGAGTGCAAATCTCTCAGGGGCAAATTTTCACTCTTCTTTCCCTCACTGACCACAGTGACGGCACTGCTCAAAGCCATCCATCCTTCGAACCACAGACAACGATCCATCAAGGTAACACTTCTCAAGATCTTCTAATGACTAGATGAAGTGTTTACTCCACTCACACCCTCATAACTTATTTACTTCTTCCTTTACAAACTCAGTAGCATCTACCTTCGTGTTTCCTTAGTACCTCCTTCTTATACCTTCATTATCGATTCACAAAACTTGGAATTTATTGGTTGAGTGGCTTTCATTGTCTCCATTGAGTTGACTTTTAAGCTTTCTCTCAATATCATGATGCTTCATTTTCAATTTCATTGTATTATTATAAATATAGCTTAATCGTTACTCATAAAAACACAATTTGATACAGTACGACTCAGGCTCGACTTTTGCACCTTTACAACATAGTTCAAACTTCAATGCTATTTCGTTTGAAAACTTGGTTTCAAAATACTTATCAATGATACGATTAGAATAAATACTATTCAAACAAAAAGTTTGGATCTTTTATCATTCTTTCTGACTTCTATTTTCGTTTGAATGATAATACATGTAATAAATAAAAAAGCTGCTATAATAGTACGACAAATTGAAATGAGGATAGTAGGGATCGAATTGGATTTCTATCTGCTAGTAATTAAATCGATCTACCAATTGCGCTATATATACGATGTATTCTGGCATTGAAAAATTTAAAAGTTGGCTATAAACCTTGGGCCATCGTAATGATTGTCTCGCAAAATCAGTTTTCAACAAGCTCGCGACCGAGCTTTAAATGAGTGTAGACTGCAAAAGAAGCTAAAATAAATTGAATAAAATGAATTTGGCAATCAAGTCGATTTTTATATGTCTTCTTTTTTGTTGCACTCATCTTCTAAAACTATTTTGCTACTGAACTCATCTTATTTTTGCACTGAACTCATCTTCGAGAACTTTGCACTCGGCTTCATGGTTTTTATATTATATAATCATGAACTGTAACTCTACTTACTACTACTCGTCGAGAGTGGGCGAAATACCTAACCCTACATTTTGCACGGAACTTACCGTGTCAAACTTTTGAATGGTTTGATTGGCTCTGTTCTGGTCCGATCATCATTTTCACTCAATAATGACAAACAACGATGACCCGATTGACTACGAAATTTCGAAGGCGTTGACAAACCTTCCTGAGGTAGCGACGTACCTCAATGAATTGACATCACTTGAGGATATACAATGTTGCGTTCCTGATCCGAGGAACATGACCGACAAGCCTATGGACAACTTGGATGGGTTGGAACGTGCCATCCGTAACCTGAAATCTTTGTCTGCCTGTGGAAAACCGGTGGAAAAAGTCACGGCAAAGCTTCAGTCCATCCATCTCTACACTATTGCAATCAAGTATCCCCGAGTAACGAAGTCTAGCTCACCAAATTTAGAAACTTGCGGAAAGCTTCCAACTTTAGACGGCGGATGACGGAGGCGGGCTTCATTGCCACGACAATAACACGGTGGCGGAGGGTTCTCGACTTCTGCGAAAAGTACGGATTTAGATATATCATATTTTTCCCCAGTTTATTCAATGGTTTGGCGACGAATTCAATTGATGAAAAAGAGCTCATGAAAAGACGAGACGAAATGGATAAGGAGATTACAGCCGTTTCTACACATTCACAATGGTCCGACGAGTCGAAGTTAAGAGAGTTGGTTTTTTTTCTTCCCCAGAGTGCGATGTGAGAGTTCCTTCCTGCCGCTCCCATTGATAGTTAGGTTGCGAGCTGGATTGCCTGGGCCCCCTTCTCATGTCGTTATCGCGGGGAATGCGCGTATCTTCACGTAAGCCCTTTGCTGGCTCCAGTTAATTCAGCAGACCCCTCGATCCGATACCCGTTTCGGACATTGTCGGCGAGTATTTAAATGGCTTCGTGAATTTCCTCCAGGTCTACCCAATAATCGCGGAACCTTGTGCAGAATTTACGACCAATCTCTATAATACGGACTTCCTTGACAGCACGATAAGGCGGGAATTCGTTCTCAATCCATTTCACTGCGATATGAGTCCGTTGATGGCGAGCTTAGCCTGTTTCGTATTTTGCGTCGGAGGACACTTCTCAAAGGGTTACTCTAAGACAGTAGTCGAAGCTCTTTACCAAAACGGAAAGCGTTATTTGCAAATGTCGTCCTCCGTCATTTTACAATTCTCGAGTCTCAGATTGCTGGTTGTCTTTCTGCAGGTCTGCGACGCTTGAAACTAAGAATTAAATGGTAGGCTGTAATTGAGTTTTACGCGAGAGCAGAATATCTTGGTAGCTACCAGACGTATGCTATTAATATTAGTGGCTGAAACAACGATTCGGCTTGCAATTGATGAAGCTGTCAAGTCAAATTCATTCTGCGTTGAGGAATATAACTTCCGTATCGTTGTTCGGTATGCTTTGGAGGAGATGCGCATTACGTACGTGGAAGTTGGAGGCCGTACTCAAGCTGATGTGCGTGCGACCTTGAAGAAGTTTGGCACTCTTCTGCCAGATATAAATGGTTCGACGATTGACTCTCCGCAAACGGAGGCACAAGATTACCGGGGGCGGGTGGGAATGCTTTCAGTCACGATGCATGAGCTTGCGATGGTCATCTAAATTACGAACGTTAACTCATTAGCAGGGTTGGTACACAACTGTCGATCATGAGAAACACCAAATGACCCAGTATGCGTCACTGTCTCCGAACGAAATAACAGCGGGTCGCCTCACAAACAACTTATTCAAAATCACACAGCTACGTATGCATTACTATCGTATTCTCGCATGTCGTACTTTTGAAGCCCGTAAAGGGTTGGAGCCCGTTCCGAGAGATATAGCAAGAGAGTGTTTGAGATTCATTGAAAACTGTTACGGGAACCCGGCTCAACTAGGCTTTCACTTCCTCGCAGCGTATCATTATGCGACCTGGATGGCCAAGTTGGACAAAAACTTGGCCATCGAAAGACGCCTTAATCCTTCCAATGATGTATATGCACCGTCTACATTATCTCACATTATCTCACAATTATAGGTCGACTGGGATCAATGGATGAACATCGATTGAGAAGACTCCTTCATCGTCTGGGGATAAGGAGAGAAACGTGTTTTTCGAGATGTACGATTATCCACTTCCTAAATTGTCAGCATGATATGCAGTTCAATAATACACATAACACCATAGGAGTCTTTCAGTTTTATCAGTTTTTTGTGCCACACCACACACAAGTCGAACCCTCCGGCACTGACCTTTGACAATTTTTACATGAAACCCACTTTGGTGGATCCGCAAACAGGAGATTCTTGTTATACCATTTCTGACAGACTTTAAGAAATCCCACAGTATAATCCATGACAACAGTGTTGTAAGCAGCGACAAAGACCAAGAGTCGTCGGGACTCGGAAGTCGGAAAGAGAAATGGGTCACATGCTTCAACCTCTGCTCGTCAACCAATCAGACTGCAGAGATTTTTTAATATCTGGCTCGGGGCCCCTTGCGGAGACAGCCCATTGCTCAACCTCCTCAATACAGAAAATTGAGGTCAAGGGGCGTTCCGTACAAAAATCTAAACGTCAACGCTAATAATACAGAGGGCCACTAGGAACTGATGTCCGAGTCCGGTTGAGGCCAAGTTTCTTATTCGATCAAATCGATCGAGAGAATGGGTATTGGGGTACTATTCCAGACATGGCTTGGTTGACGGCTTTAGGATGCAGAAGCTCAAGAAGGTCCCGAAGAACAGGTTGCATGATAAGTCCAACTTCTCATATAAACTGAGACAATGGCTTACGTTCACAGTTCACTCCGCCGAACTTGATTTCTCCCGAGTCACTGAATCCTTGCCCGTTTGGAGATGCTTTTACATGGGCTTTTTATCAAGTAGGAACGTCAGGCGGCGGAGAACATAGAGCGACTGGGAGCAAACCTCCTAAAAGTCAGAAGGAACTTACGGATTTCCGAGTTCGTCCGTCATAGAAAGTTTGTTTCAATGGTGTCGATCAATGACTCCATATTTCAGGGACAACTTTAATTGTTACTGCATTCAGGAGGAAGAAATTCCCAAAAGACACGAGGAAGGTTATGCCGACACCTTTGCTTTTTCAATCTCGGCAGTTATTGTGAGGAGAGTCATCCAGAATTATATCAGAGAATCGTCGCCCACTTTCCACACATACTCTTGACAAGCTCGAGAGGGATCGAATAGTGGTTGGTCACTAACCAACGCAGACAGAAACGATCACCACCGTTTCAGCAAGCTTGTTGCGATTGTCTTCTCATCAACGTTGGTCTCCCCGGTTTAGCACCAGCTTCGTGCAAACAATGCTGGCGCCTCCCATCAAGAGATTTCACCCAATATCGGAAGATACAGGTGTTGAAATTGGAAGATTCAATGACAAAATCTGGATTCAAAATGACAGCAGTGCGATGGAACACTAGAATTAGTTAAGGTCTCTTTGAGTATATATAGAGCAGATAGATCTCGTTTCAAACTTCCTCCATTCTATGTTCCTGAGTTTCCTCCTTCATCTTCGACATTATTGTTGAACACTGGTCTGCCGGAGGCCTCAGAATATCGTCGAGTGCTAACCATGACCCAATTGTCTGTTTCACCAAGGTCTTCGAACGATCGTTCCAATTCCCCAAATCTTCAGATGGAAGATTCAATGTCCGCAATTCTGCATATTCTACGGTTGCCTTGTCATCCTCAAATGCTCGTTTCCCAAATGCAAGCTCATAGAGGACGCATCCCAATGACCAAACGTCGGCGCTGCATTCGGGAAGCTGGTTGTTCAGAAGCGCAGGTGCTCGCAGGTCATTAGCTTGTCCTTGTTTCCATTATGAACCTTTCTCAAACCCATTTCGGCAATAGATCCTTCAACGCTAACTCTCGTAAACCCCGACTTTCGTCATAACAAAGGAATCCGGCCCGGTCGTTTGGTTTTGAAACCCGAGGATGAACTCTGCCCTCTCTCGCCCCTGTCATTCCCAACAAAGAAATCGATAAACGAGTTATCCAAACCTTAGATGAGTTCCCCGGCGCCATTCTCTATTACCTTAAGCAACCATACTTTCGAAAATTTGTGTGAGGATGACACTACGAAATCGTGGATTGAAAACGCCCAGCGGTTGTTCGCAATATACTTTGTCACAGGCATCCTCACCGTTATGCAGGCGGAAGTCCGAGTAGGTGTCCAGGACTGTGACATTGACGTCGCCCCGTCTGGTGCAACTAAAGGTTTCGGAGATACCCCTGACCTGATCGGTTTCGTCGTGCCAGACAGCATAATCGGAGTACAACAAATCGGACTCATATCCTGACGTCGGGAAGACGGTGTCGAAGAGAAATTCGTGGGTTATGTTTATGCAATCTCGCGGATCGTGTTATGAAGATTTCCGGCGCATTCTTCAAGAAAATCGCGAATCGTTTGATGGAAGAGTTGGCCACATTCTTGAAGCAAATATCCAAAAATCGTTGGACCCTGGATGACCTTGAGCTTGGGGATGAGGATGGGAAGCGAGTGGATGCTGTGGTCAAGCATAACGAGTTTGTATTTCTTGAATAGATAGTTATCGTACGGACGAAGGGATCATTGTTTGATGTTTGCTTTTTGCATTTATTTGAATAGCTCCGGCCTGTCCTACATGCATGGTGATGATGATGAAATGCTGATCGCTCTGAGTTCCCATGTAACAACATGTTCGTCTGCAAAGGTCAGGAACAGGCATTTTAATGTTTCTGCTATCCAAAAGCTTTTCCTGTTCATCTCTTTTTCCTCCGTCTTTCTTCATTACATCTCGAATCGAGCTACAACCGAACTCCACTCGTGTAGCCCGTAGAATACTTTGAAAGCTCTGTCTTGATAGATTTTATTGTCTGTTGTTCGGTGGGCATAAGATAATGATTCGACGGTTTCTAAATTAGTTGGCCGGTTCCATATAATTCACAGACGCCTCTATTAAGACTTATCTTTCATGTTGCATTTGAAAGGAATCCCTTTTTCACTGGTCGTGAAGAGTGTCAGATAAGTTGGCCGTCGATCACCGCTAATATATGGGACCAGCACCTTCAACCATGAATAACTTCACCACCAATTGTTCAAATGACTTGTAAAGTTGAAGTTAAGTTCTTCTATATCTATTCAATCCAAAAGCCAAAGCTTTGAGTTTTGCCATCACAATTGGCGGAGTTATTCAACAGCAGAATTATTTCCCCAGCTTATAATTTTGTGTGGCGATTGAATGCTGGACCGAACGCCGTTGGCTAGCCTCGGACCAGCCCCCCTCCGTGGGCGGATGGGAGCTGGTCCGAGGCTACCGTTGGCGCCGACCGCCACATATTAATTTCACCAGGTGGGGCGATCCTCGTTTTCTCGGGGCGATCTCCTTTTCCTTTTTCTCGGGGTTGTTTTGGTATTGATTCATCGCACCGTCATCGTCGCCTTTGCAGCCACCTCAGCACTTGAAATAGATGGATGATATAGAGATGGAAGACGCTGTACGCTCAATTCTATAATGGAACTAAACAATAGAGAAGCGATGATTCTGGAGTCGTCGCCGATTACAATAGCGATTTGGAGAGCATCAATAGTGGAAACTATCATCACGTTTATGATGTGGATCGAAGGTTTCTTTCCTCAAGTATTTCTTAAGGCTAATTGAGAAAAGATTTCACGGCCTTGATAATGTTTATTTTCTTCCCAATGATGATCCGGAACGTCAAAGATTGCAACACATGCATTGTCTGTTCGAGCTTCTTTTCGAGGAAAACATCGTCGCGCCTATCCCGTCAAACCCGACTCTCATTGTGGATCTAGGGACCGGATCAGGCAAGTGGGCTATCGACGTTGCTGAAGATGAAAAAACTAGCAGTGCCAAGGTTATTGGAATTGACTTGTCTCCAATCCAGCCGACGGACGTTCCTGAAAACGTTGAGTTTTATTGTGAAGATTTCATTGTTGAATTACATCAACTGGATGGCGGGAGAATACTGCATGAGTCAAGCGCCGACCTCATTCATTCAAGGATGGTCAAATCTGGAGTACAAGAATGGCAATGGGATGGTCTTGTCCGTCGGGTATTTCATTTTCTCAAGCCAGGTGTAGGCTGGGCGCAATTCACAGAAGGAACTAGCTTATCGTGGGACGGTGATGCTGTCCACCAATCTAGTCATCTCTATAAAGTTTCATCTCTCTGTAACGAGGCTGATTGAAGTTCCGAGAACTAGCCAGAAAGAATTTCGAACGTCGAAATATTGTTAATGGAGGCTGGCACATTCGTGATCGATTTATAGAGGCTGGATTTGTAGACGTTCAAAGGAAGAAGAAAAGAGTTTACTATGGCGACTGGAATGGAGATCGGCATAGATCGACAGAGTGGCAAGCGTGGAAAGATTGCTTTAGTAAGATTATCGCGCCCGTCGTCATGAGGTGTTTCACAGACGACTTTCCAAACTTACGAGATCGAGAAAAATTTGCTCGAGACGTGGAGGACGACTTTAATTCAAATAACTATCCTTGCTATAGCGACATGTACGTCCTCTTCGGAAAATATTTAACGATGTAGGTGTTTGGTAATCGGAAGACGTCCGCCACACCCTAGCAACATCTGGAATACTTAGAAGCCGGTCATTTCGAGAGAAGATAGGACGGTAGTGTTAATCCAGAGCTTGAAAGAGAGTTATTTAGTATTAGTTTTAACGAGTCTTAAGACGTTTCTCGCAAATGACAAGTAGTACTGTCGGGTTTGCGTATTAGACCACCACCGGCAGATGATGTACATAAATGTCATTGCCGTTGCATAGATCGGCTGCATGGGTCAACCGTCAGATGTGAACGCGACAACAGAATGGTGTGCAGTTAGCTGCACTCACTTTACATTTCGATAGGAGTTAACCGCACCCTCACCCTGCGTTACTCACCCTGCGTTACTCACCCTGACTCTCACCCTGCGCTACTCACCCTCACCCTCACCCTCACCCTCACCCTGACCCTCACCCTGCGTTACTCACCCTCACCTTGCGCTAACGCGCAGGATATAAAGTAAGATTATATAGATAGGTATTCTTCCATCATGTACTTAGTTTGTTCAGTGAGAAAATTTTGCAACGTAGCCTTATATTTTGTGCTTTCTTATTGGCTGAAACTCTACCGTTGTCTCTCTGATTTTGTGTGAGGAATCTGTCGTCAATAAACTTTTGGCGGGAACCTAACTCACTAAATTTGTATGAAAAATCTTAGAACTACGCCTTAGTCTTGAGGTGTTTAGTGGTTAGGCTTTGAAGCTTCGCTTCAAAGTGCGTACTCCGATACTCAGCTATCTTCAGTTGCGAAGCAACTGTTGGATAGTGGTCAGGGAGGTGGTGGATTTTATATTGATAGAGTAGAGAAGACAGAAGAGACAGGATACAAAGAGTAGAGAAGAGAGGGTAAAAGAGTACCACTACCACAACACAACAAGTAGAAGTAACATCACAGGCCAAAAGGGGTGTAAGTACAGCTTATAATTTGTGTGAAGAAAAATTACAATATAGTGCACCACCATACTTGCAGGTGCAAGTATGAAATAATACAGCCTGCGCTAACGCACAGGATATAGAGTAGGATGAACAGAATGGTTAGTGGTAACAGAGATGCCCAAAACCTTCTTATTCTAACAAGAATTGGATCTGGTCTGAAGCCGTAAAACCAGGTAGTCCGGTGGCTGTGGTCTTATCCGCAATCCGAAGTGCCGCGGGTGGGACTTTCTGATTTGGGAAATTCGATTATTCGGCCAAGGAATTTGGGTGCGGACGGAACCAACGAAAATTCAGTTTCAAGCGAAAGTCTATTTTCCCGCTACAGAATTGGGTTGGAACCCCACGGAAATACGGTCGCATGATCAATCAAATTATATTCCTGCACTGTATAGCGAATTGGGCCTGCACCCAGAAAACGAGTGTGGGTATTTAAACTTTTCCTCCTGTGTGGTTACACACTCTCTTGATTGGTTGCTGCCACCCACTCCGTTTTGTCGGGTTTCATTGGTGAAAGCCCAATTCTCTCCGATCTCCGAATGCGGGAAATGCGGGAAATTCGGTTTTCGGAACTGAATTTTCGTGGGGGTGCAAACCCAATTCCACCATTAGGCCAAAATCCGTACGTACATGACCAGACCAAACGTGGCTTTCCGACCCGCTATTGAATTGAGACTGTGCCTGCCGCCCCCCCACGGAAATACGGTGCACGACCGAAAACTGTATATTCGCCATGCGGAATTGGGGGCCATGGTCCCCATTTTTACTGACTTCCCGTTCATGCAAGTTCATGCACACTGCCCGTTTCTGCCGCTTCATGGTGGCGTTCCGTTTGTTGGCCCCAATTCCGCCTTTCACAGCAGCCAAAATTTGCAAATGTAGCTAGGACCAGTCACCATGTGAACACACGATTTGATAAAGGTCTTGCTTATGAATCGTGATCCGGGTTGATTCTGATGTGCCTAATGTTGCTTCGGTGCACTAGGCGAGGGAAATTCTTATAAGGTTGGTGCTGCTGCAGATATTTGAACAGAGAAACAATTAAGGTTGACTCTTGATGCGGGAAATGCATAAATGTTTCTGGGGAGAGGCAAGGTCTGTGCTTGCCGCAACCATTCATCGAATGCATTCATGCTAAAAGAACGATGATCCCGTCTTAGTGGAGATATTTGATTATATTCATCATGTGCAACGCCGAAAAGAGGGTCTATACCTGTGGTCACTATACAACCTCCACCACGTATTGTACAAAAAAGCGGTACGACGACAGAGATTCCTGTGCTCCGCCGAAAAAAGAAACTGCGTCAACAACTGGTAGCTACTGCGGATGGAAGGGTTGTGATAAGAAACCTAATCTTGAAAGGGAGCCCCCTAAAGGAAAGCCTGAAGTGAGAACCAGCTTGCTTTTGATGGGTGCTAATGGAGTATAGGATGCTGACTCGCATTACCCTCCCGAGGAGTGAAGTAACTTGTGGAAGGGGTTGGAATGATATCGGTATATAAGTTATATTCATGTCCCAAATAAAGTGGTCATTCATATCATTGCAGCCAGACAACAATAACCAGTCCATTCCGTTAAGTCACAACTCCGAGGAGCTACATTGTGAACTATAGACCGATTTACTTGCACAATTGCCTGAGTAACACCACTACGTTGGAGAATTGTGGCCGAAGGCTGGCATCTTCCGAAAGACATGTCAATATCAACGTGTTCATACGCGTGACATCCAAATAATTTTCCATTTCCTCAGCTGATTCTGTCATTAGCACCTCTTGTACCACCACACCAAACGAATATGTGTCGAGAGACGATGGCCAACGACTTCCACTTGCAATAACCTCATGCATTTCGGGAGCATGATACCTCGGGGAAAAGCCATTTCCGGCAAAATCAATGAGTTTCGCGTCGTTGGCGGAGGTGACTACGATATTGTGAGGCTTTACATCGCCATGAACCAACCCTTTGCTATGCATATCCCGCAAACCCTGTGCAACATCCAAGATCCACTTGAGTTTGACGCCAGGTTCGATGGATCTTTGCTTGTTTTTAAGAATATCGTAGAGGGACCCTTGCGCGCCATATTCTACAAGAAATCCAGACACAACCCTTGAGGCATTTGGAGAATAAGGGTTGGGAATATCCACGATGGCAATGACGTTGATGATATGGGGTGAATCTCGCAGAAGCAACAGTGTTTTCAGCTCGGTTCTCCATTGATTCAACTCATCTTGCCGTTCGATTGTTTTGAGAACATATGATGATCCGTCATGCTTAACAAGCTTGACATTTCGACGGCTTAGCTGTGTCATGGTAATGAGAGACGCCATGGAAATTATCGGTATAGACGGTGTTGGAAGAATAGAAGATGACGTGGGATATTGGATGGATAAAGGGTCGGCATCGACTTGAAGACGAGGATAGGAATCGCCGGCTTGGGTGACGAGAGTGAACCGAGTAATAGCGTAAGGGACCCATTTATCGAATGATGACAGGACAATTCCCTTGCGAAAGAAAGCTTCCGAAAACGTCTTTTGTGCCAACTCTAGCCATTCTCGGTTTGAAAGACGGGTTTGAAGTACTGTATTTTCCACGCAATGATCGATTTCTTCATTGTACTTCAGGAGGAGGGAGAAGCGGTATGGGAAAGTATCGGGAGCGCATAACTCAAATCTCTGATACATGGAGGTTCTGGTCTGAGGGTCACAGCTGTACTGAAGGTGTTTGGCATACTCCATTTGATTGGGAAAGGAGTCCATTGCAAGAAAAGTTGCCGCCGATCGGCAAAGCGGTGGATCGTGCACGCCGTGGAGAATGGAGGTACGCGAGAATGCTTTCGGATTATTTCAACGTCCTGCACACTACATTAATGAAAAGAGATAACAGAGCTCAATACCAGTCGTTGGCGTAGAGAATACGCCGTTTGCAAGCTCTCACGAGGGATAGCTTTGAATATAGGGGGAATCAGGCATCAACACGACTCTTTCGATGGAGCTGTGATGACCCTCAACTGAAATAAAATGCGTCAAGTCCCCTTGGAGCTAGATGGTCGGTGTCGTGCAGCAGTTGGCGGTTTGGATACAGGGGCGGTGTCAAACGGTCAGGGTCGTTAAGGGAGGAGACGCGATGATGCACGTGTAACGTGTCAAAAATCAGCCGTTGTTCAAAGGCAGCGACCGGTGAAAGGGAATAATTTGACTGTCACAGAAAGTTTCCAGGCCCCTAACCCTAACTACTAATCGCCCCAGTAATCATGATGATTACTGAGCTTGTCCACACAAAATTCCCTGGGTTAGGTTCCCGACAAAAGATAATGACGGATGATTTCTCACACAAAATTGGGTGACAA
>Ga0335072_10009741_pt1 | contig 13852 bp, 11 predicted proteins | sample Lox_Sample_21_FD_206725 | JGI IMG/M metagenome (GOLD analysis project Ga0335072, IMG submission 206725) | Soil microbial communities from Loxahatchee National Wildlife Refuge, Florida, United States - Lox_Sample_2.1 | ecosystem: Environmental > Terrestrial > Soil > Wetlands | place: USA...
CCCGGCCGCCGATCGCCGTGCCCCTCGGAAATCCATACGAAATTGGCGTCCGCGTCCTGCTCCCAGAACCAGTCGGATGCCATCTCGGCAAAACCGCGCAGCCGCCGCTCGCTCTCATGCAGGGCGTGCTGGATGCGCTTGAAGTCGCTGATATCGACGCGCAGCCCGGCGAGACCACCGTTGCGCATGCGCCGTTCCGAGACCAGGATCCAGCGGCCGTCCTTCTGCTGCGTTTCCAGGTCGCCCACGGCCTCGGAATGGATGCGCAGAAAGTCCTGTACCCATTCCTCCTCGTGGCCCGCGGCATCCGGATAATGACCCAACGCAGCCGTGTTGCGTACCAGGGTTTCGAACTTGACCCCCGGCACAATCAGGTGCGCGCTCGCCGGATACATGCGGCGATACGCCTCGTTGCACATCACCAGCCGGTCGTCCTTGTCGTAGATCACGAAGCCACCGGTCAGGCTGTCCATTGCATCGCGCAACAGCGTTTCCGCTTGCTCGGCGCGTTGCAGGGCTTCAACCCGGGGCGTCTCGTTGCTGGAGGTGCCACGATAGCCACGGAACGTTCCATCAGTGTCGAACACCGGCTTGCCGCTGACGACGAAATGGTGCACCGCCCCCTCAGCAGTGCGGGAAAAACGGAACTTGCGGAACGGCCGGTGCGCATCGAGGTCCGCCTTGTGCCGGCGCCACAGCTCATCCTGCGCAGGATCGGCCTGCGCTGCCTCCCACCGCGTCTTGCCGATGGTCACGTCGGGATTCAGCCCGGTTTGCTCACTGAATGCCTCGGCAGCGAGATAGGAAAGCCGGTGGCCGGCATCGGTTTCCCACATCCAGTCGCCGCTCACCTCCGCGACATCCTGGAACTTCTGCTCGCTGTCACGCAGTCGGCGTTCCACCTCGGTACGGAGCGCGATGTCGGCGGCGAGTGCGGCGCGTTCGCGGGCAAGCTGCGCCTCGTGCCGGGCGCGCCGGCGCACCTCGGCCACCAACGCCACGAGCAAACCACTCACCACAATCGACAGCAGCGCGGCGGCAAGTTCAAGTTGGCGCGCATGGCTGCGCACCGGCGCAAGCACTTCGTCCAGGTTCAGACCGACACCCACCAGCAACGGGTATCCGGCGATACGGCGATCACTGTAAATGCGGGTGATGTGGTCCACGTGGCCGATACCGACATGCACGATATCATGCAGCGGGCCGGTTTCCATGCGGCCAGGCAGCGGCGGGATCGTTTCGCCAACGCCGACCGTGCCGCTGGGATTGTCATCGCTGAACCGGGCACGCAGGACGTTGTCGGTACCAAACAAGGAGAACATGCCGCCGCGGCCGAGATCGATGGCACGATGCAGCGCCGTAAGCTGCGCTGGCACCACGGAGAAGACCACCACGCCGAGGAAGCGCCCGTCCGCCGCGTCCACACGCCGGCTGATCTTTATCGCAAGGCGGCCAGTTTCGCGGCCGACCATTGGCGGGCTGATGTACAACCCGCGCAATGTGCCGCTGAGATGGATGCGGAAATAGTCCCGGTCGCTCAGGTCGATGGGCGGGGGATTCGGTTCGCCGGTGCTGGAAAGCAATCGCCCATTCGGGCCAATGATGGCAGCCTGGTCCGCGGGCGCGGCAATCAGCGGCACGTCACGCGCCCAGCCGGAAATATCGAATGCGTCCGGCGACGCGCGCATACGTTGAGCGACCAGATCGATCGCGCCGGAGATCGTATCCAGTTCGTGACCGATCTCCTCCTCGAATGCGGCGCTCAGGTTGCTGACGTTGACACGGGCATGGGCCATCGCCATCTGGCGCTCCGAGCCAATCAGAACAAATACGGCGATCCACAGGCCAATAACGAACGCCACACCGGCCGCAACGATTGCGCCGAGCAGAATAAGGATGCGGCGTTCCAATCCGGCGGGGACGCCGGGGCTGGAACCGGAGTCGCCTTGGCGATCACCCAGCCGGGGTTGCCTGACCGGCGCATTGGCTGGCGCCGCAACCGACGGGCGACCGGCGCGACCGGCGCCGTCGGTACGAGGCGCCTGCATGACATCGGTCAGCATGGGCGCCTCTGCCTCAAGGCAAAGCCCCGAGCCCGTCCCTTGGCGAAAGTGCATGTCACTGGCGTAAGCGGCGCGATGAACCCGGTTCCGGAGACAAGGCCCATACTGTGAGAACAGTATCGGCCGAGTTGCGGAAACTTACGACATGCACGCGGCGCCCTGCGGCGTTTGATTGCGATTTGACGTTCTCCTCATGGCTTTTGTGATGCCATTTATCGATTGCCGCGTCACAATATCGCAACCTTGTTCAAGAAAGAAGAGTCATCGACGGAACGTGATTGATGAATTTTTGACACAGGGCTCGTTTTGGGCCGAGGCCTCGCGTTCGCCGGAACAGTTCTTATTTCGTAATTATCTCCTTCGACTGCGTCGCAGCCCGCCACATTGTCATTGTGAGGAGCGAAGCGACGGAGCAACCCCGATCGCATCGGCGCCCGGACGGACCGGAGGCCTCTCCGAACGGCGGTTGTGGTGCGCTTCTTCGACGGCCGGCACTAGGAGCGCGTGACCACCCTGCCCTCAAGCAGCGTGACTGTGCGATCCATGCGCGCAGCCAAGTCGGGGTTGTGCGTTGCGATCAGCGCGGCGAGGCCTTCGCGCCGCGCCATCGCCAAAAGCTCCTCGAACACGACATCGGCGGTGTGAACGTCGAGATTGCCGGTCGGCTCGTCGGCCAGCAGCACGCGCGGTGCATTCGCCAGTGCACGGGCGATGGCGACTCGCTGTTGCTCGCCGCCGGACAACTTGCCCGGCAGATGGCCCGCACGCGCCGCCAGCCCAAACGCCGACAACAGCGCCATCGCCCGCTCCGACGCGGCGCGGCGCGAGCGGCCGGCAATCATCTGCGGCAGCACCACGTTCTCCAACGCGGTGAACTCCGCGAGCAGATGATGGAACTGGTAGACGAAACCGATGGTGTCGCGGCGGATGGCGGTGCGGGCGGCATCCGGCAGGGCGCCGGCATCGCGGCCCTCCACGAAGACCGCGCCACCATCCGGACGCTCCAGCAGCCCGGCCAGATGCAGCAGCGTCGATTTGCCGGCGCCGGATGGTGCCACCAGCGCGACGATCTCCCCCGCCTGCAAGTTCAGGTCCACGCCACGCAGCACCGGCAGTTCGCCCGCCTCAGTGCGGAAGGTGCGGCGCAGATCGCGCAGCATCAGCGGTGCGGCGCGCTCACTCATGCCGCAATGCCTCCACCGGATCGGTGCGGGCCGCGCGCCAGCTCGGGTACACTGTGGCCAAAAGCGACAGCGCCAGCCCCAACGCCACCACGCGCGCGACGTCGCTCCAATCGATCGAGTTCGGCAACTGGGTCAGTTGGAACACCTGCGAGTCGAAGACCTGGCCGCCGGTGATGTCCTCGACCGCACGCTGGATGGCGACGATGTTGTGGCAGAACAGGATGCCGATCACGGTGCCGATCAGCGTGCCGGCGACGCCGACGAAGGCGCCGCACATCACGAAGATACGCAGCACCGCCCCGGCGCTGGCCCCGAGCGTACGCAACACAGCGATGTCGGCGCGCTTGTCCTTCACCAGCATGATCAGCGACGACACGACGTTGAACGCGGCCACCAGCACGATCATGCCCAGCACGATGAACATCGTGTCTTTCTGCACTTGCAATACGCCGACGATGGTATCGTTGGCATGCAGCCAGTCGCGCGCCAGCACGCGCTGGCCCTGCAGCGCCTGCGCCAGTGCGGGCATCAGGCCGGGGGCGAGATCCGGATCTGTCAGACGGATTTCAATGCCGGTGACGCCGTCCGGCTTCTGGAAGAACGCCTGTGCCGCCGGCAACGGCATGAAGACCACGGATGTGTTGTAGTCGTTCAGCCCGGCATCAAAGATCGCGGCAACCTTGTAGGCGCGGATACGCGGGATGGTGCCGAACGCCGTCGCGGCGCCCTGCGGCGAGATCACCGTCAGCGAATCGCCGATGCGGAGCTGGTAGGATTGCGCGAGGCCGATGCCGATGGCGATCGCATTGTCCCCGGTAAAATCCTTCAGGCTGCCAGCCACGACATGATCGCTGACCGGATGCAGCGCCAGCAGGTCCGCCTGCGTCATGCCGCGCACCAGGCCGCCGCGAGCACCACCATTATTGGTGGTGAGCAAGACCTGGCCGTTGATCAGCGGGGTCACGGAGACGACATGGGGAATGGCGTGGATGCGAGAGTCGAGCGCCTGGTAGTCGTCGATCTGCTGTCCGGCATACGCGTCCACGGTGATGTCGCCATTGATGCCGAGGATGCGGGAGACCAGCTCCTGTTGGAACCCGCTCATCACGCTGGTCACCACGATCAGCGTAGCCACGCCGAGCGCAATGCCGATCAACGAGAAGACGGCGATGATGGAGACGAAGCGCTCGCCCTTGCGCGCGCGCAGATAGCGGCCGGCGACAGACCGTTCAAAGGGGCCGAACATGGCGATCAGATCGGCGCCAATCTCACCACACCGTCTTCACGCCGTAGGGCGCAAACAGACGATCATCGGTGAGGATTGCCAAATTGTGCATCAGGGCCGTCGCAATCAGAATTCGGTCCATCGGATCCCTGTGATGGTGCGGAAGTTGGTTCGCTGCCTCCGCCTCGTCCCATCCGAACGGCTGTATTGTGAACATTTGAGCGTGGAGGAGTTGGCTCAGCGAAGGGTATGGCGTCCACATCGACGCCAGTTTGCCAATGGCGACTTTGCGCGTGATCTCCCAAATCGTGATGGGCGATACCCGAACCGGTTGCGAACGCAGGATCGGCGCGGCGGACGGCATGGTGCCATACGGGTCAGGCAGCGCAAAATAAGTGATCAAAGCGCACGCATCCGCAATGTAGCCGGCAATGTGAGATGCCGAGACCGATACTCTCCCTGACCGCGGCACCAGGGAAGTTCGTGCCGAGGCCGATGCGCGCGAGCGCCTGCGAGCCGGCTCGCGGCTCATTCCCACCCCTCATCCTTCAACTGCTCGTCGGTCATCGGCGCGAAGAGGCTCCGGTCGTAAACAAAATTCTCCCAACCTTTCTGACCAGCGAGCAATCCCGGTGGGCGGTCGATCTTGCTCCGGACCGCGACCAGGCGTGCAATCGGGACGCCGTTACGGGCGATCGTGACCTCCTCGCCTTGCTCCACCTCGCTCAGCAACGCCGACAGGGTGGACTTGGCATCATGGACATTGACGACTTTCACCGCTCGATTTCCGATTAGCTAAGCTCGGGCTACGCCTAGGCCGGGGACATACCGGAGTCAAACCGCAGCCGCCAGTCGCGAGCTGGGTTCATTAGCAGTCCTCACAGGATTTAATGGCGGCACGGATGCCGTGGGCAGCTTGCATGCGGGACCACACCCTTATCCGGCATTGGCCTCAATCAGCAACTTTCGCCAACGCTTCCTCCGGCGTGACATCGCCGCGTTCGCCGGTGGCGCGCCGCTTCAATTCGACCTTCCCCGCCGCCGCACCACGAGGACCGACGATGATCTGCCAGGGATGCCCCATCAGATCCGCATCGGCAAACTTCGCGCCGGCGCGTTCCTCCCGATCGTCATACAGCGCCGCCGAACCCAGCTTCGCGTACAACGACTCGCACAGTGCATCGCACGCCGCATCGCCCCGCCGCAGGTTCAAAATCGCCGCCTTGAACGGAGCGACGCTATCGGGCCAGATGATGCCTGCCTCGTCGTGGCTGGCTTCGATCACGGCCCCAACCAGACGCGACACGCCGATGCCGTAGCTGCCCATCTCCGGATGCACTTTCGACCCATCCGGCGCCGCCACCGTGCAATTCATCGACCGCGAATACCTGGTGCCGAAATAGAAGATGTGGCCCACTTCGATGCCCCGGCCTTCGCGCCGCCGCTCCGGCGCCACCTTCTCCCATGCCGCCGGATCATGCTTCTCGTCGGTCGCGGCGTAGTTCGTGGTCATCAACTCGAAGAACCGGTGCAGGTCCGCGGCGCTGTCATGGCTGAAGCCGCCGGCGCCGCGGGACAGATAGTCGATCTCCTCGAACGCCGCGTCGAAATACACCTGGCTCTCACCGGTCGGTGCCAGGATGATGAACTCGTGGCTCAGCTCGCCGCCGATCGGGCCGCTTTCCGCCACCATCGGAATTGCCTTCAGGCCCAGGCGTTGGAACGTGCGCATATAGGCCAGCATCATCTTGCGATAACTGACCACCGCACCGGCATAGTCCATGTCGAACGAATACGCGTCCTTCATCAGGAACTCGCGCCCACGCATCACGCCAAACCGAGGCCGTACCTCATCGCGGAATTTCCACTGAATGTGGTAAAGGATCTGCGGCATCTCGCGATAGCTCTGCACCGACTGACGGAACAGATCGGTAATCATCTCCTCGTTGGTCGGGCCGTACAGCATGTCGCGTTCGTGACGGTCGACGATGCGCAGCATCTCCTTGCCGTAATCCTCGTACCGGCCGCTCTCGCGCCACAGTTCCGCCGGCTGGATCGTCGGCATCAGCAGTTCCTGCGCGCCGCACGCGCCCTGCTCTTCGCGCACGATGCGCTCGATGTTCTTCAGCACCCGGAAGCCGAGCGGCAGCCAGGCATAGATCCCCGCGGAGGTCTGCCGCACCAGCCCGGCCCGCAGCATCAGGCGATGGGAGGCGATCTGCGCCTCGGCGGGCGTCTCCTTCAGCGTGGGAATGAAGCCGCGGGATAGACGCATCAGGGAATCATCCATTACGGGTGGTTGTGCCGGACGGACCCTAGCCGCGCCGGCCGGCAGCCGCCAGATGGCCCGCCGCCACGACTCCGGTGGAATTTTTGTGCGGAGCACAAGCGGAACGGCGCAATAAACCTTCCGTGTGGTGGGAAAATCCGCACAAAATACCGTGACTCGGAGCTTTCCAGGTAGTAACACTCCGCCCGCCCCACCCGTGACTGAAGCGGGGCAAGTTTGGGGAGGAAAACGCCAGTCACACGGGCAGGTTGAGGATATGTCCTCACCTGGCCCTTGTGGGCGGCGAATTACCCCACTGAAATATTCCCAATCTTTTGCGTTACGGTCGAAGCGCTTAGACTCGGTGCATGTGCGGTCGCCGCGACTCAGCCTGAACACCATGACGGCCCTGGCCGCGTCGCCTGCTCTGCGCCTGCCACTCGAAGCGCCGCCACGACGCCTCCGGTGGTCGGTGATCATCTCGGTGCTGCTGCACCTGGGATTGCTGGTGGCCGCGATCCTTGCAGCGCGCCAACGACATACATTGCCGGAGCCCGTGCCGCCCTCGCCGGTGGCGATGGTGTTCGAGGGGGGTGGTGCGAAGACACCGCCCTCGATCGCGAACCCGGCGCCGGTGTCGCCGAATCAGCCCGCATCCCCAAAGCCGCAACCCTCGACCCCAGCCACGCCGTCCGCGCAGCCGGCCACGCCGCCAACGCCGAGAGTGCAGCCGACGCCACAGCCGCAGCCTCAGAAGCCGCCAGAAAAGGCGCCGCCGGCCGAGACAACGCCGCCGAAGCCGCTCACCACGGAAGCGCCACCGCCAGAGCCACAAGCGGTCACACCGCCGAAGCCATCGGCCACGGAAGCGCCACCGCCAAAGACACCCCCGGTCACGCCGCCGACCCCGCCGGCGCAGCAGGCGCCGCCGCGCGAACAAACGCCGCCGCCGGTCCAAGCCCCGCCGCAGCCCAAACCGCCACCATCCCCGCCACAGGAGGTTGGGCCACCGCCGCGTCCCGTGCCATCGGAGAACGCGCCCGTCGTCACCGCGCCGGCAGAGCAAGCGCCGGCACCGCGCGCGGTGCCGTTGCCACCACCTCCGCCGGCACCAGTCCCGGTTCCCGAAACAGCTCCGCGGCCCGCGCCATCCCGGCCACGGGAAGCCGCGCGGGCGGCACCGATGCGTCCGAGCCTCGCCTTCCCCGCGCCGATGAACCTGTCGCTGGGATCGCCGGCGGCTGAAGCGCCAGCCGAGCCTCCAAGCCCAAAGCCCTCGGCCGGTGTCATGGATCTATCGTTCGCGGCCAACGTGGGCGGCGGCGACATCACCCAATTGCATCCGAACGGAAAAGGCGATGACGTCGGGGCCGATTGGCTGAACGAGGTCTCTGCCTGGTGGATCCGTCACCGATTCTATCCCAAAGATGCGGCCCAACTGCAGCAGCAAGGCGACGTCATCTTGCGCCTGAAAGTCGCGCAGAGCGGGCACGTACAGGCGGTGAACGTGGTACAGGGGTCTGGATCGCCATTTCTGGACATGGGAGCACTGACGGTGTTCCGAAACGCCAACTTGCCGCGTTTGCCGAGCGACGTTCGGGATCCTGACGTAACGCTGGAGTTCACGATCCATTACGAGATCCTGCGGTAACGGCGCGGTGGTGCATAAGGGCTCGAGACGGAATAAACGAGTCGCTTGAGGGGCGCACCGGCTCCAACGTGTCATGGTGCGCGCAGGCGCACCATCCACGTCTTTGCAGTGCGCAGCGACGAAACTCGTGGATGGCGGGCCTTCGCCCATAGACACTAACTTAAGGAGATGGCTGAACTTTCCCGTCATGGCCGGGCTTGACCCGGCCATCTACGCACTGGCGATCACGCACTCTTGGCCAGCAAACGCGCCCGATCCGTCGGGGCAGATGGCCGGGTCAAGCCCGGCCATGACGATGAGCACAGCCGATGAGTCAATTGTTCCGCCGGTTAGTACTACATCGATTGTTTGCGAGGTTCGCCGCTGCGCTCCTCGCAATGACACGTGAGCCCGGCTTCAATCCTTCGGGGCGGCAAACATGCCGTGGCGAAAGCTCATATAGTCGCTGCTGATCAGCAGATCCGCGCCGACCCAGATCACCGCCGCCACCAATGTCGTGACGATGATCTTCATCAGCATGCGCGGATGCTCTGGCGCACCACGCCACCCCGTGCGTGGATCGACAGTCTCGACCGGCCGCACGCCGATGGGCAGCACGGCGAACAAGACTGTCCACCAGATCAGCAGATACACCACACAACCGGTAAACCAGCCCATCGCGTTCACACCGTTAGCGACATTGGCGCTATTTGCTCTTTGACGCCTGCGGCAGACAGGCGTTCGAGTTGCGCATTCAGCTCGGCGCCGAGCAATACCGCGTAAGCGGAAAAAAAGAACCACAGCATCACCGCCGCCACCGCGCCGAGCGGACCATAGGTGACGCCGAAAGCGGCAATGTGCCCGATATAAAAGGACAACAGCTCCGAGGCGAGCAGCCATAACGCGAGTGCCAGCCCGCTGCCAGGCGACAGCCAGGGGCGCGGCGGGCGTGGGCGCGCGGGGCCGAACCGGTACAGCGTTGCCAAAGACAACGCCGCGCAGCCGAGCAGCACGACGAGACTCGCCAGATGCACGATGCGCATGCGCAACCCCCATGGGGTAACGAAGCGGAACAAGGCGGGCATTCCGACCAGGATGGCGATCGCGAGCACGGCGCCAAGGATCGCCACCACCGTCATCGCCAGGGACACGATCTGGAATCGCAAGAAGCCACGGCGTTCCTGAGCGCCGTACGCGATCGTGAGCGCCGCCAGCATCGAGCGCATGCCGACTCCCGCGGTCCAGAAGGTCAGCAGCACGCTCACGCCAAGACCGACGCCGAGACGCATCGGTGGCTGCACCACCAGATGGTGCAGCCGATCGGCGATCAGCCAATAGGCGTCCGAGGGCAGCAGGTCGTGCAGCCAACGTACCTGGAACTCAACGCCACGGGGATTGAACACCAGCCCATAGACCGAGATCAGCACGCTCATGGCGGGGAAGAGCGAGAGCGTCGCGAAGAAGCCGCATCCCGCGGCGGCAAGGGCGACACGGTCGGTGAGGCTGGCGCGGAGCGTGGCACCAACGATTGCGCGCCACGGACCGATGCCCGTGGCATCGGGAGGTGAAGAGGAGGGGAATGCGCGCAGCATGTTGCCCCTCACCCTATCATCGATCCGCTTCGCGGCTCGATCCCGCTCCACGGGAGAGGGGAAAAAAGCTACACCCGCAGCAGGTGCACATCGACCAAAGGCCGCTTCTGCAGGCGGCGACCGAGAGCCCGGCGCAGCGCGGCGCGGGCAGCGTCGGTCAGGGCGTCGTCATCGCGGCGGATTGTGGCCGGCAGGTCGGCGAGCGATTCCGCAAACTCGCCGGAGACGCGGTCGAGCTCCGCATCGTCCTGGTCCAGCAGGCCCGGCGCGCTGACACGTGGCTGGCCGCGCAGGCGGCCGGATTCGTCCACCGCCACGCTGGCCAGCACAATGCCGTTGAACAGCATGCGCCGGCGCGCCGACATCAGGCCGCCGGTCAGCGGCACAAGGCGCCCGCCATCCGGCACCAGCCGCCCGACCGGCGCGCTGTCCACGACCTCCACGCGTCCCGGCGCGAGGTTCAGGATGTCACCGTCCTCCATCAAGATCGGCGTTGCGCCGGCTTCCTGTGCCAACCCGGCATGGGCCGACAGGTGCCTCCACTCGCCATGCACCGGCACGCTGTAGCGCGGCTTCACCAGGCGGTACAGCCGGCGCAGCTCGTCGCGCGCAGGGTGGCCGGAGACGTGCACCAGGTGATCGGCGTCGGTCATCAGGTTCACGCCGCGGCGCACCAGATTGTCCTGCACCGTGCCGATGGCGCGTTCGTTGCCGGGGATGACGCGGGAGGAAAACAGGACGGTGTCGCCTTCGCCCAGGGCGACGCGCGGGTGGGTGTCCATCGCCACGCGCGAGAGGGCACTGCGCGGCTCGCCCTGGCTACCGGTGATCAGGATCAGGATCTCGTCGTCGGGGACGTCGGCGATGTCGTCCTCGCCCAGGAACGGCGGAATCCCTTGCAGGTAGCCGCACTCCCGGGCGGCGGCGTCCAGGTTCCGCAGGCTGCGGCCGACAATGGCGACGCTGCGGCCGGCCTCGTGCGCGGCGTGGGCGACGGTCTCGACGCGGGCGACGTTACTGGCGAAGCAGGTCACGGCCACGCGGCCACGCAGGTTGCGGATCAGCGCGGAGAGGCTCTGGCGCACCTCATGCTCACTGCCGGAATGGCCTTCCACCATGGCGTTGGTCGAATCGCACACCATGGCAAGCACGCCGCGCTGGCCGAGTTCCGTCAGCGCGGCCTCGTCGGTGGGCGGGCCGACCAGCGGCTGCGGGTCCAGCTTCCAGTCGCCGGTGTGAAGCACGAGACCGTAAGGGGTCTCGATGGCGAGTGCCTGCGACTCGGGGATGGAGTGCGCCATGCGAATGAAGCGCAGATCGAAGGGCGGCAGGTGGATGCTGCCGCCGGGCGGCACGACGTGCAGCTTCACCTGCGGCAGGAGTTGCACTTCCTGCAGCTTGCGGCGCAGCACGGCGGCGGCGAACGGGGTGGCATAGACCGGGCAGCGCAACAGCGGCCACAAATGCTGGACCGCGCCGATGTGGTCCTCATGCGCGTGAGTGATCACGAGGCCCAGCAGCTTGTCGCGCCGGTCGGCGATGAAGCCGGGATCGGGGGTCATGATCTCGATTTCGGGATACTGCGGTCCGCCGAAGCCGATGCCGCAATCAACCGCCAGCCACCGCCCGTCGCAGCGGTAGAGGTTGAGGTTCATGCCGATCTCGCCCGTCCCGCCAAGCGGCAGGAAGGCCAGGTCGCCTGTTTCTGTGTCCATTCGGGTTTGTTGTTACCTTGTGCAGTGGTTGGGGTGCGGGCGGTTCAGGCCTCGGAGGGAGGCAATTGGCATCTGATATAGGATCGAAGTCTGGCGGGACGAGATGGACGCGGGGCGCTAGGCTGCGGCAGGCCGGCGAAGGGCACGCAATGCCGCCTCCGGCTCGCGATCGACCAGCTTCAGCAGCGTCTGCGCCGCCGGTTCCATAACGAACCGGTTCTGCTCCCAGTTGCGCAAGGTGGCGACCGGAATACGCAGCAGGTCGGCAAATTCAGGCTGGGTCATGCCGAGCTTCTTGCGCACGTCCTGCGGCTGCACAACACGGTCGCACTGAAGTTCGGCGTCGGGATCCTCGCCGTCCTCGGTCATATGGCGGCGGATGTCTTTTCCCGTCGTGGCGTCCATACGGCGGCGGAACTCAGCGTGCCCCTCCGGCATCCGCTTCGCCGCCTTCGCCAGCATCCCTTCCATGGTCATTCGCATGAGCGCCATACGGCGCATTCCCTTCCATTCGCCCTACAAACCGAAATTATCCGGATAACGTCGCCCCGGCGGGTGAAGACGACGTGCAGCAACGCGCCGGAACTCTCACCAACCGCTCTGATGCGACGCGCACCCTGGTCCCGGCGATCGTCAGGCCATGCCGGCATCCGGCGGGGGAAATTTTGGCTCCCCGCTCAAAGCCTATGCCTTGCAGTTTTCTGGTGGCCTCACCTCTGGCAGGTCCGAATCAAATTTCACCACGGCAATCTACGCGTTACGCGCAGATGGTGCAAGGCTTGATACTATTCGTTGTCGATCAGCCGCGTCCGCTCTCGGGGCATGACCGGGGCCGGGTTACGCTCCGCCAGGAGCCGCAATCCCTCCAGCGTCAGATCCGGCTCAATCTGCTCGATCACCAGGGTGCCTTCGGAAAACAACGGTGCCAGGCCGCCGGTCGCGATCACCCGCATGGCTGCACCGAACTCGGTCTTGATGCGGGCGACCAGCCCCTCGATCATGCCGACATAGCCCCAATACACACCGGATTGCATGGCGGGCACGGTGGAACGGCCGATCACCGCCTGGGGGCGTGCAATGCCGATACGTGGAAGCTGCGCTGCCGCCTGGTGCAGTGCCTCGATCGAAAGATTGATGCCCGGACAGATGACGCCGCCGACATAGGCGCCATCCTTGTCCACAACGTCGAACGTCGTGGCAGTGCCGAAGTCGATAACGATCAGCGGCCCGCCGAAACGCCTGTGGCCGGCAAGCGCGTTGAGCAAGCGGTCCGCGCCGACTTCGGCCGGACGATCCACGCGAATCTCGAAACCCCAGTCGAGCGTGGAACGGGCGACCAGCGGCTCGACGTGGAACCAGTCGCGGCAGAGCCGGCGGAGGTGATACAGCGCCGCGGGCACGACGGTGCCGATGACGGCAGTAGAGATGTCAACCGGCTTCAGCCCGGCGTGCTGGAGCAAGGCGAGCAGCCAGACGGCGTATTCATCCGACGTACGGTCAGAGGCGGTGCGTGTACGCCAGGTGCCGCGCCACTGCTTGCCGTCGTGCACGGCGAACACGATGTTGGTGTTACCGGCATCTACGACCAGGAGCATGGCACGTCCCACGCGTCATGGCCGGCGCGGGCCGGCCATCCACGACTTACCTGGCTCCATGCAGCACAGTCGTCATGGATGGCCGGCCCGCGCCGGCCATGACGGGTACTGGTCACCCGAACAGCGCCTTCGCCGCGGCCTGCGCCGCCAGCACGATCGGTCCGGGGAAGATGAAGAAGAACGTGGTGAACAGCCCTGACACCGCGGCGACGAAAGACAAGGACGGCGGGCGCGGATCGAACGGTGCGGCCGCCGCGTCGAAATACATCACCTTGATCACCCGGATGTAATAGAACGCGCCCACCACGCTGGTCAGCACGCCGATGACCGCAAGCGTCCAGAGCCCGTCCTGCACCGCCGCGAGGAAGATATAGAGCTTGGCGAAGAACCCTGACAGCACGGGGATGCCCGCCAGGCTGAACATGAAGATCGCCATCGCCAGCGCCAGCGCCGGATCGGTGTTCGAAAGGCCGGAAAGATCGCTGATTTGCTCCACGGCGCGCCCATTCCGGCGCATGGCGATGATGCAGGCGAAGGTGCCGGCGGTCATGAAGACGTAGATCACCATATAGACCAGCG
>Ga0335072_10009742_pt1 | contig 13852 bp, 10 predicted proteins | sample Lox_Sample_21_FD_206725 | JGI IMG/M metagenome (GOLD analysis project Ga0335072, IMG submission 206725) | Soil microbial communities from Loxahatchee National Wildlife Refuge, Florida, United States - Lox_Sample_2.1 | ecosystem: Environmental > Terrestrial > Soil > Wetlands | place: USA...
GGGCACCTCATTCGCGGAGGCAGCCGCAACCCCGCTAGCCGGCGGAACGGCTTGGCTGGTCCTGGCCCGGCTTGCCCTGCGGCCAGGCAGCCGGCTGCTGGTCCTTGGCGCCAGCGGCGGTGTCGGGTTGTTCCTCCTGCAACTGGCGGCGCACCGGGGCATTGAGACCATCGCGGTTGGCCGCAGTGCCATGCACAAGCAGATGCTCACGCTGGGGGCGAGCTGTTGCATCGACTACACCCAGGAGGAGCCAGATCAGCGGGCTATCCAGCGAGCGGGCGGGCCGGTGGACGCAATCGCTGACCTCGTCGGCGGCCCGCGTCTGGCGATCGCGCTGGGCGGCTTGCGGCCGGGCGGTCAGGTGGCCGCGATCGAAACCCCGCAACTCGACCTTGATCCGCTACTGGACGCCAACCTCACCTTCCACGGCGTGCTCATCCAGGATGACGGCCAGCGGACCCGAGAGCTTGCCGCGCTACTGGCCGAGCGCGCGCTGCAACCGGTCATCAGCCACCAGCTACCACTCGCCGACGCAGCCGAAGCGCACCGCATCCTGGATCAGCGCCACACCGGCGGAAAGATCGTGCTCAACATCGTCAGCTAGCCGGCCAGGCGCGCGCCGACGCCCACCTTCCTGCCGGGAACGGGCATTTTCCGGCCAGTGCCCCGGCCGGCGCGCAGGTTTGGCTGTCAGGGTTGCGCTCGGGTACCCAGATCCAGCACGCTCGCGGAGTGACGTCACTGAAGTCTGTGGGAGTTGTCGGCGCCGGAATACTCGGGCTGGCGGTCGCGCGGGAGCTGACCATTCGCTTCCCCGGTGTCGCCGTCACCGTGTTCGAGAAGGAAGGCCACGTAGCGGCGCATCAGAGTGGCCACAATAGCGGTGTCGTGCATGCCGGCGTGTATTACGCGCCGGGCAGCCTGAAGGCGACGCTCTGCCGCCGCGGCGCTGCGATGACGCGCGAGTTCTGCCAGGAGCACGGGGTCCGGCTGCGCGAACTCGGCAAGCTGATCGTGGCCGTGTCGGAGCACGAGCTCTCGGGTCTGGCCGAGATCGAGCGCCGCTCAACGCTCAACCAGGTGCCTGGCATCCGCCGCCTGGGCCCAGCGCAGATCGCAGAGATAGAGCCCGCCATCCGCGGCCTGGCGGCGCTGCACTCGCCATCCACTGCAGCCGTCGACTACGTGGCGATGTGCGAGGAGCTAGCGCGTGAGGTGAAGTCCTCAGGGGGCGAGGTCCTGCTGGGCACGCAGGTCACCGGGATCAGGGAGACTGCGTCGGCCGTGCGCGTGAGCTCGGCCGGGGCAAGCTTCGACTTCGACTACCTGATCGTCTGCGCCGGGCTCAGCAGCGATCACTTCGCGGCAAGCCTGGGCCGGTCCGGTGACCTGCGTATCGTGCCGTTCCGCGGCGAGTACTACGAGCTGCGGCCGGAGGCGCGGGACCGGGTCCGCGGCATGGTTTACCCGGTGCCCGACCCGCGTTATCCGTTCCTCGGCGTGCACCTGACGCGGCACGTGGACGATACCGTGCACGTCGGGCCGAATGCCGTGCTCGCCCTGGCGCTCGAGGGCTACCAGTGGAAGGACGTGAGCCTGCGCGACCTGATGCGGATAGCACGGTGGCCCGGCACCTGGCAGCTCGCCCGGCAGCACTGGCGCAGCGGCGTCAAGGAGATCAGCGGCTCGTTGTCCAAGCGCCGTTATCTCGCGAACGTCCGCGCCTACCTGCCGGATCTGCAACTGCCGGACCTGGTCAGGTCAAAGTCCGGCGTCCGCGCCCAGGCGGTGCGGCGCGACGGCAGCCTGGAGGATGACTTCGTGCTGCAGGCCGACGGGCGGGTCCTTCTCGTCCGGAACGCGCCGTCCCCGGCTGCCACCGCCAGCCTGGCGATTGCCGAACACGTGGTGTCTACGGTGGTCGCCTAGCTCCGGGCGTTGCGCGCGACAGCCTCGGTGATTTCGGCCTGGCGCGGAGCGGCCCCGCCGCTGCGAAGCAGCACGGCCGCCACGATGATCGCTGCCACGGCAAGTCCGGCTCAGGCAGCGCCAAGATCACCGGGGCGCAGACGGCCGCATACAAACCGGTCTCTGTCCCGATAATGTGACTTGTGGCTTCCGGTAAGAAGCGCAAGAAGCGGGCAAGCAGAAAGCAGCAGCCCGTTATCGCTGAGCAGCCCGTCACACGTCGGCAGTTCATGCAGATAGCGGTGCCGTTCGTCCTTCCCATGTTCTTGTTCACATCGCTGTGGAGCTTGCTGAAGCTCGATTATCCGCTGCTGGCATGGACGCTGGGCCTGCCGGCGCTCGTCGGCGTGCTGGCCTTCGGGTATCTCATGCGGGTTGCAGCCAAGCAGGCGGCCGCCGCGTCAACGCGACCAGTACCCCGGCCGCTCTACGGCTTCGCCGGGCTCTGCCTCTTCGCCCTGACAGTTGTACTGGCCCGGCTGTCCTACGCGGAATCCCATGCGTCGGGTAACGCAGCCGTCTCGATCACGTTCGGCTTCCTGGCCTTCTATTGCGTCATCGGCGGCGTGCTAGCCCTTGGCCGCGCACTCGCTCGGGGGCACAAGCGCTTGCGATTCTGGGTTTTCGTCCCTCGCTGGATCGACTCCAAGGCGAAACAACCGCGGGCTCATGAGCCAGCCACCGATCACGTCTGAGAGCGGCAAACGGCAATCTTGTGGCTGCGCAAATGCCAGCAGCCCGGTAGTGGTTAAGTCGGCTGGTCATCGGGTGCTCTCTGCCGCCGGGCGCCTGGCTCCGGGCGTTGCGCGCGACAGGCTCGGCGATTTCGGCCTGGCGCGGAGCGGCCCCGCCGCTGCGAAGCAGTACGGCCGCCACGATGATCGCTGCCACGGCAAGTCCAGCCCCCGTAGCGAAGGCGAGCCGGTAGCCAGACGTCAGCGCGGTAGCACTGCCCTGGCCAGCCGCTTCAAGGCTGGCAGTCCGGGCCGCGGCTAGGGTGGAGAGCACTGCCACGCCGAGTGCTGCGCCGATCTGCTGGGTGGTGTTGAACAGGCCAGAGGCCAGCCCGGCGTCGGTTTGCGTGGCGCCCGACATGGCGAGCGATGCTAGTGCGGGCAGGGTGAGGCCGCCGCCCGCGCCGAACAGCACGAGCGGCCCGAGCAGGTGCGCCAGGTAGCTTCCGTGCACCGGCACCCGGGCCAGCAGTGCCAGCGCGACGGCGATGAGCAGCAGCCCTGACAGCAGCATGAGGCGATGGCCGAAGCGGGCGGCGATGCGCGCGGAGAAGCCGAGCGAGACAGTGCCGATGACTGCGGCTGTCGGAAGCAGGGACAAGCCGGATATGGCGGCGCTGTCGCCGAGGACGCGCTGCACGTACAGGGTGACGATGACCTGGAATCCGAATGCGGCGGCGATCACCAGCAGCTGTGCGAGGTTCGCTCCGGTGACGCTGCGCGCCGAGAAGATGCGCAGCGGCAGCAGCGGAGTGCGAGCCGTCGCCTGCCGGATGACGAAGACTGTGAGAAGCCCTACGGCCAGGGCCACCGCCAGGATCGTGCGAGTGGCACCCCAGCCGTACTGGGTTGTACCGCCGATCGCGTAAACGCCGAGCATCAGGCCCGCCGTGGCGAGGCTCGCTCCCAGCCAGTCGGCGCGACTGCCTAGCCCGCTTCCGTGATCGGCATCCAGGACCTTGACGGCAAGCAGACTGGCCGCGATGCCGATCGGCACGTTGACGAAGAAGATCCAGTGCCAGCCGACGGTCTGGGTCAGGACGCCGCCGAGGACGAGGCCGATAGACGCGCCGCCGGCGCCGACGAAGCTGAACGCGCCGATGGCTTTCGCCTGCTCGATCGGCTCGGGGAACAGGGTGACGATCATGCCGAGGCTGACCGCCGACACCATGGCACCGCCGATGCCCTGGACAAACCGTGCGGTGATCAGCATCGCGGGGCTGGTGGCCAGGCCGCACAGCAGCGACGCGGCGGTAAAGACTGCCAGCCCGCAGCCAAGTACGCGCTTGCGGCCGCTGAGGTCGCCGAGACGGCCGGCGAGCAGCAGCAGGCTGCCGAAGGCGATCAGGTAGGCGTTCATGACCCAGCCCAGGCTGGACGGGGAAAATCCAAGGCTCCGCTGGATAGTCGGCAAGGCCACGGTGACGATCGTGCCGTCGAGAATGATCATCAAGCCGGCGCCGCAGAGCAGCCACATGGCGAGCCAGCGTCTACGGAGACTGGTTGCAGAGATCTTGACGGGTGTGCGGGTGCTCCGGCTCGTGTCCACAGAAGGACCGTAGCAGATCGTCTGTTAGCAGACAATCTCTTTTGGATCGAGTATGGGTGCACGCGCTGCCAGCGTTTGTGGTCCTGGCGTCGGGCAGTGACATGCTGATAATCGTGAAGCGAACGCCCCCGGCCAACCGGATAAGCCTGCACCCCGCAGCCGGATGGCTCAGCACGTTCCGTGACGCGGGAGTAGACCTGCTGGCTTACGACGGTGTGCCGTGTTCCAAGGCCGCCGGACCGCTCGCCGACGCCGTCCGGCGTCTTCAAGCCAGCCCTGATGACTACAAGGTCCTTAGCCCCGCGGGCCGGGAGATCCGCGTCATCGACGTCCTCCGATGGGCCGCTGACATGTGCGCTCGGTCTCCGGCAGCAACCATGACGGTCCGCGTCAGGAACGCCTAGGCGGCCGCGTCGCCGGAAGCGAGGAAAAGAAAATGCGTGACCCTATGTCGAGAAGCTCTGACCGGCTCCGCTCATCAGGTGAGGGCCACGACAGGCGCGGCCCGCGACACCAGGAGACAACCATGCCGAAGTACCTGCTACTCAAGCACTACCGCGGCGGCCCGGAGCCGCACCGTCCCGTGCCGCCGCTGGACCAGTGGGCACCTGAGGACGTGGAGGCGCACATGGCTTTTCTCAAGCACGTCGGCGAACTGCTCGAGAAGAACGGCGAGTACGTCGACGCCCAAGCGCTCACGCCCGCGCGCACGTGGGTGCGCTACGGCGGCCCGGACGCCGCGCCTGTCATCACTGACGGCCCGTTGCCCGAGACCAGTGATCTCGTCGCGGGCTGGTACATGATCGACGTCGAGTCCCACGAGCGAGCGGTCGAGCTCGCAGCCTACGTCTCTTCCGAGCCCGGCCCGGGCGGGACGCCGCAGTACGAGTGGATCGACATCCGGGAAGTCATGTCTGACGCGCCTTCGGGCGACTGACCAGGCGTGATCGGCGAGCCGACGCGACCGCTGGACGAGGGCGCGCTGCGCGCCCTCGTCCCCCGGGTGCTCGCGGGCCTGGTCCGGCGCGGCGAGGACTTCGATGCTGCCGAGGACGCGCTGCAGGAGGCACTGCTGGAAGCGCTGCGGGTGTGGCCCGAGCACCGGCCGCGCGACCCGCGCGCGTGGCTGGCGACGGTTGCCACCCGGCGGCTCGTCGACGGCCGCCGCAGCGAGGCCGCCCGTCACCGCCGCGAGGAGGCGACGTATGCCGCCGAGCAGCGGGGCGCCGCCACCGAGGAGGGCGACGACACCCTCTTCTTGCTCTTCTGCTGCTGCCACCCCGACCTCGCGCCAGCCTCGCAGGTGGCGCTGACGCTGCGTGCCGTCGGCGGTCTCACTACCAGAGAGATCGCCGACGCCTTCTACGTGCCAGAAGCGACGATGGCGCAACGGATCAGCCGGGCCAAGCGCGCCCTGCAAGGGCGCCGCCTGAACCAGCCCGGCGACCTCGCTGTCGTGCTGCGCGTGCTCTACCTCGTCTACTCGGCCGGTCACGCAGGCCGGGTGGACCTGGCCGGCGAGGCGATCCGGCTCGCTCGCCAGCTCAGCCTCGCCACCGAGGAACCAGAGGCGCGGGGACTGCTCGCTCTGATGCTACTCAACCACGCCCGCCTCCCGGCGCGACTCGACTCGGAGGGTCGCCTCGTCACACTCGACCGGCAGGACCGCGGCCTGTGGGACACTCGCGAGATCGCCGAGGGCGTGCGCGTCCTCCAGTCGGCGCTGGCCGTTCAGCGCCCCGGCCGCTACCAGGTCGAGGCCGCCATCGCCGCCCTGCACGACGACGCGGGAAGCACCGGGGAGACCGACTGGCCGCAGATCCTCGCGTGGTACGACGACCTGGTCGCACTTACCGACGACCCGGTGCGCCAGGACCCTGCCGCGGTGCTCGGGCGCGCGGTCGCGGTCGGTCACGTCCGCGGCGCCGCCGCCGGCCTGCGCGAGACGGAACCGCTGCGCGAGGTGCTCGGCGAGCGGCACCGGTGGCATGCGGTCCGCGGCTACCTGTATGAGCTCAGCGGCGACCTTCCCGCCGCCGCCACGGCGTTCGCGGATGCCGCCCGTCGGTACACGGACGTCGCCGAGCGCGACCACCTAGTCCGTCAGGCCGCCCGCGCGCGGGCCGCAGGCCCACCCCAGGTAGCTTCGCGCCTTCTTAATGCTGGCGGATGACGCGGCCCGCTGGACCGGTTTGGTGGCATGATCGCGATGCCCCGCCCGCATCCTGAGCTCATGAACTGGATGGCCAGCTGCACGACGCGGGTGCACCACGGCTAGGAGTCCAGCATGACGGCGGTTGCCGTTGCCGGGGCGCCGCGATCTAGCCGGCAGGCCGACGGTCAGCCGGCCGTCTGCCGTGCGCGCCGCACCGGCCGTTCACAGGCAGCCGGCTCGGCCAGCGGGCCGGTGACAAGCCGGGTCAGCGAGTCCACGAACCTGGTGCCGCTGGGGGGCGGGAGCTCTGCCAGGACCTCGGTGTGCACCCGGTCGGCGATATCGTGGCCGGCTGCGACTAGCCGCTTGCCCTCGTCCGTGACCACGACAACGCGCGCCCGCCGGTCGGCACGAGACGGGCGGCGCTCGGCGTACCCCGCCTCCTCAAGTTCGTCCAGGGTCACCACCATCGTGGTTTTGTCCAGGTCGGACAGCCGGGCCAGTTCGATCTGCGTCAGCTCGCCCGAGGCGGCGTGGTGCAAGACGCAGTACTCCCTCGGCGTGATGCCGATCTCGGCGAAGGCAGCGGTCATCCTGGTCGCCAGCACGTGCGCGGCGTGCGCCAGCATGAAGCTCAAGTCCGGCGCTGCGCGGTCAGTCGCGGGCGTTGTCACAGACTCAGCGTACCGGATAGGAAGCCACAAGATAATCCGGTGATAGATAATCCGCGGGCGCGGCGAGTGGGCTTAAGGTACTCACTTGCCATGATGGAAAGTGACGCCTACGCTTTCCGCTATGGAAAGTCACGAGGTTCCAGAGCGCGCGGGCGCCGAGATGGCACCCGCCGACGCCGCAAGCGCCATATCAGCGATTGACGGCACCCGCTCCTGGCTGGCTGACCGGATGATCGCACCAGGCTGGTATCACCTGGCGTTCGGGTTGCTGGCCGGCGGCGTGATCGCCGAGGCAGAGATCCGCAACTGGATGCTGTTCGCATGGTCGGTGGTCGCCTACACGGTCGGCTGCGGTGCGCTGTCGTGGTGGAATCAGCGCCGGGTGGGCGTCGCGATGAAATACTTCGATGCCTGCACGCGAGCCGTCTTCGGCGGGCAAGTGATAACGCTGATCGGGCTGGTCGCGGCCGCCTGCTGGCTCGGCCTCGACCGCGGGATACATGGCGCGTTCCTGACAGCAGGCGTGCTCGCCCTGCCACTCACCGTCGTGTTCGGACGCTGGACGGACAAACTGCTCCGGGCACGCCTGCAGACAGGCCAGTGAATCCCGCCGCCCGCTTCGATGAGATCGTGCACGCACCGAACCGGCTCCAGATCTGCGCGATCCTCTCCGCCGTCTCCTCTGCCGACTTCGCCACGGTGCGCGACGGCCTGGGAGTGGCCGACTCGGTCTTGTCTAAGCACGTACGGGTGCTGCACGAGGCCGGCTACGTCGAGGTGCACAAGTCCACGTGTGCCTCGCGAGTTCGGACCAGCCTGTCCCTGACCGAGGCCGGGCGGGCGGCATATGACGGACACGTTGCCGCCCTGCGGGCGATCGTCAGCACCGGGGCCTTCCACACCCGCGCACGCCCCCGGCGCTAGCCGTCGCCCGTGGCGAGCTGTCCGCTGCCAGGTACATTGCCAACGACGATCGCCTTGGTCGTATCGGTGGACTGCACCCGGAGCCGTCCATCGCGTGCCCACGTGGACCGGAGCTGTTGCCATGACCGAGGTTACGGGCGGGGAGTTGCTGACGCTCTGGAAAGTTGGCCGGGTTGAGCTACCCAAGATCGCTCAGGTGTACCTCGACGCGATCGACGGTCTCGAGGCTGCGCGGGGCGCGGCAGCCGCCTACTTCCAGCCGTCCGCCGCGGGGGCGCCCGAGTCGACGGCCGGCCAGGTTGGCCCGGCGTGGCAGCGGGTCTGCGATGAGCTGACTGAAACCTTGTCCCTGTGCGCCCGCAACACGCTGGCCGCAGCGGACGCCGTCGGCCTGGCCATCACCGAACATACGCGCACCGATGCCGACGGCACTGGCTCCCTGACCGAGCCGGGGCAAGACCTGTGGCGCAGGATCCACGATCCGGCTGAGATCGATCCCGCCGATCCGGACCAGAACCCGGCTCCACAGCCTGCCACCGCCGCTCAGGTTGATGACCACGCGCTCGCCAGCGAGGGACTCAGGAGGCTACCGGCGGAATCCGGCTTCCTGTCCGAGGTGACGCGGACGGCCGAATCCATCAAGCGGCTGGTCATTGACAAGCAGAAGGCCGACGAGAAGGCGTTCGAGGAATTCGTTAAGACGCGTTACCAGCAGTACGCCGAAGACGTAGAGACCTCCTGGAAGGAATGGGAGCGTGCCTACACCGAGTGGCGGACCGAGCAGCGGGCTCACGAGCCGGCCATGACATCCGGTCCGCCGCAACGCCCGCCGGCCACGCAGGGTTCGACCTTGATCGCTGCAGTCAGGGAGGAGTACGAAAAGCAGCTCGAGGATTCCTATAACTGGATCGTGCCTGCTTTTCAGGCGTGGGCAGCTCACGACCCGGACACGTTGACCCCCGGCATAACAGCGATCAAGGCCGTAGAGGACCGCCTTGGTGACGGGCAGGCCGTGCGATTCGCCAACAGTGCCCAGATCAACCTCGCGTCCCAGTGGGACGGCAGCTACTGCACCAACCTCAGGAATTTCCTGACCTGCTTCCTGATCATGCCCGGTAATCAGCAGACCATCGCCCGGACCCTGCGGGAACTGCTGGAAGCCGAGCAAGCCCTGTACCGGCAGGCGCAGGGCAACATGCTGCAGCTCGCCAGAAAGGCCGAGGAAGCGATCAAAGCGTGCGGGACTGAGAACCGCCCCGAAACCAGGACGTTCCTGACCATTCTGAGCGCGGTCACCTGGATCGCCGGAGCCGCGCTGGCGATTCCATCGGCTGGCGCGTCGATCTACGCCGGAGTGGTCACCTTCAACGCCGTCGCGGCTGTGTCAGGAGCCGCGGCGAGCCTGCTGCCAGGCGGCGATGCGAAGTCCATCGGCGCCGACAGGGTCGATGACGTCCTGGCGAACGTGTCGCAGGTGATGCTTGAGGCGCGCGCCCAGATCGCCGAACGGGAGCGGGACATCGTGGCTGCGCTCGAGCACAACCATCGGACATTGGCCGCCGTACGGCACCGATCGACTGCGACGGGGATGGCCGGCCCGGTGACGCCATCCGAGCCGACCATCATCAACGCCGAAGCCAGTCAGATCTCCGCTCACCTGCATCCCAAGTAAGCGCGCTGACACCGGGGCGGATCCCGCTAATGCCCTGCCTGGTCCGGGCCGTTTCAGGAGGCTGGCGCAGCGCCGCTGGGCATCGCCGGGCCTGAGCCGGCTGTGAAGGCCTGAGTCAGTAGCCGGACTACTGTCGCCAGATATAAGGCACTGACCTGCACAGCGGCGGACAGTCGCAGTTCCCGGGAAGATCTGCCGATGTGGACTGTGTATGTGCCGTCCGGCGTAACCCAGGCCGCCAGATCCTCGTTGTACCGGGCGAACAACCGGGCCGGGATCGTCAGGCGAACCCGGACTGACTCACCCGGAGCCGCCCGAGTCGTTGCGAATCCGGCCAGTACCCGGACTGGCACACCCGCTGTGGCTGGCCCGGCTGGCGCCAGGTACGCCTGCACCACTTCTTTTCCAGGCCGGGAGCCGGTGTTAGTGACGCTGACGCTCAGCTCGAGGTCGCGGCCTGCACCCAGCTCCGGCGGGCAGTAGACCGAGTCGTAGCTCCAGTCTGTGTATCCGAGGCCATGGCCGAACGGATATCTCGGCGTGACGCCCGCGGCGTCATATCCGCGATAGCCGACCAGCGGCCCCTCCGAATACCGAAGCGTGCCGTCAGCAGCGGGAACCGCGTGCAGTACCGGACTGTCCGACTCGGCTGCCGGCAGAGTCACCGGTAGCCTGCCGCCAGGCTCTGAACGACCGAGCAGCACGTCGGCCAGGGCCGTGCCGAACGCCTGTCCGGGCAGCCAGGCGAACAGGACCGCTGCCGCCCGCGTGGCCCACGGCATCAGAACCGGCATGCCCGAGTTCACGACCACGATCGTGTTGCTGTTGACTGCCGTGACCTTGGTGATGAGCTCATCCTGACGGCCGGGCAAGGCCAGCGTCGACCGGTCGAATCCTTCGCTCTCGGTCAGTTCCGCCGAACCGACGACGACAACCGCGACATCGGCTGCCGCGGCGGCCGCCACGGCTTCGGCCAGCAGGTCGTCGTCGTCAGCCGCAGGGACGATCCCGAGCCGGACGGCGAGCGGCCCCGCCCCGTTCGCGGCCGGCCTGAACTCCAGGCGGAGCCGCGTTTCGGTGTCGGCGTCCAGCCAGAGCGCGGCCCGTAGCTCGCCCGGCCTGGTCATGGCCTCGACCGGATCATCCGGGACGTTAGTTTCGCCGTCGATGACGGTCACGCCGTCGGCGACGAGCAGCAGGCCGCCAACTCCGGCGGCGCTGAAGAGGTGATTTCCGGAGTTCTCGGCTCGGAAGACAGCTGTCAGGGCTATCCGCCCTTGCTCTCCCCAGCCGATGCCGGACGGGACTCCGTCCCACCACGCCAGGTCCACCGAGGTGCGGTGCTCGGCGGCGATCACCGCACCGTTGCCGTCAATGAACTCAAGGCGCACTCCGGCCTCGCCGGTGACCGGGTCATGCAGGGAACCGGTCGGGGGCTCCGGGACCGAGTGCCAGGTACGGCAGCCCACGGCATCGCGAACCGCGACATGTCCCGGAAGAGCGGCGCGGATGGTCTCGGCCGGCGTCGCTACGGACACGGGTACTACTCCCGCGCTGCCGCCGCCCTGGATGACCGGATACCGCGCGTTAGGGCCGATGATGGCCAGGCTGTTGATTGTGCGGAGGTCGAGGGGCAGGACATCGCCAGGGTTTCGCAGCAGTACGAACGACTCTGCCGCGGCCTCGCGCAGCAGGCCTTCGTCGACAAACGCAGGACCCGCCTGGCTGCTGTACGGTACCCCGTTGACCGGCCGGTCGCCGGCCGGCGCCGTTGCCGCCCGCCGGCCGCGAGGATCGCTGAGCGCACCGACGCGCCGGGCCAGCCGGAGCAGCCTGACCACCTTGTCGTCGATCACGTCCTCACTGACGGATCCGTTCTCGACTGCACGCAACAGCTTTTCGCCCCACGGCCCGTCCGGGCCCGGCATTGACAGGTCGAGAGTCGCGAGTGCGGTGGCCTGCGTGGAGAGGGCTGCGTCCCAGTCGGAGACGACAACTCCGTCGAAGCCCCAGTCTTTCTTGAGCACGTCGCGTAGCAGGCGCGCGCTCTCCGTCATCCGGGCACCGTTCACGGTGTTGTAAGCGGCCATGACCAGCCAGGCTTCGCCATCGCGCACGCAAGCTTCGAATGGCATCAGGTAGAGCTCGTGTAGCGCGCTCTCGCTGATCCGCGCGTCGTACGTGCGCCGTCCCGTCTCGGTGTCGTTCGCCACGAAATGCTTGACAGTGGCCGCAACGCCGGCCGACTGGACACCGCGCACATAACCGACGGCCAGCACCGCTGTGAGCACTGGATCCTCGGCGAAGAACTCGAATCCGCGGCCGCCGAGCGGCGAGCGCATCAGGTTAACCGTGGGCGCAAGCAACACGTCCACGCCCTTGCTCTTGGCCTCGGTGCCGAGGGCGGCTGCTAGCCGGTACACGAGCTGAGCGTCCCAGGTTGCGCCAAGCGCGGACGGGCACGGCAGGCAGGCGGACGGGCTGCGCTCGTCTTTAGTGGTGCCGCGTACGCCCGCGGGCCCGTCCGAGGTCACCATGGAGCGCAACCCGATGGCCGGACAATCATCGGTGCGCCAGCTGTCGGCACCCGTTAGCAGCTGCACTTTCTCGGCTAGTGACAGCCTCGCGACGAGGCTGCGCTCGCTCGCGCCGTCTGCGGGCGGTACCAGGTGGATAGCCTCGGCATCGCCGAGGGTGCCGGTCGTCAGTGGCTGGCCAGTCATGAGTTATCCGGTCCGTTGCTGAACGTTGTTTCCGGGCGCCGGATGCCTGCCCGGCCGGGAACCCGGCCGGGCAGGCAGCGCCCGTGAGCTGATGTCGTCACGGTTCGCGCAGCCTCAGGACACTGGCTTGAGCTGCTGAATCACGGCGAGCATCTCCGGGATGTTGGGACCCGGGTCCATGTACGGGTTGGCCTTGGTGGGCCAGCCCGTGTAGTCGCGGGTAGAGAATTCCGCCCACGACGCGCCCTGCAGCAGCGGCGCTACCGGGACCTGGGTGGTCTCGATGTTCGCCAGTGTGGAGATCGCTGCGTTAAGCGCGGCCGGGGTAGTTGCCGACTGGTAGGCGCTGAGCGCGGTCTGCGCCGCCGGGTCGTCGAACCGGCCGTAGTCAGCGCCGGCGGTCTTGCCGGGCGCTGCTGACAGCGTGTAGTTCATCCAGTTGTTGTAGGTGAAGTACGGGGTCAGCCCCTGCGCGCCCCAGTGGATGGCGGTATCGAAATTGCCGTTACCGAGGTTCTCGGCCCAGACGGTGCCGCCGTTGCTGCCGGGAACGCCGTCAACCGAGGTGTTGAAGCCTTCCGCGTTGAGCTGCTTCACGAGCAGCTGAGCGTCGGCGTAGTAGTCGCTGTACTGGACCGGCACCTGGATGCTGAACGTGATCTGCTTGCCGGCCTTCTCCCACTTGCCGCCGACCTTCTTGTACCCGTCGGTGGAAAGGATCGAGCTGACCTTGGACGGGTCGCCGGTCTTCGGGATGTTGTTGGCGAGCGACGATGGCAGGTAGCTGCTCTGGGCAGGCAGGATCATGCCGGCTGTGCTGGTCTCGGGCGGCTCGTTGTTCGACTCACCGTCCGTCGATAGCTGCTGGCGGTTGATCCCGTAGCTGATCGCCTGGCGCACGGCCGCGTCGTTCAGCGGTGCCTTGTTGACGTTGAACCACAGTCCGACGACGTTGTTGTCGCTGAAGTAGGGCGCCGATGCGGTCCAGGTCTTGTTGTCCGGGCTCTTACCCAGGTAGCTCTGCGGAACGCCGATGACCGAGATCCCGCACCAGTCGATCGTGCCGCTTGAGCAGGGCGGAAGCAGGTTGGCGTTGGCCGCGTACGCGGGGAAGCTGAGTTCCGGCACGCGCAGGCTGGCCTTGGCGTAGTAGTCCGGGTTGGCCTTCATGGTGTAGCCAGTCGAGCTGAAGTGGTCGAGCACGAACGGGCCGGTGCCGACGGGGTTCGAGTCGGGATAGGTGGCCGGGTCGGACACGTTCTTCCAGATGTGCTCGGGAACGATAGGCGTCTGCAGGATGTAGAACGCGCTGGCCAGTTCCGGCTGGGAGAAGGTCAGTACGGTCGTGGTGGCATTCGTCGCCGTAACAGTCGTCGGAGTCGGGATCGTCCAGTTGGCGTTGAGCGCCGAGTTGCTCTTGATCAGGTTGAAGGTGAAAGCGACGTCGCTCGCG
>Ga0335072_10009743_pt1 | contig 13852 bp, 13 predicted proteins | sample Lox_Sample_21_FD_206725 | JGI IMG/M metagenome (GOLD analysis project Ga0335072, IMG submission 206725) | Soil microbial communities from Loxahatchee National Wildlife Refuge, Florida, United States - Lox_Sample_2.1 | ecosystem: Environmental > Terrestrial > Soil > Wetlands | place: USA...
GGAATAGAGGTTCATTTTTGAAGCCCCCAAACCCATCATGGCCTTTTGTCGCAACTTCGTTCAGCGGTTGCAGAACGCCCTATTGAGACATGGGACGGCCAAAGTTGAGGTATTCTCATAACTGTAGGCCTCTACCAGACTGGATGATGGGTGTTCGAGGATGTGCTGCGTGAACTTTTTCAAACTTCACCTGACCGCTGGAGGGGATTTTTTGGTTTGGCGGTGCAAATCTTCAACATGAAAGAAGGATAGACGCGGTATGTGATTACTTCGAGAGGAGAACCGGTGTTGTAGAGGATGCTCTGACGTGGACTCTGCAAAGACTTTGAGCTGCTGCACCTACACAGTCATCCTTGACGGAAAGTTGATGATTTGACATCGTCTTAGCCAAATATTCTCGATAGACTCACGGGTTGAGAGCAATGAAGTCATCAGAGTTCACTGCGAAACGAAACAGATCTCAGCTGGACTGGAATTAAGTCGGTGTAAAGACGTCTAGGGTACTGTGGTTGTGGCCTAATGCTGGGGGTTTGCAAACTGGCCTGCACATCGGGTCCAAAATTTTGAAAATCCGACCCTAACCCCTGTTAGGTCTAGGGCTGCCCACTTTTGGCGCTAAGTTTTGGGTATATCTTCGTCGTTTCCCCCCATTTCCTTCCTAGTTTTTTCATACTTGTGAGGAGCCCCCAACCACCCCTGAAAGGTCAAGTAATGCTAACAATGTCCAGACCTTGTGATGGAATCCGCGCTCACGAAGGCGGTCTTCCTTAGATAGTCGTCTCCATTGCACATCGGGGTACGAAGATCTAATCAGCGTCCTTCGGGGCTCTGAATCGCGTATTTTTTGGCTCTCAAATCTTTTCATCATCGTCTTCTGCCTTGAGCGAAGCTTTGGAGAGGAGGTGCCTTTGCTTGACGTATCGTGTAGAGTTTGTCGCTGTTGTGCTGTGAAGGTGCTATCAGAATAGCAAGACAGTTCTAGGCATCTGTCCCGTAGCGGTGAGCGTGCGCAGCAGCTTCAGAGAGCTCTACAAGCTGCTTTCTACTGCTATCTTGCTAGTTAGCTTCGTAATCTACAAATGCAGCTCCTCTACAGCTTCCGCTCATCAATTTGATCGTGCTTCAAAACTCGTGTGCCTTCGTGTGGGTGGCATGCACAACGCAGGGATTTGAGCTGGAAACCTGTTTTTTTGCAGCCGAACCTTCAGCAACTCTGGTCTTCCAGCAGCCCTAACTTGCTTTCGTCTCTCATGAATACAGCCACGTCTGCTAACTCAACAGGACTCCCCGGAAAAGTAGTATCACGTTAAGAGAACCTACAAACGTCGAAATCTAGAGCTCGTGCTTACCTCACTTTCACCTCCACAACCCTCACCATCTACTCCTACGTGCCCTCCTACAATATGTCCTCCAATCAACAACTATCCAAAAAGCAATCATCTGAAGCTTCTTCCTTGGCCTCAGACGTCTACAAGACAACCACAGAGAGCGTCGCGTCCGTCGGCGCCAACCTGGCCGGTGCATTCAGCGGCGCCCTCTCGATCGGAGGCAGTGCGTCAAACAGAAGAACAACCACTACAACCTCGAGCGGGATGACCAAGGCACAGGCTGATCAGTTGTACGAAGAGAATATCGAGGACGAGTACGCAAAGAGGGAAGGCGGAGCTTGAATTTTACATTTTTGGGGTCAGGCTTCAGAGTATCTCTCTCTCGTACTCAGTAAGCAGGGAAATTCTAGCAAATGTGTAGTATGTCAAGGCTAGCGAAATGAAAATCTCCCACGTTTTAGACGATGGCTGGCTTTACTTGTCTCGTGTACATCTGTAGACGTGCCCTGTTACAAACTGCGCCCTGCTCACAGAGACACTTTTCTATCCACGCCTTTCCGGGCGACATAATCTTAGACTCAGAAGAGCCTACGTCAAAGGACAGGCTGAGAACATGTTGATTCTTAGGTGTACACATCTCAATCTAGGTGGGAATAAATGTTTCAAGTATCTACAGTCCTCTACAAGGCCCTTTGATATGGTAGGAGCAACCAGATGGATGTGTGCGTAAGTCACAAGTGTTTGGTTTGTGCTTCTAGAATCACCGCATCATAAATGAATCTCCTTTAGTCGCACATCAAAGTCGGTCGGGATCGCAAATGCTCCCAGCGTCAGTGTCCAGTCCTTCTCTGGGTCCACAAGATTGATCTGAGAACGGTTGTCAGTACACGATACCTCATTCCGCGGCCAACCTCGGGCCCCAGGGCTGCATACACTCACCTCAAATGCTCGAATCACACTCGGGACTAACTTGGCAATCTCCATTCTAGCAATGTTCTTCTCGAGGCAATTATATTTGCCACTGCTGAAGGTGAATAAGGTGTTCTTCATCTTCCTGACTTTCTCTTCCTCTCCAAGCCATCTTTCCGCGCGGAATATGTCAACATCTTCGCCAAAGGTTGTCCGCTCTGCGATGCAAGACGGGACCGTAAACGCTAATACCGGTTCCAGCGGCGATGTGTCGGCCACAGACGACAAGACCTGGCGGTAGGACGATGCGATCGTGAGGCATACGCGTTACGACATGCAGGCGCATTGACTGGGCTGTGGCAAACGAGATTGCGGGATTGCTTGGGTTGTATGGAAGGCTGGCAATCTCTGCCTATAGCTTGGAGTAGCAGCGTGGGTTCTTTAGCAGGTAGTAAAAGACGGATGACAGGGTGATGACACTGGTGGGTAAGTTTTGGTCACAAATCTCGGGAGAAGGTTTCACAAATCCACAGAACCATTACGGATCAATATGACTCCAGGAGATGGCTCTGCAAATTAAAGACCACTTTTCACACTTAAGAAGGACATTCTTGTATGGATATGAGCGAGATGGATGGTACATCTTATGTGTGGGAAATTTAATGAATTTGAGAGTTCAAACTGCCCATGCAAGGTACCGAAAATGGCGTCACCAATATTAAGATCTTCCGCAGTTGATCCAGCTAATTTAGTGCATTCAATGGAAAGAGTGCGGTGTTCACTGGCTTTGTTGCAACGCTCATGTCATTCCCTTCCTCTACACTCGTTAAGTCGTGACAAAGGCGGAGCCAATGTTTTACCCATCAATGGAACCATAGACGTACTCAACAACCAGCAAACCCGAAAACATGCCCCTAATCCTTGACTCGTCGTCCGAATCGTCGTCCGAATCCCAACCAGATCCGCTAGAAGAGCGGCGGCGACTACATCACGACGCCGATGTAGTCATTGTGGGCGCCGGAATCCTTGGCTCAGCGCTCGCAGTCGCTTTTGCTGATCAAGGGAGAAGTGTGATCTTGCTGGAAAGGTCATTGAAAGAACCAGACCGAATAGTAGGGGAATTATTACAACCTGGTGGCGTCGAGGCATTGAAGAAGCTAGGGCTGAGGCAATGCTTAGATGACATCGATGCCATAAAAGTGAAGGGCTACGACGTGATATACTATGGTGAAGAGGTAGAGATCCCATACCCTGAAGACACGACGGCGCATACTTTGTCTTCCACCCCCAAAACTTCCTCGAAATCGAGACCTGAAGGGCGCTCATTCCACCACGGCCGCTTCATCTCTCGTCTACGCTCTGCCGCTCTTGCACATCCTAATGTTACCGTTTTCGAGACCACAGTTACATCAGTTATCACCTCAACCCACATCTCACAAGTCCTTGGCGTCGAATCGACAACGCGCAACTCTGAGCCCGATTTCTTCTTTGGCTCCCTCACTGTCATTGCAGACGGCTATGCCTCAAAATTTCGAAAGTCATATTCCCCCCACACTCCATCCTCTAGATCAAAGTTCTGGGGCCTGGAACTTATCGACGCCGACCTCCCTCTTCCAGACCATGGCCACGTCGTCCTTGGCGATGGCGCACCGGTCCTACTATACCAGATAGGCACTCACGAGACTCGCGCTCTGGTGGATATCCCAGAAGACACGCCCACCGCCTCCGTCAAAGCCGGAGGTGTCAAAGCGCATCTCCGTAATATCGTCCTCCCTTCCCTGCCCCCAAGAGTCCAACCATCATTCTCCGCCGCCCTAGAGAAAGGCGCTCTCCGCTCAATGCCCAATTCCTTCCTCCCGCCGACCACAAACAGAACAGCTGGACTAGTTCTCCTCGGCGACGCTATGAACATGCGCCACCCGCTCACTGGTGGCGGCATGACGGTTGCACTTAATGATGTCGTGCTCCTCCGCGATCTTCTCAGCCCTGACGCTGTGCCCGATCTTGCAGACACCAAAGTGGTACTCGAGAAGATGCGCTCCTTCCACTGGCAGCGCAAGAACTTGACCGCAGTAATCAACATCCTTGCCCAGGCACTGTACTCACTATTCGCAGCAAATGACCCACAGCTTAAGATCCTCCAAAGGGGCTGCTTCGCATATTTCCAGCAGGGAGGACAGTGTATTGATGGACCAGTGGGTTTACTTGCCGGTATCATCAGGCAACCCTTTGTGCTGTTCTACCACTTCTTTAGCGTGGCATTGTTGAGTATCTGGATTTTGCTGAGGGAGGCGCCGATATGGAGGTTACCTGTGACTTCGGTTCAAGCACTTGCGGTCTTTTACAAGGCTTGTGTGGTACTATTTCCGTACATTTTCGCGGAGTTGAGAACCTGATCCAACCGACGCGGTGCACAGGTTAGGATCCGGATGGTTTACATATCACTTGGGTACATTTTGGTCACGCACGCCGCAGCGACCTGGCTTCTCGTCGCCTTATTACAGTTTTGTGCGTTCAAGCGTAGCATGGCGGTCGTATATTACATGTGAAGCGCTCTATTTGCGTTTTGGGCCTTTGACGTAATTAAATCTGGGCTTTTCATTGCGTTGTCCCTCTAAACTTGTCTTCTCTGCCATTCATCATTCACCTATGCGGGATTAGGATGTGGTCCAATGATCTTCTAGAGCCGTGCATGGTCCTTGGTATCAAGTCAGCGGACATATTCAAAACTGCCAACCTTCCAACCCTTTGCGTGAAGCTTGCCGCTAAAAAGAGATTCGTCTTCCAAAATCTCTTGCTGGCCGGTTCTCGTCATCGGACAAGAGAGCCCTATCATCATCCATAGTCCCCAACTCTCTGAGCCACTGGGTAGCACGCCCACTCAGCAGCTGGATTGCAATGTAGCACCGCCCTCTATCCTTCCATCCTTTCCAGCGTTCACTGACAACTCCGCTTCACATCTGTGCTCGCAGTAACTCTATCATCGATGCAATCTCTTCCGATCGAATCTGTCACCCAATTGCAATTGCCACGATATCTCCCTCACAGCCAGTTTACAAAGGCACCAGTTCATTCATCATGCAGGATCTGTCTCAATGGATTTGCCTCTAACGATGAAGACTGATGGTTGGCATATTGCAATGCAAACATCGGCGGCTTTCTGGACGTATAGTCCGCGGTATCTTTAAGTCAATTTCGCCCACGAACAATATGAATTATGAGAAGCCTCTGTGCTGCCATCACGCTTCGGGATGTCTTCCACGATCATTGGCGGCATCAACCAAGTCATTGACGTCATCATCAACTGTCTCATCATCTGGCTTCTTGTACATGAAGAACTGGACGAAGATCGCCATATCTAGGAGCAGTGTCCCCAAGCTCCCAGCAATCCAAGAAAAATTTACCAGGATGTATCGCCAATATAGTCCTGCAGCTTCCCCTGGTTTGCAATGACCGGGATCATCGCAGATAGGGGAATATGCAAAGATCGACATGTCGTAGGTCAGATTGCCAATGCATGCAAACAAGAAAAACAGCAGTGACACACCTTCAGTGCTCTTTCTCCGATAGTTAAGTAGCAACTGAGGTATTCGGCTTCCAAGATAGAGGACTGCACACAGATAGCCAAAGACCTGACCGAGGGCATCGAATTCAAGAGAATCGGGTTCCTCGTCCTCGACATACTCATGGTGGCGCGAGCGTGTGCTCAACCACCATCCGAACACCCCCGCACTACAGACCAGCAATATGGAAAAGGTGTTGAAGAATATGGCTTGTGCTGTGGTTGTTGGCTTGAGATTGTACGCGGCAGGAGGGTCATTGGGCTTTGGTGGGTCGAGTAGAGGTATCGCTGGGGACAGATGTGTACTATCAACGCGTGAAAGACGTCTTCCGAGTTGTGAGAGAGACCGCCTTCTTTGGGCGTCGTGGTTGCTCGATAGCATGCCATCCGCCGCGCCGTTTGAACCCAAAAGCGGCTCCTGCTCCGAAGATATCTGCTCTTGCGACTGTTTGACCTCGTCGGACAATGTGAATCCCCGATAGTAGAAGACCTGCAACATCAAAACAATGTCTGCTAGTGTATAGTAAACAGCCAGTATGACCATGGTTGGTAGGACTCCTTGTAATATTGCTCCCAGAATATTGAATACGTCTCCTGCCAACCAAACGACGATGAAGACGATAGAAAGGCCATCTGCAGACTGTCGACGGAAGTTCTCGATTATTTGAGGGGAAAAGACGACAACCCAGCAGGCTATTGAAATAGACCTACGACTTGTCAGCCAGAAAGTCTTCCAGGAAGCAGAGTAAACAAGTCACTTACCCACAAATCCCACTCAGTGCCTCGATGTCGAGGTTTGTAGACTGTGAAGGAGGGAACATGTTGAGAGCTGAGAATTCAAGAGTGAGGAAGAGTGGCACAGTCCCGAATGAATGTAGAGAGGAGCGATGGGAGTGTGGAGGAACTCTGGAAAGAGTGGAGTTGATCTGGAGAAAATTCCGCGGCAAAGCCCCACGTCAGAGAGAACGAGAATCTGGGGTAGGCTAGCACCAAAACGGTTGTCAAGATGCAAGGTACCATGGTGACTATCACAATCACGTGTACAACATTGAGCTACTTGTAACTATCTCCTGACGCTCATGAACATAGGCCTACGCATGATCTGTCGTTGTCGAGATGTGCTTCCACTCATCCAACAGACTCATTGTGTCTTGGCACTTTCCTGTGATGATTCCATACGCATCAGTACCTAGTGCAAGTCGTAGAGGTACTTCCTTGCCAGCTGCGACTCCACTTGAAGTGAGGACATCCACCATAACCTTCGCACCTTTCTTAATGTCACCCGGCTGATTATTGTTGTATGCTTCCAGACCTGCGGCAGTCTTTCTAGCTGCAGTCCCGTCATAGTCGGGGATGTGCGCCTTTGCTGCGAGTCTGTTGCCAGGATTCAGGAAGTTTGATCGGAAGTATCCCGGTTCAATGGCGCAGACCTTGATGTTGAAGTCGGCAAGCTCATAGGTAAGGGTTTCGCTAATGCCCGATACTGCCCATTTCGAAGTGCAGTACAGTCCAATGCCTGCACCCCCACGCCAGGCCCCGATACTGCAAACATTTCCAATGACGCCGGATCTTTGAGCTCGAAAGTAGGGTAAGAATGCACGGGTGACATTGAGCAGCCCGAAGACATTGGTGTCAAATTGTGCCTGGGTTTCGGCCGGGCTATGCTTTGTTAATGAGAGAAGTGTCAACCAAAAACTTGGACTCACCTCAACTCTTCCAAGGTCCCTTCCATAGCATAGCCTGCATTGTTGACCAGCACATCGATACGGTCGTACAGCTTGTGTGCCTTTTCAGCAGACTTCTTCAGATCGTCCAGCGATGCTGTGACATCGAGTTGCATGGTGTCTGCTCCGGCTTCTTTCAACGTCTCCAATTTGCTAGCATTCCGCGCAGTTGCGATGACTTTGTCTCCGCGACTGAGTGCTGTAAGCACAAGCTCACGGCCAAATCCGGTTGAGCACCCAGTAACGAACCAGATTAGTGGAGCCATTGGGCTTGCGTAGTATTCGAAGTGTGATAGGCCCTCTTGCAGGAAACGTTGAGAGATATGGAGGTAGTAAGATGAAATCGATAAGATGAGACAATTTTGTTTCGCAGTCATTGAACATACGCTTTGCTTTATAGTTGCCGAAAATGTGTTGAATGGGAGTAGTACCGAAGCATACGAGACTTCGGAGATACCGAGCGGTCGATGCGGCCGCATCACCTTAGTCAGCCATTCAATCAACTTCGGTCTTGGAGGTACTTAAAAAAGGAGCACTAAGATTTTGGCAACAAATGAGCACGTGGATTAATCCCTGTTTGCTTCCAGAGTTCCGAAATTGTTCACTTTCATGTCATTGCGCTGTGAGTATTGGTTGAGACCTGACCTGGGGTCGATGGAATCAATTAGCCTTGAAGGTCGGGTGTAATGAAGTCAATCCAAAGGACAGCTGCGGGAATTGCACCGGCGGCCACCGTAAGGGCTGAGGGGTTGTTGGCGAGGAGAAACATGCTTATGTCCAGGATGTCAAAATCCTCAGCAATGACTCTCCATTTTCTAGAAATCCGAGCGTTGTCAGCGCATGCCAAGGCCAACAACTTCTCCAACACCAAAAAGCCTGCCCATACATATTTCCACGGGTCTTGCCGTCGGCCAATTGCCACAACCGCCAAGCCCTATTGCGACACACTTCAGGGGGATCGCAGCCAAGCTTGCGCTTGGCGCTTCCTCTTGAATGGTACTATTACAGTGCACAACAAGCACAACTGCGCGACGCCGCACAGAACTAAGGACTCAGGAGGTCCACTTTGCCTTATCCGGTTAGGACGTGTGCGGCTGAACTTTAGCGCCTGCGCATCAGGCTGCGCGCTGAGGAGCATCCTCTGGTGAGTTTTATTTACCTTGGCTTAGAAAATCTCAAATTCAAACGTTACTCTATTCCCTGATCTATTGTTATGAGTGGCTCAAGGATGTTGTCACGGAATGACTACACGGTGGCTTGTATCTGTCCGATGGGGCATGAATTAGCACCCGTGCGAGCCCTGCTGGACAAGACCCACCCCGACCTCCAGACAAGTCGCGACCAGAATGGCTATGTGCTCGGAGAAATAGGAGGACATAATGTCGTGGTTGCCGTCATGCCTGAGATTGGGAATAACTGCGCCGCGATGACGGCAACGCAGCTTCTCAACGACTTTCCGTCGGTCAGGTTTGGTCTTCTAGTGGGCATTGGGGGTGGTGTTCCAGACGAAGAGGAGGATGGCAACGACATTCGACTTGGTGATATTGTGGTGAGCAAGCCAACTGGTGGCCTTGGTGGCGTGGTGCAATACGACAGGGGAAAGTCTACCATCCATGGCTTCGAACAAACAGTAACACTGGCTAAACCTCCTGCCGTTTTGTTACTGGCTGTGCAGAAACTCATCTCTCTGCATGAAGTACAGAACAGTCGAGTTCCTCAGTATCTGCATGAAATGCTGGAAAGATATCCCAAAATGATGACAGAATATGCGTATCCGGGTGCTGACCACGATCAATTGTTCAGAGCGACTTACAATCATCCTAGTACCGACTACGATCAATTGTTTGAAGCGACTTACACTCACCAGACTAACCAGGATTGTGGTGGCTGTGACAGATCTCAGCTCATCATACGGAAAGAAAGGCATTGTAAAGATCCTCGAATTCACTATGGGATCATTGGGTCGGCAAACATTGTACTCAAAAATGCTGCAGAGCGCGAAGCGTTGAAGCGAAGGTTGAAGGTCAGCTGCGTAGAAATGGAGGCAGCTGGCTTGATGGAAACTTTTCCCTGTCTTGTTATCCGAGGAATATGCGACTATGCCGATTCTCACAAGAACAAAAGATGGCAACGGTATGCAGCTGCAGCAGCCGCGGCATATATGAAGGAACTTCTAATGACCATACCGCGGCAGGAGGTGGAAAAGCAGGTAAAGTTGATTGACGTCGTGGAAGTTTCTCAGATCAGCGGCCTCCTCAAGCTCAGCGACATAAGCGAGAACATTCGGATGAAAGAGCACTCAAAAATGATGCGTTGGCTTTCGTCGGTAAATTTCTGGGGCAAACAGGTCGATCTCTTTGAGCGAGCACAAAGGGGCACCGGGAGATGGATTTTCGAGGATGAGAGATTCAAATCATGGCTTACAGGACCTCGTCATCTTCTTTGGTGCCAGGGCGACGCTGGAGCAGGCAAGACAATCCTCTCGGCGATTATCATTGACCATTTGTCCTCAACATTGAAGAGCAAGGATATTGGAATCGCTTGGTTATATATCGACTATCGTGAGCACGATTTGCAGACGCCGGAAACCCTTTTCACAAATCTTCTTGTGCAACTGTTCCAACAACGTGGCGAAATAGCCAAATCAATGATGAAATCTCTCGGTTTCAACTGGGAAGGAGCAAAGCCAACTCCAGCGGAATATAAGTCCTGGCTGCAGGAGGAGATACAGGAGTTTGATCGGATAATTGTCATCATTGACGCCCTGGACGAGTTGCGTACCAAAAGGCTCTGCAAGCAGTTCATCAAAGACCTTCAATCCTTGAGCCCACCGATACACCTTCTTGTCACGTCAAGACCAGATCGAGAACTTCTTTTTTTACGGCACGACAGCATCGAAATCGAAATACGGCCACGAAAAGATGATGTAATCCTCTACATTGAATGTCGATTGAAAAATAGCCGGCAGCTGTGGGATCATATTCTAGCAGATCCTTCGCTCAAGGAACTTACGATTGAAATGTTAACGAAGGCAAATGATAGAATGTAAGGAGAGATTGGTGTTCCTCGAACCACACGACTGACCCTTGGACAGGTTTCTAAAGGCGGAATTGATTCTCAACGTGTTAGAACACCTGGAGACCGCTAAAGAAGTGAGAGATGCTCTCAACTCGCTGCCACCCACTTACGATGGCTGCTACGAATTCACGCTCAAGCAAATTGAAATGAAAGATGCCGATCAGCGCGATTTGGCATTCAAAGTTTTGGCTTGGCTATCCCACGCCTTGGGAGGTCTGACAGTCAAGGCCTTACAAGAGGCGCTCTCCGTGCAAGCAGGAGACGAGAAGGTGGATGAAGAGAAGAAAATACCAGTGGATGACCTCATTTCTGTCTGCAGCGGCCTTGTGGTTACGGACACCGTAAATGACACCCAGAATATCCGCTTGCTTCATGAAACAGCCAGCAGGTACCTGAAGAACATTCGGTCCGCTAGGTTTCCACCAGGCCACGAAATCATCTTGAAAGCTTGCTTGGCTTATTTGTCCTTACCTGACTTCTCAGACCTGTGCTTCTTCAAAATCAGAGCGGACGAGAGAGCAAGACAGCATCCTTTTTATGAGTACGCTGCAAAGTATTGGTCAGCTCACGCGATTCAAGGGAACCTCGAATCAACCTTCCGAGACCCAATCGTCAATTTCCTCGAGAGCAGCCAACGCCATAGTGCCGATGAGTTCCTGTCATCGGCCCGTCCCAGTGCTTGGGGTTGTGACAGGGGCACACCGTGGACTGACTGGAATAAACATTCCATCAGTAGAAGAGACACTCCCCTCCATGCCGCAGCAACTTATGGATTGCGCACGACAGTGCGATATCTCATAAAGAAAAAGGGGTATGAAAAAGATCGGCGCAACAACTTTGGAGAAACGGCGCTCCATCGAGCAGCACAGATTGGTAGAACTGGAACTATGGAGGAGCTCATCGCCCACGGCGCCGATTTGGATGCCAAAGTTCATCAGCACTACCTCAATGAGGCCACTCCGCTCATCTTAGCAACGATCTGTCTTCAGATTGAGGCTGTTCGAGTCCTCTTCAACCACGGGGTGGATGTGAATACCTTCGACCCAAAGTACAGGACTTTTCCTTTGCACCTCGCAGCAAGCATGGATACAAAACTGACTCGGCTCCTTCTTGATCGCGGAGCACTCGTCAATTTTCCCGCAAAATCACCGTCTTTCCCTGAAACGTGGCCAATGACAAGCCTTCATTTTGCCGTCGTCAACGCTCACGCATTTCAAGGTGCACTCGACAGAGTAAGTCTTCTCCTCGACAGAGGTGCGAATATCGATGCGCAGTCTAGTCTTGGTAACACTGCATCACATATGGCTATCCTTGCTGGACATCAAGACTTAGCGCGCCTTTTGTTGCAGAAAGGTGCAAATGTCAGCCTTCAGAACAAAAATGGCAAATCTGTTGTCCAGCTTGCACGGGAAAGAGGCCATCTACATTGGATCGAGGAAGGAGTTCCAAAGGAGACTTTCCGAAAACTGCAAACCGGTCCGCCGTTACATAGGGCCATCTGGTCCAAAAACTATTCCCTGATCTGTGAATTACTGGAAGCGGGACATGACATTGCAGAGGAAGATCAAGAGCGAGTGACTCCGTGGGAATATTGTATACGGAGCGCCGACGTCGAGTTAGCCCAAATATTGGTTGACCATATGAACAGACACAAATCCTTCGACCATGTGGGCAATGCCGCCTTTGAAACTGCCTTAAGTCATATGACTGCCTTTGATTACACAGATCAGCAGTCGTGGGAAAAGACTGTCCAAATCTGCAGCCGGCTACTTCCATTTCGAAGAACGTTCGATCCCAACTTGGAGTTCGCAAAAGCAGAGAGCCCGATATGCAACTACAAAAAGACATTCTTAATATGGGCAGCCGAGCTGGGAAGGATTTCTCAAGCGGAATTTTTCCTGCGTTGCGGCAGTGATGTGAACGCTGCAGACACTTTCGGAAATACTGGAATGCACTACGCCGTGAACAACCAAAACCTGGACATGGTCCGACTTCTGAATGAAAATGGGTCCAACCTGAAGCTTGAGAATCAGCATGGTACCACACCACTCGTCGCGGCTGAGAAGACCGAAAACACACCGATCAGGGACTATCTCAAGGCTGCATTATCCAGACGTCCTTGCTCAGCTGGGGATCCCGCCGAGGCAGTGAGATCCAGTCTGTGACTCCACTCACTCTCCACGAGAGGCACTTGAGTCTCCTATCCCTCAAGAAGACTAGTATTTCCAATCATCGAGCCTTGGAACGCCAGCAGCCTATTGTCGATGCGCCAGCTAGGTTTCGTCAGCACAACTTGGCCCATCGAGTTCCCCGTGCCGAAGAGCGAAGCTTGGAAATACGTAGTGCTGTTGGCTGACTTCTAGTGGTACCCAGCAGGTGTTGAGATAGGACATTAGCTACAGACGCAGTGAGGGCAGTCTCAATTGCTTGAAGGCCTGTCAGACTCGAAAGCGGTCCGGCATGGTTGGTGAAAGCATTGGTATGGTCGTATATCTCATATGCGTGTATGTCATGAACGTGCATCTCACTGGCGTATGCCTCATAAGCATGTACCACATAAGCATGCATCTCATGGGCACGTATCTCATAGGCGTGTACCTCAGGCGTGCATCCCGCGTGTGTCTCATACGCAAGTACCTCACAGGCATGCATCCCGCGGGCGTATATCTCACGGGCGTGCATCTCACGGACGTGCATCTCATAGGGATACACTTGACGGGCATGCATTTCATAGGTGTGCACCTCACCGGCGTATGTCTCATGGGGCGCGTACCTTATAGGTGTCATCTCATGGACGTGTATCTCATAGGCTGTACCTCACAGGCGTGCATCTCATGGGTGTGTACCTCACAGGCGTGCATCTCATGGGCATGCACCCCACGGGCGTGCACCTCATGGGTGTGTACTTCACGGGCGTGCACTTCATAGGCGTGTACCTCATGGGCATGTACCTCATAAGCGTGTACCTCAAAGGCGTGCATCTCACGGGCGTGTACCTCATAGGCGTGTACCTCATGGGTGCCCTCCTCGTGGCGTGTACCTCACAGGCGTGGACCTCATAAACGTGCATCTCACAGGTGTGCACCAGCGGTCTCAACACGCCGCACGCCGGCCGTAGGGTCATGGCCTGCGCTAAGAGTATAGCACCTTCCCTAATTGGGAATGCGGACGTCCAGGAAGCTGAGATGAGATGAATTCGTCTATAGAGTAGACAACTATTGTACATTTCGCCTTCTTCAGTGGCGTAGAAC
>Ga0335072_10009744_pt1 | contig 13851 bp, 14 predicted proteins | sample Lox_Sample_21_FD_206725 | JGI IMG/M metagenome (GOLD analysis project Ga0335072, IMG submission 206725) | Soil microbial communities from Loxahatchee National Wildlife Refuge, Florida, United States - Lox_Sample_2.1 | ecosystem: Environmental > Terrestrial > Soil > Wetlands | place: USA...
GAAGCGGCGGCCGCTGAGGCCTGCCTGGACCCGATGCGGGCTCGGTTGCTGGCCGAGCTGGCTGAGCCTGGCTCGGCCACGATGCTGGCCGGGCGGGTCGGGCTGGCTCGGCAGAAGGTCAACTATCACCTGCGGGAGCTGGAGCGGCATGGCCTGATCGAGCTGGTCGAGGAGCGGAAGAAGGGCAATGTCACCGAGCGCGTGCTGCGGGCGACCGCGCTCTCCTACGTGATCTCGCCGGCCGTGCTGGCTGGCGTCCAGCCCGACCCGGCTCGCTCACCGGACCGGTTGTCGGCCCGCTGGCTGCTCGCGCTGGGGGCCAGGCTCGTGCGGGACGTGGGCGCGCTGGTCGAGGGGGCGACCAAGGCCGGCAAGCCGCTGGCGACCTTCGGCCTGGATGCCCAGGTGCGGTTCGCGAGCGCGGCTGACCGGGCGGCCTTCGCTGAGGAGCTGACCACCACGATCGCCGCGCTCGTCAGCCGCTACCACGACGAGCGCGCCCCCGGCGGCCGTGACCACACCGTCGTGCTGGCCCTCTACCCGAGCCTCAAAACCGAAGGAAGCGTGACATGACGATGCACGAGTTCGAGATCCGCGATGAGATCATCCTGGCGGCCACGCCCGAGCAGGTCTGGGAGGCCATCGCCACCGGTCCGGGTGTCGACTCCTGGTTCATGGGACACAGCGAGATCGAGCCGCGGGAGGGTGGCACGAACCGGCTGGAGATGCCTGGCTACGTCCAGGAGTCGACGATCACGGCCTGGGAGCCGGGCCGGCACCTGGCGTTTCGGGGCGACGACCCGGACGGCACGTTCGCGGCCTTCGAGTTCCTGATCGAGGGGCGCGAGGGGGGCAGTTCGGTCCTGCGGGCCGTGCACAATGGGCTGCTCGGCGACGACTGGGAGGCGCAGTACGACGGGCTCAAGGAAGGCGACCCGATGCACCTGCGCAAGCTGGTCAGCTACCTGGCGCACTTCCCGGGCCGCACCTCGAAGTTCAACCTGTTCCTGTTCGGCCCGGCGGTCGCGGACGACGCCAAGGTCTGGTCGACGTTCGCGGCCGGGCTATCGGTCGATGAGATCACCGAGGGCGCGCCGGTGCGACTGAACGTACCCGGGCTGGCGCCGACGGAGGGAGTCATCGACTTCCTGAGCGCACCGCATGTCGTCGGCGTTCACACGGCTAATGGCATCCTGATGCTACTCAAGGGCTACATGGGCGGGATGTTCGTTGAGTACCACGGGTTTTCCGACGATGAGGACGAGAAGGAGACCGAGGCCGCGTACCAGTCGTGGCTGGCAACCGCCTTTGCGTGATGCCCGCAGTTGAGTGGCGGCTGGCGCTAGCGAGATATCGGAGCTAGGCGGCATCGGGCGTACCCTCGACAGCATGTGCAGGAGCATCAAGACACTGCGGCCGCCGTATGCCGAGCAAGTGACGGACGGCGATATCCGGGCGGCGGCCTTGCAGTACGTACGCAAGATCAGTGGGTTCCGTACCCCGGCCGGGCACAATGCCGAGGCCTTCGAGCAGGCCGTCGAGGAGATCGCGGCGGCCAGCGCGCGACTGCTTGACGCGCTCGAGGTGCGGGGCGCGCAGAAGGCCCCGGTCGCGGCGGAGTGACGGGCGAGCGGGTGAACCTCGAACGGCAACGGCTCAATGGGGCCGAGCGGCGCGCGGTTCGGCATGAGTTCGCCGCCCGGGTATTTCACCGAATTGATGCGCCCAATCGGCCCTGCCAATCGCCAAGTCGGGCGCGAAAAGGACGATGGAGTCGTTCACAAGGCAGGCATAGCGGAATAATCCGCGCTTGATCGGGTCGCTTCGTCGGCTGCGGTAACCTGAGCGACATGGAAGCCACGGACGGCATCAAGGCCATGGAGGGCGCTTTGGACGGCATGGAGGGCGCCGAAGAGGAGAGCCGAGTCGAGGTGGAGATCACCTACGACACGTCGGCCGCGCCGCACAAGGCGGATGAGCCTTACCTGTACGTCATGTACGACGCCATCAAGCCTGAGGCCGGGAAGTTGTACTTCACCCAGGCCGAGTGGGACGCGTTCGTGCTTGGCGTCAGGGACGGGGAATTTGACCTGGATGAGGAGGGCAACCTGCCGCCCGTCCCCGAGAACCAGCGCCAGCCAGAAGACCAGCCAGAAGCCGGGCACGCCGAATAAGGGCGCCTGTGGTCCGTTAGCAGGTCTGGTACGGGCCGGGCCGTTGAGGTTACTCTGCGGTTATGCTCCCGCTACCGCCCAAGCCTGTTCTCGACTCGCGGCGGTTTGGCCGCACATCGATCCCTTTCCTCCTCGGCCTGACGCTGTTCTCGCTGGTCGCCATCGTCGCCCTCGGGGTCGTTGTGGCGGCGCGTGGCCCGGCCCCGGCGCTGATCGGCCTGGTCCTGTCCATGCTCCCGATTCCGCTGCTAGTGGCGCTCATCTTGCTGATCGACCGGCTGGAGCCGGAACCGCGAGCGCTGCTGTTCGCGATCTTCGGCACCGGGGCAGGCATCGCGGTGATCATCCTGCTGCTCGGGAAGGCCACCGGCAGTACCGCGATCGCCATCCCCGAGCTCGGTCCCGACGCGGGCCGCCGGGTCGCCATCAGCCTGGGCGCGGCCATCGGGGCGGCCACCGTGGCCGAGACGCTCAAGGGCGCGGTCCTGCTGGCCCTGCTGCCCTCGCGCCGCACCGAGATCGACGGGGCCACCGACGGCGTGGTCTACGCGAGCATGGTCGGGCTGGGCTTCGCGCTGGTCGCCAACCTGTACGCGTACGCGGTGGCCTGGGGGGCGGGAATCACGTCCCTGGCCGAGGAGTTCGGGCGACGAGGGGTCTTCGGCCCGCTGTGGGAGGCCATCTTCACGTCGATGATCGGCCTGGGCATCGCCTACGCGGCGGCGCGCCCGGGCCGGTCCGGCTACTGGGCCATCGGGGCCGGGTGGGTCGCGGCGATCGCGCTCGACGCGTTGTGGAATAAGTCGGTCGGCGAGGGCGGGGCCGCGCTGGGATTCACCTACCTGATCCTGTTCGTCGTGCTGGCCGTGGTGGTTGGCCTGGTCTTCGCGGACTGGCGTCGCATCGTCAGAATGATCAACAGCTTCCTGCCGCAGTTCAGCGATCCGGCCACCGTCGAGCCGAGCGACCTGCCCATGCTGACGAGCCTGCGGCTACGCCGCCTCGGCCGCCAGTGGGCGCGGCTCAACATCGGCGACGACGCGCGGCACGCCATGATCGTCTATCAGCTGGCCGCGACGGAGCTGGCGATGGCCTGCAACCGCAACAGCCACGGCCGCCTTACGCCCGAGCACTTCGAGCGTCATCGCGACGACTCGCTGCGGCTCATGCGGGAGGCGGTCGGGCTGATCCGCGAGCGCAAGCAGCTCGTCCCGCCGCCCTGGGTGGGCCCGGCCCCGTCGGCCTTCGTCCCGGCTTACGACGACGAGTGACGCTCGGGTGCCCGGTTTACCAGAGCATCCCGGCCCCGGCCGGGTCAAGCACGCCCTCGTGCCGCAGCAGCCATTCCTTGCGGTCGATGCCGCCGCCGTAGCCGGTCATCGAGCCGTCCGCCCCAATCACCCGGTGGCACGGGACGATGAGCGAGATCGGGTTCCGGCCGTTGGCCAGGCCGACCGCGCGCGAGGCGACCAGCGACTTGCCGAGGGCCAGCGCGACCTCGCCGTAGCTGGCCGTCTTGCCGAACGGTATGAGGGTCAGCTGCGTCCACACCGCGATCTGGAACTCGCTGCCGCGCGGCGCGAGCGGCAGGTCGAAATCGGTCCGCTGGCCGGCGAAGTACTCCTCGAGTTGCCTGGTCACGTCCGGGAACCCTCCCGGGCGGCGCTCCCCGGCCGGGACCGCGACGGAATGCTTGCCGCCGTCGATCATGTAAAGGCCGGTCAGCGCCCGGTCGCTGCCGGTCAGCAGCAGCCGGCCGATGGGCGTGTCCATGAAGTCATGCCCGATTTCGGTGACGGCGGGCGGCGGGAGGAACGGCATGCTCACGGCTTTACTCCTCATTTTCCAGTGTTGCCCAGAGGTGGTGGATGGCGTACGACCGCCAGGGACGCCAGCCGGGGGCATCGGTGACGGTCCCGCCCAGCCTGGCCAGCGCCCGAACGATCCCGGCATCGGTGGCCAGCCAGGCGTCGGGGTCGGACAGGGCGCGCATGCGGATGTAGTTCGCGGTCCAGGGGCCGATGCCTGGCAGCGCGAGCAGCCTGGCGGTGGCCTCTTCCCGGTCGACGCCGGGGTGCAGGGGCAGGTCGCCGCTGGCCAGGGCGGTCGCCAGGGTAATGAGGGCGTGCGCGCGCGACTTCGGCATCGGCAGGTCATCCGGGCTCGCGGCGGCCAGCGTCGCGGCGTCGGGGAAGCAGTGGGTGACGCTTCCGCTCGGGGCGGGCAGCGGCTTGCCGTAGGCGGCCGCGAGGCGCTCGCCGAGCTTGCGCGCGGCCGCCACCGAGACTTGCTGGCCGAGGACGGCGCGGATCGCCATCTCGTGCGCGTCCACGCAGCCTGGGGAACGGCGCCCGGGGCAGGCCAGCGCCAGCGGGGCCAGCAGCGGGTCGGCGGCGAGGTGGGCGGTGACGGCCGCCGGGTCAGCGTCCAGGTCAAGAAGCCTGCGGCAGCGCTGCACGGCGGTCGTGACGTCGCGCAGGTCAGTCAGCTCAAGATCACATTCCACGTAGGGGGTCTGGCGACCCGCTGGCGTCCGGCCGGGCGGCGGGCGCAGGGCAATGATGGCCGGTCCGTTCTGAAGAAGAATGGAGCGCTTGTAGGTGCGGTCAGTCACTTCTTCCAGGCCGGGGATGGCGCGGGCGGCCAGGTAGCCCAGGATGCGGGATAGGTCAATGGGCGGGCGGTAGGGGAGGCGGAGGCGGATGATCCCTGGTGGGGCTCCGGTGGCCAGCCGGCCAGCCTGCTCGCGCAGCCGGGTCGGCGCGCTGTCGAAGACCTCGAGCATGGTCGCGTTGAACTGGCGGATGCTCGAGAAGCCCGCCGCGAACGCGATGTCGCCGACCGGGATGTCGGTGGTCTCGATGAGCGTCCGGGCCGTCTGCGCCCGCTGGGCCCGGGCTATGGCCAGCGGGCTGGCCCCGAGCTCCTCGGTCAGCAGGCGGCGAACCTGGCGCTGCTCGTAGCCGAGGCGGGCGGCCAGGCCGCCCACCCCCTCACGGTCAACCACGCCGTCGGCGATGAGGCGCATGGCCCGGGCGGTGGTATCGGCCCGGACGTTCCACTCGGGGTCGCCGGGCGAGGCGTCGGGGCGGCAGCGCTTGCAGGCCCGGAAGCCCTGCTGCTGCGCGGCGGCGGCGGTCTTGAAGAAGCGGACGTTCTCCCGCTTGGGCGTGATGGCCGGGCAGGATGGCCGGCAGTAGATGCCAGTGCTGGTGACGGCGGTGACGAACACGCCATCGAACCGTGCGTCCCGGCTACTGGCCACCTGGTAGCGCTGGTCATCATCCATGGTGTAAGCCTGCCGTGTCGCGGGCGCTTAGGCTAGCGGAAATCGGACATGCTCGTTGCCGCCGGGCCGGGGCCGGCCCGGGCCTGAAGGTACGCTGACTGCGGGCGAGCGGGCGAGGGAGTGCGTCGTGGTGGGACAGCGGCTTGTCTGGTGGGGGCGAACCGGCCTGGTGATTGGGCTGGCGCTGCTGTCTGTGGTCGGTTGTGGTCGCCTCTTGGGACTGGGGGGCAACTCGGCTTCTTCTGGTGTCACTGGGAACCACGCCGCCGCCGGGGGCCGGTCGGGCTCGGCCGTGGCGTCATCGGGCGTGGCGTCATCGGGCGTGGTCTCACCGGGCGCTGGCGTGGCTTTGCCAGGCACTGGCGTTCCGTCGTCGGCCGCTGGCGTTCCGTCGTCGGGCAGTGCCGGTCAGGCGGCTGCTGGGAAGGGGGCGGGCGCGGGCGGGCTGGTGCTGGCCGGCAAAGTCGTTGGGCTTGACCCCGGCCACAACGGCGGTAATTTCACTCACCCGGCCGCCATCGACCAGCAGATCTGGAATGGGCGAGAGTGGGAGGACTGCAACACCACGGGGACGGCTACCGACGGCGGCTACACCGAGGCGCTGTTCAACTTCCAGGTCGCCGGCTACCTGCGGGCTGACCTGCTGGCCGACGGGGCGCGCGTCGTGATGACCCGGACGTCCAACAGCGGTGTCGGGCCGTGCGTCAACCAGCGGGCGGCGATCATGAACGCCGCGCACGTGAACGTGGGGATCGCCATTCACGCTGACGGTGCCGCGCCCGCGGGACACGGCTTCGCGATCCTGGTCCCAGTACCCGACGGGCATAACGATAACGTCATCTCCTCGTCGCTGGCCTTCGCGCAAGACGTCAGGACGTCCATGCTCGCCGGCACGCCCATGCCGATCAGCAACTACGACGGAGTCGACGGCATTCAGCCACGCGATAACCTTGCGGGCCTCAACCTCACTCAGGTCCCGATGGCCCTCATCGAGGTGGGCAACATGCGCAACGGAACCGACGCCGCCCTGGAGACCTCATCGGCGTTCCAGCAGGAGGTGGCGCGAGCGCTGTGCGCGGCGATCGTCACGTTCCTGAGACCTTAGACGCGCCAGAAGTCGTACTCGTCGCGACCGGGGCGGAAGCCGGCTGCCTCGACGATGTCGACCGCCTCCTTGAAGCGGCCGCCGACCCGGCTCGGCAGGTGCGCGTCGCTGCCGAACGACACGGCCCGGCCGCCCGATTCACGCCACCAGCCAATGAGGTCCACGGACGACAACGGCGACTTGGTGTTGATCTCCAGCACGCGGCCCGAGGCGGCCAGCGCGCGAAACACCGTCCGGTACTCCTCCTCAAACGGCTTTTCCCGGTACTGGTGCGCCCCCAGCGGCCAGTAGCGACGGGGAAAGTCCGGATGGGCCAGCACCTCGAAGAGATCGCTCCCCTCGACCAGGCGAAGCAGCTCGCCGAAGTACAGCCGCATCGCGTCGTCGTGGGGCAGGTGGCTGAACAGCGCGTCGGCGGCGATGACCCGGCCGTTGTACGGAACGGCGTGCAGCGATCCGAGTACCCGGTCCCAGTCGCGGCCACGGATGATCGCGGCGGCACTCCCGGCGAACAGGTGCACCTCGCCCGCCTCGATCCCGGCCAGGATCCGCAGTTCGGGGAACCGCGATCGGCAGTCCTCGAGGCAGGCCAGGTAACCGGTCACGTCCAGTGGCTTGATACGGCTCCACCAGCGGGCGTCCGCGGCGACCCCGGTGATCGCGTCGCCGTCCCCGGCGGTCGTGAACTCCAGGTGCTCGGTGAACGCGACGGCAGGCAAGCCGACGGCGACCGCCTGCTCACAGGTCCGTACCATCGAGGCATCCGGAGAGGTGTCGTAGGACCACTCCGAGTGCACATGATTATCCGCAGGCAGCACAGTCACTATTGTCGCATGCCGAGAAGTTTGGGCATGATTCAGCCCGTCTAGTCGATCCGCCGCTCGGCTCTACCACTGGGCGTCGCGGGGCCGGGCGCTCGTGATCACGTAGACCTCACCGGACGGCGGCTGCCCCTGGGCAGGCCCTGGGGACTCTGCGCCGCCCAGCCCCTGCTCGGGACCGGGGTCGTCATCGGTCGCGCTCTCCCCGGCGGCCGGCAGGGCGGCCGCCCCCTTCTTCGACTTGCCCAGCTTCGCCCAGCGATCCTCCCAGGCGGCCACGTCACCGTCGCAGGCCTGGACATAGGCGATGAGCACCGGCAGCGTTGGCAGCCGCAGGCCACCGGCCGCCGAGGCCAGGGTCCGCATGGTGTAGTGCGACTTCTCGGCCATGTCCGGATAGTCAAGCCCGGCCTTCGAGCGCAGCACCCGCAGGTCACGGGCGAACGCCGCGACGCTGTCGGCCTCGATGGCGAGGGGGCCGTTCTTGGCGGCCGGGTGCTCCTCGGGCAGGGCGCTATCCCGCTGCCTGATGACCGTGCCGCTCACCGCGCCGAAGCTGCCGGTCCGTGGTCCGGGTGTGGCCCGGAAGCTGCCCGTGGCCGGTCCCGGTGTGGCCCGGAAGCTGCCGGTCGCGGGTCCCGGTGTGGCCCGGAAGCTGCCCGTCGCGGGTCCCGGTGTGGCCTGGAAGCTGCCGGTCGCGGGACCTGGATGGCCGGCGCCCGGGTATCCGGCACCGGGATGACTGGGGTGCCCGTGGCCGGGGTGTCCGGGGCCTGGGTGGCCGGGGTGTCCGGCGGCGGGGTGTCCGGGGTGCCCGAACGGCTGATCTCCGGGATGGCCTGGCCCGCTGCCTGGCCCGCCGCCCGGCCACGGCTGGCCCGGCGGCATTCCCTGCGGCCCGGGCGGTGCCCCGCCGAACGGAGGCGGCCCGTACTGGGCCTGGTCGAACGCCTGCTGCCCGTACTGCGCTTGCGCGTACTGTCCATCAGCGAAGGGCTGCTGACCGTACTGGGCCTGATCGGGGCCGTACTGGCCCTGGGGGGGCTGCTGGAAATGTTGCTGGCCGAAGGCGGCCTCGCCGAACTGTGGCTGCGGGCCAGACCCGAACGGTGCTCCGTCGAACGGTCCTTGCGGGCCGAACGGTGGCTGGCCGCCCTGCGGTTGCCCGAACGAGCCGTCAGCGTACTGAGGCGGCTGGCCGAACCCAGGCTGGGCGAAGGGTCCTTGCGGGCCAGCCTGCCCGGGGCCGGACGGGGCGTCGCCGAATGGCCCCGGCTGACCCGGGTGTTGCTGGCCGAAGGCGGCCTCGGCGAACTGCGGCTGGGCGAACTGCCCCTGGCCAAAGGGCGCCTCGCCGAACTGTCCCTGCGGGCCGAACTGTGGTTGCGAGCCGAACTGTCCCTGGGGGCCGAACTGTCCTTGCTGTCCTTGCGGGCCTGGTTGTGGCTGGCCGGGATGTGGTTGGCCGGGATGCGGTTGGCTCGGTTGTGGCTGGCCGGGTTGTGGCTGGTCGAACCCGTACTGGGCGAACGGCGGCTGCTGGCCGGGTTGCGGCGGGCCGAATGAGGCCGGGTCCGGCCCGAACTGGCCTGGACCGACCCGCGGGTCCGGCCCAAACTGCGGCTGACCGGGGGTGGCCTGCGGATACTGGGGCTGGGCCGCCCAGGGCGGTCCTTGGCTCGGTCCCTGGGCAGGGCCGCCTGGGTACGGGCCGCCCGGGACTTCACCCGGGTAGTGCGTCGCCTGCTGAGATCCGGCGAAGTGGACGCCTGGCTGCGGGCCACTGGGGTGCCGGGTGTCGGAGTAGGGCATGCCCGGGTAAAAGCCGTCCGGGTTACCGGTACCAGGCTGCGGCGGGACCGGGTGGGGGCCGGCCGGACCGCCTGGGTACTGGGGGCCTGGCTGTGACATGGCGGGCGGTGGGCCGGCTTGCTCGCCGTAGTAAGGAGAGCCAGTCCCGGGGCCTGATTGCCCGGCGAATCCGTACGGGCCAGGCTCCGGCGGCCCGGCGGCGAAGGGCGCGGCCGTAAACGGTCCCCGGGCCTGCTGACCGAAGTCGTCACCGGGTTGGCCCGCAGTGTACTGGCCCGCAGTGTAGTGGCCCGGCTGGGGCTGCTGCCCGTGCGGATGCTGCCCGGCCGCCTGGGGGCCATGCGGCGGTGGAGTTTGGGTGGACTGCTGTCCCGCACCATGCGGCCCGCCGGGATGTTGCCCAGGGCCCTGCTGTCCAGTCATCGGCATACCTGCGACGCGCCCTTCTGGCTTGGGCGGTCCATATGGGTTGCTGCCCTGGGGAAACGGGTGCGGTGCCTGCGGCCGGGGCGCGCCTGGCTGTCCCGGCTGCTGGAGGCGGGGACTCCCGGCGGGATCCGGCCTGGCTCCCGGCTTCTGGGTTCCCGGCTCCTGGGTTCCCGGCCGCTGGACTCCTGGCGTCTGGACTCCTGGCGTCTGGACTCCTGGCTTCTGGGTTCCCGGCGGCTGGGCCGGGCGCTGTCGGCCGGGCTCTGGCCTGGTGGGACGAGGCCCGGGAGGCGGCGAGTCCCGAGGGCCGGCCGGCGTGCTCGGCTCGGAGTGGGCATCGCCCTGACGAGCGCGAGCCTGCCCTTGCGGTCGAGGACGGGGGCTGCCGGGACGCGGCCGCGGGCGGCCAGGGGCATCGTCGGGACGCGGCCCGGGGCGGCCGAAGGCGGTGGGGTCGCGTGGAGCCTGGCGAGGGGGGCGCGGCGGGCCGGGCGGGCGAGGCATGCTGCGCTCCGGACGGGTACGCGGCGGGCTCGGCGGCACGTCGGCCGGACGGGGGCGCCCGTCGCCACGGGCGCCTGGCCGGTCGGCGAACTGATAGCCAGGGTCAACCGGGTAGGGCTCAGCATCAAGGAAAGCCAGGTCTGGGTAGTCATCACCAGAGTTCCCGTACTCCTCCGCCGGGGGCCGCCTGTCGTCCGGCCGCCTAAAATCCTGCCGCGGGCCCTCTTGCCGGTGGGCATCGGGGCGGTGATCGCGGCGACGACTGCCATCGCGCGCAGCGGCACGCTGGTAGTCGTCCGGGCGGAAGTCGCGGGGGGAGGGGCCGTCTAGGTCGTTGTCGTAGTCGTCGCCGTAACCGTCAGGATCCGGGTACTCGGTTGCCGAGGCCCGGCCCTGCGCACCCCGGCTGGGGCCGCTGCCTGGACGTTTCACCCGGCACCTCCTGGACACTGCGTTACACCCCGTGCATGGGAACATGCACGTTTCCCCCATGACGAGTGTAGGCCGCGGCAGCCGCCGGGACGGGGGCAGACGTCCAAATGACCTAGTTCGACGGGGTTTTATTTTCCTGCCCTCCGGACCTAACCTGGAGATGGTACCGGGTGACTCAGCCTGGGCCGGCAGTGATTCCGGCGTTGTACGGAGCGGCGATGACCGCATGGATCGTCTGGCTTATCGTGGCCGCCGTGCTCGGTGTGGCCGAGCTCATGACGACCACTCTCGCGCTAGGCATCATCGCGGTCGCGGCCGTGGTCGCGGCGGGTGTCGGGGCACTGGGCGTAGCGGTGCCCTTTCAGTTGCTGGCCTTCGTGGCCGCCTCGGGCGCGGGTCTCGGCTTCGCCCTGCCGGTCGCACGGCGACACATCAAGCAGCCCCCATTGCTGCGGACCGGGCCAGCGGCGCTGGTTGGCCGGCCCGCTCAGGTGGTGGAGGAAGTCACCGGGTTCGGCGGCCGAGTCCGCATCGGCGGTGAGGAATGGTCGGCGCGCTCGTACGACGAGACCCTGGTCATCCCGCCTGGCCAGACCGTTGACGTCATGCAGATCGAGGGCGCAACCGCGCTCGTCTATCCACGGGAGTGAGTCATGTGGGTCGCTGAACTTATCATCGCCGTGGTGGTCGCCTTCATCGTCGTCCTGTCAGTCGTGAAGTCCGTGCGCATCATCCCCCAGGCCCGGGCGCGCAACGTCGAGCGGTTCGGGCGGTACCGGAAGACCCTCGAGCCGGGCATGAGCTTCATCGTCCCGTTCGTGGACCGGGTGAAGCCGCTCATTGACCTGCGGGAGCAGGTCGTCTCGTTCACCGGGCAGCCGGTCATCACCGAGGACAACCTCGTGGTCCAGATCGACACCGTGCTGTTCTTCCAGGTGACCGACCCCAAGGCGGCCGACTACGAGATCGTCGACTACATCCAGGCAATCGAGCAGCTCACCGCGACCATGCTCCGGTCGGTGATCGGCTCAATGGACCTCGAGCAGACGCTCACCTCGCGAGACAAGATCAACACGCTGCTGCGCGGGGTGCTGGACGATGCCTCAGGGAAGTGGGGCATCCGGGTCACCCGGGTAGAGATCAAGGCCATCGACCCGCCCAAGTCGGTCAAGGACGCCATGGAGAAGCAGATGCGGGCCGAGCGGGAGAAGCGAGCCACGATCCTGACCGCCGAGGGCGTGCGGCAGGCGTCGATCCTGACCGCCGAAGGCGAAAAGCAGTCGGCCATCTTGCGGGCCGAGGGGGACAAGCAGTCGGCGATCCTGCGGGCCGAGGGCCAGGCGCAGGCGATCTCGCACGTGTTCCAGGCGGTGCATGACAATGACCCCGACCCCAAGCTGCTGGCCTATCAGTACCTGCAGACGCTGCCCCAGCTGGCCAACGGCGCGGGCAACACGTTCTGGGTCATCCCCAGCGAGATGACCTCGGCGCTGAAGGCGGTGACCTCCGCGTTCGGCGGCGAGGCCGAAGGGTCGGGCGGCCGGGCCGAGGCGTTCGGTGGCCGGGCTGAGGCGTTGGGCGGCGCGGCTGAGGCGTTGGGCGGTGTGGCCGAGGCGTTGGGCGGTGTGGCCGAGGCGTTGGGCGGCGGGGCCGACGGGCGGAACGGCGTCGGCCCGGCGCACGGCTCGCCGGGCAGCCCGGACTCGGCCGTCAGCCAGGCTCAAGAGCCACCCGCGTCCATCCCCGCTCCGGCGAACGCCCCCGACGAGCTGGTCAGAGGGGACCGCAAGGCCATCGAGTAAGGCCGTCGAGCGAGGTCAGCCCCGGCGGACCAGGAGCATGATGATCGCGCCTATCACGAACATGAGGGCCGCCACCGCGACCGCGATCGTCACGTGAAAGACACTCGGCTGGCGACCCGCTAGCGGGGCCGAGGGCCACCGCACGCCGAGAGTCCGGCTCGGCTCGGTGGCCGCCGAGGCGCCCGTGGAGGGCGGACTGGGCCGAGAAGGTGGCACCGGCGCCCGGGGGGCGGCGGGCGCGGGCGGAAACGTGCGCTCAGCCCGGGTCGCTGACACCGGGACGATCTCGGCTCGGGTGGCCGAGGTCGGCATGACCTCCGCGCGCGTGGACGGCGTGGGCACGCCGCTCGGCATGGGCAGGCCACTCGGCATGGGCAGGCCACTCGGCATGGGCAGGCCGCTCGGCATGGGCAGGCCGCTCGGCATGGGCAGGCCGCTCGGCATGGGCAGGCCGCTCGGCCTAGGGGCCGGCCGGGGCATGACCTCGGCTCGTGTCGCGGGCATCGGCACGCCCCCGGTCCGGGTAGCTGGCCGAGGCATGAACTCGGCCCGGGTGGCCGGAAGCGGCGCGGGCCTAGGCACCTGCGGGCGGGACGGCGGCGCCGGGGGCACGGAGGGAACAGGGGGAACAGTTGCGGGCATGGGGGAGACAGCCGCGGGCAGCGCCGCTCTCGCCTGGGCGGATACGACGGAGACGGCCGGATCAGCCGACGCACGTGAGATCGCGGCCATGATGCGTCGCTGGTCGGGGACTCTCGCCGCTGAGGCCGAGGATGCCGCGCGCGCTCCGGCCGCGGCCAGGGACGAGCCGCCGACCGGCCGGGCAGGCAGGCCGGGCAAGGCGCTGGGGGGTCCAGTGAGGGACCGCCAGCGCTCCTCCCATTCCGCCACTGTCCCACCGCACCCGGCGACGTACGCGGAGAGCACCGGCAGGTCGGGGAGCGATGGGCCGGCCTCGGCCGCCACGATGACGTCATGCGGATAGTGCACCCGGGCCGCCAGTTCGGCCGCCCCGAGTCCAGCCCGACTTCTCAGCTGGCGCAGCTCGCGAAGAAACCGCATCGCATCCATAGCGCCGTCAGCACCCGTAGCGCGGGGTGTCACCTAGAGGCCCCCTGACTCTCGTGAATCCATCAGGACCAGCCAGACCTGTTGGATCTGCGTGGCAAAAGCCATTCTCTTCCCAAGCAGGGATTCATTCGCAGATTACCGCGTCCCGGTACGTCTCGACTGTATAACTGTGCACTTTCCGATGCACGTGCCGACATTCGAGGGTCGTATGTGACGAACGGTGCGAGAGGGGTGGCCTGAGGGGGATTTCCGTGGTTAGGGGACAATGAATGCCGGTGACCTTATGACTCACTCTGAGCACACTGCCATCAATGAGCAGGCCACTGGCGCGGCGTTGCCCTGGTTACGGGCCAGACGGCTGAACTGTCACCATCCGGGACGCAAGCTGTTGATTGTGCCGCATTTTGCGGCA
>Ga0335072_10009745_pt1 | contig 13851 bp, 13 predicted proteins | sample Lox_Sample_21_FD_206725 | JGI IMG/M metagenome (GOLD analysis project Ga0335072, IMG submission 206725) | Soil microbial communities from Loxahatchee National Wildlife Refuge, Florida, United States - Lox_Sample_2.1 | ecosystem: Environmental > Terrestrial > Soil > Wetlands | place: USA...
CGAACCGCTCGACGATCAGAGGAATGTGAATGCGTTGAAGAAGCTGGTGGCGAAGAAGTCAGGAAAATGAAGTTCGCGCGATCCGACGGCGTCGTTATGAACGTTTCAGCCGAAGCACCATGTAGTCTTCGTCAATGTAGCGCTCGCCGATTTTCAGGGCTCGCAGCTCGCGCCCGAAGAATTCGAATCCGGCCGCGCGGTACAACGCGATCGCCGCGGTCTGTGTCGTAGTGACGTTGATGAGGATCTGCTCGACTCCGTCGATCGTAGAGGCACGCTCCAGAACGGATTGCATCAGCCTTCGGCCGATGCCCTGGCCGCGCAGCTCCGAGTTCAAGTACACGCCCCACACCCGCCCTTTGTGACGCGACTTTGGCTGGGTCTCGCGCAAGAATCCGGCGGTGCCCCGCAGCTGCCCGTCAGCAAAAACTCCCATCACGAAGTTGTTGGCTGAGTCGGCCGTAAAGCGGCGCCGTATTTCGTCACGGCTGAGTTTGAGATGATCTTCGACCGAGGAGCTGAAAGCGGTGGGTTCGTGTTCGAGAGCTTCCAGCCGACATTGCGAGTAGGCCTCGACATCCTCAGCGGTGAGAGGTCGAATTTCGTGCGATGTCATTCAAAAACACTGTGTCGCCGCGCCGCGGCTCCCCTTTTGGTTTTATGGTGAGCGCGGGCCCACGCCCGCGCCTAACGCAAATTTCACCACTCCGTGGCTACTTCAGGCTCAGTGCGACTACTCTAAATTTTCCGTGCCTCTGTGTCTCCGTGGTTGAATCAGTCTTCTCCGACGCGCAGCACGGCGAGGAAGGCTTCCTGCGGAATGTCGACGCGGCCGATGCGCTTCATGCGCTTCTTGCCTTCCTTCTGCTTCTCCAGCAGCTTGCGTTTGCGGCTGATGTCGCCGCCGTAGCACTTGGCGATGACGTTCTTGCGCATGGCGGCCACGGTTTCGCGGGAAATGATCTTGGCGCCGATCGCCGCCTGAATTGCGACTTCGAACATCTGGCGAGGGATCAGCTGCCGCATTTTCGAAACCAGCGCTTTGCCGCGTTCGTAGGCGAAGTCGCGATGCACGATGATCGAGAGCGCGTCCACGGGATCGCCGGAGACCAGGATGTCGAGCTTCACCATCGGCGACTCCCACATGCCGGCGAGGTGATAATCGAGCGACGCGTAGCCGCGCGAAACGGTTTTCAGCTTGTCGTAGAAGTCGAGAACGATCTCATTCAGCGGCAGCTCGTATTGCAGCATGACGCGCGTCGCGCTGACGTACTCGAACGATTTCTGCTTGCCGCGTTTCTCTTCCACCAGCTTCAGGATGCCGCCGACGTACTCTTCGTTGGTCAGGATGGTGGCGAGGATTACCGGCTCCTCGATCTTCGCGATCTCGCTGGGGTCGGGCCAGCGCGAGGGATTGTCGACTTCGATGACGCTGCCATCCGTAAGCGTGATCCTGTAGCGCACGCCCGGCGCGGTGGTGATGAGGTCGAGATTGTACTCGCGCTCCAGCCGCTCCTGGATGATCTCCATGTGCAGCAGGCCGAGGAAGCCGCAGCGAAAACCGAAGCCCAGCGCCACCGAACTCTCCGGCTCGAAGAAAAACGACGAATCGTTGAGCCGCAGCTTCTCCAGTGCCTCGCGCAGCAGTGTGTGCTCGTGCGCATCGACGGTGTAGAGCCCGGCGAAGACCATCGGCTTGAGCTCTTCGAAGCCGGGCAGCGGCTCGATGGCGGGATGGTTGTCGTCAGTGATCGTGTCGCCGATCTTACAATCGGCGACAGTCTTAATGGTCGCAGTGAGGAAGCCGACTTCACCCGCAGAGAGCTGATCGACCTCAACCGGTTTTGGCGTCAGCACGCCGAGCGTCTCCACGTCGAAGGTGCGGCCGTTCGACATCAGGCGAATGCGCTGGCCTTTGCTGAGCGTGCCTTGCACCACGCGCGCCAGCACCACGACGCCGCGATAAGAATCGAACCACGAATCGAAGATCAACGCCTGGAGTTGGTTTTCGGCGCGGCCTTTCGGCGGCGGAACGTGCTTCACAATCGCTTCCAGCACGTCGGGCACGCCCTGGCCGGTCTTGGCGCTGATCGGCAGCGCATGCGACGCATCCAGTCCGACGGCACCTTCGATCATCTCTTTCGTGCGCTCAATGTCGGCGCTGGGCAAATCGATCTTGTTGATGACCGGAATGATTTCCAGCCCGTTGTTGATCGCGATGTAGGCGTTGGCCAGCGTCTGCGCCTCGACGCCCTGCGATGCATCGACCACCAGGAGCGCGCCTTCGCACGAGGCTAGTGAGCGCGAGACTTCGTAGCTGAAGTCGACGTGCCCGGGCGTGTCGATCAGGTTGAGCTGATAGGTCTGGCCGTCTTCCGCGGGATACATCATGCGGACGGAATGCGCCTTGATGGTGATACCGCGCTCACGCTCCAGATCCATCGCATCCAGCACCTGCGCCTGCATTTCACGCGCCGTCAGCGAGCCGGTCAGCTCCAGCAGGCGATCGGCGAGCGTGCTCTTCCCATGGTCGATATGGGCGATGATGGCGAAGTTGCGAATGAGTGCTGGATCCATGCGAAGCGACGTGCGCTATATCGATTTTATCAGCGGACGAACAAGTGGACGGCGTTGTTGAGGAGAGCGAAGAGCATTTGCCGTTCGGTTGCGAACCGCAGATCCCTCGCCTGCGCGTCCGCCCGGCCCAAATTGTGGGCCGGAATAAATACGGCGCTCCGCTCGGGATGACAGGCTCTTAGTGCGAGGCTGTTGCGTGGCCGGCAACCTGCAAGCGCGCTTCGGCACGATGCAGAGCTTTCAGGATCTCGTCATAGTCGAGCTCGGGATCTTGTTTGTGCAGCTCTTCTTCCGCCCGCGCCTTGGCCTCCTGCGCGCGCTTCACATCGATATCTTCCGGACGCTCGGCGGCGTCGGCCAGGATTGTCACTTTGTCGGGCAGCACTTCGGCGAATCCCCACGAGACGGCGAGATAGCTGGTCTTGCCGTCCTTCCCATAGCTGAGCTCGCCCGGACCCAGTTCGGTGAGCAGCGGCGCGTGACCGGGCAGAATGCCGAGATAGCCGGTGCGTCCGGGCATTTCAACCTGCTCGACCATTTCGTGCACCAGCCGCTTGTCGGGCGTGACGATTTGTAATTGCAGCTTGTCGGCCATAAAGAAGTTGTCAGTTGCCAGTTGTCAGTTACAGTCGGCTAGATTCTGGATTTTTGGTAACTGCTAAGTGCGAACTCCTGTTTGCTGCTAGGCGTGCGCCGCCTTCATCTTCTCGGCTTCTTCCAGCACTTCGTCAATGTCGCCCTTCATGTAAAACGCCTGCTCGGGGATGTCGTCGTGCTTGCCCTCGACGATCTCCTGGAAGCTACGCACCGTATCTTCGATTTTCACGTAGCGTCCCTTCAGGCCGGTGAACTGTTCGGCCACGTGGAACGGCTGCGACAGGAACTTCTGGATCTTGCGGGCGCGCTGCACCGTCAGCTTCTGATCTTCGCTGAGCTCGTCGATGCCGAGAATCGCGATGATGTCCTGCAGGTCCTTGTAGCTCTGCAGTACGCGCTTGACTGCTTGCGCGACGTTGTAATGGTTGTCGCCGACAATGCGCGGATCAAGAATTCTCGAGGTCGAAGCCAGCGGATCGACGGCGGGATAGATTCCCAGCTCGGAGATCTGGCGCGAGAGCACGGTGGTCGCGTCGAGGTGAGCGAAGGTTGTCGCGGGCGCGGGATCGGTCAAGTCGTCGGCGGGCACGTAAATCGCCTGCACCGAAGTTACCGAGCCTTTCTTCGTCGAGGTGATGCGCTCCTGCAACTCGCCCATCTCGGTCGCGAGGTTCGGCTGATATCCCACAGCCGAAGGCATGCGGCCCAGCAGTGTCGAAACTTCGGAACCCGCCTGGGTGAAACGGAAGATGTTGTCGATGAACAACAGCGTGTCGGAACCTTCTTCGTCGCGGAAGTACTCGGCGACGGTCAGAGCGGTCAGCGCCACGCGCAGACGCGCTCCGGGCGGTTCGGTCATCTGGCCGTAGATCAGAGCGGCCTTCGACTTCTCCGGCTCCTTAATATTGACGACGCCCGATTCCTGCATTTCCAGCCAGAGGTCGTTCCCTTCGCGCGTGCGCTCGCCCACGCCGGCAAACACGGAGAAGCCGCCGTGCTTGAGCGCGACGTTATTGATGAGCTCCATGATGACGACGGTCTTGCCCACACCGGCGCCGCCGAAGAGGCCGATCTTGCCACCCTTCAGGAACGGCTGGATCAGGTCGATGACCTTCACGCCGGTTTCGAACATCTCCATCTGCGTCGATTGCTCGTCGAATGCGGGCGCCTGGCGATGGATGGGGTTGCGCTTGGCCGCATTGACCGGGCCGAGCTTGTCCACCGGATTGCCGATGACGTTCAGCACGCGGCCCAGCGTGGCACGGCCCACAGGGACGGTGATCGGGCCGCCGAGGTCGATGGCCTTCATGCCGCGCACCATGCCCTCGGTGGGCTCCATGGCGACGCAGCGCACGCGACCCTCGCCGAGTTGCTGCTCGACTTCGAGAATGACATCGAGCGGGTGGGGTACGTTGTAGCCTTCGCTGGTAACGCGCAGCGCCGTGTAGATGGGCGGCAACGCCGTCTCGGAAAATTGCACGTCCACTGCGGGACCTGCGATCTGAATTACGTGTCCGACATTTTCTGCCATAAAGGTTGTCCGTTGTCAGTTGTCGGTTGTCAGTTTTGACGACCGCGCGGCTGATGGCCTTAGCGAAGCAATCAGCGCGTTGAGCATGCGGCCTAGTTCGCTCGCTTCAGCAAGCAAGCGAGCACGACCTTCCTGCTCGATATAGTTCAATTTCGCTGCGATCACGATCTGCGTTTCAAGCTCGTATAGCGACCCGCGTGCATGTCCCAGAAACTGTTGAAACTCGCCTCTGGTCGCGCGACCCTGACCCTCCGCAATATTGCTCGGAATGGAAACCGCGCAGCGCCGCATCTGACTCTTCAGCCCAAACATCTCCGACTGCGGCAAAGTCGAAGTTATTGCGTAAACTCGTTCCACCAATTCGATCGCCCGTTGCCACGCCCGAAGATCCTGATACCGATTCGCTGGCATATCCAGCCTTTCTCAGGCGCTTACTGACAACCGACAACTGGCAACCGACAACTATCTTTACAACGCGGCGGCTCCGCTGACGATCTCGATGATTTCCTTCGTGATCGCCGCCTGGCGGGCGCGATTCATGGTCAGCGTCAGCGAGTTGATCACATCGTCGGCATTGTTGCTCGCCGAATCCATCGCGGTCATGCGCGCGGCGTTTTCCGCGGCCACCGACTCCAGCAGCGCCTCAAAGATCTCGAAGGTGATGTAGCGCGGCAGCAAGTCGCGAAAAATCTCGCCCGGCGGTTGCTCGTAGATGTAGTCGACGGGCTGGGTGGCGAATCCTGCGGCCTCATGCTCCTGCTCGGTCGGCTGCGCTTCCTTCAAGCTGATACCGGCTTCGCGCGCCGCCTCGCCCATGCGCTCGCGCTCCTCCAGCGAGAACTCCTCCGCCAACGCGACCTCGCGGCGCGTGAGGTCCTGCACGGGAAGAATGCGCTGCGCGATCAGCCGCTGCGAGATCACCGACTTGAACTCGTTGAAGATCAGGTAGACCGAATCGATCTCGGCGTGCTTGTACTCTTTGGCGATGAGATCGCCGATTTCGGAGACCTCTTCGTAGTTCACTTTCGCCAACAGGTTGAGACGCTCGCCGATGACCTGGATCCTGCCCGCGCGCGCTTTGCCGTATTGGCCCATCGGATACCGGCGGCGTAGAAAGTCGCGGCCTTTGCGTCCCACGGCAAGAATGTCGATGGTCTTGTCCTTGTAGTGATCGAGAAAGCGAGTGGCAGCCTTCAGCACGTTGGAATTGAAGGCACCCGCGAGCCCGCGGTCGCCGGTCACCAGCACCAGGAGAATGCGCTCTTCGGGCCGCACAGCGAGCATGGGATCGAGAGGCAGGCCGGTCCTGGGATCCGTCAGGTCGGCGCGCGCCATGGTCGATTTCAGAACGTTAGCCAGCATGTGCGCATAAGGACGCGAGGCCAGCGCGCGCTCCTGGGCGCGGCGCAGCTTGGCCGCTGCCACCATCTTCATGGCCTTGGTGATCTGCCGCGTGTTCTTCACGCTGCGGATGCGCCGCCGAATGTCGCGTATGTTCGCCATGGATTGCTAGGCCGTTGCCGCAGCGGGCTGTTGTGCTGCCTGATGCTCGCTCTTGAAGCGCTCTTTGTATTCCTTGATGACCTTGGTCATCTGGCCCTTCAGATCGTCGTCGAGCGTCTTCTTCTCCTCGATCGCTGCGAAGACTTTCGGATTCGAGGTGTCCACGTACTCGTACAAACCCTTCTCGAACTCGCGCAATTGGCTGACTTCCATGTCATCGAGCAGACCGGTCGTTCCGGCAAAGATGATGAGAATCTGTTTGGAGAATGGCAGCGGCGCGTACTGGCCCTGCTTCAGGATCTCGGTCAGACGCTGGCCGCGGGCAAGCTGTGCCTGCGTGGCTTTGTCGAGGTCGCTGCCGAACTGCGAGAAGGCTGCCAGCTCGCGGAACTGCGCGAGATCGAGTCGCAAGGTTCCGGCAACCTGACGCATAGCCTTGATCTGCGCGCTGCCGCCGACACGGCTCACCGAAAGTCCCACGTTCACCGCGGGACGCACGCCGGAGTTGAACAGATCGGTCTCGAGATAAATCTGGCCGTCGGTAATCGAGATGACATTGGTCGGAATGTAAGCCGAAACGTCACCGGCCTGGGTTTCGATGATGGGCAGCGCGGTCAGCGAGCCTGCGCCGAGGTCATTGCTCAGCTTCGCGGCGCGCTCCAGCAGGCGGGAGTGGAGATAGAAGACGTCACCGGGATACGCTTCGCGTCCCGGGGGACGGCGCAGCAGCAGCGAAATTTCGCGATACGCGACGGCGTGCTTGGAAAGATCGTCATAGATGCACAGCGCGTGACGCTTGTTATCGCGAAAGTATTCGCCCATGGCGCACGCGGCGTAGGGCGCGATGTACTGCATGGGAGCAGGATCGGAGGCCGACGCGGAGACGACGATGGTGTACTCCATCGCGCCGTAATCTTCCAGCGTCTTCACCACCTGTGCGACCGACGAGCGCTTCTGCCCGATGGCGCAATAGATACAAATCAGGTCGCGGCCCTTGCTGTTGATGATGGTGTCGAGCGCGACGGCGGTCTTGCCGGTCTGGCGGTCACCGATAATCAGCTCGCGCTGGCCGCGGCCGATGGGAATCATCGAGTCGATGGCCTTCAGTCCGGTTGCCATGGGCTCCTTCACCGGCTGACGCTGAATGACGCCGGGAGCCAGACGCTCGAGATCAATGTACTGGTCGGTATTGATCGGCCCCTTGTCGTCGATGGGATTGCCCAGCGAATCGACCACGCGGCCGACGAGCGCGTCGCCCACGGGCACGCTCATGATGCGGCCGGTGCGCTTGACCTCGTCACCCTCTTCGATCTCGGCATAGTCGCCCATCAGGACCACGCCGACCTGGTCTTCTTCCAGGTTCATGGCCAGACCGGAGACGTTGTGGGGGAATGACAGCAGTTCGCCGGCCATGACCTTTTCGAGGCCGTAGACGCGGGCGATGCCGTCGCCGATGGACATCACGGTGCCGACTTCATCGACCGCGATCTTGGATTCGTAATTGTCGATCTGCTGCCGCAGCAGCTGTGTGATCTCGTCTGCTTTGATCTGCGCCATATGATTTGAAGGGGCGCGGCTTCAGCCGCGCCGTTACAACTTCAACAAAATTGTCATCCCCAGCGAAGCGCCCGCCAGCTTTTCCGACCCATGTTTTGGGTCGGGCGGCCGCGAAGTCGAGGGACCTGCTTCTTCAACCGCAGCGCTAAAGCGCTGCTCGGACCTGTGCCGTCCCTACGGGACTCGGGTTCGAACGAATCGCCACCCAGGACTCCGCTTCGCTCCGTCCTGGGCTATGTTATGCCGTGCCTTCGGCACTGCTGTTGCCCAGTGTCTGGGCTTGCACTTTCGGAACTGCCGTTGCGCGCTTCGCACAACAAAGGCTACGCCATGCTCAGTTCCTGCCGCATCTTTTCCAGCTGGCCCCGCACCGAGCCGTCGTAAATGGTGTCGCCAACGCGCACGACAATTCCGCCCAGCAGCTCCGGACTGGAGGCATAGGTCGCGCGCACCTTCTTTCCCGTCATGTTCTCGACCCGCGACTCCACCTCGCGCTGCTCCTGCGGCGACAGCGGCCGTGCGCTGGAAACCTTCACCTCTGCGAATCCCAGCTCCGCGTCCAGCTCCGACTCGAAGACGCGCACAATGTCGTCGAGGATGCCGATGCGGCGATGATCAATGATCACCGCAATGAAATTCCGAATGGGCTTGACCGCGCCAACCTTGCCGGCAATTGCATCCAGCACGGCGCGTTTCTGTTCCGGCAGCACCGCCGGCGATTCCCATACGCGACGCAGTTGCAGGCTCTCGTGGATAGCGTCGACGAACGTCCGCAGCTGCTGGCGGGCCAGGTCACCATCGATTTTGCTTTCGAGGATGACATCCACCAACGCGCGCGCGTAACGACTGGCGACACTAGCCATGGTTTAGTGCCCATCCTTTCCCAGCCGGCCCACGAAGTCGCGCACCAGAGCCTGATCGGTTGGTTCATCGACCTGAATGCGCCGCGCAGCTAAATCGACCGCCAGTGACGCGGCATAGCCCTTCAGCTCGCGCCGCGCCGAGCGCGCGATCGCCTGAATCTCAGCCTGCGCTCCTTCGACAATTCTCTCCTTGTCGTGCTCGGCGGCCTGGCGAATGCGTTCTTCTTCGGCGGCGGCATCCTGATCGGCGCTGCGGCGAATCTCTTCCACTTCGGCGCCCAGCTTGCTCAGGCGCGCTTCGATCTCGCTCAGCCGGCGCTGCGCATCGGCGCTGGCGGCCTGTGCATCTTTAATTCCCTTTTGAATGGCGGCGGTGCGCTCGCGGAAGGCTTGCGGCACCCTTGATTTCATCAGCGCCCAGCAGAAGAGCACGATGCCGATAAAGTTCACGGCCAGGGAGATGCCGAAGGATGCATCTTTGCCCAACCCAAGGTGCCTGCCCCAGGCCTCGGCGGTATGGGCGGCCTGCTCGGTGGTGTGGGTAAGGATTTCAGCGACGCCTGCGTTGGCGTTGCCTGCTTCGGGGTTGGGCTGCGCCGCTTCCTGTACGCGTTGAACGCGGTTCTGGATCCGCTGATTTTCGTTCGTCTGCGCGACGAGCATGGCGCCCATCAGCAGGGTCATCCAGCCAACCGCGAACAGCGCTCCCAGGCGTCGGCTCATGCGGGACCGCCTATTCCCGTGACTGCTTCGGCCGGCTTGAGAACGGTGCGGATGATCTCCGATGCCAGGCGGTCGGCTTCGGTCTCGAGACCGGCGCGGGCCTGAGCCATATCGGCTTCCACGGCCGCGCGGGCTGCCCGAATCTCTTCCTGCGCTCGCTTGCGGGCCTCGTCCAGCGCCTGCATGCGTGCCTGCTGCGCCTGCTGACGCCGTGCCTCCTGCGCCTTGAAGATCGCCAGGCGCGCCTCGCGCAGCTTCTGCTCGTATTCCTGAGTGCGCGCCTCGGCGGCCGAGATATCGGCCCGCGCCTTTTGCATCGCCCCTTCGGTGCGATCGCGGCGCTGAGCAAGGATTCTTTCCAGCGGCTTGCGGACCAGGTTTTGGTAAATCGCGTAGAGCAACAGCAGCATCACGATGGTCGGGATGCTATCGAGCAGTAATTGCCCTGCTTGTCGAAGAGTGGTGTCCATCCTGTGTCGTTGAGTCCTACCGCTGAAGATACAATGAGGGCGCTACGGAAATAACTGGAACTATTGAAGCTATCAGACTGCGCGCGGCGGTGTCAACGAACGGCGGCTGGAATTGGACTGCGATTTGAACCCGCCAAGACCTTGCCCTTACGGCGCGCTCGGCACGAACTTCGGTTGTTTGCCTTCGACCCATGGGCGATAGGTCTGCGCGAAAATCATGCGGCTGGCGATGGTGGGGTGGCTCCACGCCCAGAACTGCCAGAACTTATTGACATAAGGATAATCCAGCGAAATCTCGCCCAGCTTCTGGAACGACATCGCGGCTACGCGCGACGAATCGGGCACGAGCCCGTGAATGACCTCCAGCCCATACTGATCGGCCTGATGCTCATAGTGCCGCGAAACGGCGTTGAAGGCCGGCGTCGCCAGAAACGCCAGCACCGAGAAGATCAGGACCAGCAGCGGCAGCGATGCCCAGTCGGCGACATCGCGAATCCCCCATCGTGCCCCGTAACGCGTGACCATCCACCTCGCCAGTCGATATCCGATATAAAACAGTGCAAGCAGAATCCCGAGATCGATCGCGCCCTCTTTCGGAATGTGATACAGGACGTAATGCCCCATCTCATGGCCGAAGACGAACAGCGTTTCCGGCACGGTCATGTCGTGCATGGTCGTGTCCCAGACCACCACGCGCTTGGTGGCGCCAAAGCCGGTGACGTAGGCGTTCAGGGTGGTCGTTTTCTCGCTAGCCTTCATCTCGAACATACGCTCGGGTGGGATGTTCATGTCCGCGCGATGGACGACACGCTCGATCTGCGCTACCAGCTCAGGATGGTGCTGGCTGAGAGGCTCGAATTTTTCGAACAAGGGCTCGATCCACACCGGCTCGATGAACATGACGAAGATGACGATGGGAATCAGCGCCAGCCAAAAATAGAACCACCAATGCCGCGGGCTACGGCGGATCACGCCATACAGAATCCAGCCGAGAAATGTCGCAAACACGAAGCCCAGCAGCAGCCCCTTGGCCCAGTCGCTGAACCACGATCCCCAGCGCTGCACCGAGAGCCCGTAGCTGAGTCCCACATGGTGGGAGTACATCTCGAACGGAAGTTGCGTGAGCTCCAGCACCAGCACAAAGAGACACACCACGATGACGGCCTGGACGAATCGCCGGCGCGACGCCCGCTCGCCAACATCACGTAGCCGCGCGCCGAAGCGGGTGCGCAGCATCAGCCACAGCACGAGGAAGCTCCAAATTGTCGTGATGAAGTACAGGCTGCCGTCGATGTGATACAGCGCATAGGACTGGGCCAGTTTGTCGGGCGGAAGCGAGTAGTGCAATAGCGGCTGGGGCGAGGTTGCGTTCGCGCCGCCAGCGTCCGGCTGCGCGATCTGCGTAGCGCTTAGCGTCCCGGCCGACACCAGCAGCAACAGAACCGACAGCGCAGATCCAAGCACAAGCGGGCGCAGCATCGAAATCCCCCGACCGAGCCGGCTCAGATGCCGAAGAGGTAGTCGCACCGAGCTCCCATCTCGCCTGTTTTCAGCCATTTAAAACACCTAGGTAAAATTGGACAAACGGCTGTTTTTTCAGCAGGTTATCACGATTTCTGCTTGACTTTTTCACAGCCCGCGCTAACATTAAGTCATCACCTCCGATCCATTTCAGGATCGAATGGGCTCGGAGCCAAGGAAATCGTCACCGCTCCTTGGCATCGGGCCCATTTTACTGCCTGCCGGTTGATCCTGGCTGTCCCGGCTGGCTGGATCCAAAGCAGTTTGCAAGGATAATGAACGCAAAGATACTGTTTGCTATTGGGCTCTTTTTTTGCCTGACCCCCTGGGCCTCTCCACCATCGGCATTACTGGCCGGTCTCATCTTCGGCGCCATCGCTACCCACCCTTATAAAGACGAGTCACGCAAGCTTTCGAAAGTGCTCTTGCAGGCCGCAGTTGTGGGACTCGGCTTCGGCATGAACCTGCAAGAGGTGGTGCATGCTGGCCGCAGCGGCTTCGTCTACACCGCGATAGGCATCACCTTCGCGCTTGCGATCGGGACGCTGCTGGGCAAGCTGATTGCGGTGCGGCCGCGCGCGGCGTTCCTCATCTCGACCGGCACGGCGATCTGCGGCGGCAGCGCCATCGCCGCGATCGGTCCCATCACCAGCGCCACCCCCGATGAAATGTCGGTTTCCCTCGGCACCATCTTCGTTCTGAAGTCGATTGCGCTGCTGACGTTTCCCAGCATCGGATTGTGGCTGAAGCTGTCGCAGACGCAGTTCGGCCTGTGGGCGGCGCTGGCGATTCACGACACCAGCTCGGTCGTGGGGGCTGCGGCGAAGTATGGAGCACTCGCTCTCGCCATCGGCACCACCGTGAAACTGGCGCGGGCGTTATGGATTGTTCCGCTCTCGATCGCGACTGCCGCCGTCAAGGGTAGCAAGACGAAGATTCAGTGGCCGTGGTTCATTCTCTTCTTCTGCCTCGCAGCCGTCGCCAATACCTATCTCTACCCCGGCGCGAGGGCGTATCACTTCCTGAGCGGCGCGGGCAAGCTGATGCTGGTGATCACGCTCTATTTGATCGGCGCAAGCCTGTCCCCATCGACGCTGAAGCGCGTGGGGCCGCGCCCGCTGCTGCAGGGCGTAGTGCTGTGGATCATCGTGGCGGTGACCAGCCTGCTGGCGATTCGCGCGGGGTGGATCAGGATCTAGGTCTCCCAGCCGGCCTCACCCACCAAGGGCACAAAGCGGCAGAGCTCGCGGTTGGTGAGGTCGATCTCGTCGCCGTGTTTGCGCACCAGCTGCAACTGCTGCTCGGTGCGCGTGCCGACGGGTAGAACCATCCGTCCGCCATCGGCAAGCTGTACGATCAGGGTCTCGGGAATGCGCGGCGCGGCCGCCGCCACGACTATCTTGTCGAACGGCGCATGCTCCGGCAGGCCGCGGCTGCCATCGCCCTGGACGACATGAACGTTGCGATAGCCGAGCCGCTCCAGGATTTCCCGTGCTTTCTCGGCCAGCTCTGCATGGCGCTCGATCGTCCAAACCGCCGCCGCCAGTTCGCCGAGAATCGCAGCTTCGTATCCGGTGCCCGTTCCGACTTCGAGCACGCGATCCTCCGGTCGCAGCTCAAGGGCCTCGACCATCGCTGCCACAATGTACGGTTGCGAGATCGTCTGCCCCGCACCAATGGGCAAGGGGAAATCGCCGTAAGCGTTGGCGCGATCTTCGTTGGCGATGAAATCCTCGCGCGGGACTTTGGTCATCGCGGCGAGCACACGCTCATCGTGAATGCCGCGGCCGCGCAGCTGCTCTTCGACCATGCGGGCGCGCTGGGCCGCGAGGTCGGCAGTTTTGTGGCCGTTGTGCAAGAAGCCAAACATGGCGAACAGGAAACGCGGGTAGTGGACGGAACACGCCTAGTCCGCCACCTGCTTCTCTTCCGATTCCGGTGCCGGCTCTGCTGCCGGAGTGGCGCTGTCGTTGAGCTTTGTCACGGTGGCAGGTTTGCGCACCACCGGTTTGACCGCCCGTGCCGAGTGCTCGAAGGGTCCGATGCACCAGATGTCCTGCGCGTATTCGTTCACCGAGCGGTCGCTGGAGAACTTGCCGATGCGGGCCACATTCAGCACCGCCTTGCGCCACCACATGTCGTCGTCCCGGTAATCGGTATCGATAATCGCCTGCGTTTCAACATAGCTGGAGAAGTCGGCGAGATGAAAGTAGCGGTCGCCGCGATGCACCAGTTCGTCGAAGATCCAGCGGAACAGGCCATGTTCATTGGGGCAGAATCGGTCGGAGGTGAGCGCGTCCATCACCTCGCGAATCGCTGGGTTCTTTTCATACAGGTCGTTCGGATTGTACGAACCCTTCTGCTGCATTTCGTGAATCTCTTCCGCGCGCAACCCAAAGATGTAAATGTTCTCTTCCCCGACCTCTTCCGCGATTTCGATGTTGGCGCCGTCGAAGGTACCGATGGTCAGCGCGCCGTTCATCGCCAGCTTCATGTTGCCGGTGCCGGA
>Ga0335072_10009746_pt1 | contig 13850 bp, 10 predicted proteins | sample Lox_Sample_21_FD_206725 | JGI IMG/M metagenome (GOLD analysis project Ga0335072, IMG submission 206725) | Soil microbial communities from Loxahatchee National Wildlife Refuge, Florida, United States - Lox_Sample_2.1 | ecosystem: Environmental > Terrestrial > Soil > Wetlands | place: USA...
GAGAAGGCCTTGAAGTGTCGGGGTACCACACGTTTGATGAGGACGGCACCCTTGTTAAGATAATGGGAAATGAGCTAACAAAACCCCCACTTGAGCGAACCGTTTATACTTATCCAGGAAACGGTCCGCACTACATGGGCATATCGTATGGCGACGGCCTGGGCGGTGGAAGATTCGGCCTTACTGCTAACAGAAATCCCAAGACTAATGCACTAGCGGTCGTAGGCCTTGAACTCGCAGCCTGAACGTAGTAGCGCATTAGCCGCAAATATCTAGATATTCACTTCTGAAGAGCCATCTTCATCATTGCGATAAGATTTATAGAGTACAATAAGCCAAGTGTATCTCATGGCAGAACTACGCTCCATAAAGATAAGGAAGGTTCTAGATTCAAGGGGGAATCCCACGGTTGAGGTTGAGGTCTTCTCCGAAAAGGGAGCGACGGGGAGGGCCATCGCGCCGGGAGGCGCCAGCAAGGGTGCGTTCGAAGTCAAGGACTATCCGAAAGAGGGAATAGACAGCGGAATACAGAAGTTCAGGGACAGGCAAATCCCGAGACTTCTCGGCAGCGACCTCCTGGACCAAAGCGGCATAGACGCCCTTCTGCACGAACTCGACGGGAGCGAGGATTTCTCCTCCATGGGCGGCAACATTGCGATAGCCACCTCGCTCGCCGCCGCCAAGGCGGCCGCAAGGTCAGAGGGAATGGAGCTTTACAGGAGGCTTGCAAAGAAAAACAAAGCAGTAATGCCGTATCCCATCGGGAACATAATAGGCGGGGGGAAGCACGCGGCAAACGGGACGACCATGCAGGAATTCCTCTCGGTCTCATTCGGCAAAAGCTACTCCGATTCCGCATTTGCAAACGTTGCGGTTCACAAAAGAACCGGGGAGATGCTCAGGAAGCGCTTTCCAACATATCCCATAGGCCTCGGTGACGAGAAAGCCTGGGTAGCAGCGCTTGACGACATGGAGGCAGCGGAGATGCTCAACGACGCGATAACCTACACTGCAGAGAGGCTTAAGATGAAAATAGGGCCAGCGATAGACCTTGCCGCATCGGAGTTCTACGATGGTGGGTTTTACAATTACAAGAAAAGGAAGTTAGACAGGGATGCGCAGATAGACTTCATCTCTGGGATGGCTGAGAAGTTCTCCATAAAGATACTCGAAGACCCCCTGGAGGAGAACGACTTCGAGGGATTCGCCGAGCTCACGAGGAGGATCGGCAAAAAGACCATAATCGTCGGCGACGACCTTTTCGTGACCAACAGGGAGAGGCTGGAAAGGGGCATAAGGCTGAAGGCAGCGAACGGCATCCTGATAAAACCGAACCAGATAGGCACCCTGACCGACATGATAGAGACTGTCGAGCTTGCGAAGAGGAGCAATTACGAGACGGTCATCTCCCACAGGAGCGGCGAGACCGAGGATGCCACCATAGCGCAGCTTGCCGCGGGCCTGGGGATAAGGTACATAAAATCAGGGACGATAGGCGGCGAGCGCACGGCGAAGCACAACGAACTGATCAGGATAGAGGAGGCGGAAAGCGCATAGCTCAGACGTCGTACCTGTATACCCTTCCCGGGACATGCTCGAAAGAGCACATCTCCTCAACGCTGATCCCCTCGAAGTATCTTCTTATGGGCCTCAGCGAGTTGCCATGCACCGAGATGAAAACCACGTCGTCCTTCTTCAGCTTCGGTATCATCTCGTCCAGGAATGAGACCACCCTCTTCTCGACGTCCTTTATGCTCTCGCCCCCCGGCGGAGGGACGTCGTAGGACCTGTGCCAGAGCGGATACTCCTTTGGGTACTTCCTCTCGGTCTCTGCCTTGCTCCTGCCGTTCAGCTCCCCGTAGTTCCTCTCCTTTATCCTCGGGTCTATTATCACGGGAACCCTGTCCTTCTCGGTCCCCAGTATTATATACAGGGTGTGCTGGGCCCTCTTGAGGTCGGAGGTATAGGCCTTGGTCGGCTTTTCTCCCCGGAGCTGCCTGGCGACATCCTCACACTCCCTAATGCCATCCTCAGTCAGCTCGGAGTCGTGCCACCCGGTGAATATCCTATTCCTGTTGTATGCCGTCTGACCATGCCTGAAGACGAAGAGCTTTGCCATCCAATACTACCAAATCAAACCTGCGCAGCCTGGCTGACTGCCGCCCTGCTCTGCGCGCCTTCCTGGAGGGCCACTCGCGCCGCGGCAAGCCTTGCGACCGGTATCCGGAAAGGCGAGGCAGACACGTAGCTGAGTCCGGCCCTGTGGCAGAAATATATTGAGCGCGGGTCTCCGCCGTGCTCGCCGCATATGCCCACCTCGAGCTCGGGCCTGGTCTTCCTTCCGGCCTTCACCCCGGATCTTATCAGCTCGCCGACTCCCTTCTCGTCTATAGTCTCGAACGGGTTGTCAGACAGGACCCCGGTTTCCAGGTAGAACGGAAGGAACTTCGCCTCCGCGTCCTCCCTGCTGAAGCTGAAGGTAGCCTGGGTGAGGTCGTTAGTGCCGAACGAGAAGAACTCTGCGTATTTAGCTATCTCGTCGGCATCGAGAGCGGCCCTGACGGTCTCTATCATGGTGCCTAGCTTGATGTCCAGCTTCACCCCGTCCTTCTTCTCCGTCTCGAGCCTTATCCTCTCGAACTGCTCCCTCAGGAGCCTGACCTCCTGGTAGTTTGCCACCTGTGGGACCATTATCTTAGGCCTTGCATCCTTCCCCTCCTTGATTAGCTCGGACGCGGCCTCCATCACGGCCCTTATCTGCATCTCGTAGATCTCCGGGTTGGTCAGTCCCAGCCTGATCCCCCTGTGCCCCAGCATCGGGTTTGCCTCCGAAAGCTGGTTGGCCTTCTCGAGGATGCCCTTCGCAGCCTCGAGTTTCCTTCCTTCCCCACCCTCCTTAAGCGCATTGATGCGCCCAAGCATGTCTTCCTGCCTAGGCAGGAACTCGTGGAGCGGAGGGTCCAGGAGCCGAATGACAACCGGCAGACCTTCCATCTCCTTGAGTATGCTCTTGAAATCCTCCTTCTGCAGAGGCATGAGCCTCTCCAACCATGACCTCCTCTCTTCCTCTGTAGCGGCCATTATCATCGAGACCACCAGCGGAAGCTTCTCCTCTGCGTTGAACATCCTCTCCGTCCTCACCAGGCCTATGCCCTGGGCTCCCATCTTCCTTGCGTTCCTGGCTGTCTCGGCGGTGTCCGCGTTGGCCCACACCCCAAGCCTCTTGACCCCGTCAGCCCAGGAGAGCAGCTCGAAGACCTGCTCGTTCAGCTCAGCATCGAGCAGCGGTACCTCTCCGGAATAAACATTGCCGGTTGAGCCGTCTATGGTTATCATCTCGCCCTCCCCCAGGCTGAACTCGCCGAAATTCAGCCTGCGCGGCTCCCTTGATATCGAAAGCGCAGAGCATCCCACAATGCAGGGCTTCCCTATCCCCCTAGCGACGACAGCGGCATGCGAGGTCTTCCCTCCCCTGCTTGTCAGGACTCCAACTGCCGCGAAGAAGCCATGGACGTCCTCGGGCTTGGTCTCCTCCCGCACCAATATGACCTTCTCTCCCTGCTTGGCCCTCTCGACCGCCGTGTCCGCATCGAATACTATCCTGCCTGTCGCGGCTCCCGGCGCAGCAGGCACTCCAACTACAATGGGGGTCTCCTTGACCTTCGGGTCTATGTGCGGGTGCATCAGCTGCTCAAGCTGCTCCGGCGTGATGCGCATGAGCGCCTCCTCCTTCGAGATTACCTTGTCATTGACCATCTCCACCGCAACCCTTATGGTGGCCATCGGCGCCATCTTCGCGGCGCGCGTCTGCAGCAGGTAGAGCTTGCCCTTCTCAATCGTGAATTCTATGTCCTGCGCCTCCCTGTAATGCGCCTCCAGCCTCTTCGAGCACTCCTCCAGCTGGTTGTAGGCCTCGGGAAGCTCGACCTTCATCTCTGCAATATACCTGGGCGTCCTTATGCCGGCTACCACGTCCTCTCCCTGCGCATTGGTCAGGTAGTCCCCGTACAGCCTGTGGTTCCCGGTTGCGGGATTCCGCGTGAATACCACTCCTGTCGCGCTGTCGTTCCCCATGTTCCCGAATATCATCGCGACTATGGTGACCGCCGTGCCTCTTGCGACATCGGGGCCTATCCTGTACTGCCTCCTGTATTCCTTGGCCCTCTTGCCGTTCCAGCTCCTGAAAATGGCCTCTATCGCCAGCTCCAGCTGCTTCACCGGCTCCTGGGGGAGCGGCGTGCCGTTCTTCTCGAGCAGCGCCTTGTACAGCTCGGCAACCCTCTTCATCGAGTCAGAGCTGAGCCCGCTGTCCTGCGAGACCCCGCTTCTCCATTTCTCATCGTCAAGTATGTTCGAGAACTCCGAGTCGTCCGCCCCGAGGACTATCTTGCCGAAGAGCTGTATGAAACGCCTGTAAGTATCATAGGCAAACCTCCTGTCGTTCGTGAGCTTCGCCAGGCCCTCCACCGCGGCGTCGTTGAGCCCGAGGTTCAGGATGGTATCCATCATTCCCGGCATCGAGACCGCGGCGCCGGACCTCACCGAGACCAGAAGGGGCCTCTCCCGGTCCCCGAACCTTTTGCCCGTCTTGGCCTCTATGGACTTCACCGACTGCAGAACCGAGTCCATGAGCCCCGGAGGCAGCCTCTCGTCGTTTTTGTAGAACTCCTCGCAAACATCTGTGCTTATCACAAAGCCCGGTGGGACCGGAAGGCCCAGCGAAGTCATCTGGCAGAGCCCGGCGCCCTTTCCCCCCAGGAGCCTCCTATCGGAGAAACCCTCGTCAAAAGAGTACAGCCATTTCCGCTTGCCGTTTTCCAAAGGCATAAAACCACAAATCCGATCAACAGTCCTGCGCCCGGCCCAACCGGCCATAAGCACTTATCATATAATTTCATATATTATCATACTATTACTATATAAAGGTTTCCGTGCAAAGTATAACATCATGCGCAGGCGCGCCTGATAGGTAATTCCGCATGATAAAAGTCGGAGTGAATGGATACGGTGTCATAGGGAGGAGGGTCGCCTATGCGGTCTCACTGCAGGACGACATGGAGCTATCCGGGATAGCGAAGCGCGAGCCGGACTACAAGGCCAGGACCGCGGCAAGGAACGGCTTCAACATCTACTCGGACAACCGCGACGAGTTCAAGGCGAGGGGCATCCAACTGAAGGGATCCGTCGAGGAGCTCCTCTCCGATTCCGACATAATCGTGGACTGCACGCCTGAAGGCGTGGGCAGCGAGAACAAGAAGCTGTACGAGAAGGCGGGCTGCAGGGCGATCTGGCAGGGAGGCGAGGAGCACGAGCTGACATCGCTTTCGTTCAACGCCTATGCCAACTACTCGAACTCGCTGGATGCGAGATTCTCAAGGGTGGTATCGTGCAACACCACCGGCCTGGTAAGAAGCCTCTTTCCGCTCACCGAGATAGGGATTGAGCATGTGAATGGGGTGCTGATAAGGAGGGCCGCGGACCCGTCTGAGACCAAGAAGGGGCCGATCAACGCGCTCGAGCCAGACACCAGCATGCCGTCCCACCACGCCGAGGATGTCAGGACGATAATGCCTGACTTGAAGATAGACACCGTCGCTATAAAGGCATCGACCACGCTGATGCACCTCCAGTACCTCGAGGTGGAACTCGCAAGGGAGAGCAGCAAGGATGAGGTCCTGAAGGTCTGGGGCAAGTACAACAGGCTTGCTCTCGTGTCCTCCGCAGATGGTATTAAGAACACGGCGCACGTAATGGATTATGCAAAGGACATGCGGAGGGGCGGAGGCGACATGTACGAGATCGCGATCTGGAACGAGATAGGCGTGAAGGGCAGCAGACTGTCGTACTTCCAGGCCGTCCATCAGGAGTCCGACGTGGTTCCCGAGAACATAGACGCGATAAGGGCCATGTGCGGGATCGAGAAGGAAGGCTCCGCGTCGATCAAGAAGACAGATTCAAGCTTAAAAATAGGTGTATAGATGAAACTAACATTGACGGCGATAAAGGCGGACATAGGTTCCATAGGCGGGCATACCCGTCCAAGCGACGAGGTATTCGAGAATGTGAGGGCCTTCATAGAAAAGGGCAAGAAGGCCGCAGGAATCATAGACTACTACATCGGCTACACCGGAGACGACATACACATACTGATGTCCCACCAGGGCGGCGTGGAGAACAAGAATGTCCACAAGCTTGCCTGGGACGCCTTCAAGTCCGGCACTGAGGTTGCAAAGTCCCAGGGCCTGTACGGCGCCGGCCAGGACCTTCTAAAGGACTCCTTCTCGGGCAACGTCAAGGGTCTGGGCCCGGGAGTCGCGGAGCTAGAGTTCGAGGAGAGGCCGAACGAGGCATTCGTCCTATTTACCATGGACAAGACAGAGCCGGGGGCATTCAACTTTCCCCTTTACAAGCTGTTCTGCGAACCAACGGCGAACACCGGACTCATCCTGAACCCGACGCTATCCAAGGGCGTCAAGATAACCGTAATGGACGTGATGGAGAACAAGAAGGCCGAGTTCGAGACGCCCAAGGACAATTTCGTTCTGGCTGCGGTGCTGATGTATCCGGGAAGGTACGTGGTAGACACGATAAAGAACAGCGAAGGGCCTATCCTCTCGGCAACTACGGACAGGCTGCACAACGTCGCAGGCACTTATGTAGGGAAGGACGATCCCGCCGCAATAATGAGATTGCAGAAGCACTTCCCCGCAACAGAAGAGGCATGCTCCGTATTCAAGACTGCGCACTACGTGGCAGGGGACACCAGGGGGAGCCACCACATGCCGCTGATGCCCGTCAAGGTAAGGACCCCGGCAAGCAGCAACTTCTGCATACCTATAGTGAGCGCGGTGCTGTTCAGCGTCCACGAGGGGAAATTCACTGCGCACCACGACGCCTTCGAGGGTCCGGACTGGGACTTCTACAGGACCAGGGCGATGAAGAAGGTCGAGTTCATGCGCGAGCAGGGGTTCGTCCATCCGGCCACGCTGATACCCGAGGAGCTCGAGTACAACAAGGGCTACGAGGCCATGATGTCCGAGGCAAGGAAGAAATTCGTGTGATTCAACGCTAGACAAGATCTCAAGGTATTTTGTAAGCAGCGAGCTTGGCAGGGTGAAGGGAGTCGGCCTCGTCAGGATGGACATCAACGTGCCTGTCAAGAACGGGAAGATCGATGTCGAGAACCTAAGGCTCAGGGAGTGCGCGAAAACCATAGAGACGTATTCCAGGAACGGCATAATCCCCGTAATAATTAGCCATCAGGGCAGGAAAGGCGACGACGACTACCTTGAGAGCATGGAGCAGCATGCGTCCGCCCTCAACTCGCTCGGGAGCTCGGTGAATTTCCTGTACTCCGACTCGCTGGCAGACGACGCAACGAAGGCAAGGGTCGCGTCCCTAAAGGCCGGAGACGCCCTCCTTCTGAAAAACCTGAGAAGCGACCCGGACGAAAAGGCCAGGTTCGAAAGCGCTCTGCAGGCGCGGGACTGCAACCTGGTGAAGAAACTCTCGCCAACGGCAAAGTTCTTCATAAACGACGCAGCGGGCAACATGCACAGGCCTGACACCTCCCAGATAGGCTTCAAGGACGTACTCCCGTCCTACATAGGAATCCTGATGGAGAAGGAGCTAAGGACACTCGACATCATGAGGAAGGAGATGGACAGCGGCAAAAAGACCATCCTGATATTCGGCGGCAAGAAGTGGGAGAAGCTCGACTACATATACAAGATGGCCAGAAGGGAGAACGTCCGCGTGCTCTGCGGCGGCATACCCGGGCAGTCGGTTGCCTACGTGAGGAACAAACCCATGTTCAACAAGGAGAACGAGGACTTCCTCCTCAAGACCGGGACACTCGAGACTGCAGAGAGGCTTTCAACCGAGTTCGGCGAAAGGATAGTACCACCGACCGACTTCAGGCTCGATGGGATGGAGAATGTAGGCATAAGAGGCCTAAAAGAAAGCGGCAAGTCCATAATGGACATAGGCGACGAAACACTCGACTCATTCCGCAAGGAAATGGAGGGCGCGGACATGATAATCTATGCCGGCCCAGTGGGCAGATACGAATACGGTTATAACCAGACCTCGAAACTGATCGACAAGATGGCCGGGAAGGCCTCGAACTGCTACGCCTTGGGTGGAAACTCGGCAGACTCAATACGTTACTACGGGATGGAGGACAGATACCTCGCCTCAGGTGGCAAGATCCTGACGAGCGGCGGGTCTGGCCTTGCGTTCCTATCCGGCTCAGAGCTGCCCGCCCTAGAAGTGTTCATGCAGTGACACCCTCCCGTCGCCAGGACGCGTGTGATCTGCGCCAGATCCTCCAATATCAAACGGCATGGCGCGCAGTTCCAGCCGAACCTGGGATAAATCTAAATATCTGACTCTTACATGTGGTAATAGCTATGCGCCTAATCGCCAGGCAATACCCTCATTTGTCTGCATAGGGTGGCCAAAACCAGACGCACAACAAAGACAACGGAAGAAACAAGGCATATATCATGGCAACCAAAATCAGTCCGCCCCCAGAGAACGGGAGGAGAGCGCTGGCAGTCATAGAGATCTCGGGTCTCGTGCGTCCATCCCCAAGCGGGACATCTTCGGCAGAACGCAAGTCCCTGATAGAGGCCCTAAGGCAGCTGAACGGAATCCCATTTGCAGCAGTGGCCAAACCAGACCACGGCTTCACTCCCAGTTTCAGCAGGGACTGCGAGAGCATCTCTTCAGCAGCCAGGCAAGTAGGCATAGCAGACTTCCTAATAGTCACAGTGCGGCAGCCCATAGACGCGGCAGTCTCCAGGTTCAGGCTTGCCCCAGAGACGACAAAGCTCATTGCCGTAGGGGGCTGGGGCCTCCTGGCAGCCGCAGAGTCCTATTACAACAGAATCATGGCGAAGGCGGGCGCTTCACAACTCAACCAGCTGACCAAGATCCTGTTTTCCCAATCTGCAGCAAGCGGAACGGACGGCGTGGTCCATGACTTCACGGCAGACAGCCTGTACCACGCGCTAGGGATAGTCGCAAGGGAGGCTGAAAGGTACCTGCCTAAACCCCTCTCCTTATGATGACCACGAATTTTATTCGTGGGAGGATGTCACAGGCAAGGTTAGGCATTTAAGCTATCATGTCCTAAACAATGCGAGCAGCGGATACTATGGAAAAGTTCGACATACTCTGTCTAGGGGAGCTTGCTATAGACTACATAAGCAACACGGACCTCATAACCGACAATCCATCGTCTGTGATCCTCAAGTCCCTCGAGAAGTTCTACGGCGGGATGGGGGGCAACTTTTCAGTGGCAGCGAGCCTCTTCAGATCCGACGTCACTGTGGTGGGCTATCTCGAGAACGATTCCGAGGGAAGGGACTACAAGAGCTATCTCTCGTCGAAAGGAGTGGACCTTTCCAACGTGCTGGAGAGCAAATGGGCCTCCCATGCGAGGTGCTTCATATTCAACCAGAAGGAGAAGACGAGGATATTCTTCTATTCCGGGGCGCTTGCCGAGGAGCCAAGGAGATACATCAGACACGCAAGCGCGCTGGTAAACAAGATCGCCTCCAGCGCTGTCTACTGCGGTTCTATGAACCAGGAACTAAACAACTTCTACCTTGCTGAATCAAGGGCCGGAATAAAGGCCTTCGCCCCTGCCCACAACACCTACCTGATATCGAAGGCCGATTTCAAGGACTGCCTGGAAAGAACCGACGTACTGTTCCTCAACTCCCACGAATCGGAGATCATAGAGCGGATGTTCGGCATGGGCCCTTCCCAAATCGCCAAGAAATTCAATGTAGGCGTATTGATAAAGACCCTCGGGAAGAAAGGCAGCCAGATCATAGTTGACGGAAGGACGAACATCATACCTCCATGCAAGGCCTCACGGGAACTTGACCACAACGGAGCCGGAGACGCCTTCGCCGGAGGGTTCCTCGCTAACTACGTCAAGACCAGGGACCCGATATACTCGGCAAAGATGGCCTCCTCAATCGCATCCTTCGTAGTGGAGGAGGTCGGGTGCCAGACGGGCATACCCGTCGTGGAGAAGGTGATCGACAGGGCCAGGCGGACCTACGGGGCCTCCGCTGAATCCCGTCAAAAAGCGAACCGGAAGCCATCGTTTATATAATGACGGGCGTCACCATGATAACCTCAAAACAAGCAGGCGCACTTGTGGTAGTAGCATGATAACTTTCTCAAAAAGGAGCGAGTACGTAAAGAACCCGATCCTGGAGCTCAATCCAATCAGCGACGCATTGAGGAAGAAGGGCGTCAAAGTGATAAAGATAAACAGGGGGGACCCGCCCATCTACTTCAAGACGCCCAAGTACATAATAGACGCCTACATCGAGGCGCTGAAGGACAATGAAACCGCATACTCGCTTCCGGGGGCGGCGAACACAGAGCTCGTCAATGCGGTCATCGGCAGGTACAAGCGGATGTACAACGTCAGCCTGGAGGAGGAGGACGTCATAAACACGGCAGGAGTGACCGAGGCGCTCATCTTCCTAAACCACTCCCTCATGGAAAGGGGCGACAGCGCAGTCATGTTCAAGCCCTACTATCCCCAGTACATACCAAGGCTGATGTCCGAGGGCGGCAGAGCCATATACGGCAACCAGGACATGGACCGGGGATGGGACGTGGACACGGAGGACCTTTCCAGCAGGCTAAAACAGATGAAGAAATCAGGCAAGATCAGGCGAGTAAAGTACATGATAATAACGAACCCCGGGAACCCTACCGGAAAGGTGCTGGAACGAAGAACCTTGAAGAAGATCGCGGACCTTGCTAACGAGTACAAAATACTCCTGGTCAGCGACGAGATATACGACGAGATAATGCTTCACGGCGCAAAATTCACGAGCATGGCCCAGGTGGCGAACGGCATACCGCACCTGGTATTCAACGGCGGCTCAAAGAACCTGGACTCGACAGGCTTCAGGATCGGGTTCGTGGTGATCCCCAGCGACGACAAGGACTCGGAGGCCATCAAGAAGAAGTTTTACGACTACGCGCTTACGCGGCTCTCGCTTAACACGCCTGCCCAGCATGCCATAGCTGTGGGGATGAACAATGTCAAGGAGCACAAGAAGGCGATAACGCAGATGGTCAAGGCTATAGAGAGCAGGGTGGAGACGGTCCTAGGGCTGCTTGACGAGAACCCGCTCATCAGCGTGGTCAGGCCCAGGAGCACTTTCTATGTCTTTCCCAGGATAGACCTATCGGGCCTTGATTTCAAGAACGGCGACGAGTTCGTCAGGGCGGCGCTCATGGAGGAAGGAGTCCAGCTGACCCGGGGCTCGGCATTCGGCACCCCGTCCAATTTCAGGATAGTCGCACTGCCTCCTGAGGAGACACTCGCGCTCGCGGTCAACAAGATAAACGAGATGTGCAGAAGGCACAGAAAGGGATGACCAAGTCACTCGATCTTCTCGAAAAGATGCCCTCCCTTTGAGATCTTTCCGGCAAACTTCTCCCTGAAACTGCAGTCCCCGATGCTTTTTATCTCGGTGCCAAGCATCTCCGATATCTTTCCGGAAGCCTCCGGTATGAATGGATAGAGCAGGATCGAGGATATCCTTATCCCTTCCAGAAGGTTGTACAGCACTCCTTCAAGCTCCGCCCCCTTCAGCTTCCAGGGCTCTGTCTTGTTGACGTAGGCGTTGCAGCTCCTGACGAACTCCATTGTCTTGTCGAGAGCCTCGTGGAGCTCAAACCTCTCGAACCTCTTCCTTATCTCCTCCAGTGCAAGCCCCTCCTCCAACTCCTTCCTTCCGGAGAACTCGCTCTTGCCGGCCTTCTCTGCAAGCGTCAAGACCCTGTTAACAAGGTTGCCAAGCGCCCCGAGGAGCTCCTTGTTGTACCTGTCCTTCAGTCCCTCCTCGGTGAAATCGCTGTCGTTGAAGTTTGGCGAGTCGCGTATGAAATAGTACCGTAGCCCGTCTGCCGTATACTTATCGATCATATTTGTCGGATTCACTGAGTTGCCTAGGGATTTGCTCATCTTCTCCCCGTTCACGGTGAAGTAACCGTGCACGAAAAGAAGCCTCGGCAGCCCTATCTTTGCGGAAAGCAGCACCGCAGGCCAGTAGACCGCATGAAAACGTATTATCCCCTTTCCTATGACATGGACATCGGCAGGCCACCACCTCGCGAACTCCTTCCCATCCCTTCCGTATCCCACAGCGGTCATGTATACGGAGAGGGCGTCAAGCCAGACATACATAATCTGCGAAGGGTCGTTCGGAACCGGGACTCCCCATCCGTGAGCCCTCTTCTCTGATCTGGAGATGCTGAAATCCTCGAGGCCGGTCCTTATGAAGCTCAATATCTCGTTCTTCCTTGTCTCCGGAAGGATGACCAGCCTTCCCGACTCTACCAGGGACTCAAGCTCGTTCTGGTACTTGGATAGCCTGAAAAAGTAGTTCTCCTCCTCGACCCTCTCGGGCTTGGTGTGGTGCTCGGGGCACTTCCCCTCGACAAGCTCGCTCTCCGTGTAGAAGGCCTCGCACCCGACGCAGTACAGGCCGCTGTACTTCTTCTTGTATATGTCCCCGTTCCTCTCGCAGAGCTTCCAGAGCTCCTCAACCCCGGGCCAGTGCTCCTCCTTAGCCGAGGACCTCAGGAAGGCGCCGTACGAGAGCCCTATCTTGTCCGCAAGCTCCTTGAAGAGCGCGGCGTTCCTTGCGCACAGCTCCGCTGTGGGTATGCCCAGCTTCTCGGCGGCCTGGACGTTCTTCAGGCTGTTCTCGTCGGCGCCTGTGGCAACCATCACCTCGTCTCCGAGCAGGCGGCGATACCTGGCTATGACGTCGGTCTGGACGAACTCCAGCGCATGGCCGATGTGCGGCGGGGCGTTGACGTACGGTATGGCTGTTGTTATGTAGAATTTAGCCATGAAAATCACCTGAAACTGCCACTAATCTATTTTTCATGCATCCTTTTTATGCCTTTAGAAGCTATATCCTTTTCCTACGGGAGGGAAAGTAATGGACGAGATAGCTACTGCAGAGCTTAGCGACAAATTCCTAGAGTTCTTCAATGCCTATTACATAGACAGGATAAATGGAATGTACATAGGCTACCCCAAGGAGAGGAGCCTGCTGGCCGACATGAAGGACCTCGAGAAGTTCGACAGCGAGCTGGCGGAGGAGATGATCAACAACCCTGACAACGTCCTTCCCGCTGCCAACGCAGCGCTTGCGAAGCTCAACCCGAACCCGGAAGCCAAGGAACCGGTCTATGCGCGCTTCTACGGCCTTGAGGGAGCGCCGCTCATACAGGACGTGGGATCCGAGTTCATAGGCAAGATGCTCACCCTCGACTCGCTCGCGGTCAAGAGGTCCGAGATAACCCCGAGGGTAAGCATAGGCGTATTCAGGTGCACCTTCTGCGGCACCATCCTAAAGCTCAAGATAGACCGCGACACGGTCATAGACCTCTGCCCGCAGTGCAAGCGCAGGTCGCTCAAGCAGGACAACGCCGAGTCCCATTTCACAAACCTCCAGAAGATAGCCGTCCAGGACCCGCTGGAGAGGCTGAAGGGCAGCACGCCGACCTGGCAGCTCGAGGTCTGGCTGGAGGACGACCTCGTAAACACCGTCATCCCGGGAGACAGGATAGAGATAACCGGCATACTCCGCATAAAGCCCAGGAGGACCGCGCGCGGAAAGGAGGACAAGCTCCTCTACACGATGCTCTTCGACGCGATCTCCATACAGCACAAGCAGAAGGAGTTCGCCGAGCTGGAGATCTCGCAGGAAGAGGAGGAGACCATAAAGCAGCTGGGCAAGGACTCCTATGTATTCGACAAGATAGCAAAGTCGATAGCACCGTCGATATTC
>Ga0335072_10009749_pt1 | contig 13849 bp, 12 predicted proteins | sample Lox_Sample_21_FD_206725 | JGI IMG/M metagenome (GOLD analysis project Ga0335072, IMG submission 206725) | Soil microbial communities from Loxahatchee National Wildlife Refuge, Florida, United States - Lox_Sample_2.1 | ecosystem: Environmental > Terrestrial > Soil > Wetlands | place: USA...
TTCGGGTTTATCCCGGGCGCGATGCGGAGGCTTTCCTGCGTCTGGGTCTTCGGCCGGGCGACCTGGTGACGGCGATCGACGGCACACCGCTCGATGATCCGTCACGCGGCGAGCAGATCCTGAGCACACTGGGTACGTCCAGTGAGGCACACATCACGGTACTGCGCAACGGACAGCAACAGGATCTCACTCTCGACCTGTCGGCCGTCGAACAGGAAGCGGAATCGCTCTCCGGGTCGCAGAATGGCCCTGGCGGGCCGCCCCTGCCGGCGCCGCGAAGCATGCCGTTCGCGCCGCCGCGGGGCGTGCAATAGCTCCTATGGATCCCAGCAACGGGGGTTGAGGTTGGTGGTGAAAGGCTTTCGCAGATTCGTGCTCTATCTGGCATTGCTCGTGCCGGTTCTCGCCTGTCAGGCGCAGACGGCCGTGCAGCAGGCCATGAGCATTACGCCGAACTTCAAGGACGCGGACATCACGCAGATCGTGCAGGCGGTCGCCGCCGCGACCGGGAAGAGCTTCATCCTCGACCCGCGCGTGCGCGCGCAGGTGACGATGTATTCCTCGGCGCCGATGTCGCCGCCCGCATTCTACCAGGCCTTCCTGTCGATACTGGAGGTCTACGGCTTCATCGCCGTGCCCGCCGGCAACAACATCATGAAGATCGTGCCGGATGCGGATGCGCGGCAGATGCCCGGGGTCGACCTGCCCTCACAGGTGAGCTCCACTTCCGATGAGATCGTCACCCAGGTCATCGCCGTCAAGAACGTCAGCGCCGCGGAGCTGGTGCCGATCCTGCGGCCGATGATTCCGCAGTACGGGCACCTCGCCGCCTATCCGCCCTCCAACATCCTCATCATCTCCGACCGCGCCAGCAACGTGCATCGGATGATGGCGATCATCCAGCGCATCGACCAGATCGGGAACCAGGACGTCGATGTGATGCCCCTGCAGAACGCGTCGGCCTCGGACGTCGTACGAACGATCACGTCCGTCACCCAGGGACAGGGCCAGATTCAGGAAGGGCCGCCGGTCAAGGTGGTGGCCGATGACCGCACCAACAGCATTCTGATCGGCGGCGACCCCGCGCAGCGGCTGCAGGTCCGCGCGCTGATCGCGGAGCTCGACACCCCGCTCAAGTCCGGCGGCAATACCCAGGTGGTGTACCTGCACTATGCCGACGCGTCGAAGCTGGCGCCGAAGCTCAAGGAGCAGATGTCGGAGCTGGCGCAGATGTCAGCCGCCAGCGGCGGCGCCGAGACCGGCGGCGGCAAGAACCCGCAGGCGGAGGCGGAGAAGAACGCCCTCGTCTGGGCCGATCCGCAGAACAATGCCCTCATCATCACCGCGCCGCCGAAGGTGATGCGCACGATCCTCGACATCGTCAACGCCCTCGACCGCCGCCGCCCCGAGGTGCTGGTGCAGGCGATCATTGCCGAGCTCGACATTTCCAAGACCGAAGACCTCGGCGTCAACTGGGCGGCGTTCTCGAAGAACAACAAGGTGCCGCTCGGCGGCTACGTCCAGCCGGTCGGCGGCACGAGCCTGGTCGACCTCGTCGCCGCGGGCGAGAGCGGCGCCGCCGGGCTCAGCGACTCGCTGCTCGCCGGCACCACCATCGGCGTCGGCACGCTCTCGGCGGGAGGCGAGTCCTTCGCCGCCATGCTGCGCGCGCTGCAGGACGACACCACGACCAACATCATGGCCACCCCGTCCGCCGTCACCCTGGACAACCAGGCGGCGACGCTGAAGGACGTCGACGAGGTGCCGTTCGTCACCGGCCAGTACTCGACCCCGACGACCACGACCACCGGGGCGGTCACTCCCTTCCAGACCGTGCAGCAGGAAGAGGTCGGCATCATCCTCAAGGTGACGCCGACGATCTCGGCCGAGGGCAACGCGGTGATGCTGAAGATCTCCGTGGAGAGCTCGAGCCTGGTGGGAACCACCACCACGACACTCGAGGAGCCGGAGACGGCGAAGCGCAGTATCGACACCAACGTCCTGATCGAGAACGGCGGCGTCGTGGTGCTGGGCGGACTGATTCAGAACCAGCAGAACCGTGACAACAACGGTGTGCCGCTTCTCTCCAGCATCCCGCTCCTCGGCAACCTCTTCAAGGCGCGCAACGACTCGTCGACCCGCAACGACCTGATGATCTTCATCAAGCCGACGATCCTGCGCGACCAGTTCGAGGCCGCAGATGCGACCGGCCGCGACTACATGTACATGCAGCACCAGCAGAACTCGGTGATCCCGGAGCCGTTCCCGCAGCTGCTGCGGGGCGAGCCGGCGCCGCGGCTGCCGCCGCTGCCGCCGCCGCCGCCGCCCGGTACGCTCTCCGCGCCGAGCCCGCTGGCACCGAAGTCGCAGCCGAAGAAGCCCGAGGGCAAGATCATCACGCCGAGCGGGCAAGTGAAGCCTGCACCGGCGACTCCGCCGCCCGCCGGGCAAACGACTCCTGCGGGAGCGCAGACTTCTCCCGGGGATGCGCAAGCCTCGCCGGCGCCCGCCCCGCAAGCCACTCCGAGCCCGCCGCCGAATTCCACCGGAGCCGAGCCGCAGAACGGAGCCCCGCCTTGAACGCCGCCGAAGTCATGGACGATCAACAGCAGCTGCAGGCCGCGCCGCAGCGCAAGCTTTCCTTTGCGTTCGCGAAGCGTCACGGCGTGCTCATCAAACAGGTCACGGACGGCGAGGCCGAGTGTGTCTATCGCGAGCATGCCTCGCCGCTCGCCCTGGCCGAAGTCCGGCGGTTCGTCGGCCGGCCGGTGAAGCTCGAGCGCGTGCCGGAGGCGGAGTTCGATCTGCTGCTGCGGCAGGTTTATGAGGCAGGCTCCGACGCCATGCAGGCCGTCGAGGGCCTGGACGACACCACCGACCTCGCCCACCTCGCACTGGAGCTGCCGGAGCAGGCGGACCTCCTCGACAGCGACGACGATGCGCCGATCATCCGGCTGATCAATGCGGTCCTCACGCAGGCGGTGAAGGAGAACGCCTCCGACATCCACGTGGAGCCGTTCGAGAATCGCCTGGTCGTGCGCTTCCGTGTGGACGGCGTACTGCGCGAGGTGCTGCAGTCGAAGCGCGCGGTCGCACCGCTCGTGGTTTCCCGCATCAAGGTCATGTCGAAGCTCGACATCGCGGAGAAGCGCCTGCCGCAGGACGGGCGCATCGGCCTCAAGATCGCCGGCCGCGCGGTCGACGTGCGCGTCTCCACCATCCCTTCCGGTCATGGCGAGCGGGTGGTGCTCCGTATCCTCGACAAGCAGGCCGGGCGTCTGGACCTGACCGCCCTGGGCATGGACCCCAAGACCGAAGGTCTGATCGATGAGCTGATCCACAAGCCCCACGGGATCCTCCTCGTCACCGGGCCGACCGGCTCCGGCAAGACGACGACCCTCTATGCGGCCCTCGAGCGGCTGAACGACAACTCGCAGAACATCATGACGGTCGAGGATCCGATCGAGTATTACATCGACGGCATCGGCCAGACCCAGGTCAATACCAAGGTGGAGATGACCTTCGCGCGCGGCCTCAGGGCCATCCTGCGCCAGGACCCCGACGTCGTCATGATCGGTGAGATCCGCGACCTCGAGACGGCGCAGATCGCCGTGCAGGCGAGCTTGACCGGTCACCTGGTGCTCTCGACCCTTCATACCAACACCGCGGCCGGCGCGGTCACCCGCCTGCGCGACATGGGTATCGAGCCCTTCCTGCTGTCCTCGAGCCTGATCGGCGTGCTGGCGCAACGCCTGGTGCGGGTGCTGAACCCGGAGAGCAAGCAGCCCTTCCAGGCCGGCGACTACGAGCGGCGGCTCTTGAATCTCGCGCCCGAGGACCCCTCGCCCGTGCTCTACCGCCCGGGACGGGACGCCATGGGCGGCTATCGCGGCCGCTCGGGGGTCTATGAGCTGATCGTCGTCGACGATGCCATGCGCACCATGATCCACGACGGGGCGAGCGAGCAGGAGCTCGAGCGCCACGCCCGCCACACGACCCCGTCCATCCGCGACGACGGCCGGGCCAGAATCCTGCGCGGCGAGACGACCATCGAGGAAGTGCTGCGGGTCACCCGCGAGGATTGAGGGGGCCTAGCGCTTCGCCATGGGGGCCTTCGAATACATAGCGCTCGACAACGCCGGCAAGGAGCGCAAGGGCGTCCTGGAAGGCGACACGCCGCGGCACATCCGCCAGCTCCTGCGCGAGCGGCAGCTGCTGCCGGTCACCGTCAACGAGGTGGCGCAGAAGGAGGCCAGCCGCCAACGCTCGTTCAGCTTCGTCCGCCGCGTCGCGCCGGCCGATCTCTCGCTCTTCACCCGCCAGCTCGCCACCCTGGTGCGGGCCGGACTGCCGCTCGAGGAATCGCTGCTCGCGGTGTCGCAGCAGACGGAGAAGCCGCGCGTGCAGAGCATCATCCTCGGCGTCCGGTCGAAGGTGATGGAAGGACACACGCTGGCCGATGGGCTCGCGGAGTTCCCGCGGGTCTTCCCGGAGATCTATCGCGCCACCATTTCCGCCGGCGAGCAGGCCGGGCATCTGGACAATGTCCTCGAGCGCCTCGCCGTCTACACCGAGAGCCGCGAGGAGATCCGCCAGAAGATCCTGGCGGCGATGCTCTATCCGATCGTGCTCACGGTGATGTGCTTCATGATCGTCTCCGCCCTGCTCGTCTTCGTGGTGCCGAAGGTGGTCTCGGTCTTCCAGGCGAGCAAGGCACAGCTGCCGCTCATCACCCGCGTCCTCATCGGCACCAGCGACTTTCTGAAGTCGTACGGTATCTGGCTGGTCATTCTCGCCGTCATCGCGGTGGTGCTCTTCCAGCGCTGGCTGCGCAATCCCGACGCGCGGCGCCGCTACCACCGCCTGCAGCTTCGTACGCCTCTGGTCGGCAAGCTGTCGCGAGGCTTCAACACCGCCCGCTTCACGCGCACGTTCAGCATCCTCTCGTCCGCGTCCGTCCCCGTGCTGGAGGCCATGCGGATCGCCGGCGAAGTGGTGACGAACCTGCCGATGCGCGATGCGGTCGTGGACGCCGCCGCACGGGTGCGCGAGGGTGCCCCCATCGGCCGCTCGCTCTCCTCGAGCAAGCTCTTCCCGCCGATGACCGTGCACCTGATCTCGAGCGGCGAGTCGAGCGGCGAGCTCGATTCCATGCTGGAGCAGGCCGCCATCAGCCAGGAAAGGGAGCTCGACGGCATCCTGGCGGCCATGGTGGGCCTCCTGGGCCCCCTCCTCATCGTGGTCATGGGTCTTTTCGTCATGGGCATCGTGTTCGCCATGCTGCTGCCGATCTTCCAGATGAACGATTTGATCCATTGAGAATTCCACGGTTGCAGTTGTCACGGAATCTGATTTAAGTTTTGCGCCATTCCCCCCTGCTGGACTCCGGTGTCCCGCATGAGCGAGAAATCCGAATCCGACGAATTCGAAAACGAAGAGGAAGACGAGCCTGTCGTTGAAGAAGGCGACGTCGACCTCGACCAGGTCATCAAGGACCTGGACCTTGCCAAACGTCGCGGCCAGCGGGTCGGCGACCCGGCATGGCGTCGCCTCGAGCGGCTGCTCGAGGAGAAACGCACCGCCGAGCTGACCAGCGACTTCGAGGACTACGATGTCGGCGGGCACGGCGACGAGGACGACCCCGACAAGCCGCGGCGGAAGAAGAAGGGCTGAAAACCATGAACGAGAACGCGCAGCAGAGCCAGGCTCACCCCTACGCGACGCATCTCGATATCCTCTTTCCGCAGCTGCAGAAGGTCGACGTTCCCGCTCTCGTCGCCGCGGTCTGCGACCGTTGGTACAACCAGACCCTTTGCCAGGTGAACGGCTCGGTCGTGCGGCTCGGCGTCATGCAGGGTGAGTACCACTGGCACAAGCACGACAATGACGATGAGTTCTTCTTCTGCCTCGACGGTCAGTTTCTCGTCGACCTGGAAGACCGAACGGTCACGCTGGGCCCTCGTGAGGGATTCGTCGTTCCCAAGGGCGTCGTGCACCGCACCCGGGCGCCCGAGCGCTGCGTCATCCTGATGGTCGAGAACGCCGGTATCGTCCCCACCGGCGACTGACGCCGGCTGCTATGCGACGAGGGCCCGATCGAGCGCGGTACGGGCCGAGTAGACGTGGTCGACGAGGCCCCATTCCCTGGCCTCCGCGGCCGTCATGAAGTGATCCCTGTCGAGCGTACGCTCCACTTCATCGTATGTGCGGCCGCAATGCTTGGCGTAGATCTCGTTGAGCCGTCGTTTGGTCTTGATGATGTCCTGGGCGTGCCGCTCGATGTCGGACGCGGGCCCTTGAAAGCCGCCGGAGGGTTGATGCACCAGGATACTCGCGTTCGGCAGGGCAATCCGTTGCCCGGCCGCTCCCGCCATCAGCAGGAACGATCCCATCGAATAGGCCGTGCCCATGCAGACGGTCGCGACGGGACACTTGATCCATTGCATGGTGTCGTAGATGGCAAAGCCGCTCGTCACCATGCCGCCCGGCGAGTTGATGTACATCGCCACGGGCTTCTCCGGATTCTCCGACTCCAGAAAGAGCAGCTGCGCATTGACCAGCGCGGCCATCGCATCGTCGATCTGCCCGTTCACGAACACGATCCGGTCCCGCAACAGTCTGGAGAAGATATCGAATGCCCGCTCGCCGCGCGCCGACTGCTCGATCACCATGGGCACGAGATTCGTGCTCATTACGCCGCCCGCCGCAGCGAGCATTGCGTGGCGAAGGAACATCGCGTGACGGAGGATGCTTTCACGGTCCTCCAACGCCGGGCGCTGGTGATCGGTGTCACGCGGGCAGCTGTCGTGGCCGCTGCTGCCGAGACGATCGTGAACTCCCCATGCGTGAGCCGAAGATGCGTTCCGCCCTGCGGGCTCGGAACGAGCTCAACAGTGACCAGGGACTGAACCTCGCGATCGACCGAATCGCCAACTCCGTCCTCCCGGTCGCGCCAGCGATAACGCAGCAGCCGGTGCGGGTCCGCGGTCACGATTTCGTACGGTACGGGCCGCTCTTCCGGTGTCACTTCGGCCGTTCCATCCGCCCGGGCAGCTCGCGAGACGTCGTCCGGCGCCAGCCACGCCTCGAGCAGCTCAGGCTCCGTTAACGCACGCCAGACTTTCTCCGGCGGTTCGTCCAGGTCGCACTCGAAAGTCAGGGAGTCCGAGGAATCCGGCTTCATGGTTAGATCTCCTTCAAGACTCGTTTGAGCTTGGCCAAGCGCTCAGGCCAGAACTGCCGATGGCGCTCGACCCAGGCCGCGAGCGGCTCCAGACCCTGTGGGTTCGACCGGTAGTAGGCTCTACGCCCTTCCCGGCGCTCCTGCACGAGCCCTACACGGCGCAGCGCAGCCAGGTGTTGCGATATCGCGGGCTGCGATACCTCGAACCCGGCTGTGATCTCCGCCACGCTCATCTCCGCTCGGGAAAGCCTTTCGAAGACCGCGCGCCGTGTGGGGTCTGCCAGCGCCTGGAATACCTGCGATTCGAGCATGCACCAATGATAAGTATGTACTTATGCAATTGCAAGGTCGTGTTCGAGCGCTCGGAGGGCATCAGTGGAAGTCCCGCGAGCGGGTGATCAGCTGTCCCAGCAGCGGGGAGCGGTCGATCAGCCGGCGGGCCACGACGTGCATGACCCCGTCCTGCCGCTGCAGCTCCCCGTGGACTTCGAGCAATCGCGACTCGACCAGGGGGAGGCGATACTCTTCGCCTATCCGCTCCCATACGATGATGTTCACCTGACCTGTCTCGTCCTCCAGGGTCAGGAAGGTCACGCCGTTCGCGCTGCCTGGACGCTGGCGCATCAGAACGATGCCTGCCGTACGTACCGCCCTGCCATGTGGCAGGCCCTCCAGCTCAAGCGAGCTGAGCAGATGCTTGGACTGCAGCGACTCACGCAACAATGCCAATGGATGACGGCCCAAGGTGAGTCCCATGGACGCATAGTCAGCGACGATGCGCTCCCCTTCCGTGGGGGTTCTGAGCAGCGGAGTAGGCTCATGAGCTGCTTCGTGTGGCGCATCGGCCAAAGCCGTCTCCAGCGGCAGCGGCCGCTCCGTCCCCGCCACTTCCCAGAAAGCGAGATGACGGTTGCCGCTCAACGAAGTGAATGCACCGGCAGCTGCCAGGGCCTCCAGGTCGCCGCGATCGAGTGCCGCGCGAGCAGCGAGATCCGTCACGCTGGCGAACGGCTGTTGCAGGCGCGCCTCGACGAGGCGGTCCGCCCCGCTCCGGGAAAGTGACTTGACCAGCCTCAAGCCCAACCGCAGCGCCGGCTCTCCATCTTCTTGTCGCTCCAACGTGCAGTCCCAGACGCTGACGCAGACATCGATCGGCCGTACCTCCACGCCGTGCGTTCGTGCGTCTCGGACGAGCTGCGCCGGCGCGTAGAAACCCATCGGTTGACTGTTGAGGAGCGCGGCCGTGAATGCCGCTTGCTCATGGTATTTGAGCCACGCAGAATCGTACGCCAATAAGGCAAAGCTTGCGCTATGGCTTTCCGGAAAGCCGAACTCGCCAAAACCCAACATCTGTTGATACAAACGCTCCGCGAATTCGTCGGCGTAACCGCGAGACTTCATCCCGCCGATCAGCTTCTCGCGGAAGTGCTCGATGCCGCCGCTACGCTTCCAGGCGCCCATGGCGCGGCGCAGCGCGTCGGCCTCGCCGGGCGTGAAACCCGCAGCCGCAATGGCGAGCTGCATCACCTGCTCCTGGAAGATCGGCACGCCGAGGGTGCGCTTCAACACCGCTTCGACGCCTTCACTGGGATAGCTGATCGGCTCGCCGGACTTTCGGCGCTTCAGGTAGGGGTGCACCATGTCACCCTGGATGGGACCCGGACGGACGATGGCGATCTCGATGACCAGGTCGTAGTAGCAGCGCGGCTGCAGGCGCGGCAGCATCGCCATCTGCGCGCGCGACTCGATCTGGAAGACGCCGATGGTGTCGGCGCGGGAGATCATCTCGTAGACCTCCGGCGCCTCCGCAGGCAGTCCCCCGAGGGCATGCTCCGTGCCGCGGAAGTCGTTTACCAGGTCGAATGACTTGCGCAGCGCCGTCAGCATCCCCAGCGCCAGCAGATCGACCTTGAGGAGGCCGAGGTCGTTGAGATCGTCCTTGTCCCACTGCACCACCGTGCGGCCCTCCATGGTGGCGTTCTCGATGGGCACCAGCTCCTCGAGCGCCCCTTCCGAAATCACGAAGCCGCCGACGTGTTGCGAAAGATGCCGCGGGAACCCCGGGAAGGCGACCAGCTCCTGCGCCAGAGGCAGCAGCCGGGCCAGCACGGAGCTGTCGGGATCGAAGCCCGCCTCGCGCAGCCGCTCGCGCATCACCTCGCCTCCGTCCCACCACTGCATGACCTTGGTGAGCCGCGAGCACTCATCGGGATCCAGACCGAAGATCTTGCCGAGATCGCGCAGCGCGCTTCGCGGCCGATACATGATCACCGTCGCGGCGATCGCCGCCCGGTGCCGCCCGTACTTGTCATAAACGTATTGGATGACTTCCTCGCGCCGCTCGTGCTCGAAGTCGATGTCGATGTCGGGCGGCTCGTTACGCTCGCGTGAGATGAAGCGCTCGAAAAGGAGCGATGCGCCGCGAAGCGGATCGACCGAGGTCACCCCCAGGCAGAAGCAGACGCGGGAGTTGGCGGCGGAGCCCCTGCCCTGGCACAAAATGCCCTTGCTGCGTGCAAAGGCAACGATGTCGTGCACGGTCAGGAAATAAGGCTCGTAGCGCAAGTCCCCGATGAGGGTGAGCTCGTGCTCGATGGCCTTGCGCTCACCTTGCGGCACGCCTTGCGGCCAGCGCCAACGGGCTCCTGCCTCCGTGAGCTTGCGCAGGTGGCTGCTCGGAGTCTCACCGGGAGGCACCAGCTCGTGCGGGTACTCGTACCGCAGCTCCTCGAGGGAAAAGGTGCATCGCCTCGCAATGGCCACCGTCTCCTCGAGCAGCTCGCGCGGATAGAGCCTCGCGAGCCGCTCACGCTCGCGCAGATACCGCTCGCCATTGGGATGAAGCTTCCTGCCGGCTTCCCGGATCGGCACGTTGTGGCGGATCGCCGTGACCGCATCCTGCAGCCTGCGGCGGGCGCGTACGTGCATGTGGACATCGCCGCTCGCCACCAGCGGCAGCGCGAGCTTCCGGCCTACCCGTTGCAGGCTCTCCAGATGCTCACGATCCATCCCGTCGCGAAGCAACTCGACGGCGACCCAGAGCCGTTCCGGGAAACGTTCCCCGAGCCAGCGCGCTTCGGAAAAATGCGCCTCCCCGGAAGCGGCACGCCGAGGCAACCAGAGCAGGAGGCAGTGCTCGAGCCCGTTCTCCTCCAGGTCCGCGCGCGTCAGGGCGTATTCGCCCTTCTCGGCGGCGCGCCGGCCGCGGGTGATCAGCCGGCAGAGCCGGCCGTAGCCGCGCCGGTCGGTGGCGAGCGCCACGAGCTTCAACCCGCAGGTGAGGCGCAGCTCCGAGCCGATGATGAGCCTCAGCTGCCGTCCTTGCGCCGCCACATGGGCGCGCACGACACCCGCGACGGAGCATTCGTCCGTGAGGGCAAGCGCCTCGTAGCCCAACTCGACCACCCGCCCCACCAGCTCGTGTGGATGCGACGCACCGCGCAGGAAGGTGAAATTAGTCAGGCAATGAAGCTCGGCGTAGGGAACCTCCACGGTCAACCGAACACTCCATGAAGGAACCAGCGATGCGGCGGCTCGCGCTCGCGAAAGACCCACAGGCGCGCGCCGCGGCCATCGGCGGCGATGTAGTAGTCGCGCGCGATCTCGCCGCCATCCCACCAGCCGGTCTCGACCCGTTCCGCCTCGCCGAGCAGCTGCAGGGCTCCCCGCCGCCGCGGCAGTCCGTCGCGCTCGTTGAGTTGCCGCGGCATGGGCAACAGCCAGAGAGGACGGCGGTCACGGGGCCATGGACTTTCAGGGTCATTTTGTAAATCGTTCTGAGTCATCGCTGTAGTAATTACAGGCTCCCTGACACTCCACGCCGCCTCCGGCCGATGATCCTCGACAACTGCCAGACCCTGCACCGCCTCCACCCCCAACCGCGCCCGCAGCCGCTCGATGAGCTCCGGCGCCTGCGCGGCAGCGCCGCCCCCCTGCTCTCCCGGCTGCCAGAGTCCTCCGGAACCCGGTACCCGCGACACCAGCGGCCCCGAGCGCAACTCACAGGCGCGCACCGGCTCCGGCAGAACCAGTGCGCTCAGGCGCTCGGTCAGCAGCGCGGCGATCTGCGCCGGATCGGCCAGCGGCGCCGCGAGCCGCAGCACGCAGCGGCTCGGCGGAACCGCGCGATGCCGCAGGCGGCATTCGAGCATCAACACCCCGCACTGGCGCGCCCGCAGGAACTCACCGAGCTCCTCGAGCAGCGGCGCGAGCACCGCCTGCAGCGCCGCGTGGCTTTCCAACTCATAGAGCAGCTCGCGGCGGCGATGGAAGCGCGCGCGCGCCTCGAACCGGTCCCTGAGGTCGCTCGCGCGGCCGACCAGCCGGTCGAGTGTTTGCAGCTGCGCGGTGCCGAAGCGCCGCGCGAAGCCCGCGCGCGGCAGCCGCAGCGCCTCACCGATGGTCCGTACCCCGATGCGCGCGAGGCGGTCCAGCGTATCCTGCGGCCAGCGCAGCATCGCGAGAGGCAGAGGCGACAACCTGCCGACGAGCTGCGCCGGATCCGTGACGACCCGGGAGCCGCAGGCCGAGATCGGCGAGTCAGCGACGCCGAGCTTGCGGGCGGCCCGCGCCAACGCCAATGCGGCCAGGGGCGTAGGCGCCACCGCCAGCGTGCCGGACATCCCGAGACGCGAGCACTCGCCCGTCATTTCCCGACTCAACCCCTCCATGCCACCGAAAAGATGCAGGCTTCCCTTCACCTCGAGCAGCAGGCTGTCAGGAGGATCGAGACTGACTCGGGGAGTGAGCCGCTGCGCCCGGGCGCCCAGACGCTCGAGGTCCTGTTGTGAAGGTAAGGAAGGCGATGCTGCCAGGTGCACGGCCAGCCACAGCTCCGCAGGAGCGGTCGCCGCGGCGCGTCCGGCGATCGGGTGGAGTCCATCGCGGGCTCGGGGTGCGGGCGCCTGCCGCGGCGCCGGGGCCGCGCCCGCCTCCAAAGGAAGCTCGAGAGCTCTGCGGTGTCGCATGGCGCCTCACCGAAAGGGGAGCTCGATCGCGCTCCGCGTCCCGCCGCGGCTCTTCAGCAGCGTGACCCGCGCCCCTGCGTTGGCAGGCTCCAGGGCAACCCGCAAAACCGCCGGCGAGGAATCCCGCGCCGCCTCCGGTGGCCGGAACAACACCCCGAGGGTGTCACCCCGCTCCGCCGCGAGGTGCAGGCGACGAATCTGCCGCGGCAGCGCGCTGCGCAGCCACCCCATCGCGATGTCGCAGGCCCCGGAGCGAAGTGTCTGCTCGAGCGCCCAAAGCGCTGATTTTTGCGCCACCTGTCTCCCGAAGCCCCCCTTACGCCCTGCGGCCTGGCGGGCGGCCGACGGGCGTAGGGAGACCACCAGCACACGCTCCAGCGCCACACCATGCCGCGCGAGCGCCGGCGCGAAAGGCTGCAGGGGCGGCGCCACCCACGCGCACCAGCGCGCCTCAGGCCGCCGCGTCACGGCGGCAAGAGCCGGCAACAGCAGCGACAGCTCCCCCGCACCGAAGCAGGTCGGGAGGATCTCGATCAGCCCCGCATGCGGCCAGCCTCCCCCGGGCAACCCCGCATCGAGAGCCGCAAACCCGGTGGGCAGCGTTTTAGTCCGTGCGGCGCTGCGGCCCCGCCAGATGGCGGGATGCTCGAGGAGTCGGGAGAGATCCCGGGGCATGGTCGGATGGGGCCATTACATGAGCCCGTGGGTCTTGCCGCGGCGCAGCACACCGACCACGATGCCCTCGATGAGCAGCGACTGCTGACTGTCCTTGAGGTCTACCTTGATCGGCTCGAAGTCGCTGTTCTCCGGCAACAGCCAGACGACGGAGCCTTCCTGGCGATAGCGCTTCACCGTGACCTCGTTCTCCAGGCGCGCCACGACGATCTGGCGGCTGCGCACCTCCGCCGTACGGTGAACGGCAACCAGGTCTCCATCGAGAATGCCGGCATCTTTCATGCTCATGCCGGTGACCTTCAACAGGTAATGCGGTCGTGGCTGAAAGAGACCCGGATCGATCTGCAGGCGGGCTTCGACGTTCTCTTCGGAAAAGATCGGCTTGCCGGCGGCGACGCGTCCGATGAGCGGCAGGCCCATCTGCTCCCGGATGGTGTCTTTCAACTGGATGCCGCGCGAGGCGCCCGGCACCAGCGCGATGACGCCCTTGCGGGCGAGCGCGCGCAGATGGTCCTCCGCGGCATTGGGGGACCTGAAGCCGAGCTCGCGGGCGATCTCCGCCCGGGTGGGAGGCATGCCGGTCTCGGTGATGAAGCGCTGGACCAGGCGCAGAATTTGCATCTGCCGCGGGGTAAGGTCGGACATCTTGCGCTACCTGTTCATTTATACACCACTGAAATTATATCCAGATTGAGGTCGAAGGCAAGCGCGTCTTTCGAACCCCTCCGTGGGGAATATGCCACAGCCTGATCAACGCAGAATTGACAGATATCGGGATGCACTTTTAGCGTGCAGCGCTCCCGCCTGCCAGACCGCCGTACAGCTGTCGCGGCTCAAAGACAAAGTGGCGTTTGGAGTTGCATTCCCGTCTCAAATTTGGTGCAGTTGCGTGCTGCGAAGGCGGCGGGAGCGCTTGCCTGCCGGCTTCGCATTGCGTTCTCAGGACCTCCCGAATCAACAACCCAGAAGGGGACATGTATGAAGTGCGCGAGTGTTGTCAAGGTGGCTGCTGCCGCGGCATTGG
>Ga0335072_10009750_pt1 | contig 13849 bp, 15 predicted proteins | sample Lox_Sample_21_FD_206725 | JGI IMG/M metagenome (GOLD analysis project Ga0335072, IMG submission 206725) | Soil microbial communities from Loxahatchee National Wildlife Refuge, Florida, United States - Lox_Sample_2.1 | ecosystem: Environmental > Terrestrial > Soil > Wetlands | place: USA...
CTCATGGGTCTCCTCTCTTGAGGTTCAACGCGAGCCGTGCGGCGCGGTCTGTTCCCTTGCGCTCGAGCAGCGCCACCACGGCATCCCGCCACCGACCCGACGCGGCCTCCGCCACCGCCTCGGGCAGGACCGAGCGCAGGTGCTCCATCGCCCACGCGTCCGGCCGCGACAGATTGATCCGGATCGTCGAAGCGGCGGCGGTGTCGCCCAGGCCGTCGCCGGGATACACGGCGACGCCGCGCGCGAACAGCGCCACCATCAGCTCCTGCGCGCTCGCGCCGGTTCCGGATACGTCGACGGCGCACGCGAGCCCGCGTTGCGGCCGGACGACGAGGGCGGCTCCGGGAACGGCCTCGAGCGTCCGCTCCAGATGCCCGAGGTTCGCGGAGATCGTCCGCGCGGCGCCCGCCAGGTAGGCCTCGTCGCCGAGCGCCGCGAGCGCGCCGCGCTGCGAGATCAGGTTCGTGTTCAGCCGCGTCAGCGCCGCCTTCAGCTGCAGGCAGCCGCGGACGAACCCGGGAGGCCCGCCGAGGAACCCGATCCGTGCGCCCGCCATCCCGTAGCAGTGCGACACCGACATCGCGGCCACCGCGCGGTCGGTCAACCCGAGCGCCGGCAATGTGTTGAACGGCGTGTGGGGGTCGAGCGCGAGCGGCGCGTGGGTGACGTCGTGGATGAGCAACAGCCCATGGCGGTCAGCAAGATCGGCGAGCGCTACCAGTTCGTCGCCCGTCTGCACGGTTCCATACGGGTTGAGCGGGTCGACGACGCAGATCGCGCGCGTACGCGCCGTGACCGCGCCGGCGACGTCGTCGGGATCCAGACGAAACCCGGTCCGCGCGGAGATCGGGACCGCCACCGGCACGCCGCCGGCAGCGAGCACCGCCGAGGGGATGTGGAAGTAGCCCGGATCGGACACGATCACCTCGTCGCCCGGATCGACCGTCGCCATCAGCGCGAGCGCGATCGCGGCCTGCGTGCCCTCGGTGCCGACGACCTCGAACCCGGAATCTCGCTCCCGCCCGAACGCCGACGCGGCCGCGTCCCGGAGCGGCTCGATCAGGTCCGGGGTGTAGTGATTCAGCGACTCGGCGGTCGCGGCCGCGCGCATCGCCTCGACCGCGGACGCCGGCGGGCCGCAGAAGCAAGTCAGCCATCCGAGGTCGGCCCACTCCGCCGGATCGAGCCGCGTCGAGCCCTCGGGGTAGACAGCGGCGGGATCGAGGCCCAGGATCGCGATCGCGTCCCGGTAGGTGACGTAGTTCCACATGCCGTGATGGCTCGCTTGCACGCGCCGCAGGCGTTCGCTCACGGGCATATCGCCGAGCGACAGTGCCTGGGTCCAGGTAAGGACGCTCACGTGCGCACCAGGCGCCCGACGCGGTAGATCGCAAAGCTGTCGGCGCGAATCGACGCCGGCTCGTAACCCGCGGCGGCGGCCCATTCGAGGATCGACTCGAGCGGGCGCAGGCGCCATACGCACCGCTCACCCCGGTGATCGCGCCACACCCGCGCGATGTACTCGATCTCCGGGTTCTGGGTCTGCACGTTGAACACGATCTGCTCGGGGGCGATCGTCTCGGCCAGGTCGACGAAGTGGCGCTCGATCAGCGCGTCGTCGTGATAGATGCCGTACAGCCCGAGCTCGGCGACGACGTCCGGCGCCGGGTCGATCCGCTCGAGCGCGTCGCGGTCGAACGCGCTCGCCTGCGTGAACGTGACCCGGTCGGTCACGCCGGCGCGCGCGGCGTGATCGCGGGCCTGGGCGAGCGCCGCCGGGTCGATGTCCGCGAGCAGCGCGCGGGCGTTGGGGCGCGCGGCCAGGATCTCGAAAACATACGGCGCGGGTCCGGCGGCGAGGTCCGCGAGGACCGGCTCTGAGGACGCGCAGGCGTCGACGGCCTCGTCAAGCGCCTCGCGCGCCAGCACGCGAATCTCGCGGAACGCCTGGCACGTGCGCCTGCTCAGCAGCCGCCGGTCGATGTCGCGCCCGAGCGCGGTCCGCCCGCGCGCCTCGTTGGCGTAAACGTGGTCCATGAACGGCCCCGAGTCGAAGCCGTGCTCGTGCCCGATGCGCAACCCCTCCGACACCAGCGCGCCGGCGCGCGATGCCGCCGCGAGCGCGCCGAAGCGCCACGCGCGCGGCGAGGTTGCGGGCAGGTCTCGCTGAAGCTCGGCGAACGACGCGGCCTGCGCGCTGTCAGTGCCGGTAGGCATACAGCGGCGCCTCGGCGAGCTCGCGCACGCGATACAGCTCGTGGGCGGTGGCCGCCGCGCCGTTGCCGCCCGTATGTCCCACGATCTCGCGCAGCTCCATGATCGCCCGCTCGTTGTCGGCGCGAACCTCGGCGAGCACCTCGGCGTCGTCCGGCGCCTCGGCGACCTCGGCGTAGACCGCGAGCAGGTCGGCGAAGTGCTCGATCGACCCGAGCGCGTACGCGAGCGTGTCGGCGAGGCCGGCCGGCATCCCGGCGTAGGTGGCCTCACCCTCGGGCGGACACACGTACAGGTCGGGGTCGACGCGGTGGGCGATCGCGCGCTCCCGGAACAGGCGGGCGTGGCGTGCGTTCTGGTGCACGATCCCGGCGACCACCTCGGTCAGGTAGGCGTCCTCGGTCGCGGGGATCCGCACCGCGAACAGGTCGACCCAGCGGCGCATCCCATACGCGTGCCGGGCGAAAGCGGCTCCGAGCCGCCCGCGAAGCACCTGTTCGATCTGTGGACGGTTGTCGATCATGCGCGTCTACCTTTGTGTACGGCCGTCTACCGAAGTGAAAGCATAACTCAGCTCCACGCCGTGGGCAAGCGTGTTCGAGACCCAGCACACCCGGCGCGCCGGCTCCATCAGCGCCGCCAACTCGTCCTCGGGAATCTCGGCTCGAGCCTCGATCTCGAACCGCTCGTAGCGAAGCTCGCGCCCGGCTCGGACCCTCCGGACGACCACCTGGAGGCCCGGCAGCTCGCGGCCGCGCTTGCCGGCGGTGAACGCGAGCGCCAGGCAGAAGCAGCTCGCGATCGCGGCGGCCAGAAGGTCCGTCGGCATCACGCCGGCATCTTCCCCGCCCTCGGCGACGGGCTCGTCGACGGCGATCTCGTGCCCGCGGGTGTCCACCCTCGCCTGGAACCCCTGCAGCCAGGTGGCGGTTACCTCGAGGTGTTCAGACGCCATTCGTACCGCCAGCGTTCGCCCAGCAACTCGCCGTAGGCGATCTCGTGCATGATCGCGGCCGCGTCCCATGAGAATTCGCCCGCGACGCGCAGACCCCCTTCGCGCAGCAGCGCGCGGGTCTCCGGGGAGCGCGCCAGCCGGGCGAGTGCCGCGCCGAGCGCGTCGCCGTCCCCGACCGGGACGAGCAGGGCGCTGTAATCGGGAGCGAGGAACGTCGTGAACTCCTCGAGATCGGTGGCGACGACCGGGAGTCCGGACGCCAGCGCCTCGAGCGCGGCGAGCCCGAAGCCCTCCTTGGTCGACGGAAACGCGAACACGTCGGCGGCTCGGTACAGCGCCTCGATCTCCTCGTCAGGCAGGCTCCCGAGCACGCGCACCGAGTCGGTCAGGCCGAGCTCGGCGACGCGCGCGTGGAATCGCTCGATCTCGTGGCGGTAGTCGAACAGGGTGGCGCCGCCGGCGACGATCAGCAGCGGGTCGAGCTCGGGCGCCAGCTCGCGCAGCCGCGCGAAGCCATCGACGAGCGTCAGCGAGCCCTTGCGCGGCTCGATTCCGCCGATCGTCAGCACCGTGAAGCGGTCGCCGAGCACGAAGGCGCGGCGGGCCAAATCGCGTTCGGCCACGTCGCTCGCGGGCCGGTAGCGGCCGGTGTCGACCCCATTGTGGACGACCTCGGCGCGCACGCCGTACTCCGTGTCGAGCCGCTCGACCCATGGACGGGACACGCACAGCAGCGCGTCGGGGCGGAGAATCGAACGGTCCTGACACTCGACGAGCGACGGCGAGGTGAAGTCGTCGATGTGATGGACGGTGCGGATCACGTGCGAGATCACGCCGGCGTCGCGCAGCTCGAGCGCCGCGTTCGCCGACAGGCAGTCCTGCGAGTGGATCACGTCGAACCGGCCTTCGGCCAGGGGCCGGGCGAGCCCGTCCCGATAGGCGGCGAGCATCGCCATGATGCGCTCGTCGAACGGAGCGTCGATCGGCTCATAACGGACGATCCGGTACGGCACCGACGGCTCCCGGAAGAACCGCTCGCCGGGTGGCCCGAGCGCCATCAGCTCGACCTCGTACCCGTCGCGCGCGAGCGCTTCGGCGACCTCGATCGCGTGGACGACCCCGCCGCGCGGCCGGAGCGAATAGGTGAGCATGGCAATGCGCAACCGCCTCATACCAGCGCCCTCAGCGCGAGCCTGGCCGCGGCCGCGTTGGTCGGGGCGACGATCGCGCCGGCATCGCTCAGCGTGTTGGCCTGGCGGACGGAGCCCTGCGGATCGTCGGGCGTCCCGCACACGTGGGCGATCACGATCGCGCGCTCGGCCACGCGGCGGACCGCGCTGGCGATGCCGCCGGCCGGATCGGGATGGGACGCGAACCCGAGGACCACGTCGAGCAGCACGCACCCGACTCGGTCATCCTCGGCGGCCCGTTCGAGCATCCGGGTCCGCACGTCGAGGTCGACCATCGGATGGGGGCGGCCCTGGGTGTACTCGGCCTCGCCGAGATCGAACAGCGCATGGCCGCCGTCAGCGTGGGCGGGGGCGTGACCGGCGTTGCCGGCGATTGGCCCGAGCGCGGGCTCGATCAACGTGACCGCCTCGTGCGCGAGCGAGCCCCCCGAGAACAGACCCAGCAGGTGTTTTCCTGAAGCGATCCCGCCGCGGGCGTCGACCGCGCGCTCGAGCTCGGACACGTCGGGCGGCTCGGCGCCGGCGGCCGCCGCGGCGGCCGCCTCGAGCGTCGGATGGACCTCGAACGGCGCCGGCGCGCCGTCCCAGCCGACGAACGCGGCCACGATGCGGACCCCGTCCGGGAGGTCGCCGGCAATGGCCGATACCCCGGCGGGCGTCGGTGACTTCGAGACCAGCAGGAGCGTCTCGGTCCCCGGGTCGGCCGCGAGCATGTGCATCCCGGCGCGGAACATCAGCGCGCCGACGTCGGCGGACAGGTCGCGCCCGCCCACGCCGATGATGTGCGAGACGCCAACTCCGGCGGCGTCGAGCAGGCACGCGGACTCCTGCGCCCCGGTCCCGGCGGCGGCGACGATCCCGACCGGACCCGGACGGACGACGTTCGCGAACCCGAGCCCGATGCCGCCGAGCATCGCGGTCCCGCACTCGGGTCCCATCACGAGCAGCCCGAGCTCGGTTCCGCGACGCTTGAGCTCGAGCTCCGCGCCGAGCGGCACATGGTCGGAGAACAGGAACACGTGGAGCCCGGACGTCAGCGCGCGGTGCGCTTCGAGCGCGGCGTACTCGCCCGGCACCGAGATCAGCGCCACGTTGGCGCCGTCGAGCGCGCGTGAGGCGGTGGCGAGCGATCGGGCTCTCGGGCGTTCGGAGACCTCGCGGCGCTCGTGCGAGGACAGCTCGAGCTCCGCCCAGGCCAGGGCATCCGCAGCGGCGCCGTCGTGGGCATCGACCGCGATGACGAGATCCCCGGGTGTCGCTTCCGCGACCGCGCCGTAGCCGGCGAGCGCCTCGAGGTTCGCCGGCGTCCCCATCCCGAGCTCGCAGCGTGCGACGCCGTCGCGCTCGCGCACGGCGCGCGCGATGCTCATCAGCCGGACGCTGTCCGCGTATCGATTGGCGATGACCCGAACGTGCCAGCTCACGCCGCGGCGACCGACGTCGGGCTGGACCATGCGGTGGCCGACGGGCCTTGCGCATCGGGCACGACCCGCGTACCGGCGGATCCCTGCACGGCGTCGAGCAGCCGGTCGGCGCACGTCACGATCGCCGCGTCGCCGGTCTCGCCGACGAACCTGACCGCGGACTCGACCTTCGGTCCCATGCTCCCGGGCGGGAACTCGCCCTCGGCGAGCAGGCGCTCGGCGTCGGAGACCGTCAGCCGCGCCATGTCTCGCTGCCAGCGCGTGCCGAAGTCGAGCGCCACGCGCTCGACGCCGGTCAGCATCACGAGCAACTCCGCGTCGACGGCTCGAGCGAGCACCGCCGAGGCGCGGTCCTTGTCGATCACCGCCTCGGCGCCCTCGAGCCCCCGGTCGCCTCGGACGACCGGGATCCCGCCGCCGCCGGCGGCGATCACGAGCGCACCGGACCGGGCGAGCGCCGCGATCTGCTCGAACTCGACGATCTCCTGGGGGCGGGGGCTGGGGACGACCGTGCGCCAGCCGCGGCCGGCGTCGGGCGCGACCGTCAGCGCCTTCCCGGCGGCCCGGCGCGCGTCGCGCTCGGTGTCGAAGAAGCGGCCGATCGGCTTGGTCGGATTCGCGAACGAGGGATCGTCCGCGTGCACCCGGACGCGAGTGAGGATGGTCGCGGTCCGGACCTCGGGGTCGGCCTTCTCGATCGCGGCCTGGAGGAGATAGCCGACCTGGCCCTGGGTCATCGCGACGAGCGCGTCGAACGGCAACGGCGGGACCTCGTCGCCGGCGCGCGAGTGTTGCACGTGCAGGGCGCCGACCTGCGGGCCGTTGCCGTGCGTCAAGACGAGTTCGTGGCCGGCGCGCTTCAGCGACGCGAGCTGGCCGGCGATGACGGCCGCGTTCGCGCGCTGCTCGGCCCAGGTGCCGCGCTCGTGTTCGGCGATGATCGCGTTGCCCCCGATGGCGACGACGATGCGCACGGCGGGCGCACCTGGCCTACGAGCCGCGGATCGCGAGCCAGATGGCGCGCGCCGGCCGCTCGTCGGGATTGGCCCACGAGTGCGGGCGGACCGTGCGGAAGTGGATCGAGTCGCCCGTGTCGAGCTCGTACACCTCGCGATCGATCGTGAAGGTCATCCGCCCGTCGAGCACGAGCACGAGCTCCTCGCCCGGATGGCTCATCGGCTCGGGTCCGCTGTCGGCGAGCGGCTCGAGGTGGGCCTCGGCGCCGGCAACCCAGAACGGGCCGTAGCGCCCGGAGATGTTCTGGAGCTCGAGTCCCTGCTTGGACGTGTACAAACGCGTGCGCTCGTCGGAGCGGATCACGGTCACCGGGCGCGTCGCCTCGACCTCCTCGACGAAATAGCCGACGCTCTTGCCGAGTGCCGCCGCGACCTTCATCAGGCTCGCGATCGTCGGGGTCATCCCGCTCTTCTCGATCTTGTGGACGGCGGCGGTCGACAGTCCCGCGCGCTCGGCGAGCTGCGCCAGCGACCAGCCGCGCTCGGCGCGGGCCTTCGCGACCTTGGCGCCGATCTCCGAGACCGTCCGCTCGATCTCAGGCAGCTGGCTGACGGAGTTGGCGCGGGCGGTTGCGGTTCGGGCGGGCATCGCTGTTGCTGTCGTCCTGCCGCTCGGTGGCCCCGGCGGCGTACACCATAGTACACGCGATGGCAAGGCCTCCGTGGCGGCGGAAAGTGCTCGCGAATACAAGGAATGACGATATTTCTGGCCGCGGCCTTGACCTCGACTGCCGAGGGCGCTAAGAATGCGCATCTACGATCCGATACGCGGACGCGCGGGGGGAGCGGACGCGAGAGAGACTCCGAAGGAGGCAGCAGTGGCAGACAACAGCGCTCTCGCCGACGCCAAGTCCGCAGGGACCGAGCTCTTCGACACCTCCGAGAAGGTGTTCGAGGACATCCAGGCGGAGCCGGGCGAGACGGCCTTCACGTTCATGCACACCGTCCCCTACGAGGGGTCGGTCGGGCTCGTCAACCTGCTGACGACAACTCGCGTTCGTAGGAAGGGCTTCGACACCAGCCTTGTCTTGTACGGGCCCGGCGTGCTGATGGCGTCAGGGACGCGTGGGTTTCCCAAGGTCGGCGACGAGGCATTTCCCGGCCATATGGCGATCAACAACCAGCTGAAGACCATGATCGACGAGGGCGTGCACGTGTACGCGTGCCGGTTCGCCTCGGGTGCGCTGTACGGGTTTCCCGAGGACCTGCTACTCGACGGCGTCAAGCCGTTCCATCCCCTCGACGTGCTCGACGCGGCTCTGACGGCGTGGCGCCAGAAGGCATTCCAGCTCAACACCTGGACCGTCTGATCGCGGAGCCAGTCGACCGCGAGCAGGCGCGGGTCGCCGCGCTGGCGGCATGGCGGCGCGCGGAGGCTGCGGTCTACCCGACGGTGATGGTGAACGCCACGCTGTACCAGCAGTACGTCCAGGTCGTGCGCGCGATCGCCGACGAGCTCGGCGACGTGCGCACGGAGGATGACCTGGTGCTGGCGTGGAACGAGCGCCGCGGCCTCGGCAACGAGATCGTCCAGCGCCTGTCGCCGTCGATGGGAATGATGATGGACCAGACCGCGGTGACCGACGCGGCGTTCTGCCAGCGCCACAGGGAGATCACGCGCGAGCACGGCAAGGAGATCGCGCTCGCGCGGCTCGAGACGGCGCGGCGCCGCGGCGACGAGTGGGTGGTGCTGTTCGACGACGTCACGCCGTTCGGATCGCACCGGCTGGAGATGCACGTGCGCAGCGGGCGGGCGCTCCACGCCTCCGCGGAGACGCAGCCGATGGGCGAGGCCACGTACGAGCTCGAGGTCGTCCAGCTCGACCCGCGCGACGGCGCGTGGCTGCTCGACAAGCCGCCGCTGATGCCGAGCCGGAAGTTCACGCGCCACGACGAGTGGGAGGCTCGCATCGCCCAGGCACGCGAGCTCTTCGGAAAGGACTGAGGATGACGACTCACCCCAAGAAGATCATCGACGCGCACTGTCACATCGGCGAGATCCCGCCGTGGAAGTTCTATGACCTCGAGCACCCGGTCAAACCGACCGTGTACGACTACCGCAACACCCAGGAGTTCATCAAGAACCACCTCGACGAGTTCAAGATCGAGCGGGCGCTCACCATGTCGAACTACGGCGTTCCGGTACACGAGATCTCGTTCGACCTCAACGACGTCGTCCTGGACGCGGCGACCACGAACGACCGGGTGCTCGCCGCGATCTGGGTGTCGTTCCTGCCGCGGAACGCGGAGATGACCCGCAAGGCGCTGAAGCTCGCGACCGAGTCTCGCGTCGTGGCTTTGAAGACGACGTTCCTGCTCGGTGGGAATCCCGACCCTGGGACCTGGGACGAGGAGACGCTGGCGATCGCGGACGAGTGCTTCGACGCGTGCGAAGAGCACGACCTGATCTTCCACTTCCACACCAGTCCCGGCGGTAATTCCGACATCAACAACTTCATCCCGCTCGTGGAGAAGTACGGCAAGCGGTGCAAGATCTATCTGGTGCACTTCGGCGGCGGCGTGTCGGGTCACATCAAGCTCGTCCCGAAGTTCCTCCAGTGGGTGCAGGATGGTTACAAGGTTTACACCGACACCTCGTGGGCGGTCGGGTTCGGCGCGCGCTGGCTCCTGACCGAGATCGAGAAGACCGGAGTCGGCGGCGACCGCGTGTTTTTCGGTTCGGATGAGCCGTGGTCCGACTTCGACAGCGAGTACTGGAAGATCAACGGGATCCGCACGATCTCCCAGGAGCTGAAGGACCGGGTCTTCTGGCAGAACTACGAGGAGTTGTTCGCCGGCCGTGGCTGAGAGCGCGGTCAGCTATCCCGACGTCGACGACCGGCAGCTGCTGGTCGAGCTGCAGTCGCTGGGCGTGCACGTCGCCGACGAACGCGAGTCGCGTGGCGGCGGCCCGTCCGGGAGGCGCGGCGGAGCAGGCCCGTCCGACGCCTTGTTCCTGTGGGTGCGGGGCCTGCCGCTCACTGTTCCATGGCACGCCGCGTTCGTCGAGCGCTCGCCGTACACGATCTTGCTGACCGACGGACGTACAGATCTCTACCGCGGAGAGGAGTTCGTCAGCCCGGTGAAGCTGCCACGGCGCCCGCGGATCTACGACATGGAGACCGCGGACGGGGTCCCGTACTGGAAGATCGCGCTGCTCCACCTCGACTCGATCGCCTCGACCGTCGTCCAGAAGTGCATCTACTGGGGAACCGACGATCAGTGCGGGTTCTGCGGGATCGAGTTGACGCGCGGAGAGCAGACGATCCCCGTCAAGACGCCGGAGCAGCTCGCCGAGGTGTGCACCGCGGCGCGCGACTACGACGGCGCGGTCGACGTCACGCTCACGACCGGCTCGATCAACCGCCGCGATCGCGGCGCGCTCTACATCAGCCGGTGCGCGGCGGCGATCAAGGAGGCATCCGGCCTGCCCATCCAGGTCCAGTTCGAGCCGCCCGACGATCTCGCCGTGCTCGAGCACGTCCGCGACGCCGGCGTCGACGCGGTCGGGATCCACATCGAGACGTTCGACCCCGACGTGCTCCGGCGGGTCGCCGGGGGCAAGGCGAAGTGTGGGGTCGAGGGGTATTTCGAGTGCTGGGAGCGCGCCGTCGAGGTGTTCGGCCGCGGGCACGTGACCACGTACGTGATCCTCGGGATGGGCGAGCGCCGCGAACTGATCGAGGAGGGTTGCCGGCGCGCGATCGAGATGGGCGTGTACCCGTTCGTGGTTCCGCTCCGCCCGGTGCCCGGCACGCTGATGGCCGACACCCCCGCGCCCGAGGCCGGATACGTGGCGTCGATCTACCGGTCGGTGTCGGCGATGCTGGCTGAGTCAGGGCTCGACCACGTCGAGGCGAAGGCCGGCTGCGCGCGGTGCCAGGCGTGCTCGGGTCTGTCGGCGTGGGAACGGGTGTTCAAGCGGGAGGAGGCACGTGACCGGGGTGAGCTCCCGATCCAGGCCAGTTCGTAGCCTCGCCGGGATCGAGTGCCGGGTGGCCACGTCTGAGCGTGAGGTCGACGCGCATTTCTTGCTGCGACACGCCGTGTTTGTCTCAGAGCAGGAGCTGTTCGATGTCGATGACCGCGACGATCGAGACGACGAGCCGGGGACGCTGCACGCGGTCGGACTGGTTGACGGCGAGCCGTGCGGCGCGGTACGCCTGTACCCGCTGGAACCGGCGTGGCGTCAGTGGAAAGGCGATCGCCTCGCGGTGCTGCCCGAGCTCCGGACGCATCACCTCGGCGCCGAGCTGGTGCGATTCGCGGTGGCGACGGCTGGGCGGCTCGGCGGGGAGCGGATGATCGCCCATGTTCAGCTCCCGAACGTCCGCTTCTTCGTGCACCTGGGCTGGGCTCCCGAGGGCGACCCGGCGCCGTTCCATGGCGCCGACCACCAGCTCATGTCGATCCCGCTGGATCGGGGTGCGGTGATCCGGCCGCGTCGAGGTGCGTGAGGGGCTCGACGTTCAGGTCCCAGAGCGCCGTGGTCTCTCCCGCTGCAGCCAACCGCAGCACCCCGGTGTCGTCGAGCCGGCCACAGCGCGCACACGCGAGCCCGCGCCGTTCGAACGGCTCGGCGGCGTTTGCGGCGCCGCCGGGCGGGGCGATCAGCAGGTACGCGAAGCTCGGGAACGAGATCAGCCAGCGCTCGATGGTGACGTTGGCCGGCCGGGGGATGCGGTCGAGCTCGAGCGTCGCTCCGCAGCCGGCGGTCTCGAGCAGCTGGAGGAGCGATCCGGCGAGGCCCGGCATCGACACGTCGCGGGCGGCGTGCGCGGCACCAGACTCGGCCACCTCGACGAGCGCCTCGCCGTCGTCGCGGAGCCTGGCCGGCGCGCGGTCGCGCAGCGAGCTGAAGAACGGCGTGTTCTCGGTGTACCGGCCCTCGAGGCAGAACGCGGCCAAGAGCTCGTCGCCCGGTTTCGCATTGGCGGCGCGGAGTGGCCGGCGAGCGATACCGGTGCATGACGCGGCAAGCGCGGGGTCGTGGCCGAGCGTCAGGTGGCCCCCGACGACGTCGATGCCAAGCAGGCCGGCGGCCCACGCGATCCCGTCGAGCACCACCTCGGCGTGGGCGCGGTCGGGGCTCACCAGCATGTCGACGAGGCCGACCGGCCGGCCTCCCATCGCGCGGACGTCGGAGGCGTTGGTGATCACCGCGGCGGCGCCCGCAGCGTGCGGGTTCTCGCGCACGAACGCCGGGTGGATCGCCTCTCCGCACACGATCAGGTACTCATCGCGGTGGGCGATCACGGCGCCGTCGTCGCCGTCGAGTCCTGCCCCGAGCCGGGTCAGGATCGCGAGATCGCGCTTGGCGGCAAGCGCGGGCGAGTCGCGGATGGTGGCGGCGAGCTGTTCGAGCGGTGTCATCGGAGCGGCGTGAGGGGCGTCATGCAAGGCGAGGTGCTAGCACGTTTGGCCGCGGTGAACGTCGGATTGCCGATGTTCGCCGACGCGATCGCCTCCCAGGGCGCGCCGGTGATCGACGTCGAGTGGCGTCCGCCGGCGCGGGGGGATCAGGCCACCGTGCGTGCCCTGGAGCTTCTGTGGGGGGCTCATGGTGATGTCGTGGCGCGCGCCAACGAAGAGGTGGTGCGGCGGATCGAGGCGGCCCAGCCGCGCGCGGTCACGGTCGCGCCCGCGCGCGAGATGATTCCGGTCCTCGCCTCGGGACGGGTCCTGCTCCATTCGGGCACGGCGATCGAGTGGGAGCGGGTTTGCGACCCCCAGCGCCGCGCGCTGATCGCAGCGTGCCTGTTCGAGGAGTGGGCCGGCTCGCCCACCGAGGCAGAGAAGCTGCTGGCCTTCGGCGAGGTCCAGCTCGCGCCCGGCAACGAGCACGGGCACGTCGGCCCGATGACCGGCGTGTGCTCGCCGTCGATGCCGGTGTGGGTCGTGCTCGACGAGGGTTCCGACACCCGGGCGTACTCGACGTTCAACGAAGGCCCGGGCCGGACGCTGTGGTTCGGCGTCGGCGACGAGGAGTCGGTCGAGCGTCTCCGTTTCTTCCGCGATGAGCTTGGGCCGCTGATGGCCAAACTGCTCGCGCGCGAGGGCCCGATCGACGTGTTCGCGCTGACCGCGCAGGGACTGCAGATGGGCGACGAGCTGCACATGCGAAGCCAGGCGACCGGCAACCTGCTCATCCGCAACCTCGCGCCCGGGTTCGCCGCGCTCGGCGGCGAGCGCTCGGCGCGGTTCGTGTCCGGCAACCACCACTTCTTCCTCACGCTGACGATGGCGGCGGCGAAGTGCGCGTCGCTGTCCGCATCCGGCGTACGGGGGGCGAGCGTGGTGAACCTGATCACGCGCAACGGCACCGACATGGCGCTCCAGGTCGCCGGGCTTCCCGGCCGCTGGTTCAGCGCGCCGGCCGCGCCGGTGCAGGACGCGCTGCTCCGCGAGGGCTACGGTGACGACGACGCTGCCCTCGACATCGGCGACTCGGCGGTGATCGAGTGCATCGGGCTGGGCGGGATGGCCGTCGCGGCGGCACCGGCGGTGGCGGCGTTCTTCGGCGGCGGCGCCGCCGATGCGATCGCCCGCACCGAGCTGATGGGCGAGATCACCGTGGCCCGGTCGAGCCGGTTCACGATCCCGGCGCTCGACTTCGCCGGAACACCGGTCGGCATCGACGCCCGGCTCGCCGCCGAGCTCGGGATCACGCCGCAGATCACGACCGGCGTCCTCCACGCGTCGAGCGGCGCGGGCCAGATCGGCGCCGGCGTCGCGCATCAGCCGGTCGAGCCGTTCGGGGCCGCCGTGCTCGCGCTTGCGGACGAGCTGGACGGATCGGGGTCGCAGTGAGCGACGCCCGCGCCGTGTTCGCGGGCCCAGGCGCGTGGCGGGCACTCGTCGACGGCGCGCGTGGTCACGTCGAGCTCGTGCTCAGCGGGGGCGCGTACGTGAGGCTTGGCCCCTCCGACTGGATCCTGCTCGCGCGGCTCGGCTCGCCGTTCGGTCCCTTGTCGCTTGCGGTCGACAGGCTCGAGTGCCTTGATTTGCGTCCGGGCGGCCCGGCGCTGGTTACCCAAGATCTGCTGCTGG
>Ga0335072_10009751_pt1 | contig 13848 bp, 9 predicted proteins | sample Lox_Sample_21_FD_206725 | JGI IMG/M metagenome (GOLD analysis project Ga0335072, IMG submission 206725) | Soil microbial communities from Loxahatchee National Wildlife Refuge, Florida, United States - Lox_Sample_2.1 | ecosystem: Environmental > Terrestrial > Soil > Wetlands | place: USA: Florida...
GGCCAGCGGTGCACGTCCTTCGCCAGCCGCGGATCGGCCAGGGCCATCCGCACGTCGGCGTAGCGGGAGACGATCCACGCCCGCCCGTAGCCCGGCATCGGGACCGGCGCGACCGGCCGGGACGCGCGCAGTCGCGCGAAGAACTGCGCCGGATCCCGGTAGTAGGAGTCCTCGTCGAAGGGAACCAGATCTAGCGCGTCCGTCACGTCCACACGCTAGTCAGCCGGTTCGCGTCGTCGCCATCGGATTTCGCGGGCTCGCCGCGGTCACACGTCGCCTGACTGGTGACCGCGGCCCGAGCCCTGCTTTTCAGCTGGTCACTTGGCCAGCCTCTGGCCGCTCGACCAGGATCCGTAACCCACAGCGGCTTTCGCCCGGACCTGGCAGACGTAACTGACACCGCGGCTGAGCGAAGTTACCTTGACCGGCGAGTGCTTGCTGGTGCCGTAGCGGGTGGTCTGGTGCGGCGCCTCGCAGCGGGCCTCGTAGGAACGGACATAGGAACCCCGGGGTCTCGCTTTGCGGAAGGTGAGGTAGGCCACCGCCGCCGACGCCCGCCGAGTGGTCAGGCCGGTCGGGGCGCGCGGAGTGATCTTGCCGCGCTTGATGTGCACCGTCCGATGCGAGAACGTGATCCCGGTGATCGCGATCTCGGTCGACGTTGGCCCCGGAGTCACGGTTACGGTTCCCGTCCCCACACTCGCCGAGATGCCCGCGGACGTGAGCGTGGAGGGGTCGTTGATGCCCATGTCCACCAGGAACGCGTTCGGCAGCATGCCGTACCAGAAGCCCTGGAATACCTGGCCGTTCAGCTCGTGGGAGTTGCCAAGCTCCTCGGTAATGGTCAGCGGGTTCCCGGTGATCTGCGGCGGTATCTCAGTCAGCTCGACGTTGGTCCACTGATTGAGTCCGTCGAAGTCATTCCACTGGGCCGAATCGGACCACTGCTGCCAGTCGCCGATCTCGCCCTGGAAGGCGACGATCGTGTTGGTCTCGTTCTGGGGGCAGGTCCAGTTGACTGCGTTGCAATCGGCGTTAACGCCTTGCTCAACCGCGGTTCCCGAGACTGTGACGTCCCACGTGCCTGCCACTTTGTCATAGGTATCGGTGACGCTGACGCCGCCCGCGTACTCATCGACGACACGCGGCGGGTGCGCGCCGACGTTGATCGTGATGCTGAACGGAACCCCCACGTCGCTCGAAGCCAACGTCGCATACGTGCCGTGAATCAGTGCGTCCGCGATGCTCCACTGGGTAAGGAACTCGCCATTCTGGTGTGACCCCGAAGCGGACACCACATAGGTCGGATCGCTCTGCATGATGGCGACCCCGTTCCGCGATGCCGAGACCACGCACGGCGGTGCCTGGTTCCCGCACCAGGAGCCGGGGTCAATGGACGGCCGTTCGGGTATCGCCTGCGCCGACGCGCCAACCAGGGGAAAAGCGAGGCCCGCCAGCGTCACGACCGTGGCAGCCAGTGCTGTGGCACATTTTTTCATTGCGCAAGCATGCCGTAGATATCATGAATTGGCCAGCAGTCGGCGAGTGAACGTTTGGCACGGCTCGCACTTGCCGCAGCTCTGTCCCGATCTACTTGCCGAGGCCGTTCAGGAGCAGGGCAAAGCTGCGGGCGACCCGGTCTGGGAGATGCCCACCGTCGACCCTGAATCGCCGACTTGCTCTGGACCATTCACGCAGCGAAGGAACAGCAGGAAGCCTTATACCCGTAGCAATCTCCTGCGCCGGATCCGCGTCCCGTCTCACTAAATCTGGTCCCGCAGTGTGTTTCGAATCAGTCGTCTCGCTGAAACCGGTTGCGAAGCCGCTGACGGGAGCCGCACCCTTGGGGCGTGCGCCGCCACCATCGCGTTAAGGGGGCACTGCATGGTCTCCCGGCCCGCACGTCTTTACGTCGCCTTAGTCGTGGTCCTGACGGGGCTGCTCGTTTCTGCGGTCTCGACGACCCCGGCGCTCTCGCCGGATACCTGGGGCCTGATGCACCCTAGCGCCGCGACTGGCGGCGTGCGCGCCCCGCTGCTGGCCGTCGTCACGCTCGCGGTGCTGTTCCTGGTCTGCGAGGCATTCGACACGCCGCTGAGCGGCCGCCAGACGAAATGGTCGCCCAGCTCGGCCGCGACGCTTGCCGCGGCCGTCCTGCTCGGCCCGCTAGCCGCCGCATTCGTCGGTGGCAGTTCGCTGCTCAGCCTGCAGCGGAAGCTGCGCTTACTGGAGCGAATCTTCAACGGAGCGATGCACGCGCTGTGCGGCCTCGCCGCCGGCACGGTATATCTGGCAGTCGGCGGCTGGCTCAAGAGGCTCGCGCACCGGCTCGATCTGGCTGCCTACCGGCACGACCTGGCTGCCCAGGCAGATCAGGCTCTCCTGCGGCACGATCGGCTTCTCCTGCACCCGCCGACCTTGGTCGGCCTGCCCGACGTGGGTCACTTCTGGGTGATCTTCGGCGCCTTCGCTGCAGCGTCGGCAGTGTACGTGCTGACCAATCACTGGCTGATCTGGGCCATATGCCGTCTCGACCGGGGCGGCGGGATGATGCGCCGCGAGGGCCTCGAATCCAGCCTGCCGCTGCTGCTGGCGTCTGACTTCGGTTACGCCTGCTTCGGCCTGGTCATCGCGTCGCTGTGGGCCATCATGGGCTGGTTCTCCGCGGTGCTGGTGCTGGTGACGCTGTTCGTCGCACGCTGGGCGATGCGACAATTCGCCGAGCAGCAGCGAGCGTACGCGGCGACGATGGACGCACTCTGCCAGGCGGTCGAGACCAAGGACTACTACACCCGGGGGCACGGCGACCGAGTCTCCCGCGGCGCCGTCTTGATCGCGCGCAAGATTCACATGAGCCCAGGCCGGACGGAGGCGATTCGGGTCGCCGGAATGCTCCATGACGTGGGCAAGATCGGCGTGCCGACTCAGATTCTGCAGAAGACCGGGCCGTTAACCGACGAGGAGCTAGCGGCAATCCAGCTGCACCCGAGCCGGGGGCTGGAGATCGTCGGCAAAATCCAGTTCCTGAAAGAGGCGCTGATCGGGATCAAGCTCCATCACGAGCGGATGGACGGCACTGGCTACCCGATGGGCTTGGTCGGTCATGAGATCCCCGAGTTCGCCCGCATCATCGCGGTCGCCGACGCGTTCGACTCGATGACGACTACCCGCTCCTACCGCGAGGCCAAGAGCATCGACTTCGCACTCGACCAGCTGCGCAAGGGCGCGGGCAGCCAGTTCGACCCGCGAATGGTCGTGGCGTTCATCACCGCACTTGACGAACAGAGATGGCCGCTGCCAGAACCTCCGCCAGAGCCCGCTGACCCGACAACCGTGACGGTGCAGGATCACGACGATCCGACCGCACCGCTGCGCATCGTGGAACCCTAGCGACGAGCTGGGCGTGATTCAGTCCTGGTAGTACTCCATTCCCAGGTGGGTGATCTGCTCCTCGCCCATCAGCCAGCGGAGCGTGTTCTTCAGCTTGGTCTGCTGGATGAACAGGTCGTGCTCGGGATAGACGCTAGGAGCGTGCTGCGGGCTCTTGAAGTAGAACGACAGCCACTCTTGCACGCCCTTGAGCCCCGCACGCTGGGCCAGATCCGTGAAGAGCAACAGGTCAAGTGCCAGCGGCGCCGCCAGGATCGAGTCACGGCACAGGAAGTCGACCTTGATCTGCATGGGATAGCCGAGCCATCCGAAGATGTCGAGGTTGTCCCAGCCTTCCTTGCTGTCACCGCGCGGCGGATAGTAGTTGATGCGCACCTTGTGGTACAGGTCGCCGTACAGCTGGGGGTAGAGGCTCGGCTGCAGGACGTAGTCGAGCACGCCGAGCTTGGTCACTTCCTTGGTGCGGAAGCTGTCAGGGTCGTCCAGCACCTCGCCGTCGCGGTTGCCGAGAATGTTCGTCGAGTACCAGCCCTGGAGACCGAGCATGCGGGCCTTCAGCATCGGCGCCAGCACGGTCTTCAACAGGGTCTGCCCTGACTTGAAGTCCTTTCCGGCGATGGGCGCTCCGACCGTGTGGGCGAGCTCCACCATTGCCGGCACGTCGACGGTGAGGTTGGGTGCTCCGTTGATGAAGGGCACGCCCTCCTTGAGAGCGGCGTACGCATAGAGCATCGAGGGCGGGACGCTCTCATCATTTGCATCCATCGCGGCCTCGAGCGCGTCCAGGTCCTGGTGGGCTGCGCCGGGCTCGATAAAGATCTCGGTGGATGCGCACCAGATGACGACCATCCGGTCGCAGGAGTTCGCCGCCTTGAAATCGCGGATGTCCTTGCGGAGGGCCTCGGCAAGGTCTCGCTTGCTCACTCCGGACTTGACATTCGAGCCGTCGAGCCGCCGCACGTAGTTCCGGTCGAACACGGCCGGCATCGGCTCGATGTCTTTCAGCTCGGCCGCGATCGGCTCGATATGGGCGAGCCTGTCGAGCACGCCGCAGTTAAGCGCAGCCTCGTAGGCCGTGTCCGAGATCGGATCCCAGGCACCGAAGACCAGCTGGTCGAGGCCGGCCAGGGGCACGAAGTCGTGAATGAGCGGCACTCGGTCCTCAGTCCGTTTGCCGAGGCGAATAGTGCCCATCTGAGTGAGCGAGCCGACGGGCTCAGCAAGGCCGCGCCTGATCAGCTCGACGCCCGCGATGACGGTGGACGCCACGGCGCCGAGCCCGACTGTCAGGACGCCCAGTCTGCCGGCGGCAGACTCGATGTGGTGCTTCGATGTCTCCACGAATTTCCAGCCTCCAGATTGATGCCCTCGCTGGCAGAGTGTCAGCTCGATGTATCGACTTGATACATCGAGACGATATGCCAGCATCGCGATATGCCGCAAGTGGGGACCGCGCGGATCTGAGACAACAACCGGAGTCGGCCACGTTGCCTCCTGGTGTAGCCGTCGGTCGCGACACCGGGGGAGTAGCGCGGAGCACCCCGCAAGCGGCTCTAGGCCGAGCTTGATCGTCGCCCACTACGCACTTCATCGCCGGCATGCTCACCGAGGTAGATCATTACGGTACCCAGATAGGCGTGGGGCCGAGGATGCACGAGCACTGAGACAGCGGCAATCCGGCACCGCGCTTGCGAGCCCGATCAGCGGCGGGTCATCATCACGTTTATGCCGCCGTTGCAGGATTTGACCGAGCCGGAGAAGAAACTGCGCGAGTCGTTTGAGAATGGCGAGCTTGCTGATGTGCAGTCAGGCGATGCCGCGACTGACGAGACGCACAACGCGGCTGTTTGGACCGCGGACCGCCAGGTACGCGCCGAGATTGTTTCCGCGATCTTGCTGGGAGAGGTGGCTTCGGCCAAGCGGCGGCGGTTGCGGGTCCGTGGCTTCCGGGTGACTGGATGCCTGGACTTGTCAAACGTGCAGATTGACGTGCCGCTGCACTTCGAGAGCTGCGTCTTCGATAGCGGCGTGGCACTGCGGGAGTCCAGGACCCATTCGGTGCTGTTCGTCGGCTGCGAGATGCCTTACTTGGACGCGAGCAATACGCATGTTGACGGCCAGCTGGAGGTCACAGGCTCGCTGCTGAAGTGGCTTGGCTTGTATCAGACTGATGTGACCGGGCACCTAGAGCTAAGCGGTGCCCAGTTGCGCCAGCCTGACGGGACTGCAATCAACGCCGACTACCTGCGCGTCCAGGCGGCCATGTACTGGAATGACTGCACGGTCGTGGGTGCTGTGCGGCTGCCGGGAGCCAGCATCGGGGGCTCTCTGGTCCTCGATGGTGCGCATTTGCTCAACGAGGGCAGCTGGGCGCTAGCCGCAGACGGCCTGACTGTGGGCGGCGACCTACAGTGCCGGGACGGTTTCGTCGCAGTCGGCGAAATTGGACTCTCCTCCGCGCAGATCGGCGGCCGCTTGTTCCTGGGTGGGGACGCGGAGCCAGCGCACGTCGGGCCAGGCGGTCCAACTCCTGCACGCGGGCCGGGGCGCATTACTGGCACAGTGGACCTGCGCGACGCGAAGCTCAGCGGCCTGAGTGATGACCCTGGCCAGTGGCCTGAGCGCATCCGCTTCAACGGCCTGGTCTATAACGAACTCGACCCGCGGCTGCCCGCCGATCGCCGACTCGAGTGGATCGCTCGCGATCCGGCTGGCTACCAGCCCCAACCCTACGAACAGCTCGCCGCCTGCTACCGGAGGCTGGGAGAAGACGAGAATGCCCGCCGCGTACTGCTGGCAAAGCAGCGTGCTCGACGCGGCAACCTCGGGCCAGCCGGCAAAGTCTGGGGCTACATCCAGGACGCGACGGTCGGCTACGGCTACCGGCCATGGCTCGCCAGCCTGTGGCTTCTGGTGCTACTGGCAGCCGGTTCCGCGTACTTCGCCGTATGGCCTGCGGCCCCCGCGGTCGCGACGCACGGTCCTTTCAGCCCTTTCGCCTTCACCCTTTACATGATCATTCCGATTATCGGCCAGAACCAGAGCGCCGACTGGACGCTGAACGGACCCCAGCAAGTCGTCCTCTACGTATTAACTGCCTGCGCCTGGACCCTGTTCACTGCGTTCGCCGCCGGACTCACGCGGTCAGTAAGCCGCGGCTGACGACGTGAGTCTGCCTGAAGGGACATCTGGCTAACGACGACGGAGGCGTCGCGGGAAAAGGAGCCCGCCTCGTCCAACTTAACATAATGTGCATTATCGGCGCCCCACGGAGCGGGGTCGCGACCGGCACCGCAGCCGCGCGTCCCGTGACAGCGAACATGTCGCTGCCCGCCGCTGCTAGCGGCCGGACTGGGAGATCGTTCCGTACGATCGCCCTTTAGCGGTGATGTTGACGACACCGGCACAGAGCGCGGAGTTCGTCCGCGGCACGCCGACCGGGATGCCGCAGCCGCCGTCGTTCGACAGATGCCAGCCGCTGCGGTTGCGCAGCAGCTGCCCGTTGCCGAGCCACACTGACGCCTTGCCGACCGCGGCCAGGTAGCCCTGCGCCAGAGATGCCAGGCCCGAGGGCCAGAACAGCGTCGTCCAGGTCTTTCCATTCCAGTGCAGGAGCCGGACATTGTGCAGGCCGCGCCTGTTGCTGACCTCGATCCAGACGTTCCTGGCTGACGAGGCGGCAATGCTCGGGTACAAGGTGCCGGGAACCTCTGGGCGCGGGGAGCTGATTGCTCGCCACGCTGTTCCCGTCCAGCGCTGGACTATCAGCCGGTGCCGCTGTTTGCCAACCCTGCCGATCGTCGTCCGCCATGCCCGCTGGCCGACGGCCGCGACAGTTCCCGGTATGTCGTTGACCGCGTACCCATACCGGGTCCGCGTCCAGGACGCGCCGCCCCAGCGGTACAGATAGCCCGACTCAGACTCCACCCAGACATTAGCCGGGCTGATATCGAGGATCGCCGCCGCCTGGGTGCGCAGGACAAGCGACCACGCTTGTCCGTTCCAGTGCAGCACCTCGCCGTCGCTCGGGGCACCGGGAGGATTCAGGTCACCGATCAGGTAGACGTCGGACGGACCCGATCCGGACACGCCGGATGGGGCGTAGTGGGACGGCGTAGTCATCCGGCGCCACGATTTGCCGTTCCAGTGCAGCAAGTAGGTTGAGTTGTTAGCGATGTCGCCGATCGCCCACGCGCTCCGCGGCCCGGAAGCAGCGATCGCGATGAATCCGTGATCACTTCCAGCCGGCGTCTTCAGCACGACGCGCCAGTGCGCATTGTGGTCATAACGGGGATCCGTCGCTGTCGCCGCGCTCGCGGAGCCCGCGAACGCCATGACTGTTACCAGGATCGCGCCGCACGTGAGCGCTCGCCGTGTCCGCAATTCCATCACGCCCCGCTTCAGAATCGCGCGGAAGATACCGGGCAAATCAGCTGATGATATGCCGCTAGCGCTGGGCCACGCCAGCGCCAAAGTGTCGCCGTGCCAAGAACATGTCGTTTCCCAGGTTCTAGACGACCAGATGGCTGTCGCGGGACACCGCGCAAAGGCGCTTGCCAAGCGGCCTTCCCGGTGACGCCTGGCGCCGCTGCCGGAGCGCTCACGGCCTTGCACCGAGGATCCACCCGAACTCGGAGACGATCCCGACGCCGACATCCTCGACAAGCAGCCGCTCAGCCGCTCCAGCAGCCTGCGACCGCGGACCCGGCACCGCCGACGCCCGCGAGATCATTAGAGTAGTTTAAAGCTGATCATTGATAAGCGGACATTGGCATAGGAATAGTCCCGATCTGGGTATTCCGGGCATCGAGGCGCGGGGGCCATGATGCGCAAAGTCCCGCTCGTGCTCATCTCAGTTGGCGCGGTCTTCTCAGCGCTCCAGTCGGCATCGCCCGCGAGCGCTGCAGCGCCCGCAGCCGCGGTCATGCAAGCCGGGATCGCCTGGAAGACCTGCGGTCAGCACTTGCAGTGCGCCAGGGTATCCGTCCCGTTGAACTGGCGCCGGCCGGACGGCACGCACATCAAGCTCGCGGTCATCCGCCGGCTGGCCAGCGACCAGAAGCATCTGATCGGCTCGATGTTCGTCAACCCGGGCGGCCCGGGCGAGAGCGGCGTCGACCTCGTGCGGAATCCGGCTTCAGGCCGTGAGCTGCTCGCCTGGGGCGGCGGCCGGTTCAATGTCGTGGGCTGGGATCCCCGCGGAACGAACTGGAGCGACCCGGTGCGCTGCTTCACCAGCCAGGCCAGCGAGGCACGGTTCTGGCGCGGCGTGCAGATACCGACTACTCCGGCCGAGTCCCGTGCTTATGCGCGCAGGGCCATCGAGCTGGCACGCCGATGCGGTCAGGTGAGCGGCGAGCTGCTGGATAACATCTCCACCGAGGACACCGCCCGTGATCTCAACTACTTGCGCCAGCTTGTCGGCGACCGGGCGCTCACTTACGTGGGCTTGTCCTACGGCACCATGATCGGCCAGACCTACGCCAACATGTTCCCGACTCGAGTGCGAGCGATGATGCTCGACGCCGTTGTCGATCCGGAAGCCTGGGTGAAGAGTGCCGAGTCGAGGATCGCCCTCAGTGTCAGCACAGCCGACGATGTCTTCGCCCGGTTCGTACAGCTCTGCCAGGCCGCCGGTCCCGCTCGCTGTGCGCTCGCCCGTCACTACCCCGAGACCGTTGCCGAGCGTGTCGCAGGCCTGTTCCAGCGTGCGCGCCGCGCACCCATCCCGGCACCGCACGCACACCCGCCCGGCGTGCTCAGCTACGGTGACCTGCTGCTGACGACGTTCCAGCCGCTGCGTGCTCCGCTGATGTGGCCGAAGTACGCGCACGAACTCGACGCGGCCGCGAGCGGCGACGCCTCAGCGCTTGAGGCGGCGGCGCGCCAGGCACGCACGCCAGCCGCCTTTACCAAGGCGACGACGTCTGCCGCAATCCAGTGCGCGGACGGCCCCGCTAGCGAGCCTGTCAGCGCGTGGCCCAGCGTGATCGGACACCTCACGCACGTCGGCTCGCTCTGGGGACCGGTGGTGGGCTGGTGGAACTGGGCTCCCTGCGCAGCGAACTGGCCCGGGCACGCCACCGAGCGCTACATCGGCCCGTGGAACGCCAAGACCAGGACACCGATCCTGCTCATCAACAACCGGTATGACCCGGCCAGCGGCTACGCCAGCGCTCAGCGCGCTGAACGCCTGCTGGGCAACGCGGTGCTGCTGACCGTCAGCAGTTACGGCCACCCGAGCTTTGCGCTGCCGAGTGCGTGCGCTGACAAATGGCGAGTCCGGTACCTCGTCAGCCTCGTCACGCCGCCACCGGGGACGGTCTGCGGAACCCAGGTCCCGTTCCGGCCCGGCACAAACATCGGCGCCCCGACGCCGTCGGGGACTCCCGAGCGAGTGTCAGCCGCCCGGCACCCGCCCTATAATCCAGCCGAACTCGGAGACGATCCGGACGCCGGCATCCTCCACAAGCAACGGACGGATCGCCTCGCGTACCGCCTCAGTGAACCGCTCGTAGCCAACTTCCTGCAATGCGGGCCATGACGGTCCTGCCGCGGCAAGCGCACGCGTGGCCAGGTCGAGGTCTGGCCACTCATTGATGGCCTGCGCCGCCCCTCGCCCCGCGAACTCAAGGCCGACGTCAGCCAGCATCTGCTCGGCCACCCCGGGCCGGCCTGTGTCGCCCTGATTAAGAGTGGCGTCGACATGGCTTGGCGGCGAAAGCTCCACCAGCGTGGCGAAGTACGGCATCGCGCCGAGGCGCTTGGGCGAACCCCAGAATGTAAACCCCACGAACCCGCCGGGCCGCACTACGCGGCGAGCTTCGCGCAGCGCGTCCTCGCAGCCCTTCCAGATCCCGTTGAAGCTTGTCGCCACATCAAACTGGCCGTCCTCAAACGGCAGGTCGAACATGTCACCGATCCGGAAATCCGCATCCGGTGTGCGCGCCCGCGCGATCGCGATCAGTGCCTCGGAAGCATCAAGTCCGGCTACCTGAGCCCCGCGCTCTGCTGCGACGCTGGCCGCATACCCCGAGCCGCAGGCGATGTCGAGCAGTCGCGTTCCCGGGCCGACGCCAGCCTGGTCGAACAGTGCGTCGTTGACGCGCCGCGCATATGGCTCCATGAGATAGGCCCAGTCCGCGGCTCGCTGACCCCAGGCCCGGCCCGACTCGATCCAGCTCATCGGCGGTCGCCTCCAGCGCCATGAGTGCCGTCACCCGTTCGCCCTAGTGTGCCGGACTTCTCGCGCTTGCGGGAGCTTAGGTCTTGCTAGCGTCTCGAAAGCGCCGGCTGCGGGCTCTTTTCATTCAACCGTGCTTCCTATAACCGCCCAAACTGCGACTCGCGATCGCGCTCTTGCATGAAATGTGCCCGGCGAGTGGCCCGAACGGAGCTTTCGCAACCCCTGCCGTGCGATAGGTCCTCCCCCGCAGGTCCTCTCCCCCGCGATATAGATCTTGGCGAACACGCCTCTGAGTTGGCAAGACAGATCAATTTCCAGGGAACGGGGATCGTCCGCCTCTCACCGCCCGCAGGGCCACGGCCACCCAGGTAGACCTAGGTCACAGTTGCCACGAGCCAAACCGCTACCTCGATCATGCGTCAGGCGGCAGAATTGGCAACCGGTCGAACTGTCGGCGGCCGGGATTACGGTGACAACATGGCTGACGCGAACACGAGGATTGACAGCCTGAAGGAGGACATCCGGGAGATCGGCTTCTCGGTCCTCGATCTTCAGGCTAAGGCTCGAGATCATGACGCGAAGCTTGAGCAGATCCTCGCCACGCAGGTCGCGCACGACGCCCGGTTCGACGGGATCGACGCCCGGTTCGATGGGATCGACGGTCGCCTCGACGCCATCGACACACGGTTCGATGCAGTCGACGGCCGCCTCGACGCCATCGACACACGGTTCGACCAGATCGATGTGCAGCTCGCTGAGGTGCTGGCGCGACTGCCACAGCGGCCGGACTGACTGATCGGCAGGAAGTCCTCAGAACCACCTGGCCGGGTCCGCCGGGCACCGATGTTCCACCTCGTGATCGGCCTGGGTCCTGGCCTCCCGGTTAGGCGACCTCCGCCATAGCCTGGGCGAACTGAGCCTGGTAGAGCCGGGCGTACGCGCCATCGGCCGCCAGCAGCTCATCGTGCGTTCCCTGCTCGACGATGTGGCCGTCTTCCATTACCAGGATGACGTCCGCGTCCCGGATCGTCGACAGCCGGTGCGCGATCACGAAACTGGTCCGGCCTTCGCGCAGCAGCGCCATCGCCCGCTGGATGAGCACTTCGGTCCTGGTGTCGACTGAGCTTGTCGCCTCGTCCAGGATCAGCACGGCAGGCTGCGCCAGGAATGCGCGGGCGATCGTGATGAGCTGCCGCTCCCCCATGCTGACGTTTGTCCCGTCGTCATCCAGGATGGTGTCGTAGCCGTCCGGCAGCGTCCGCACGAACCGGTCCACGTAAGTCGCCTTAGCCGCCGCCACGACCTGATCATGGGTAGCGCCTGCGGCGCCGTAGGCGATGTTCTCCTCGATCGTGCCGCCGAACAGCCAGGCGTCCTGCAGGACCATGCCGGTCAGCGCGCGCAGCTCCGTGCGGCTCATGCTGGCAGTGTCGACGCCATCCAGCAGGATGTGGCCCGAGTTGATCTCGTAGAACCGCATCAGCAGGTTGACCAGCGTGGTCTTGCCTGCTCCGGTGGGTCCGACGATCGCCACTGTCTGGCCTGGCTCGACCGACAGGGAGACGTGCTCGATCAGCGGCCGGTCCGGCGAGTAGCTGAACGACACATCGACGAACTCCACCTCGCCGCGGACTCCGGCCGGCCGGGCCGGCTCACGGGGCTCGGGTGCCTGCTCGTCCGCATCCAGCAGCGCGAACACGCGCTCGGCCGACGCGACGCTGGACTGCAGCAGGTTGAACATGCTGGCGACTTGCGTCAGCGGCTGGCTGAACTGCCGGGAGTACTGGATAAAGGCCGTCACTGCGCCGAGCGAGATCGAGCCGGCCGCGATCAGCAGCCCGCCCACGACCGCGACTAGGACGTAGTTCAGGTTCGACATGAACATCATGACCGGCTGGATCGTGCCGGAGATGAACTGAGCCCGGTAGCTGGCGTTGAACAGCGCCTCATTCTGCTCGGTGAAGGTCTGCATGGCGGTCTCGCGCTGCCCGAACGCGGTGACCAGGGCGTGGCCGGTGTACATCTCCTCGATGTGGCCGTTCAGCCTGCCGGTGAACTTCCACTGGTTGATGAACTGCGGCTGCGCCCGCTTGGCGATCTTCCGCATGGCGAAGACCGAGGCCGGCACCGTCACCAGCGCGATCAGGGCCAGTTCCCAGGAGACGACGAACATCAGCGTCAGCACGCCGATGATCGTCAGCACCGACGTCACCAGCTGGCTCAGCGTCTGCTGCACGGACTGCTGAAGGTTGTCGATGTCGTTGGTGACGCGGCTCAGGATCTCCCCGCGCGGCTGCCGGTCGAAGTAACTCAGCGGCAGCCGGGATAGCTTGGCCTCGACCTGCTCGCGCAGCCTGAACACCGACCGCTGCACCATCGTCGCGGTCAGCCTGGCCTGGAACAGCGCGCAGATCGCGCTGCCCACGTTCAGCGCGACGACGACCCCGAGGATCTGCGCGACATGATGGAAGTCGGGTCTCTGGTGGCTGAGCACGCCGTAGAACACCACGTTGATCGCCTCGCCGAGCAGTCGCGGCGACAGCACCGCCAGCGTCACGCTCGCGACGCACAGCGTCAGGGCTGTCACGCCGAGCACCCGGTACGGCCTCAGCAGGGAGAGCAGCCGCATGCTCGAGCCCTTGAAATCCAGCGCCCGCTCGGTCGACATGCCGCCCATGAAAGCGGCAGGCCCGCGGCCCGCGCCCGCGCCGGTCGCGGGGCCCAGGCCGCGCTGGGGCGTCGCTCGCTCGCCGGAGCCGGCCACTGGCTCGCTGGCAGCCTGGCCGTTCGATCCGTTCGGGCCGCTCGATCCGTTCGGTCCGGCGCTCACGCGGCCGCCTCCTGCTCGGTCAGCTGGGATAGGACGATCTCGCGGTAGGTCTCGCTGGTGGCCATGAGCTCGGCATGCGTGCCGGAATCCACGACCCGGCCGCCATCCAGCACGATGATCTGGTCAGCGTGCCTGATCGTGCTCACGCGCTGGGCCACGATGATCAGCGTGGCCCCGGCCATCTCGGTCGCCAGCGCCATCCGCAGCCGGGCGTCGGTAGCGTAGTCCAGCGCGGAGAACGCGTCGTCGAACACGTAGACCTGCGGCCGGTGCACCAGCGCCCGCGCGATCGCGAGCCGCTGCCGCTGCCCGCCCGACACGTTCGTGCCGCCCTGGGCGATCTTCGAGCTCAGGCCCTCAGGCATTCGCTCGACGAAATCGCGAGCCTGGGCGATCTCCAGCGCGCGCCACAGATCCTCATCGGTCGCGTCCTGATTGCCGT
>Ga0335072_10009752_pt1 | contig 13847 bp, 14 predicted proteins | sample Lox_Sample_21_FD_206725 | JGI IMG/M metagenome (GOLD analysis project Ga0335072, IMG submission 206725) | Soil microbial communities from Loxahatchee National Wildlife Refuge, Florida, United States - Lox_Sample_2.1 | ecosystem: Environmental > Terrestrial > Soil > Wetlands | place: USA...
GATCAGCCAGCCGAAGGCCTGGCGATTGATCACGAAGATCAGCAGCAATGCCAAAAGGAAGCCGAGCCCGATGCCGGTGAGTCCGCCCAAGAAGCCGACGAAAGCTGCTTCGACCAAGATCATGCGGCGCACGTCACGCGCTCGAAGACCGAGATAGCGCAAGATCCCGATCTCCCGGCGGCGCTCGAGCACGAGCGCGAACAGCGTCGAAACGACGCCCAGAAGCGCGATCGCAACGCTGATGAGATACAGCGCGTACGTGATCGCGAAGGTGCGATTGAATATCTGCACGACCAGATCGCGCAGCTCGCGATTCGTGTCGATGTCGATGCGCAGCGGCAGGACGCTGCGAATGACGCGCGTGCGCAAATCGAGGATGTTCGCCCCCGAGGTCGCCCAGATTGCGATCGAATCGACCGTATCGTCGTGGAAGAGCCGCTCGAAGGTCGAACGGTCGAGCATGATGATCCCCGACTCGGTCGAGTAATCGTTGAAGATGGCGGCGATCTCGAAGCGAACGCGCCCCGAAGGCGTGTCCAGCACGATCGAATCGTGCGGCCGCACACGAAAGCGCGTCGCGAACGGCTCGGAGACGAAGACCTCGCGCATCCCGGCCGCCCCGCGCAGTAGGCCTTGGACGTCGAGAATTCCGAGAAATTGGATCGTTTCGTGACGACGCAGCTGTCCGAAATCGATTGCGTCAAGCTCCGTCAGCCGGCCGCGAAATGGAATCGTGATCGAGCGCAGCGCGTGCACGTCGGCAACTCCGGGCACGCGTTCGATCGCTCTGAGAACGCGCGGCGAGAAGCGCGCTTCGGCTGACGCGTCGGACGGGCCGAGCGTCCGGACGAACAGATCGGCCGACAGCACCTCGTCGGCCCACGTCACGACCGTCGTACGGAACGAGCCGATCAAAATCGCGACGGCCGTCATCATCGCGACCGCGATGCCGAGCGCAGCAACGGCGACGCTTTCGCGGCGCAAAGCGCCCCCGAGGTTTCCCGCAGCCAGCAGTGCCGGCGCGTCACGCAGAAATCGGCGTCCCAACGCCGATGCGTTCGCGATCACCAGCGGGACGCACAGCGAGCCGCCGGCGATGATCATGATGCCCGCGAGGTAACCGAAAGCCGGAATGCCGCCGAGCGGCGGACCGCTCGAGACGAGCAGCGCCGCGACGAGGGTCAGCGCGCCGGCCACGGCCGCGTTGCGCGCAAAGTGCGGCGAGCGCGGCTCGAAACCCGCTGCGCGCATCGCGAGCGCCGGAGGCACGCGCGCGGCTTCGAGCGCCGGAACGATCGCGGCGACCACCGCGAGAACGATTCCGAGCGCGAACGCTTTCAGAATCGGGATCGGATCCCAGTCCACGCGACCGGCGCCGATGCCGACGTAGAGCGTCTGCACGGTGTGAGCGACGGCAGCAACGGAAAACCGGGCCAGCGCGGCTCCGAGCGCGAGCCCCAGAATGGAGCCCGCACATCCGAGCGCACCTCCTTCGATGAGAAATGCGGCGAATATCTGCTTGCGCGTCGCGCCGAGCGCGCGCAGCGTCCCGATCTCCGGACGGCGCTGCACCACGGCAATCGCGACCGTGTTGAAGATCAAGTACATCCCGACGACGAGCGCGATCGCCGAAAGCGCGTCGAGATTCAACTGGAAGCTCTGCAGCATCCGGCGGATCTCGCCCGTGCGAACGCGCGGCTCGATCGCGCGCGCTCCCGGCGGAATGACCTTACGCACGGCGGCAAAGGTCCGAACCAAGTGGTTTTGATCGACGACGCAGTCGATCCGATCCAGCAAACCGACCTTATCGAACATGTCCTGGGCCGTCGCGATATCGACGAATACGACGCTCGAATCGATGCCGACCACGCTCGGCGGCAAAATCCCGGCCACGGTCAGCGACACCGAGCGTGCTCCCGCAAGCGTGGAGAAGCGCGATCCGACCTGGAGATGCCAACGCTTCGCGACACGCGCGCTAATGACTGCGCCCCGGCCGTTCACGAGCGTATCCGCGCTGATATCTGCGCTTCGAGCCGGCGTTCCGGCGTCACGCGGGAGCGGCTGCAGCAAATCGACGCCCAAAACGCGCAGCACTTCTCCTGCCTGCGGATGACCGCGCTGCGCGCCGATCACGATATTGTCTTCGATGACCGGCGCGGCGGAAATGACGCCCGGCAGCGCGGCGACGCGCAGCAGGGTGCGTTCGTCGAACCCGCGCCCGATGCCGAGAATCTGCAGATTGACGCGGCTGGCCACGACGTTGACGCTCGACGCGAACGAATCGACGGCCGTCGCATTCGCCAAGTCGATCGCGAGTGCGATCGCAACGCCGAGCGCGACCGCGACGATCGTCACGATCGTTCGCAGCCTACCTTCGCGCAGCGTCCCGGCAATCAGCCCGCGTAAGAGTAAACCCATTGTCCGTCTTGCATGTGCAGGGTCCGGTCGCAGATTGCCGCCGCGTGTTCATTATGCGTGGCCATCAGGACGGTCTGTCCGCCGTCCGCGATGCGCCGCAGCAAATCCAGAACGACGGCGCCGCTCTTGGAATCGAGATTTCCCGTCGGCTCGTCCGCGAGCACGATTGCCGGACGATGGACGATGGCGCGCGCGATGGCCACGCGCTGCTGCTGTCCACCGGATAGCTCGGCGGGGAATGCTTGCGCGCGCTCGACTATCCCGACGACCGCAAGCACGTCGCGGGCGCGCTTTCTAACTTCTTCCGCTCCGACGCCCCCGAGGACGAGCGGCAACGCTACGTTCTGCTCGACCGTAAGCGCCGGAAGCAAATTGAAGAATTGAAAGACCGTGCCGATTCTATCGCGCCGCAACAGCGTCAGCTCGTCGTCGCTCAGGTCGGTCGTCCGGCGGCCTTCGATCGAAACGATTCCCGACGTCGGCAGATCGACACAGCCGATCAGATTGAGCAAAGTCGTCTTGCCGCATCCGCTCGGACCCACGAGCGCAACCATCTCGCCGCCGCGCAGTTCCAGCGAGACGCCCGCAAGTGCGACGGCGTCACCTGACGACGTCGCGTAGATCTTGGAGACGTCCCGCGCGACGACCGGAACGTTCACGATTTGACGGCGGAGAAAACGAGCGCCGCGTTGATGCCGCCGAAACCTGCCGTATTGGAGAGCATGGTGCGGACGGGACCTTCGACGGTTGCGCGCACAAACGCGAGATCGCATTCGGGATCGTCAACGAAGTGTCCGACGACGCGCGGCAAAACGCCGTAGCGTAACGTCAGGAGCGAAAGCGCCGCTTCCCATGCGCCGGCAGCGCCGAACGCGTGTCCATGCTGACCCTTCGATGCCGTAATCGGGAGCTGCGCGATGCCGTCGCCGAAGACACGTCGCAAGGCTTGCGCTTCGGCGCGATCGCCGAGCTGCGTCGACGAGCCGTGCGCGCTCACGGCTTCGATCTCGTGCGGCGCGATCTGCGCTTCGGCGAGCGCGTTCTGAATGGCGCGGGCTGCGTTCTCACCGCCGGGACGCGGCGCCGACATGTGATGCGCATCGTTGCTGGCTCCGAATCCGCGAATCTCGCCGTAGATGACGGCCCCGCGCGCAATCGCATCTTCGTAACGCTCGAGCACCAGCATCCCCGCACCTTCGGACATCACGAAACCATCGCGGTCGCGATCGAAGGGACGGCTGGCACGCTGCGGATCCTCGTTACGTGTCGACATCGCGCCGATGACGGTAAACGCGCCGAAGCACAACGGCGAAAGCGGCGCCTCCGAGCCGCCGGCGATGGCGGAACGAACGTCGCCGCGGCGCACGGCTCGAAAAGCTTCGCCGATCGCGACTGCACCCGATGCGCACGAGTTCGCGTTGGCGACGGTCGGTCCGCGAACGTCGAATTCGAGCGCGACATTGCACGTGGCCGCGCCGCCGAAGACCGAGATCGCGAGCAACGGACGGACGCTGCCGAGGCCGCGCTGACGGAAAACGTCGTGTTGTTCGTCGGCATACGCGACACCGCCCAGCGCCGAGCCGATGAACACGCCGACGTCCTCGCGCGGACCATTCTTGGCGATTCCCGCATCCTCGAACGCCCCGCGTGCGGCAGCGACGGCGTATTGAGCAAAGCGATCGGTCCAGCGAACCCGTTTGGAATCCATATGATCGGCCGGATCGAAATCGCCGATCTCGGCTGCGATCCGCGACGGATATCCGTCCGTATCGAAACGCGTAATCCGCCGCGCCCCCACACGTCCCGCGAGCATCGCCTTCCAAAACTCGCCCACGCCGATCCCGATCGGGCTGACGATTCCGATTCCGGTCACGACGACCCGATGCTCTCCGTTCATCATGCCGTTTCTGCCAACACCTTCATACGAGCCAGCGTACGTTTTGCCACAAAATCAATAAAAAAGTCTGAAACGACGCGGCGGCCCAACCACTCGGCCGCTACCGGGAAGCGGAATTGCAGGCGATGCTCGATTTCTACCCTCGTTCCGCCCGGTACCGGCCAAAAACGCCATTCGACTTCCATACCCCGCGTCCAACCACGCAGATGCAGAAATGCGATATGCGGACGCGCGAAATCGTTCTTCTGCTCGGCCACCCAGCGGATCGGAATCCATCCGCGCCGCGCCGCCATCTCGACGACGCGCACCGGACCGCGCTCCTCGAGCACGCGTACGAACCGGTAGTGCGGAAGATATTCCGGCCAGCGTTCGGTCGCGGACGCGAGCTTGAAGATCGCTTCCGGAGAGGCGGCGATCTCGATCGTCGTCGTCGTGACGTTCACGCCAGCAATCTGCGCAAGACGGCAGGTCGCAGTGCTGCATCCGCGGAGATCGAGCCGCCCACCGCATCGAGCAAGATCGCCGCCAACGCCGGCGATGCCTCCAGCTTGCGTGCGGCGCGCCGCGCCAGGAACGGCACGGCGATCAGCGTGTCCACGATTTTACCGAGCCGCGCGCGGACGCGAAGCTCGCGGCGATGCTCGCGATCGTAGGCCCTCAAGTGCTCCGCCTCTGCGCTCGCGTTCGCGAATGCCGCAATGAGTGCGGCCGATGCGCGCTCGGCGCTGCGCAGCGCAAGGAAAACACCTTGACCCGTGAAGGGGCTCAAGAATCCTGCCGCATCGCCGACCAACAGCGTTCCCGTTGCGGTCGTACGGCGAACGTCGTGCGTGAGCGGACCGACGGCGACGCGAGGTCCGCTCCGCGCCTCGGCTGCGAAATCCATCACGCGCGACCACGTCTCGAGGCGACCCTTCGGCGCGACGGCCATGACGTTTGCGACGCCGCCGCCGAGCGGATTGATTGCGAGATACGTCTTGCCGTCACAATACATCTCGACGCAACCATGCGTGTCGTCGACGCCGCGGAAGTGACCGCCGACGGCAAATCGCGGATGCAACGGCAAAGGACGGCTCAACCCCAGCTTGCGCGCGACGATCGACCCGGCCCCGTCGGCGCCAATGAGAAAGCGGCCTTGGAGACGTACGCGCTCTCCGCTTGCGTCGCGCACCGCGACGCCGCGCTCGAAGACGTCTTCAACGCGACCGTTGTAAAGCTGCACTCCGGCCCCGAGCGCGGCTTCGAGAATCACATTGTCGAGCGTCGCGCGCGCGAGCGCGAGCGCGGGTCGCGAAAAGGCCAGCTCGACACGCATACCGCCCGTATTGATGCGAATGCCTCGAAGCGGCGAGCCCAGAGCGCGAACGCGTTCGCCGAGACCGAGCGCATCGAGCGCTGCGACCGCGCCGCCCCCTAAATATTCGCCGCAAACTTTGCGGCGCGGAAAGGCCGCGCGTTCGACGAGCGTCACCGGGATCGACGCACGCGCGAGCGCAAGCGCAGTTGCCGCGCCCGCCGGCCCGGCGCCTACGATGATGACGCTATCGCTTCGCATCGATGAGCGTCATTCGAAACCATGGCTCTACGCGCACGCGCGGCGAACGCCATCCGGCATCACGCGCGAGCGCGAGCGCTTCATCGGGCGTGTAGGCGCGCAAGACGGAGACCGGAGCATCGTGACGCGTGAGCCGATTTCGCGAGAACAGGTGAACCTGCGTCCAGGTCGCTGCAAATGCGAGAGGCGAGCGGCGCAGATCGCAAACGACCGGCGTGATGCGCGAAACGCGCCGCAGCTCGCGCAAGAATTCGACTGCTTGCCGGCCCTCGACGTGGTGCAGTGTCAGCGAACACATGGCGACGTCGAAAGCGCCGTCCGGAAACGGCAGCGCTTCGCCTTCGCCGAGCACGAAGCGGAAGTTGCCGCCGTCGAGACGGCGCGCGATCGCGAGCATCTGCTCGCTGTGATCCAGGCACGTAATCGCAAGCGTCCGGCCATGGCGCCGTGCGCGCAGACTCAGCGCGCGCGGAATGTCGGCGGCTCCGCAGCCGACGTCCAGGATCTCGATCGCCCCGGTTTCTTCGAGGACGCGTGCGATCGGGGCGATCCCACCGAACAGACGATTTGCGCGCTCGATATCGCGCAAGTTCGCCTCCAATTCGACGAGCGAGTCGACCGGGTCGTCCATGAACTCCCGGAGGCCGACTCTACGTCTTATTTTCCGGCGCGCTCCTTATACCAGGTTGCGTTGATCTCGACGTAGTTCTTCCACTTCTCGGGAACATCCGCATCGGCATAGATCGCCTCGACAGGACATGCAGAAACGCACGCGCCGCAATCGATGCATACCTCGGGATCGATAAAGAGCATCGTATCTTCTTCGTCGCCGTGAATGCAGTCGACGGGACACACGTCGACACACGACTTGTCCTTCGTGCCGATACATGGCTCGGTAATAATGTAGGCCATCGCCCAGGTTTTTGGGCCCCCCGACAGAGCGCTCCTGTTCGGAGGTCCTCCTGCGAGGATCGACTACGCGATACGGCGGCCGACGAAGACCCTCACAATCAAGAGCACGATCGATGCCGTCATGAACGCAACGAGCATGCTGTAAATGCTTACGGACGAGAAGCCGGGCAGCCCGAAAGCCGTGAAAATCAGACCGCCGATCAGCGCCCCCAGGGCACCGATGATGATGTCGCTCCACTCGCCGCGCGGGGCCTCGCCGGGGAATCGCCGGGCCAGGGAACCCGCTATCAAACCGACCAAAAGCCAGGCCAGAATGTTCACGTTCGTTCGCCTCCTTGAACGCCTGCTTTCCGCCCCGACTATCCCCTGTCGACTCGTGCTCCAAACAGTCTTGTGCATCGCTAGCCTTCTTGCTTGTGCCCCTGCGCTAGCGGCAACGCCGGCCGCCAGCGTGACCGTTTCCGGTTCGGGGACGATTTCGCGCGACCCGGATCGCGCCACGCTTTCCGTTTCGATCGTTAGCAACAACGACGTCGCGGCGGCGGCGACGTCGGCGAACAACCGGCTCTTCGATGCGCTCGTCGCCCGGATGCGCGGCGCCGGAATTCCCGCAGACGCCGTCAAGACCTCGAGCTACGACCTCAATTTCGTGCCGAAGCCTCCGCCCGGCGACAACTACAAGCCCCCGCAGACCGGGTATATCGTGACGCGCGGCTTGTCGATCGCAATCGACAATCTCTCAAGCGTCGGCAGCGTGATCGACGCAGCGGTTGCGGCCGGCGTTACGCAGCTGAACGGCGTGAACTACGGTTTGCGCGACGAGCGCGGCGCACACGCGGCCGCGCTCGCAGCCGCGGTCGAAGATGCAGCCGCGCAAGCCGCTGCGATTGCACAAGCCGCGCACATGCATCTCGGCGCCATCCGGCGGATAACGTCGGTGCAGAGCCCGCCTATTTTCGCAGCGCGAGCCGTAACGCTCGCCGCCCGGGCGCCCGCTGCGGTGCCCACGGAAATCACGCCCTCGTCGGTTGAGGTGCACGCCACGGTAACCGTCACGTACGCGCTCGTACCCTAGTATTTGAAACCGCCGTCGGCGGGCGGCGGTAGACCGGAATGATGAACGAAAGCACCTGCGAGGCTTGTAAGGCTCAACCTGCGAGCGTCCGCGACTATTCTTTGCGGTCGGGCCGCTGGGTGGAACTCGATTTGTGCGCGGCGTGCGCTCGCAATCGCAAGCTCGCGTCGCTTCGGCCGCTGATCGGGGCGGGAGCGGCGGCAGCGATTCTCGGCGGCCTTGCCTTTGCGCTGGATCGCTACGCACGCGGCGCGGAAGGCGGATCCGAGTCTGCGCCGCCGGCGCCGAACCCGCTCGAGTGGACGAAACGCCTGCGTGGCGGCACACCCACGCTGGCGGCATATTCCCGCGACCTCACGGCCGATGCGCGCGCCGGCAAACTCGATCCCGTGATCGGACGCGACGACGAGATCGAACGCGTCATTTCGATTCTCGCGCGCCGCAGCAAAAACAACCCCGTGCTGATCGGCGAGCCCGGCGTCGGGAAGACGGCGGTCGTCGAAGGACTCGCGCAACGCATCGTCGCCGGAAGCGTCCCGGCGGCGCTGCGCGAAAAGCGTGTGCTCGCGCTGTCACTCGGACCGCTCGTCGCCGGCACGAAGTATCGCGGCGAGTTCGAAGGCCGCGTCAAGCGCATTCTCGATGAGATCAAGCGCGCATCACGCGACGTCATCCTGTTCATCGACGAGCTGCACACGCTCGTCGGCGCCGGCGCCGCCGAAGGCTCGCTCGACCTCTCATCGATGATCAAGCCGGAGCTGGCGCGCGGCGAGCTGCAATGCATCGGCGCAACGACGTTCGGCGAGTATCGCAAGCATGTGGAAAGCGATCCCGCGCTCGAGCGGCGTTTTCAACCCGTCGCCGTCGACGAACCGACCGTCGAGCAGACTATCGCGATCTTGCGCGGCCTGCGCGACAAATACGCACTCCACCACAACGTCCGGATCACCGACGAAGCGCTTGACGCCGCCGCGACCTTGTCCGCGCGCTACATCGCGGATCGCTTTCTTCCGGACAAAGCCATCGATCTCGTCGACGAAGCTGCAGCCGGCGCCGCGCTGACCGGAATCTCGAGCATCATCGACGCGCAGACGATCGCGAACGTCGTTTCCCGCTGGACCGGAATCCCGCAAGGCACGCTCAGCGAAGAAGAATCGCGCAGCCTGCTGGCGCTCGAACATTCGCTCGAATCTCGCGTCGTGGGACAGCGCGAAGCCGTGCATGCGGTCTCCGAAGCGATCCGCCGCGCGCGCGCCGGACTGAAAGACCCGCGCAAGCCGGTCGGAGGATTCCTCTTCATCGGTCCCTCCGGCGTCGGAAAGACCGAACTTGCGCGCGCGCTCGCGCACGTTCTGTTCGGAACCGATGATGCGCTGGTGCGTCTCGACATGAGCGAATACACGGAAACGCACACGATCTCGCGATTGCTCGGCGCGCCGCCGGGTTATCACGGACACGACGAGCCGGGGCAGCTCACCGAACCGGTGCGGCGGCGCCCATACTGCGTCGTCCTTTTCGATGAGATCGAGAAAGCGCATCCGGACGTCACGGCGATTCTCTTGCAGATCCTCGACGACGGGCGGCTTACGGATGCGAAGGGCCGCACGATCGACTTTCGGCATGCGTTGATCGTAATGACCAGTAACATCGACGTCGGCGAGCTCGAAATGGCACTGCGTAGGGAGCTGCTGGACCGCATCGATGAGACGGTGCTCTTCCGCTCGCTGGGCGTCTCCGAGATCGAGCAGATCGTGGAGCTGCAATTGACCGCGCTCGTCGAACGCCTCGGGGCGCGTGCCGTCGTGCTCGACCTGACTCCGGATGCGCGCCGCTATCTCGCGAAGGAAAGCATCGCTGCCGGCAGTGGTGCACGCTACGTGCAACGCACGATAGCGCGCTGCGTCACCTCACCGCTCTCGGGCGCGATCTTGCGGGGCGAGCTTCCCGGCGGGAGCACCGCACGCGTCGGCTACGACGGAAAAGCGATTACCGTCGAAGCGGCCTGATTACAAAATTGACTTGATCGCGGCTTCGATCTGGTCGTTCGACATCTCGCCGAGACGGTAGAGCTTGATCTGACCGTTGCGGTCGATGAAGACGTGCACGGGTAACGCGATCACGCCGTAGCTGTCGAGCAATTTTTGATCCGCGATTGCAACCGGGAACGGCACCTTGAATTGGTCCCGGAAGCCGGAAGCACGGTCCGAGCTTTCGTTGTCGTCCAGACCGATCACCACGAGCCCGCGCTTCTGGTACTGCCTCGAGAGCTTGATGATCTCAGGCGTTTCCTCGCGGCACGGCGCGCACCAGCTGGCGAAAAAATCCAAATAGACCGGCTTGCCATGGAACTTGTCCAGTGCGAGCGGTTTGTTGTCCAGCGTTCGCACCTTGAATTCGGGTGCAGGCTGACCGGCACGCGGCGGGGCTGCAGCCGCGACCGGAGCGGTGCACGACAGGGTGACGGCGAGAACGAGAAGCTTGCGAATCATGCGATCGTAGGATACGGCACTGCGGCCACGTCCGCCCGCATCTGCTCGATCAGATCCGCGGACGTCTCGAAGCGCAGCTGCCCTCTGAGGAAACGCAGCTCGCGCAGGCTAAGTTGCTCGCCGTAGATCGTCCCGTCGAAGTCGCGCAACCATACCTCCGTCGAACGTCGCGTCCCCGAATCGAAGGTTGGATTCGTTCCGATGGAGAGCAGCGCCGCATAATCGCGGCCGTCGTAGCGCGCGATGCAGCGGTAGACGCCGTCCGCCGGAATCAACTTGCCTGCGGGGACGTCGAGATTTGCAGTGGGGAAACCGAGATCGTGACCGCGACCTTCACCGACGACGACCCGGCCTTGCAACATATACGGTGCACCCAGCAGCTCGTCGGCGAGCGCAAGATCGCCTTTCGCGATCGCCTGCCGGATGCGCGTCGAGGAAATGCGCTCGCCGCGATCTTCTAGCTGCGCGACCGCGACGAACCCGATTTCGAGCACGCCCATTCGTTCGCGCGCGAACGTGGCATCGCCGCCACGACCCGCACCGAAGCGAAAGTTCTCACCGACGACGAGGACGCGCACCCCGATGCGCTGCGCGACGATCTTTTCCAGAAACGTCTGCGCGTCGAGCTTGGCAATCGCGTCGTCGAACGGCAAGAGATATGCTTCGTCGACGCCGCATCGTGCCAGATTGTCCAGACGTTCTTCCAGTGTCGAGATCATGGGCGGAACGTCGGACGGACGCAAATGCGTCGAAGGATGATTGCGAAAAGTCAACACCGCAGCACGGTATCCGGGCCGGCGCTCGCGCAAAAGCGCCGCAATGATGGCGCGATGGCCGCGATGAAAGCCATCGAAAAACCCGATCGCGAGCGCCAGCGGGCGCGCAGGCGCGGTGTCCGGCAGCCGATGGTGAACGTTCAGACGAAAACCTTTCGAGGCGCGAGCATCGTCCCGTGCATCTCGCCGACGCCGACGAGCATGCGCGTCATGTCGCGCACGAATACATGTGTGTCTCCGACCGGCTCGCGCATCGCGACGATCCTGCCCGCGCGAAAATCGACGGAGCCTCGGCCGTCCAGGATGACGGTCGGAATCGCAATCACGTTCTCCGGCGGCGTTAGAGCGGCAACCGGATCGGCGGCGACTTCGTCGAGCGTCAGGCTCTCCGTGAGCACGAACGGCCCCGATGCTTCCCGTAAGAGCGCCCCGACGTGTCCGACACAGCCGATCGCGCGAGCGAGATCCTCTGCCAGCGTGCGCACGTAAGTGCCTTCACTGCAAGAGACGCGCATTCGAAACGTGAGCGCATCGTCGGCCCCGAGCACCGTCAATGCATAAATCGTGATCGCGCGCGATTTGCGTTCGACCGTCTCGCCGCCGCGCGCGAATTTGTAGAGCGGCTTACCGTCGACTTTGAGCGCGCTGAACATGGGTGGAATTTGCTCGACGCGTCCGATAAACGCATCGAGAACCGATTCCAAGCGCACGCGTGCGTCGCTCGGGACTTCCGCAGTCTCCGTCGTCTCCCCGGCGGCGTCGCCGGTCGCAGTCGAGCGGCCGAGCACGAGCGTAAACGCATACGCTTTGCGTTTGTCCGGGATAAGCGGAATCAGGCGCGTCGCGCGGCCGAGCGCAATGGGCAGCACGCCCGCAGCCTGCGGGTCGAGCGTTCCGATGTGCCCGATCGGAATCTTCGGCTCGCCCGCTTTCCCATAAATCCATCGCAGACGCGTCCCGAATTGCACGGAAGACGGACCGGGCGGCTTAAAAAGGTTGACGAAGCCTAAAATGTCGCGGTCCTTCGACGACGAAAACGCCTTGCGTTCCTACGCTCGGGGATTTACAGGCCTTCCGCATACAGGGCCGAGTGGACGCCTGCGATCGCTTCTTTGACGTTGCCCGGATACGTGAGACCCGAAGCGCGGAAGTGTCCACCGCCACCCAGACGGCTCGCAACCGCCTGCACGTTGACGCGGCCGCTGCTGCGTAAGCTGACGCGCACCGCGCCGTCAAAGTCTTTGAACAGCGCGGCGACCTCGACGCCTTCGACGGCGCGCAGCTCGTTGACGATATCTTCCGTGTCTTCGTAGTCCGCGCCGAGCTCGTCGATCAACTGTTGATCGATGACCGCCCAGCAATAGCGCCCGGCATCGTCGAGGACGGCGCGCGAAAGCACCGCGCCGAGTAACTTTTGGGCTTCAAACCGTTTGTTCGCAAAGATTTCCTCGGTAACTTGTTCTTTGTCGGCGCCCAAATCGACGAGCCATGCCGAGGTGCGCAAGACTTCAGCCGTCGTGTTGCTGTGCATGAAGCCGCCGGTATCGGTCATGATCGTCGTCAACAGGCACGTTGCGATTTGCGGCGTGATTTGCACGCCCAGCTGCTTGAGCAGGCGCAGCACGCAGGTGCCGGTCGAGCACTCGTCGTCGATGACGTAGTTGAATGCGCCGAAGTGCTCGTTTCCGAGATGGTGATCGATGTCGAGGATATTCTCGCGCTTCAGCTTCGGCAACGATTCGCCGCCCCGCGACGGGTTGCTCATGTCACCGAAAACGAACAGCGTGTCGGCAGGCAGATCGGCCGGAAGCTTTTTGGTGACGAGATCGCTCTCGGGAAGGAACTTGAGATTCCGCGGAACCTCGCCTTCCTGAAAATACCAAACGTGCTTGCCCAGACTCTTGAGCGCAAGACCCAGCGCCAGGCCCGCGCCCAGCGTGTCACCGTCCGGCTTGACGTGCGAGACCATGACGAAATGCGTGCGGCGCTTCAGCTCCGCGACGACCTGTTCCGTCGTCGAGGATGCGCCGCGCACCAACGTTTCGCTCATGCGCGTCCCTTCCCGGAAGAGACCGCGGCCGCCTCATCGACCTTGTGCGTGAGCTCGATCGCGCGCTCCGTCGTGCGGTCTTCCACGAAGTTCAGCTCCGGCGTGTGCCGCAACTCGATCTGTTCACCGAGCCGTCCGCGAATGAATCGCTTTGCCGAATCGAGCGCGTCCATCGATTGGCGCGCAACGTGGCGATCGCCGATGATGGACACGAACACCTTGCAGTGCTTCATGTCGCCGGAGATCTCCGCGCGCGTCACGGTTACGAAACCGAGGCGAGGATCCTTGACGTCTTCGGCGATGATCGTTGCGAGGGCTCGTTGGATTTCGTGATCGATCCGGCCTCGCCGTTCGGGCTTCAAGCCGTCGCCATCTCCGGCGCAACGAGCTCGCTCGTGTACGCTTCGATGACGTCACCGGTCTTGAGATCCTGATACCTCGCCACCTGAACGCCGCATTCGAAGTTCTCTTGCACTTCGCGAACGTCGTCTTTGAAGCGACGCAGCGATTCCAATTCGCCTTCGAACACGACGGCCGAGTCACGCAGCACGCGAACCTTAGCGTTGCGCGTGAGCTTACCGGATTGCACGTAGCAGCCCGCGATCGTTCCGACCTTCGAGACCTTGAACACCTCGCGAACCTCGGCGCGGCCCAGAACGACCTCGCGGAACTTCG
>Ga0335072_10009754_pt1 | contig 13846 bp, 13 predicted proteins | sample Lox_Sample_21_FD_206725 | JGI IMG/M metagenome (GOLD analysis project Ga0335072, IMG submission 206725) | Soil microbial communities from Loxahatchee National Wildlife Refuge, Florida, United States - Lox_Sample_2.1 | ecosystem: Environmental > Terrestrial > Soil > Wetlands | place: USA...
GTGATGGAGGAGCGTTGGCGGCCGAGACTGGTTGATGAACTACTTTGGGATCGAAATCAGCTCAATTCATGTGACATAGACTTGTTTATTAAGTACGGATGACCGGAAATCGACCCCTATACCATAAAAGGACCAATTAGAAATAGTATTAGACCTACCCGTGCGGAAAGAGCACTCATTGTAAGCTCCCTGGTACTTGCAATTGGTACACATATTCTCAAAATGACCTCGGACCGTTACGCATACGAGAAACGGACCGTGGCCCCTCTGGCAACGGGTGCAAGGCGGGTTCCTCTCCTCCCCCACAACGTGTGCTAGAGTAGCAGAATCATATTCAGAGCGTCCGAGTTTGTGGGCCGCATTGTCTCTAAGGTATGGCTGTCGCTGGGCTGCCATTGTAACGAATTGTTGGTTTCTGGACGTAGCTGGGCCCTGAGGGACAGCAGCGACCCTTGGTGGTACAGCGTGCTGTGACATAACTGCCGAGATAGAGTAGAATTTTCTTGTAAGATAACGCGGGCCAATGGAGAGTAGCTCTTGATTAGAGCTTTGGATGTGCTTGAGACTGGAAGAGTTTACAAGATCACGGGAAAGTCACGTTTTTCAGTCGGAAAGCTGTGGCAATACTAGCTTCTCGGCGCTTACTAGTATCCCAAAGCAACAATGTGAAACTGTACTAATTAAAATGATATTACTGACATACCGGAGCGTTCAGTATTCGGGTCTATTAATGACCAAAGTACGCTGCGGACGCTGTTGCAGGAGAATTGGTAACGAGGGTGCAGGATACTACGTGCAAATATGCCTTATAGCGGAATCGAATATATTGACAGGGCTTATCAGACTGTAAGGTGGACAGTCTTTCTAATTATTCAAGTTTACCCGCCGACTATCTTCACAGGTCGACGACATGTTGAAGCGCGAGCAAGGCAAGCAGGACAGGGAAACAGGAGATATTAGGACAAAGAGGACTAAGGGCATAGCGGGAATCTACATTATCAGTAGTCCAAACTATGGGAATAAAAGAAAAGGTATCCGATGTATAGGATCACATCTTTGGAGCAGAAGAAGGACTAAGCAGAGTCGTTGCCGGCATGCGCGGAATTACATCCTACAAGCAGCGAAATCCTGGTTTCAAACGGTGCGTAAAGGGGCTATGCGTATTTATCTGTTGTATTCCGGTACCGGGTTACCTCAAAATGGTTTGTATGGGCTTTATCTGCCGGGCTAGAGGGGGTGAAGTAGGGGGTAGGAATAGCGATGAAAAGATACAAAGCGACAGGAAGGTACAAGTTCGACAGGAAGAGACAGGGGCGACAGGAAGGCACGGGGGCGACACGAAAATACAACAACGACAGCATAGCTACGGATCCAGTCAATCTTAAGTCATGATATAATTTATATATGTTATTGGCATAAGTCAACCCGTGGGCCGAAAGAACGAGGTGCAGATTATGCTATTTAACTGAAAATTTGCATCCTATGTTTATATTTCAAAGGGTCAATGATCTCCTCATCTACTTGATTGTGCTATACACACAAAGCTCCTTTGACCTGCGGAGCTGCATAGGAAACATTTTGATATTGCATGTCGGCAACCTATTGATCTCGGGCGCTTGCGTATCAACCAAGAACATGTGTTATATGCTTCCTATGACATCTTCAAGATGTGTTCCCATCTATCAACAAAAGACTTCACAGCATCCACAAAGCGATCCACATCCTCCTTAGTCTGCTGAATATTCAGAGCAATGAAGCCCCTCCGCGCGATATAGATGCCGTTCTCCAGCATGTGGAAATAGAACAAATCTCGCAAGTCGATGAGCTCGTCGTTGCGTCCGAAATGCACAGTGTTGATAGAGCCAATGCCAGACGTCCACATCTGACCGCGCGGCACGTTGTCAATATCTGGATCATTTAGATCGGATTTCTCACTCAAGGAAGCAGCAGGGGTGATGTTGCGCGCTATGAGCAGCTGAGAAACTGAGCTTCGGAGGTATTCGCCCAATGCATTGACGTCTTGTATGACTTCGCGCGTCAAAATCTTGGCGCCTGCTATCCCAGCGTACATGGTCATGACGTTATTATTGAAAGTACCGCTGTGCGTGAGCATCATGGTTTCTGCTTTTGAGCCGAGCTTCGATGTGATGGTGCCGCCGGCGCGCGGATCGAAAAGGCTCATGATATCTTTGCGGCCGCCAAATAGGCCGAAACTCATGCCACCGCCGAGATACTTTCCCATGGTGATCATGTCGGGTTTGATCCCATATTTCCCTGACAAGCCGCCGTCGTAGTAGAGACGGCTGGTCATGACCTCGTCGAATATGAGCAGCGCATCGAGGCGTGTGGCTTCTTCACGAAGATATTGTAGAAATTTAATTGAGGCGGGGAAAGAGCCGCCGGCGCCCTGCATCGGTTCGAGAAGAATTGCTGCAAGTGTATTCGGCTCTAATTGTGATAGGATCTGCTTCACGGAAGGTATGGAGTTATACTGGGCAATTATATACTCCCCAGGTATATTGGTTGGCTCGACCTTCTTGTTGAATGATTGCACCGAGCCGTGGTATGCATTAGTGAAGACCATGACCTTGCTACGGCCTGTCCATGCCCTGGCAGTAGCAACTGCCAGAAGATTTGCTTCAGTCCCGGAATTAGTAAAACGTAGCATTTCCAAGCCCGCGCTTGTCTCGAATCTCTCCTTAATAAGTCCAGCCAATTCGCCTTCGAGTGGACCAGTGGCTCCAAAATTTACCCCCTTAGTCAATCCATGCTGAAGTGCTTCGATGATCTTAGGGTGAGAATGCCCATAAATTCCAGCGGTGTATTCCCCAAGCATATCAAGGTAATGGCTCCCATCAGCTGAAACGATCTCGCCACCACTTCCACCGACTATAACGACAGGGAACGGAGGAGCAAATAGAGTTGTCCTTGTATTACCGCCTGGAAGATGTCTGGAAGCGTTTTCAAAGACCTCTTTCGACTTGGGATTGGCCTTGGTGAATCGGGCCTTTGCCGATTCCAAAGCCCTAGTTGGTTCTTGGCTATGGACTGTCATGCTAATATCCGAAAGAGCCGTTTTAATAATTGTGGACGACATATTTAATGATTTATATTGCAGATATTGTGAGTGTATCAATCGGCTATATATCGGATAGATGGGCTGTCTGTCGCACTACGGAATTAGTGGCGGAGAATACGGCGATTTCCCCACAAATCGCCGTCGCCGTCGCCATCAATGTTGTCACCGCCGAATCCGCCGTTAGAACGATTTCATAGAGTAATCTGTCCGAACTTTCGACCGTTTATTGTCCAAAATGAAGTGGCGCGTCATTTGACCCTTGTAAAACTTCCCAGAAACTGTACAGATCATCCCCACCGAAAAAGCCCTCTAGTGAGCATGGATCTAGGGAACCGCCACAACCAAGATACTCTGGTAAGAAATCTCCAAGTATAGGGAAGTTTACAGATCCTATTTCTCTCTGGCCTACATATTCTGTGCCTTGAGGAAGATTCTGGAAAGAATTTTGATACGGCCAATTGCCGTTTTGAGATGCACCGGGTTGATCGGCGAGCTGTGAGACAGCCATACCGTAAGCTACTGGATTGGCTGTCCCTCCATTTCCTGGTAGCTGACTGGCCATTTGATACTGTTCTTGCCCTCTATCTTGTGCCTTGGGATTGTCTTTTAGGGCTAGAAGGTTTTTCAAGGTATCAGTTGAGAGCAGACTAAATTTGGCTTCCAGGTTCGAGATCGACTTCTCAGACCACCGTTCACTCATTATTGTTAACACAAGTGAACATTTCCGGCTCCATTCCATAACTTCAAAGAGTGAAAAATCGTCTCTCCGTAGAAGACTAGCAGCATTCATGCGCGCCGTAACCAGTATAGTTATGCCACATAATAAAGTACCTTGTAGCAACATCCATGACTGAGGAACATTAGTCGATTTAAGTAGATTGTGATGGATATCTATGAACTGTCCTGCGAATTTGACACAGTGGACTGTGGATTCGATAGGCGGCTGTGGAAAGAGAGGAGTCGGTCGAAGAAGCGAGGATCCTGTGCACCAATATAGACGTTCCCAGTACCTGAAAGCCAATTAGAATTTATACAATGCGCAGCCTGCAGAAGATACTTGCTGGAGTGGATATGAAGGAGTAGACCTAGCACAGACATCAGACAAAGCATCTTTCCAGTCCTCAAGCTCGGATTGCAATCTGTGGAGAATGGCATTTTTCTCCGCATCCGATAAAGTCTTCAGCCTTCCAGGAGCACAGTAGACCTGGTTAAGGATCTTGCTTTGAATCTGACGATGACGAATATGGTGGAGTGCCATTGCGTTATCTGCTGATTCTTCAGGGAACAGTGCGTCTATATGCTCGTCCGGTATGCTTGGAGGTCTACCAAGATTGAATGCTGCTGAAAGTTCGACGGCGTATGCAGTCCAAAAGACGCGCCGGCGAAGATCAAGCTCGGCGGGATTGAATTTCCAGTTTTTCCTGTGACGATGAAGCCCAATCTCGACCGACGTCTTATAAGTATGACATAATTAGTCAAAATTCTGTTTGATAAAAGAAGGTAGAGTAGTAATTTACCCTGATAGCTATGCCAGACAATTGCCATTGCCTGTTTCCCGAAGGTTTATAACCTCCATATATGCAAATGAGAAGAATTATTTGAATCAGTGGAATGCTTGGTTGCATGACTTGGGACATTGAGTCTAAATGATTTAGGGCTTCAACGAAGAACAAATCCGGCGAGAGCTTCCTGCTCGAATACGCATCCTGGTATTCAAGATAACATGCTTGTTCCTCAGTATCATGGTCATGTGGAGTTACATGTACGGCACCAAGAGCAAGGACCAGTAGATAAATTATCATGATGACCCGTTGATTCTCGTGGTCAGGAGCCGTTGCATCTTCTTGGTTCTGATTCGTACTCAATGGTTCAAGAACTACTTTTGTATACGACTGGTCAAGAAGCGGAAACATAGAGTGGACCCATTTTGAATAGCAATTAAGGAGATATCTGGACATTCGTGGTGATAAATGACGTATTTTATCTGCTCCTGTCTCGATTGCGGGAAGATGCGAACGCTCTCCGATAGAGGATTGGTGGGGTTGCTGGGATCCCGCCTGAGAGACCCTTTTCGCATCCTCCGATAGGAGACTTCTGGCAAAATTGGATGCGTATTTCGCAAAGAAAGATCCGCTGGATGGACCAAGATATCTCAGCTCCCCTGTGGCGTTCAGGGTGAGTAAACTGATGTCTGGGGCAACTTCCATAGAGAAATCCTCAGAATTGTCTTCATTGGACGCTGTTATTGTCTGGGAATCATCGTTTGGAGTTTGCCCGCTCGTCGATGCATGACTTCCAGGAGTAGTAGATGATCCTGCCAAGTGCTCTCCTAGGTTAGAGCCGGTTTTGATCGACCGAAGATTTATTCCAAACTGTCTCGAGAGACCATCCTCCAGCCATGTGAGCCGCCGACGGGCATCTTCTCCGGCCCTTTATATGATGATTAATTAATATTAATATACTATACGAAGATGCTTTAAGCTACCTTTGGCTTGGGAACCTTCGTTGCCGTTCATGGGGCTGGCACACAGCATTTGCTTCTGTGCATGGCCGGCATGCGGGCTTATTCGTGTCACACTACTTGCATTATTTTGATAAGTCCCATAGTCTTCAAAAGTCCAATAGAGCAGGAGAATAAAAGACATACTTTGATCTTTCTTATATGGCAGCGTCTACAAGCGGGAGTGTACGCCGCCATGCTAAGAATTTCCGGAGGACGATGCAAAATGTTTCACAGATTGTAGCGTTTGATTTCAAGATACATATCACAAATAAGTAAAATAAAGGAGAATTAATAAGTCAAACGATTACTGGGACGAGTATATTGACCCATTGTATAAACATTGATGAGCAAAGGAGGAATCATTCTGGCCCTGAACATGCTTAATAATTATTTATGCCTAATATGTGAGGCATTAGAAGTCACCTTAGCGTAATCTGAGAAACGCGACTTCAGAAAAAGTCGCGAAGGCAGTGAACTGATTTAAGTCGAGCTCCGAAAAATACCACAACGTACTTGCCTACGCCTGTTTGTCTTTCCATATCTTCCTGTTAGATTGAATAGCCTATTTCACCTTCGTAACTCCTCTCGTTACGCCCAGTCATGTCGTTTGGAGGCCAAACGCCGACAATTATTGTGCTAAAAGAGGGTTCGTCCTAGCGAAGTAGTTATGCAAGCTTTACTGACCTCGGAACAGGGACGGATACCTCGCAGGGCAAGGGACAAATCATCTCGAACATAAATGCTTGTTTGGCTGTTCAAGCAACGATTCGAAGCACCTTAGGACCATATGGAGGTGATCTCTTATTAGTAGATGGGAATGGAAAGCAGACAATCACAAATGATGGTGCTACAGTGATGAAGGTTTGCTATGAACAACGAGATACCGTGGGAGGTAGCTGATAATGTTGCATAGCTCCTCGACATCGTTCATCCCGCCGCGAGAATCCTCACAGACATTGCTCGATCACAAGATGCCGAAGTTGGTGATGGGACGACATCCGTTGTTGTCTTAGCTGGCGAAATACTGAAGGAGATCAAAGAACACGTCGAAGCTGGTGTCAGCTCCCAAACGATTATTAAAGGTCTCCGGAGAGCATCAGTTATGGCTGTGAATAAGATTAAGGAGATCGCTGTCAACACTAGCGAGGGCAATAAGAGAGAGACGCTGAGCAAGTTGGCAGGAACGGCGATGAGTAGTAAACTCATCAAGAGAAATACGGCGTTCTTCACAAAGAGCAAGTACCCTGACTTTTGACGTGAAGCTCGGTGCTAACTGTCACAGTGGTTGTTGACGCAGTATTGTCTCTGGACCAGGACGACCTTAATGAGAAGCTTATTGGTATCAAAAAAATCCCTGGAGGCTCCCTGACTGACTCTCTCTTTGTCAACGGTGTTGCATTTAAAAAGACCTTCTCCTATGCAGGTTTTGAACAACAGCCAAAATCGTTTATCAAACCGAAGATTGTGTGCTTGAATGTCGAATTAGAGTTGAAGAGCGAGAAAGACAACGCTGAAGTACGCGTGGAGCAAGTTTCGGAGTACCAAGCAATCGTGGATGCTGAGTGGCAGATTATTTACAACAAGATGGAAGCACTATACAAGACTGGTGCGAAGGTGGTCCTCAGCAAGCTGCCAATTGGAGATCTAGCAACTCAATACTTTGCCGACCGAGATATCTTCTGCGCAGGGCGGGTCTCGTCTGATGACCTTGAGCGTGTCATTCAAGCTACCGGTGGTTCCATACAATCTACTTGTTCGGACATCCAACCCTCTCACTTAGGCACCTGCGGACGTTTCGAAGAGCGCCAAATTGGGGGTGAGCGCTTCAATTTCTTCGAAGACTGCCCTGCCGCAAAGACTTGCACCCTCGTCCTTCGGGGTGGTGCTGAGCAATTCATCGCCGAAGTCGAGCGCTCATTACATGATGCCATCATGATCGTCAAGCGAGCCATAAAAAACAACAACATTGTAGCCGGCGGTGGCGCTTGCGAAATGGAGATATCGGCATACCTTCATCGGTTTGCAGACAAAAACATACCACACAAGCAACAGGCAATTATTAAATCATTTGCAAAAGCACTTGAAATCATTCCCCGACAGCTTTGCGACAACGCTGGCTTTGACGCAACCGACATCCTCAACAAACTGCGCGTCGAACATCGTAAAGGAAATATCTGGGCAGGCGTTGATTTTGTCAATGAAGGCATTGCTAACAACCTTGAGAAGTTTGTTTGGGAGCCTGCCCTAGTGAAGATAAATGCTATTCAGGCGGCCACAGAGGCCAGTTGTCTAATTTTGAGCGTGGATGAGACGATCAAGAATGAGGAGAGTGCGCAACCTCAGGCACCGCAGCGGGGACTACCGCCTGGAGCTGCACAAAGAGCTTTGAGAGGAAGAGGTCGCGGGATGCCCAGGAGATGAAACTTATAGATCTTTCCAAGCTCTTAATGTAACATAGGATAAGACTTTTGCCTACTTTGATTGCCATGGTTATTGTGTGGTGAATCCCCAAGGAAACGGTATTTGAATGCTACACGTAATTGCGAAATGGGCAAGTCACGAGACGGACCAGGCCGCATTTGTACTAGATCAAGTACAGTAGCTCGTTCTCATTTCTACGCCGGGGCCACGCAATCCAACGTCATTTTCAGAATAACTACATCCCATACGAACATCTCAGCACACGGGTACAACCTATACTTCCAGGATCAATCTTACCGCTTTAGGTAATTTGTATTCGTCGTACAATCGACGGCCAAACTGCGCGCACGTGCAGATCTGAAAGAATTTTCCAATCGAAATTCACTGCTGTCGTGTACAAGGCGTAGAGCTAGGCCAATCCGATCGGCCATTCAGGGTATATAGTTCTGGCTTCTACGGCCATTTGGACTTCCTAATTTCTATTCCAGAATAATTCTAATTATATTATTAAGCAAAAATTCAAGATGCCTGCCATGCTCGATGACCCGGTAAGCAAACCAAATGTCTTAGACGGAGCTTCAAAAGCTCATTCTGTCAGATGTCGCCTACAATTTACCGCACTTCAGGAGCACCGCCTTATCCGGATCCAAACAACCCCCAGCCCTCTCTCCCGGCCGATATTGTTCCACGGCATGTGACCCTTCGTGACCGAGTCACGATCGCCACGATCCTGCCTTTCTCTTCGCGCCACCAAGTCCCGCCCTCATTATTGACATATTTATGTGACCAGTTCAATAAAGAAATTGAGGGCGGCGACACATATCCAATGATTGATCCCATGCCGTATGATAAGTTTGCTTCCTACTGGTTTCAAAACTTCGGGGCCGTGATGCTGCTTGGCAACATTGAGCGTACCGAAGATGTTGTTCAAGACTGGTCGACCTCGTGCCTTGGCAGTTTCTATATCAAACCAAATTATCCAGGTAGAAGTAGCCACGTCTGCAACGCTGGCTTTCTCGTCACAGATGCAGCGAGAAATCGTGGCGTCGGAAGGCTCATGGGTGAGACTTACATCGACTGGGCGCCAAAGCTTGGTTACACGTACTCGGTTTTCAACCTTGTATATGAGACCAATGTCGCTTCTTGCCGAATCTGGGATGCTCTTGGCTTCAAGAGAATTGGGCGGGTCAAGGGCTGTGGAAACCTGAAGAGCTACCCGGATCAGCTGATTGATGCCATCATCTATGGCCGCGATCTCGGCCCAGAGGGAGAAGATCTCGTGAGTGAAGAACGCTTCGATAAAATCAAGTTTTATCTGAAGTTCGGCAAATATCCCAACGGTGCTGATCGCGCCGAAAAAAGCAGGTTGAGAAGCGCAGCGACGCATTATAAGCTCCTCGACGGCGATAAGCTGATGCTGAAGGACAAGGAAGTCATCTCAGATCCTAAAAGACAGTATGAGATTGCGAGGAAAGTTCATTTGGCACAGCATGGTGGCATCAATAAAACAACAGCGACGATTGCTGAATTGTATCATTGGATTAGGATCAAAGAGACCGTCAGTCTTGTAATTAAGAATTGCGATGTATGCAAAGAGATGGGTAAGGTGCCGGTTGTGCGTGCTGATGGAGTGACTGCGAAACGAACACCCGGGAATATGCATGGCCAGGGAGGCGTCAGCGCTGCCGGAAGGCTAATCAGCCTCCAATCGCTGCCAGACCCTGATTCTCACAACCCGAATGAGCAATATAGTGACCCCTTCAACTCCACATCTCTGCCTAGCCTAGGCCCTTCACCTACATCGCCACACCCCATGGACCAATCTGCACAACAGCTTCTCCAAGAACAGGACCACCACATGCAACATCAACAGCAGCAGCAACGCCATCGCCAACATCAGCGACACACGGCGCCGACCGCACAAATGCATCACCACCACCACCACGCTCCCAGCTCCGCAGACGACTACATAGCCTTGGACCCGCAAATTATGGAAGACGTGCGCAACCACCTAGGCAGCTATATCGACCCCTCCCACTCACACTCACATTCACATTCACACCCACACTCCGCCTACCACAACCCCTTTCAAAGCATGCTCGCGCCACATCCTGCCACATCACCGCACATCCGCGCGCACGACCACGAGTCGCATTCGCACAACGCCGCCGACGATGGCATGGGAGACACGCAGAACAATGATCTGGATATGTTGATTGAAGACGACGATGAGCAGGAGCAGGAGCAGGATCATGATCTTGCAGATCACATGCCCGTCGCCGTGGAAGACGTCAAGGGCAGAGTCCAGGCGCAGATGGCGGCGAGGGCGGCGGAGGCGGCGATGAGGGAGGAACTGCAGGTTCAGGATGGGAAGGTGGAGGGGGGTGAGGGGGGTTATGGTGGGGGGAAGAGGTATCGGGGTCGGTGAGGGCGCGAATAGGGCTGCCGTATCTTGGATGTAGGCTGTGATTGGCAGTATCTTGGGCGCTTTGGAGGCTGTTTGTGCGGCGCCCGGGGTGAATTGGAGAGCTCTAGTGCGGTCGGTACGGATAGCGGACTAGAGTGTCACGTTCTCGAACTATGGCTACTTGCTGCTATCATGGTCTTAGACGAGTGTCAGGGACATGTAGCGTGGCTTTTCGGTGACGATGTTGTGCAACACGACTACCGGGAGCATCTCGATTGCTGGTGTGCGTCGAAGCAACGCAAGTTGAACCGAGGATGGGGCCAAGACCACCCATGGGGTGGAAAGCAAAGCTGGTCAAGTTTTGTGCCCTCTTTGAATACCGGAATTGGTTAGGATGGGCCGCTCGGCCCAGACGGGCGAGGCTTGGACCGGAGTTCTATGATTCGAGGGACCTCATAGACAGCCATGCATTATTTTACATCTAGATCCATATGTAGGTCCACAGTTAGCTTAATCAACTCGAACTTCCAGGCCTCTTGCCGGAACATGATCCCAAAAATCAGAACAAGAAATAGCGTATAACCTTCCCCCACTTCTCGACGTCACTTCACCTTCCCTCCCTTACCTCATCGTGCCTTCCACCTCACCCTCCCTACCCACGCCCCAAAGCGCCTAACCTCCTCCCTGGCCAATAGCCTCTCCACCGTAAACAGCTCCCTCGCCAACTCCTCATGGCCCCACGTGCCATGAACAAAGCTATGACAAGCACGACACAACCACGCGACGTTATTGAGCTCTTCTCTCACGTGCCAACCCCTCTTGACTGCTTTCTCATGCACCATTTTTGGGATGAGGTGGTGGTACGTCAGTGGGATGTGGTCTCGCTGGCAGATCTCGCAGCCATCGGCTAGGTCTTTGGTTTGTGAGGGGAGAGGGGGGGCTGTCGTCAGGGTGGAGAGGTAGGTGGAGAGGATGGGGGCGAGGAGGTCTTCGGGGGAGGGGACAAGGGCGTAGGTCGTCAGGGTGTCTGTTATGGAGGGGTCGAGGGTTGCGAGGATGGAGATCGTGGAGGAGGTGGCTAGGGGCAGGGTGTAGCGGGTGCGGAGAGAGGGGGTGTTAGTGTAGGTTGAGTAGGTGAGGGTTCGAAGCTCTAGAGGGAGGGAGGTGAAGACTTCGAGAGCTATGTACTGTTGGGCTTTTGTCAGTGCTTGTTAGAGAAAGTAGGTAGGATGCGCACATCTATAAATTCAGAAAGTTCTTCTGCATCCTTGCTGTGGTCATCCTCAAAGCTGACATCGGCCTTTACGGCCTGAGATTTCTTTCTGCCATGGCCGGTCTTACGCTTCCCTTTTTCTTTGGGAGGCGATGTTGCGAATTTCTGGATTAGTGGCGTAGAGAGACAATCTCGAAAGAGTTCGAAATTGGCGGTCTCTTCGGCGCTTATCATGGATGTCTCGTGTCGAAGAGAATTGTCGCTGTTCCTGTCGGCGTGATGCGGTAGACGACAGCCATCCCTTCTAGCTGCCTTCGTTGACGACAAGGCTGAAGCCTGGCCAGTTTTTACGTCAGCCTCACCTCAACCCCGCACACGTCATATTGAAACATACCAACAACAATTGTATTCCCAGACTCTCTTGTACATAGATCTGTCAGATTCTGAATTCAGATTTATAGTATATCAGACCTCAATTGCATCCATCATGTCATCTACAAACAAAACCATAATCGCATTCGACCTCTACGGCACTATTCTCTCCACCGAATCCATAGCCAAAGAACTGGCTACCCACTTCGGCGACGAGAAAGCCTCCTCAATTGCCGCATTATGGCGCCGCTATCAGCTAGAATACACCTGGCGCCTGAACAGCATGGGTCCATTCCCCTCCCCTATCCCCCCCAACCAACCCACAAACTAACTCCCCTCCCTCCAGGCCTCTATAAGCCTTTCTCTGCTATCACCCTCCAATCCCTGCACCACGCCCTCGCCGAATCCTCAATCTCGCTCCCTCCCTCAGCAATTGACAGCCTTATGCACGCCTATGACTCCCTGGCTACATTCCCCGATGTCGAGCCCGCACTCCAAGCCCTCGCGGCAGACCCAAGCATAGACGCCTACGTCTTTAGCAATGGCACGGACGCCATGGTATCCAGCTCAGTGAGGTCCTCGCCATCGCTGGCTCCGCACGCGCAAGTTTTCAAGGACTTGATTACGATCGAGGAAGTAAGGCGTTATAAACCAGACCCACTCGTGTATGAGCACTTGGCCAGGAAGGTTGGCAAGGGCATGGGGAAGGAGGCCTTGGCAGGCGTGTGGCTTGTGAGTGGGAATCCGTTCGATGTTGTGGGAGCGCGAGCTGTGGGACTGCAGGCGGCGTGGGTGAATCGGGTGGCGGGACATCATGGGATGGGGGGGTGGAATGATCGGTTGGGGGAGCTGGTTGGGGAGGGAGGGGGAGTGAGGCCGACGGTTGTGGTTAAAGGGGTTGATGAGGCTGTTAAGGCGATTCAGAAGTGGATTGAGGAGCATGGAGTAGGCGGGGAGGTAAGGAGAGAGGGAAGGGATGGGAGGGTGGATGCTGTTATGGGGCCGAGTTGAACGAGGGGTGTTGGACTGGGTTGGATTGGTTATGGGAATACAGATGATGTAGTGGTGTTTCTCTCATTACGAAATGTAGATAGCAGGTTTGTAAATTGGTAATCCATGAATATATCGGCCTTATAAACTACATAAGCAGAGACAGCTTTGTAGACTGTTGGTCGCAACTTTTCCATCTACCGCATTTTGTGACCCAGAGTGTTTCCCGGAGGAAATATTTGTGTCCAAACAAACGCCCCAATCTATTAGCCTTCCGTAAACGGCATGCAGTAATGAAACAATTTAAAAAGAAAAATAATTAGCCTGAGGCGGAAAAATTCAGTTCAATGCCCCGCAGTGACGGCACTTCCACCATTAACCTGGGGTCCAGCGGATACACTCATAGCACCAGCTTGTGCCGCGTTGCGCGCATGTTGCTGTGTCCCTTGTTGCTGCGCCAATTGTGCTCGCTGTCTCTCCATCATTGTCGACTGTTGTTCAGGCGTCATGACAGTATGAAAGCCTATAGCGCCGACATTTCCACCTTGCTGTGTCGTGGCTTGTGTCTGACCAGATGATGCAGAAGTACCATTGGTCATGGAAGATTGAAAGTACCGATGATCCTGACTGACAGACGGGGTGGGAGTACCGTAAGGTCGTGGTTGAGCCACTTGTGGCTGCGGACTGTATGCCGGCTTTTGAGGTGACGTCTGTTGAGTTGAGTTGCTGCCATTGCTGTATCGGTAATCCATTCCATTTTGCGCAGTTTGCGATCGGTTCTGGTGATAGACAGCTGAGGGAGCTTGATACCTAGCACTTAAACTTGTTTGCGATGTGTTGCCATAACTAGGGGTCGATGCC
>Ga0335072_10009755_pt1 | contig 13846 bp, 22 predicted proteins | sample Lox_Sample_21_FD_206725 | JGI IMG/M metagenome (GOLD analysis project Ga0335072, IMG submission 206725) | Soil microbial communities from Loxahatchee National Wildlife Refuge, Florida, United States - Lox_Sample_2.1 | ecosystem: Environmental > Terrestrial > Soil > Wetlands | place: USA...
CTATAGGTCTAAGTCGTAATAAGATAGTTGGGCTTCGTCGATAAGAAAGACAACGTTCGTGGAAAGGAATTCGTCAGTTCCTATTCTCCTATAGCCGGAAGCCTCGCACTAGCTAATGAGATAAGCCGTCGGATCGCCAACATTATGCCAGCCATTAACGAAAACGACAGCCTCCTTACGCTTAGTATAATACCCCTTTAGTAGAAGTGCAAGTGTGGTCTTACCAGAGGACGGCGTGCCTCTAACATGAACAACCCCTTTCTCAGCCAATAGCTCAGCAATCTTCTGGACAGTATCGGTACGGCGGCAAATGTCTGGACTATTCTCAAATGGAAGCTGAATCTCCGGTTGATTGAAATTCCCATGAGCGGAAAGAGGATGTGTGCATTCCCGGCAGTTTTCATTGCCTTGAAGCGTGGCTCCCAGTTGAAAAGTCAACACGCCTTGCTTACAATGGCACGGAGCTTTGACATTGCCAGCAAATAAAAAATCAGAACATGAACCAACACCCATTGTGCGAAGTGGAAGGGCAAGAAGTTTTGTTCTGTCGATATCCTCTGAAGGTTGCTTGCCGTTGAGGTAGGCAGTCCGTCGAAAGGGAAGGTCCATCTTAAAAGTAAAAGAAAATAGCTAAATGAGCCTAAAATGGCGTGAGAGACTAGGGACTCGAGAAGATTTAAAAAATTAGGCATCGACGTAAATGTATAGTGATTAGCACCTTCTATTTTACGCTGGCCCACTTCCAATATCGGTAGCTGTGTTAGGCTTATTCTGTCAGTCGATTTCAGAACTAGCTTAAGCACCACTGTTTGTAGCCGCCTTCGATTTCAGACTAAGTTTTAGTCAACCCACCTCTAATTCTGTACTCAGGCAATGTCGATGATTCTTTTGCGTGGCAGGCCAGGTTTTGCGTGTGGTATGAAGACCTTCAGCAGCTTAGAATCACTTGATAAAATGCACCGTAAATTTAAGCCCATTGAAGAAAAGAGCATTCAATCTGTATCCAGAGTCCTAGATTCGCTCGAAGGGAAGTATAGGCCGCTCGGTAGATTCTTCAAGTCCCTGGATTGGTCTCATTATTCAATGATGCTTCCTGGTCGTAGTGTCGCGGCCAAGGACACCAAACGCAATTTAAAGCGTATTTCAAGCTACGGAACGAGACAAAGACCAGTTTAGCAGAAACGCGCAACTGTATATGCGTTCAATCGGAGATATCATGTGAAGCAAAGGAACTCAACGAAATTCAATCACAATGATTGGATCGTGACATTGAGATGGAATAGGATCGCGACAAGTACCCGAGATAGTAGTGTTGGTCTAAATGAGGAAAGTATGGAAACTGATACCAGAGACGCGCACGCTTTAACCCCACTTTTCATGCCTTAGGCTAAGTTGACGCGGTCGACGCGTCTCCGCAAATTGCCCATCACAAGGCTGATCTATTCTGAAAGACGATTGACCGGCTTCCTAAAGCATCATATCGAAAAAAATCCGATAATGCCTCGGCTACCAAGAAAACGTCCTATTGTAAGCTTCCAAATCCTCCGTTCAAGCTCTGGTTTATATTCTTCAGGAAGGATCAGGGACCCCCTGCTGATTTTTGTTTGTAAAAGGCTACAGAGGAATCTGAAGAGGAAGAGGAACAATCAGAAGAAGAGCCACCTCGAGGCACCCAAAGACAGCGAGTTCAAGCGCCGGCAGATGATTCGGATGAGGATAGCGACATTGAAAATGGTGGAGGTATAGCCCAGGAAGACTTGGAGACACCCGGGGAGGAAAATGGGAAGAACCAGTTTGTTAAAAAGCTGGTGAGATATGCATTGGCATGTGAATATTCCAGGCTGCCCATAAGAAGAGAAGGGATCAAGGATAAAGGTTAGTGGTCAATTCTTTAGGAATAAATGCAATTGCTAATGATTTTATACAGTCTTCGGGAAACACAAGGTGCCTTTTAAGCAGGTCTTTGATGAAGCACAAGATCAACTTCGACAGAAATTTGGCATGGAGATGATCGAACTTCCCTCAAAAGAAAAGACGACTAAGAAGGCACGGATAGGTAGTACTTCACCTTGCCCCTCTCTGAGACGCTTTTTAATGGCATTGTATTATCAGCTGCGTCAAAGGTAACACAATTGGCATCTTCCAAAGCCTACATACTTACCAGCACACTTCCGCCAAAGTACCGCATCCCAGCCATTCTTCCGCCCTCTATCATTCCTGACGCGTCAACCGAAGCCGCCTACACAGCTCTTTACACCATGATTATTTCACTAATTTCCCTCTTTGGCGAAGATGGTAGGCTCTCAGACGCAAAACTCGATAACTACCTGAAACGAATGAATGCGGATGTCAACATGCCGATGGACAAAACAGAAGCTACACTCCAGAAGATGATCAAGCAGGGATATCTCGTTAAAATCAAGGAGAATAATAACGGCGATGAGATTGTAGACTGGATGGTTGGGCCAAGAGGCAAGGTTGAGGTAGGCAATAAAGGAGTGAAAGGCCTGGTCGAGGAAGTTTATGGCGAAGATGCGCCGGATGATCTCGCCGAGAGGATTAGAAGTAGTCTTGGACTGAAACGTGGTAGGGGAGAACAGGAAGAGGCAGCACCCGCAGAGATGATTGAGAATACTCAAGGAGCAAGTCGGCGGTCAAGGAGAAGTGGAAGGCGAGGGAACGAGGACAATGATTAACATGAAGATGTTTGCAAAAGCCTGATATATCGGTAGATGAGAATCCCAGCACGTGAACCATCAAATCTTGTGACCAGAAAAGCTTAACTCTCACCTGTCAGATGAGATGAAATCAAAAGCTGGGTTCTCCAGACTATTGCTACTATGCGAATGACACAGCGGAAAGAGAATAGAATTTGGAACAGAATACTGACGTCTCAACTGATTTGAATTCTGAGACGTGAATGGAGCCCTCAGCTTGGTAAGCCGGAGCGCACAGAAAGCACATATCTTGAGGCAGCAACCACTGCCTGTAATGCCACAGACTGCCCCAGCTCATTCAACACGCATATTCCTTCTGTCCGCTCAACTTAGCGTACTGAGACGATGTGCTTATCGCTTTCCCTCATGATATGGACTTGCTTCAGCGTTGACCCGTGGTGATCAGTCGCAACTTATTGCGTCACATGTGACTCTGAAATATCAATCCTGCACCTCCGGCGGTTTTCCAACAGGCTGTATCATTTTCTATGATCATGTTAGTCCCCATTATACTTGCAATGGCTTCATAGCCAAAACCATAGCATACCTCAATCATCATACTCCTAACCTTCTCCCTGCATTCGCCCATCCCAATCGCCATATAGCTCAAAAGAGGCGGATGACCAACATATGACGCATAACTGTCTCGCTGGATATTGCTCGTCCACTCGAACCTCGTGGTATCCGCATGCCCTGTACCAACATATCGAGCTTGGAGCTGCTCTAGCTGTTGCTGTGCTCTAAGCTTGTCCGCCTATGGGTAATGCCGTTAGTACAAAACCGCGTAATTACAATAGTCCTAACAAAGGCGGTGACTTGCCATGACTTTGGAATTATTTAGATTGAAATGCTTTTAAGCGCAGATCAACTCTCACTCTGTACCAACACCATAAACGACGGCCACGACATTACTGTTCGATCAAGAACCGAACCGAGTAGTGGGCTTTACCTGGTTGCCACGTGATTGCTTACTCATTTCTACAAGGTCTCGGATACTCCCGTTCTGCGCTTTGCCGTATACGTTAGCAATGCCAGGCGGTCAAGTAAAACTGCCCTTCACAACAGCAGATCCCGTAGAGACAGGCTGGGATAGAAATAGTTGGTACCGCGCATATAACGCTGCCAACTCCCGGATACGGGCCCAAGAGAACCAAAAAGGTGCCGTCGCCGCCAGAGCTTCTGGTAGGACTCGAGAAGAGGCTAAGGCCCTGAAATCGGTCTACCTCAACGCGCCCAGTAAGCCACGAAGCTCTCTTCCACTTCTAACTGATCACTGACTGGAAACTTGTCGCGATCCAGGAAAACGTCGCAATTCGTCTGCTCTGATCTATTCCCACAAGAAAAGCAGTGAGTTCCTCTGAAATTCGATTTCTCTGATCTTTCGAACATCATAATAACTATCAACAGAGCGGATTTCAAACGCATCCAAATCATCCCTCTTGAGCGCCCCTGCTTCATTAGCAGAAGAAAGCCTAGTCGAGTCAGCTAGCACTCGAGGTAAGCTATTTGCACGTCCTTCCTTGTTCCGAGATATGCTTGATCTTTCCGTTGACTCTCTGCTAGATCTACCCGAAAGAGTAAAAATCGCCGTAAAGGGATTGCTCGCGCTTCCGCATGAATTTCTCCTACCTGCCACTATTGCAGAACAAACTCGAGCTAGAAACTCAGTTGATACTTGGCTGAACACGCTGCCGTCTCCTCCTGCAACTAGTGGCCTACACATTCTTGCGGATACCGCTCTCGCGCCACTTAACATCCCTCTCTCTATTCCCGGTAGCATTCAGCCAGAAGTCAAGTGTCCGTCTCCCAGCTCAGACGGCACACTTTTGGACACTGATAACGTCACGGCTGAGCAGCAATAAGTGTCGGGCGTAGCTCTCGGCGCAATGGCTATCACGATGGCTATCACTCTCGCCTTGACCTATCCACTCACGCCGGCGCAGGCTGCGCAAGTCGTGGCGATCCATGAGGAAGACACTACCAAACTCGACGAGGATCTCGAATCCATCCGCAATCTCTGCGCAGAGAAATGCCAATCCAGTACCAAAGAATGTGCCGAACACTCGAAGGAAGTTAGACGTTTATGGCGGAACTACTATACCAATTTCCGCTCTGGCTCATGGGCCTCGTACCGGCCTCCAGATTATGTTGCTGAGATGAAGAGGCTATTTGATTCCAAGGTTGATATCCATACAATTCATGCTCGCGCCGCTAGGGAAAAGAGGTTGCATGACAAAGATGCACTTTGCACTGTTCGATTCAATGACGACCCTATAGTTAAGAAGTATAAGCAGGAAGCAGCTGATATGTATGACGAAGGTGTCCCTGATACAGATATTCGCGAATTTATTCGCGGGCAGGAGCTGAAGGTGGTGGAACAGCGTTCTTCGAAGCAGCTCGATTATGACTCCAGACTGGCTTCCTGTAAGAATGAAGAGGAAAGGCGCGTTATTTACCAGGAAGATGCATGTACTCCATTGGATGGTGATACTCCTGCAATGACCAAGCTTCGACTCAAATGGCAGGGCTTGTATGAGAGCGACATGCTTTATCCAGATATCTTCGCCACTATACAAAAGGATATCACCGATCACGTAAGGATTGAGCGAGAACTTAAGGATAAGCTTGATGGATTCCAGAGAGCTAAAGCAGGCCATGATAAGGCCGCGATCGCTAAAGAGGCGAAGAAGACTGCTAAGGAGACTAATGCTAGGATCCACATGTTGTCAAGATATACTTTTTACTGCACTAATGAAGGTTGTCAGAATCTTTCCGTTCCAATCTCTCAGGACGAAGGGAACCTCGAGTGCGGCATCTGCAATCATTTGGCTCACAGCGGCATACCTCGGGATCGTTCTTATTTCTGTTCCGAAGAATGCATGGAACGGGATGGTGTAAGTTCTCTAATATTTCTCATCGAGATCACCTAACTAACAATACAACAGCGCTCTCATATCCTCAAGGCACATAACTGCGCTGCTGCTGCCGCGTGCACGACGGGCGTCTTCAACCGTAGCATTTGCGAGAAATACTGCGGCGTGTGTATCGACTGTTGGAAATTCTTCGGTGTTGAGAGCTACTTCTGTTCTAATGAGTGCTGGACTAAGAACTGGGTATACTCTCCTATCCCCTAGTTCTTATTTCACCAGCTAACATGATCACTCCAGACCGACCACCGTAATCAGCGCCATGTTCAGCTGCGCGCCGATCTCACAGAGAAGCTGGAGAACAGCAGAGACTTCTTCGACGAGTGGAAGACCAAAATGCATCTGACTGAAGAAGAAGTCCGAAGGGCTTTGACAGGCGTCTCTTTCGCTACCTCTCCGCAGTGATTTCACAGCTCTGCGTCTACTAACTCAGTTCAGCTCAATCAACTCATCGTCATGCAACACGAAAAGGTGCTTGGAAATCGGCGTTGGTTGTTAAATTACTTGATGTTTATATTACGATTCCAATGGACCAGAGGCGTTAACATCTGATAGGATGGCATTTGTCTTCAAGGCGTTCGATACCATGATGGCTTGCCTATGCCGCATGAAATGCATAAGACATGGCGTTACAATGTACGATATCCTAGGTAGAAGGTTTGATTCATATCACATCTCGCGATGGCATGATCAAGAAAGATACTAAAACTTCACGAGAGCAGTATGGTAGTCGGGCTACTAGAATAGAGACGAGTTCTCCCTCATCTCATCTGAAGTCACCTTCAATGATTCATTGTCACACTGAATTTGTTCATTGATAACTACAGACTAGAATCAACCCCCCCATTCCTCATCACCCTCATTCCCAACCCACTCCCTCAACACCTCTTCCTTAACTTCTCCCTTAACTCTCCTCCTCCCCTCCAACACCTCCGCCCCCTTCACCAGCCCATAAGTCCCCACACTCAACACCTCATTCAGCGCTGGAGCAGCAACCAAAGCAGCAACCTCCGCAGCTAGTTTCCACATGCTTTTTCTACAAAGCATACTCGCCCCGCGCGGATCGAACTGCTTCCTCCCCTGCAGCACTCCACCAATGAGACTCTCCTCGCCATACGGGGTCCACGCTGCAGCGAGGTTACTTGGGGCGAGCATCCCCTGGCCTACCCCGCGGCGCGAGAACCGGAACTCCCTACCAGTGGTCTTTATAATGAAAGGATGGAATCTGTACCCTGTATCCCATGTGCGATCTTTGAGGGGCGCCATGCGTCCTGAAGGACTGAAGGCGCGCTCGCAGCCCGGAGGAGAGTACTGCGATTCGGGCAGGGTGAGGGAGCAGAGGTAGGCGTTTTCAGGGGAGATGAGGAGGGAAACGGGGCTGCAGAGCAGCGAGGTCACTTGTTTGAGGGAGAGCTTGTCGGAGCAGGATTTGGAGAGCGTGGGTGGCGCGTCGGGGCGGGAGGGCTTGCGGCGTACGACTCCCAGTTGAGAAAAGTGGCCGCGACCGAGGAGGACAGTTGCTGGAGTTGGAGAAAGAGATGGGGATGGGGATGGGGAGTGGGATGGCAGGAGGTCTGTTGGTGGAGATGGGAGAGGAAGGGCCCAGGGGGTGGGGTCGTCTTGGGCGGCGATCGTGAGTTCCATGCTTGCGTCGCCGCCTGGGAGGATGAGTTTAATGGATATTTGGTTGTGGATTTGAAAGGTGCCTACGTACAGGGTGCTTCAGAGCAGTACATGTGGAGAGAGAGATCTTCGTTGAGAGTGAAGGGTTGGAAATGGGAGTCTGTCATTTCCGATTGGGTCCTTCGACGGAGGTAGTCAGACCTCTGCTCCTGAGATAGTGCGAGAGCTTGGCATTCTTTAAGCAAGAACTGGTTGAATGATCTTATTGCTACTATTTCTGCGTGCCAATCGTGGAGTACTACGCCTCGTGCTTGGCTGATTTTATTTTGAGATATGCATTTCATGCCCGTGCTGCAAATCAGGTAAGCTGTTGATCACAAACCAAGAGCAGATCGCTATACCCAAGAGCAATGCATTTAAGATTATTTCCCCCTTGATATATGTCCCAGATCAGTCACGAGTTATCATTTCAGGGGTCAATCAGGGATTGGCACCTTGGGCAACAACGCCACTCAAAGGAACCCATTCTTGCAGACCATCGCCTCTGGCTTGAGGCTTCCGCTTTTGAGGTAAACCATCAAATTGACTCTGCACCGCTTCAGCTATCTCGTCTCCAGAGACTTCCATGTACGCGTATGTAACTTGAAGTGGCTGGATCGGGATGATGTCAAGCGAGATCCCCTCCAATTCAAAGCTGTCCCTTTAAAGAACGAACTACCACCACGTCTGGAAAGGAGTTTGTCTAGCACGGCAGCCTAAGGGCTGCGCTTGCCTTGAAGTCTGAATATGAACGCATTAAGTACATCCTCTCATCCTTACATCAATGGCGGAAGTACTAACGAAGTTGCTACCGTTTGTAGTATCTAAGGCTCGCAGAGTTAGTATCTCTGTCCAATGCGCCGGAACACCGCAATAATTAATGCTGACTTTCAACACAGCTGAAGTTCGAACTGCATCTTAAAGTCAGTCTTATCTACCATATTTTCCTATGCCGAAGCTGATCAGTCCAGATAATCGACCTCAACAACGTCCCCCTCGTTTCCGGCAATTCTTTCGTAAAATGGCACCTCCCCTCCTCCACTGCCGCCGAGCACCGCGGGCGCACAGGAAAATCCCCAATCAAAGAGCATAAAGCCACCTGGGACTACGAAAAGGTCATTCCGGTTCGGTTGACCATGGATCGACAAAGCATGCTACAGGAATGCAATATCGAATTCGAAGTCATTCAGGATTACAATTCTGGTGCTCGGGGAGAGAAGATAACCCTTGGGTATGTCACTTTGAATCTCGCTGAATATGTCGAAATTTCAGATCAAGATGGCGAGGACGGTATTACAAGGAGGTACTTAATGCAGGAGAGTAAGATCAATAGTACGATGAAGATAGGAATTAGCATGAAGCAGCTGGATGGCGAAAGGAACTTCATTGCGCCGCCATTGAAGACAGCGCTTGTATTTGGCGGCATCGCAGGCATCATGGATTTTGAACAAGCTGAAGATGACCTAGGTCGTAGGTCTTCTCTTCTCTATCACGATCATGTGGATACGAATGCTAAACAGATTATATGCAGATATACCTGCATTAAACCGGTCCCGCGAAGCGGGAGAACTACAAGACGTGTACCGCCGCGCTCTCGCCGCTTCATGGGGTGCACAACCAGGAGAGCTCCTCGCAGACCAATGTATCGAGGACATATTCTCCGGTGGCGACGGCTGGGGCTCCAATCATGTCCAAGATAAAGTGCCCACACCACGGCAGCATGCAAGACCAGGGGTACAAAGTGATGAAGACTATTACAAACATTTATATCGACATAGGCCGCACCATCACCACAATAGAAGTCGGTCTTCAAGCAGCTCCAGGTCCATGTCAACGATCACGGGAAAAAGCATGGGCCCCACAATTGGGAATTATACAAAGAGTGAAGAACGCCCGGGGCACGCGAGGGTTAATAGCAGGAGTAGTATTGATAGTCAACCGCATGGCTCATCTTCCGACAGCTCGGAACACGGGAGGTTTGGATATAAGCATGCGCAGGAACTAGATGAGTTCACGATAAGGGAAGACCTCATGGCCTGGAGGTTACCAGGAACAAAAGGATAGACATATCCAAAAGTGTTCGGGCTGGCGCTGCGAATTGGAGAATTATAGTTTTCGTAAAGTACATATCAGAGCAACTGCGCGAGCAATATACAACGACCTTTCATACCCATGCTCCGTCCCAAACGCCTCGCTGATGCCAGAAATCTTCCCTGCTTTCCACAAACAATAACAATCCTAATTCTCCCTCCACCGATGTCCACAGGTCATACACTAGAAAATCAGTCAGCAAATCCCCTCATCTCTATAGTTCTAGGCACTCCATCCCTCCCCCACTTTTCCATCACAGGTACTACGCTCACCTTATAAAAACTCGTCATCGGCTCATCCGCACTCCGAATCTGCACCTGAAAATACGCCGCCTCCTCCCCCTCACATCCTTCCTTCGGACACTGCACGCCCTGCTGCTTCTGCGCGTTGTCCCATGCGCCGGGGCCCCCGAATACGTCTTCGCGCTCGGCTCTGGTGAAGGTTTTGCGTTCGAAATATCGCTTGGTCAGGAGGAATTGGTAGGGGCAGGTGAGGCATTCGAGGCGGTTGACGGGGTTGCCGCCCTCGGCCGGGGCTTGGGAGACTGTGAGGACGTTGCTACAGGAGGGGCAGACTGTGTTGTGGGTGTGGGGGTTAGTTTTGGGGCTTGTGGAGAAGGGAAGATATGAAAGAGGGGAGGGTGGGAGGTGTGATTCAGGACACCTACAGAGGAGCATCCTGGTTGCGAAGTTCCTGGAATTGTATCTATCTTGCTTGGCTGTACAGATATCTTTATTGTTTTCTGTTTCCAAATCGGTCCCGCCGGGGTGAGGTTAATCCGCTCCGGTACTAGCCAGGGGCTGAAGCATTCGTGGTCCTCAGAAGCCGCGCCTGTGTAAGTGCTGTGATTTCTAAGATTAGTACCGCGCATTTCCAAGTCGAGAGCTTCTCTCCCTAGAATAGACAGAGGGGCTTACCTGGATCTTATACATAAGCCTAGATTTCCGCTCTAAGATCTTTCCGGTGGACCCAAGTTGAACTTTCTTGAATACTTGTCTCAGCACACGCGAACCCTCTGGACGCTCTTGACCGTTTTTCTCTAATAGGGGATTTTGCGCATAAAATATGACGGATCTAAGGTATCACCCTGAGCAGGATAAAGAGCACGAGGTACGAATTTATTACGGAATTTGCCCTTATTGGGAACTATCTTTTCCTCACCTGTGTCATTCAGTCCCTAAGCCTGCTTTCTGGAAATTGCTGTTTCCTTTATAGAGATTTGATGTGTCTAACACATCCCATAGGGCGCTTCAGCGTCGGAAGTCGTTATCGAAGCATGTCGAAGAAACAACACAGAGCTGCTCGAGGAGGTCATCAGCAAATGCCCGAACCCAGAGGCAGTAGCGAAATTGTTGAACGAGGCGCAGACGGTACTGGGCAACTACGCATATCACGAAGCTGCTAGCAGAGGAAATTGTACGAATCAATCTCTTTCCCTCTACGTTCTTCTATGATATCCGGTTGATTCCAATGCGACTCGTGCTAACATGATAACTCAACAGACGATATCATCGATATGCTTTTAGATCAGGAAGGCTTCGAATGCGATCCTATCAACAAACGAGAAGGCGATACACCACTTCACAGCGCGGTCCGGTGGGCCAATGAGGTATCTGAAGACCAAAAGGAGTTTGCTTCAAGCCTGATAGAAATGATGTTGGAGGCTGGCAGTGATCCTAGGTTTGTTATTTTTATTCCTCATCAATATATGAATGCATCCCCTCCGTCTGAGAGATGCTATGGAAGTCAGAACGAGACTGACTCTTCTTGGCTATACAGAATACGCAACAAGGCTAAATTAAAGCCTCTCGACCTCGTCGATCCGAGAAATTCGAGCCTGCGGAATTTAATGCAAGAGTCGGAATACGTCCTTCAAAACCAAGGGGACTTCATTGATGCAGATGCTGAAGAGGATGAAGGACCGACTGGAAGCAATTCTGATAGTGACTTCGAGGCGGAAGAAGTTAACGGTAGACGGAGGAAATAGGACAATTTGAAAATGCTGTGCATTGAAAATTATCTAGGCATGATAGAGAACTATATATCTTGGAGTGCGAGGCTGGATGGGAGCGTCTCTGGTAATACAGGGCTGCATAGCGTGGATGGAGCCTTCTTAATATTACATTTATGCTTTTATCAAGGCGTCCAAGGGACTTCATATATTATGTATGCGCACAAAATAGAGAGAGAACATGACCTGCTGTAGTATCTTGCCAAAGTCACGTGGGAAGGGGGGAGCAGCCTATCAAATCGGCAGGAATTTCCTCCCGGATTATTTTAGCAATTCAGCCTTTGGTGGCCGGCGGCGAGGACCTGCGTCATATCGCAAGCCACTTCCTTTCCGCATTCAGCTTTGGATCAGCAGCAACCAACCAACAGCAGTGGCCGACAGCAATGGCCAAACCTGCCACTTCACCCTTTCCTCCCTCCTTTTGTTGACATCTCTATCTGTATATGTATCCTGTCGTTATGCATACGTTTCCTCTCTGTCTGATCATCCACTTTACTACCCTCCTCAGAAAAGGAAGAAAAAAAAACAACATCTATTTTGTTCGCCATTATTGTTCTTATCCCCCTGCTTTATCGCTTGCATGCTCTATCGGTATCTCGCCGAAGATCCTTGTCGACCAAGTTTATACAAATTGTCTTGTCCAGGGATCAACGCGCTGTGTTTGCGTCACCCTTGCGCCTCCCCTCAATTCTGGAGATGCTGGTCGTCTCCAGTTTGCAACAGCAATCTGTCGCTCGTTCAATTGGATAAATCTGGTTAAAACCCAACAGGTTTTGCGAACCTGGCGGGGCATACGCAGCCTTGTCCTGACGGATTAGAGGCGCAGCTTATCTATCGCTGCCTTTCAGCTGTCCTGTCTCAGATCGCCCCTCCATTGCCTGTCGCTACTTCCGCTATTATATATCGTAGACTCTCACGGCTTTCACATTCGTTGCACTTAATATCAATCGCGATGACCTATACACGAAAATCGCCTTTGCGGAGAAGGCTGTCCCTCTTTACTATCGCTCTCCTAACAACAGCTGTTGCAGCCTCGCACGACATCCTCCGCAAATCACCCACTCAAATATTTCCCCGGATAGTATCGCCTCGAACAACAAATAGTATCCCTTTAAAGATCACTAACAATTGTCCTGACACCATCTGGCCTGCACTCGCCTCTCAAGCAGGAACTGGTCCGGGCACAGGAGGCTTCCAATTGACGCCAGGCACTTCTCAGAGTCTTTGGGTTAGTCCAGATTGGCAAGGCCGTGTATGGGGCCGTACGAATTGCAGTTTCAATGCCAATGGCTCAGGGCCGAGTAATTCGAATGGTAATAATGGTGGACAAGCCTGTGAAACAGGCGACTGTAACGGCGTCCTAAATTGTGTTGTAACTGTATGTTACCCCTCCATTTCCCTTCTAAACACCAAATTAATGAGTATAAAATAACTGACAAGAACCAGGGCGACCCTCCTGTATCACTTGCCGAATTCTTTCTCTCTGGTGGCTCCAATGGCAAGCAAACGTACTACGACATCTCTCTTGTAGATGGCTATAACCTTCCTCTCAGCATAACCTTTATGCCGGGCAACAACTCTGCCCTTCAAGAGATTCCTCCAAATCTCACCAATTGTGCTTGTATCGCTACCACTGGCATGTTATCCGGCTCTTCTACAAGTACGAATTCCACCTATCCACTTCCATACGACACACAGACTACCAATGCAGATCTCGAAGGTTGGTGTCCTTGGGATCTGCAATTGAACCCACCACCAAAACCTGGCGATGGGGTCTATCCTTACCCAGATGATGATATCCAGCGCCCAGTATTCGATCCCTGTCTCTCCGCCTGTGCTAAGACGAATGCCCCGTCGGATTGTTGCACTGGCTCGTACGATAACCCTAGCGTGTGCCAGCCCTCGCTGTACTCGACACAGGCTAAAAGTGTCTGTCCCGATGCCTATAGCTATGCATTTGATGACAAAACATCAACATTTGTCATTCCCAGTGGTGGAGGGTTCGAGGTGACTTTCTGTCCCGAAGGGCGCAGCACCAACATCCTGAAAACATTCGCGACGCAGCTCGCTGAGCTGGCAAGTACGGGGAAAGTTACTGCCCAGATTCTGAGTGACGCCCAGAATACTACTATCATTCAAGAGGGTAGAGCTGTTATGGGAGGCGGGAGAGAGAAGGTTGGAAGCTTAGGAGCTTTGGTTGTCGTGTTGGCTTGGGTGTGCTTGTGGTGACGCTCGCACAGTTGTTTATATCACCGCATTACATGGATTGGAGCTCCGCAGACAGGCTCATATACCGTGGTCTGTCTGGATAAAATATGAAGAACAGTTACGTCATTGTGTCTTTGGAGGCACATCATATGAGGTCATGGTTATGGAAACGAGGATTGGATTTCCTTTTGGGCGTTTGTATTCATTACCGGGCATTGAGTTATAAGGTT
>Ga0335072_10009756_pt1 | contig 13846 bp, 17 predicted proteins | sample Lox_Sample_21_FD_206725 | JGI IMG/M metagenome (GOLD analysis project Ga0335072, IMG submission 206725) | Soil microbial communities from Loxahatchee National Wildlife Refuge, Florida, United States - Lox_Sample_2.1 | ecosystem: Environmental > Terrestrial > Soil > Wetlands | place: USA...
GACAAAGCAAGATTAATTGTTGTGGCCGGGCAGGATGTCGAGCTAGCTTTTCTTCGAAGTGACTGCCGAGAAGGATGATACGAGTTGTCCAACCCGCTTGCTTCCGCAGTGCGGGCAGCGTATTTCGTTCTTGTCGCGGTCGGAGATGTGCAGGCTCTGGGTGAACTCCTTATCGCAATCCTGACAATGGAAGACGTATTGAGACATGGGGATACTCCGGGGAGAGAATAGCGCGGCCGGCCGCCCGCTTCAACCGGCCGGCGTACGCGGCTGGCAGTTCAGGAGACGACGACGAACTTCTCGTTCCGAATCGCGATGCGGCGGTGGCATGCGTCGCAATCGAAACTTTGTGTGCTGTTGAGGCTCGAGACCTGCGCGCCGCACCACGGGCACTTGCCGCGCAGCGAAACGAAACCGATCATGGGCCCGGCAAGCGGCGCCAGAATACCGCAAACAATCATCGGAACGCCCAGCAAGGCGCCCAGCCCCGTAAGGCAGAGCAACGACCCCACGATCAGCAGAATGGGAGTCGCGATCAGGCCCAGCAGCAGGCCGGAGTAGGCGGATTTGACGGGGGCCTTTTCGATTTCCGGCTTCTCATGCGGAACCTGTGGCGCGGGTGCGGCACAAACAGGGCAGAAGTTCCATGCGGGATCGAGATGAGCTTGGCATTGAAGACAGAGGCGTTCCATTCCACTGCCCTCCTTGAGGAAATCAACGTAGCACCTCGAAAACTCTCCGGATGTAACGGCGCTCACACCATGCGCGGATTCGGGCGTCAGATTGGCAGCTTGTTTGGAGCCTAATCCGCCGATCTCTCGCGATTCTTTTCAACGAGAGCACGGATGTCTTCAAGCCATGTCAAAGGCGGGGTGAGAACCGGGATAACCAGGTCAAATTGAGCACTTCCGTAGTCGTAACCCTGGTCGCAGAAGAGGATAACGGGTGTGGTGGACCGGCTGCGCGCGACAGAAAGCACCTGCGATGCCAGTTTCGCGTCGGTGCTGGTAACGAGAATGGCGTCGGGGCAGTCGAGGGCGGCGAGAGCTGCCGTGAGTTGCGCCGGGGACTGGAGTTCGGCCACTGTATAGCCGGCGCTCAACAGGACCGGAAGACGGTGGCAGATATCATCGCCAATGAACAGGAGTCGGGCATCCATCACCGGGCTCTTTCACAAGTGGAATTGTTATTCCGAAGACAAAAGTGGCGCCAGCGTTCCCCGCCCGGGCCCGGCTTCCGATCCATGCGCAGCGCAGCGCCGGGTTCTGATCATCCATTCCTGCAGCCAGCGCTAGTCGCCTGGCCCTACAAACAGTTCTGGCCGATGCTCCGCGGCCATGCTGGCTGCCATCAGCAAACCCGCCGCCACGATCAGAACGCTTCCCGCCGCCATCCACAGGGTCGGCATCTCGTGCCAGATGAGCCACGTCAACAGCGCGCCGGTCACCAGCTGTGTGTAGTGGCACTGGGACACGTGCACCGGCGAAGTGTGCTTGAGGGCGACGAAAAAGCACATGCTCCCGAAGGCACAGAAAAGGCCCATCGCACCGAGCGTCGCACCGAGCCGGAACGTCAACGGCTCTGCGTGGCCCAGCAGCAGGGCAGAGCACACCACCGCCTGCACCCCGCCTGAGAACAGAGTGAGGCTTTGCGGCGTCTCGGTCCGCATCAGCACGCGCGACCACACCATGTTCACGCTGAAGCATCCCACGCACACCATGCACGCCGCATACCCGATCCAGTCGCCCTGCCGCGCGGCACTGAAGGGATTGACCGCGATCACGACGCCCGCAAATCCGCCGAGAATTGCGGTGGACTTCCTCCATCCCAGGTGTTCCCGTAAGAACACGGCCGCCAGCAGCGCGGTGACCATGGGCGCCAGAAAAACCAGGATGTAGAACAGCGTCAGAGGCAGATGCCGCAGCGCCACCACGACGCAAAGGTTGTTGCCGAGGTCGAGGCCCGACCGCACCAGCTGCCGCAGCGGGCTCTTTGGGCGCAGGCCCTGCACATCGCCCACAAGAATCCCGCGCGCAAACAATGCCGCCGCGACTACCAGCCCCAGGCAAGCCACGATTTCATAAGCAGGCAAGCGCGAGTTGCCGGCCAGCTTCATGCTGGTGTCGGCCAGCACCCAGAAGGTGAATCCGGCCAGTGCCAGCCCGATCGCGCCGCGATGCGAAACCCGCAAAACCATACTCCCTGATGTTCGCAAATCGCGGCGGTCGGCAAGGCGGTGATTGGGCAGACCGCAATGGGACTGTCTCGCGAGGTAGCGGATGCCGGGGCAGGACGTGCGCTCCTCTATTCTTTGCGCCCCTTGAACGTGGCGTAGATGGCCATTGCGTGGCCATGACCGAGACCATGTTCTTTCTTGAGCCAGCTCACGATCTCCATTGCCTTCACGCCGGGTTTCAGCAACCCTTTCTTTTCGGCGAGTCGCTTGAAGTCATCGGGCGCTAACCCGGTTTTGGCATGGATGTTGTCGATGTAGGCCTTAAACGTCATGGCTGATGTTATCGCGCGGGTTGCGTGATTGCGCGCCGGGGTTGAACGGGCAGCCCTCTTTCGGCATCAAACGGCTGATGATGCGATTCTGAAACGGGCCTCCCCAGACCTGAAACTATCAGGATGGATGATGCGTCGTGGAAAGAGCTCATCCCGCGGGGGCGTCGAAAAAGCGGCGCTCCGTTGTGAAAAGAAACCCATCCCGTCAGTGGAAAAGGAGATACGAGATGAATCGGACCGCAAAAGGACTCGCTGTTGCTGCAATAGCCGCCACCTTTCTTACCGGCACCGGCTACGCCCAGGATCATCATGACGACCAGCACGACAACCATCACTACGTGAAGCATGAGGAGTGGAGGAAGGGCTACCACATGCGCCACGAGGACTGGGACCGGGGCGAACACATCGACTACCGGACATACCATCTGCGCCGTCCGCCGGCGGGGTTTGAGTGGCGCCTGATCGACGGAAATTACGTGATGGCACGGACCGACAACGGGATCGTGGCAACGGTAGTGATCGCGCACTGACGCCAAGAAGGGCGGAAAAGGGCGCGGCGATTGGGGCCGCGCTCTTTTTTGCGCAGCGGCGCCCCCCTCCCCCCGGGGGGGCGACGCCAAATTACTTGTTTTCATCACTTTACAGAAAGACGATGTTGCCAAATTCCTCTGCCGCAAGAGCTTAGCCGCAAATTCCTCTACCGCAATAGGTTAGCCTCAAATTCCTCTGCTGCAAGAATTTAGCTGCAAATTCCTCTGCTGCAACAGGTTAGGGGCATCGCCGGGAAGAATCTCCTCGACGGAGTAGCACGGAGTGGCTATTTGAGATGGAAGCATCGGCAGCAAAATCGGCGATTCTTCCACTACTCTTCCTGGCGATTTCCCCACTGCTCTTCCTATTGTGCGCTGCCTGAAGAGTTAATAGGCAACTCCCGGCGGAAAGATTGCGCGTGTGTTTGCACGAGGTTGCGGAGCACTTCGATCAGCCCGGGGTTGACAAAGGCCGAATCGCCGATGGGAGGGGAACCTCCGCTGCATCAATCTCTGCTTCGGTCACCGGCGACGGACCGCTTCCGCCATTTCCGCATCGCTTGTCACCGTGGCCCGCTTTTCTGAGGATTGCCCCTACTTCGGCTCCGCAACCCTCACCAGCAGGATGTCGTGGCTGGCGAGCTCAATCGGCATGCCGTCGGTCAGCTGCATCTCCTTGCCCGTCCAAAGGTCCTTGGCCTGCTGCGAGCCGTGCAGACCCAGCTTCTCGAGATCCAGGTGGAATGGGTGGGTGGAGTAGCGGTCGCTCCCGGCATTGAGCACGGCGATCGCCATGGCTCCGCCCTCGAGGTGGCGTGCCCACACGTCGACTTCGCCATCCGAGTAAACGCGGCTCGCCTGCCGGCCCAGCGGATCCTGGTCGATGGCGATCACGTCGCGGTTCATCAGGATGCTCTTGATCTCGGGCTTCATGTGCGGCAGGTCGTTGCCTGCGAGCAGCGGCGCGGCCAGCATCGCCCACATCGAGAAGTGCGAGCGGTTTTCAGCCAGCGTCAAATCGCCGTTGCCCACTTCGAGCATGTCGGGATCGTTCCAGTGGCCGGGGCCGGCATATTTCTCCAGGCCCTCCTGCTGCGAGAGGATCGCGTAAATGCGATCCCAGTGCGGATCGATATCGCCGGTGGTGCGCCACAGGTTCCCGCCCAGCTCGGGCGCCCACTCCCACACCGCGTCCCATCCATACTGGCAGAGCGAGAAAACGATGGGCCGGCCTGTCGCCTTCAGCGCGTCGCCCATTTTCTGGTACGCGGCGATCATGAGGCGCATCTGCTGGGCCTTGTCATGCGGAGCCTGTTTCTCCATCACTTCGGGGATGAAGCTGCACAGGTCGTACTTGAGGTAGTCGATGCCCCAGCCGGCGTACATTTTTGCGTCCTGCGCCTCGTGTCCCAGCGACCCCGTGTAGCCGCCGCAGGTCTTGGGGCCCGGGCCGGAGTAGATGCCGATCTTCAGGCCCTTGGAGTGCACATAGTCGGCCAGAGCCTTCATGTCAGGGAATTTCGAGTTGGTGTGCAGCTCCCCGTTGGCGTCGCGCTCCGCTTCCCACGTGTCGTCGATGTTGATGTAGATGTAGCCGGCATCCTTCATGCCGCTGGCCACAATCTCATCGGCAGCATTGCGAATGTCCTTGTCGGTCACCTTGTCGGCGAAATAGTTCCAGCTGTTCCAGCCCATTGGCGGCGTGGCAGCCACCTGAGCCGCCTGCGGTGGGGCCGACTGCGCCACCTGCGGTGGGGCCGACTGCGCCTTCGGCGCGAAAGCAATGAGCATCAAGGGGAGAAAGGCAAGCGGCAACGAAGCGCGCATGGCAGGAACCTCTTGGAAACGATTTCAAAATGCAGAGGGAAGTCTAAGCTGCGAGAGGTCATTTCGGCAATTGCAGAATGGGACTGGCCAGCGCGATGAATCAGGAAACTCTGAATGCCTTGTCGGCGATCGCGTTGGGGTCGCGGCCGGCAGGCAGCAGGGTGAACAGCGGGTACTGCATCAGCTGTGCGCCTGCACCGGGCGACGAAGTGAAATGAGTCCGCGCCACAGCGACATCTCCTGAGCGGGAGTCGACGACGAACAGCAGATGCCCGGCAGCGGAGAAGGCCATTGCGGCAGGGCCGTCGCCCACATGCACGGCGCCCACCCGCTTGCCGTCTTCGATGGAATAGACGGTGACGTACTGCGAGCGCTGGTTGGCGACGTAGAGGAGCGCGTTGTCGCGCGAAACGAGACCGGAGACAGGGTCTTCACCGATAACGTAGGTGTCGCCGACCTCATTCGTGGTGTTGTAGATCTCAGAGACGGAATCGGAGAGAGAGTTGGAGACAAAAATCTCGCCGCCGTCGGGCTTGAGGGCAAGTTCGACGGGGCCGCGACCGACGTCCAGAAGAGCCTCAACGCGGTCGGGCTCGGCGGGATGAGCCGCAGTGCGGGCGAGGGCGATGGCCATGATCTGGTGGCCTTCGGTGCAGGCCACAAAAACCTTGGACGAGTCGGGCAGGATGGCGATGTCGCCGGCTCCGGGACAACCGGAGAAGAATGCGCGCAACATCCCTGTTGCCGGGTCGATGAGGCTGACCGAGTTGCCTTTGCGATTCGCGATGGCGAGGGTCTTGTCATCGGGCGATACGCGCAGAGCGACGGGTTGTTCGCCGGCGCCCAGCACAGCGAGTTCGCGACGCGATTTGAGATCGATGACCGAAATGCTGTTCGACGCGGAATTGGCAACGTAGGCGCGGGTGCCGTCAGGGTTGAGCGCCAGGGCAACGGGTTCTGACCCGACCCGGATATTGACTGCGACCCTGTTCTTTTCGGCGTCGATCACTGAAACCGAGCCCGTGCCGGATGCAGGACCCTTGTTCACGACATAGACTTCGTTGCGCGTGGGGCTGGCGGTGACGGCGACGGGATCCTGGCCAACCTGGATTTCGCGGTCGAGGCGCACGTTGACGACATCGTAGACCGAGACGGTGTTGCTGCCGCCATTGGTCACGTAAACATATTCGCGGTAATCGGCGGGATACTGCGGGAAGTCATGCGGCCGGCAGGCGGCGAGGGGCAAAACAAGCAGCGTGGTGCAATAGAGAGCTCTTGCCGGTCCCGACGCGTTCACCTGGCGTACCCGGCTACTTGTTCTCAACAGCATGGGCGTCTGCAGCGGCAGCCTCGACATGCACGCCGTGGCACACCGAACGATGCACGATGGGAGCCATGGCCTGGATTTCCGCCATCATTTCAGCAAACTGGTTTGGATAGATCGACTGTGGACCATCGCTGAGAGCTCTCTCCGGCTGGTGGTGCACTTCGACCAGCACGCCGTCGGCGCCTCCGGCAATGGCGGCGCGCGCCATGGGCAGCACGCTGTCGCGGCGGCCGGTGCCGTGGCTCGGATCGACGAGGATGGGCAGGTGGCTGAGGCGCTGGATCGCGGGCACGATGCTGAGATCAAGAGTATTGCGCGCGTGATCAGAGAAAGTGCGCACGCCGCGCTCGCACAGAATGACCTCGTAGTTGCCCTCGCTCATGATGTACTCGGCGGCCATCAGGAACTCGTCGAGGGTCGCGCTCATGCCGCGCTTAAGCAGGACGGGCTTGCGCAGGCGGCCGGCATGCTTCAGCAGGGAGAAATTCTGCATATTGCGTGCGCCGATCTGGACAACGTCGGCCCACTCGGCAACGAGGTCGAGGGTTTCATTGTCGATGGCTTCGGTTACGATGCGCATGCCGAAGCGCTCGCGGATCTCGGCCATGATGCGCAAGGCTTCTACGCCGAGCCCCTGGAATGCGTAAGGGGAAGTGCGCGGCTTGTAGGCCCCGCCGCGGAAGAACTGCGCGCCGGTTGCGGCCACTTTTTCGGCGATGGCGAGGGCCTGCTCGCGGCTTTCAATGGCGCAGGGGCCGGCCACGATGGCGAGGCTGCGGCCGCCGATGGTAGCGTTTGTGCCGGGGAAACGGATGATGGTGTCTTCGTCTTTGACGTCGCGGCTGGCGAGCTTGTAGGGCTTGGAGACGCAGATGACTTCAGCAACTCCTGAGAGTGCTTCGAGGTTGCCGCGCTCAACCTGGTCCTTGTTGCCGGTAATGCCGATGGCGGTGCGCTGGGCTCCGGGCATTGCGTGGGGGCGGAACCCCAATGATTCGATGTGTTCGCAGACCGCCTGTATTTCTTCCGGCGTGGCCTGTGCCTTCATCACAACGAGCATGTGCGGCCTCTCTAGCTAAAGTCTACGGCATCTCTGGACACCGGGTCGTGGCCCGGGCCTAAGCCATACCACTGGATTCAGCGCCCCTTTGGCCCGCGGCGCTCGGCGGCGCGTTTTTCGGCCCGCCACTTCAGGCCCAGCCAGGCCAGGTAGCCGAGTTGCAGCGCCCAGGTCACGGCGTACGCGGCCAGGACAAAATCGTGATCGATGACAAAAGCTTGATCCATAAATTCCTCTTCAGACGTGGCTCTCGAGAGCTTCGCGGGCTTCCGCGGCGAGATTCGCCTGGTGCTTGCGCTCCACGCAGTAACGCAAGATGAGAACCAGAATGCCCCAGCAGAACCACGCCAGCATGTTCCACATGAATGGGCCAAGCATCGACTTGTCGAGGCCGGAGCCGGGTGCGCCGCCGAAGACAGGCGCGGGATGCTGCGTGCGCCACCAGCGGTTCGACATGTAGACAATGGGCACGTCCAACGCGCCGAAAATGCCGAAGACCGCGGCCAGAGTCTGCATCTGGGGTCCGGCGGTGAAGCGGCGCAGCAGCAGGTAACTCATGTAGATGAGCCAGAGCACGAGGGTGGTGGTGAGGCGCGGGTCCCATGTCCACCAGATGCCCCATGCGCGGCGTCCCCACAGCGGGCCGGTGGTGAGGCCAACGGTGCAGAAGACGACGCCGACTTCAGCGCCGGCCAGCGCGAGAGCATCGGCAATCTGCGCGCGGTCAGGGTGGCTGTGGCGGAAGGCGAGGAATCCGATGGACCCGGCCAGGCTGACTGCAAACGCAGTAAAGGAGACTGCCCATGAAGGCACGTGGTAGTAAATGATGCGGCTGATTTCGCCTTGCATGGCGTCGCTGGGCGCAACGTACATGGCCTGGTAGTATCCCCAGACCATGAGCGCAATGGTTACGACGACATACAGGCTGATGGCGGCTTTCTTCATTGCAGTTGATTCATTCCCGACACCAGGCGTCGGGCAAAGCTCCATGGTCGTACTGGGGTAGTTTCAGTGTACGACGATTGCGATGAGGCAGTCTCCATCGGAGGGTGGACATTGCGCAGCGCCGATCGGGATCGCGACATACGTGCTTACGCAGCCTGCTCTCTTGGCTTGACCTTGTTGAGTGACCTGCTTTTCGATGCGACCCAGAGGTCGTAACCGCTCTGCAGGCCGATCCAGAACTGCGCTGAGTTGCCGAAATAGCGGCTCAGACGAAGTGCAGTGTCGGCGGTGATCCCGCGCTTTTCGCGGACGAGGTCGTTCACTCTCGGTGCCGAGATGTGCAGGTCCTTTGCCAGGCGATAGGCGGTCAAGCCCATCGGTTCCATGAACTCGGTGAGCAGAATCTTGCCGGGATGGATGGAAAAAGCGAAGGGGATCTTGTCCATATGTAATTCCTCAGTGATAGTCGACAATTTCGACCTCATGAGCATCAGCATGGCGCCAAACGAAACACAAGCGGTAGCGCTCATTGATCCGTATGCTTTGTTGTCCCTTGCGATCGCCTGCGAGCGCTTCCAGACGATTACCGCCCGGAACCGCAAGATCCGCAAGGTTCGTAGCCCAGTGCAGTATTGCAAGCTTCTTCAGAGCCGTCAGCCGGATATTTGCCGGGAGACGCCGGTTCTTTCCGGTCTCCCATAGCCGCCGGGTTTCCGGGTCTTTGAAGCTCTTAATCATCGCCGATATTAACGATCTCCGTTATGAATGTCAAACGTTAAGCCTACTCCGCATGGAAGATCACGTCGAACAGGAGCAGGCTCGCGGTCGTGAAGATAATGTCGTAACCGGCGAGCACCTTGATCCACAGGGTCGGGTCGCTCTCGCCGGTCAGGATCAACGTGGCGGCTCGCACCATCGCCAGCAGCGCGGGAATAAAAATGGGAAAAAGAATGATCGAGAGCAGCAATTCCCGGTTGCGGCTGCGAATGGAAAGCGCGGCGAAAAACACTCCGTTGGCCACCAGCGCCCACGTGCCCAGCGGCAGCACAAGAGCCAGCAGCGCCCCGTTGCCCTGGATGTGCAGGTCATAAAAGATCAGAAACAGCGGCGCGAGAATGATCTGCACAACGGTGACGAAGAGAAAGTTCGCGATCACCTTGGCGAGGTATAGCTCGGCGCCCGGCGCCGGGGTCATGCGCTGCGCATCCATCACCTGGTGGCGGATTTCACGAGCCCATGCCTGGTTCAGCGCACTGACCGAGGCGAACATGGTGGCAACCGACAGCACCCCGCCGGCAATCTCGCGCGAGAAGTCGCCGTGCGGATCGAACGCGATGGAGAAAAGCACCACCACGAGCAGCGAGAAGAACAGCATCGAGACGAAGGCGTCGAGAGTGCGCAACTCGATGCGCAGGTCCTTGACGAGATGGGTCCACAGGGCGCGCGGCATCAGGCGTGGCTCCCTGCGATCGACTTAGTGAGATCGGCGGTCTCGACGGGAATATCGAGCGCCTTCGCGGCGCGGAGATAACCGTCGGGGCTCAGGATCAACTGCGTGCCTCGTGTTCCCGCCGAAACGCTAACCTTGTCGAAAAGGATGATGGTTTCATCGACGAAGACGGGGTAGGCCTTTTTCGCTCCGAAGATCGTCACGCCGCCGCGAATGTAGCCGGTGAGCGGCTGCACGTCTTTCAGCGGAGCCATTTCCGCCTTGCGCATTCCGGCGGCTCGGGCGAGCTTCTTGAAGTCGAGCTCTCGATCGCCGGGAATCACCGCGAAGACATGCGCACCCGGTTCGCCAGTGGTCAGCAGTGTCTTGAAGACCTGCTCGGGCGGCATGCCAATCTTTTTGGCAACCGTGATCGCCGACAGGTCTTCGGGATCGACCTCGTATTCGCGAAGTTCGAAGGGGATGCCGAGGCTCTCGAGATAGCGCGCGCCGTTGGTTTTCATAGCGTCGGCGCCCCCGGCTCGAAGGATGCCACGCGGCCGGCCTGAAGGCGCAGCACCCAGTCGGCGATGGGCGCGGCGAGCTCGCGCTGGTGTGTGGTGATGACAATCGTCCGGTTGCCCTGGCGGAAGCGCGCGAGCAACTCGACCATCTGGTGTGCCGATTCGACGTCCATGTTGGAAAACGGTTCGTCGAGCAGCAGCAGCTCCGGCATCGAGAGCAGCACGCGTGCCAGCGAAGTCCGCTGCCGCATGCCCTGCGAGTACTGGCCGAGCAGCCTGGGCAGAGCTGGGTCGAGGCCAACCTGGCGCAGTGCGTCGGCGGGCTCGAGGCATGCCCGGCCGGGATACAGCTTGCGAAAATATTCGAGGTTTTCCTGGCCCGTGAGCTCGTCGTAGAGCATGGGAGCATGGCTCATGTACCCGACACGTTCGCGGGCATCGTGGGGATCATGGCCGCCGAAGAGCCGAACCGTTCCGTGGGTAGGATGAAGCAGCCCGGCGAGAATGCGCAGCAGCGTGGACTTGCCCGCTCCGTTTTCGCCGATGAGAACATAGCAGCGGCCGAGTTCGAGATCGACCGAGACCTGGCGCAGCGCGGCAAAGGAGCCGAAGAGTTTTGAAACCTGGTCGACGCGGGCACAGGGGGCAGAACCCCCAACCCGGGAGCCAGGACCTGTCGGGGATCCCGGACTTGCGGGCGCGTTCATTCGATCAGTTGGCCGTTACAGGCGTTCCGGGGCGCGCAGCAGATGCCTCGGCAGCGCGTGGATTGGCTGCGGGCTTGGCGGGTGTCGCTCCGGGCTGCGCCGGCGCGTACTTGCTGGCGCACTTGGCCTGGAGTTCGTTGGCGTGGAAGACGCCGTCGCGGCCATAGGTGCCCATGGCCAGCGCCTGCGAGTCATCCTTAAAGGTATCGGGGGGCGGCTCAGAACCCTTGTAAACCACCTTCAGCACGCGTCCCTTGGCGGCCTTGGGAGAGTGGCTTTCAAATTCGTCGAGCAGGAATGTCACATGCGGCCCGTCCTGCTGGATCGAGCCCGGTTTCACGAATCCTTCAACTCGCAGCTGGCTGTGGTAGGCCTTCTCGCCCATGCCGCCCAGCTCGGCGATCGTGACATAGTAGCTCTTGCTGGCCGACGCTCCGGTAATGGCGAGCCAGGCAATAGTTCCGACAATGACGGCCACAGCGATGCCGATGCGGACCGAATTTGGGGAAATTTTCATAACAGCTTCAACTCTACGAGCCAATAGGGGCCGGGTCAACCATTTGGCCCAACATGAGTGATTCAGATCACACATTGCGCGGTATTTATGGTCAGCCTCGACCAGAGACGCAAGTGTTCAGGATCACCGAGCCGAGTCAAGGGTTTGCGCGGCGCGATCCAGCGCCTGTGTGAGTACCGTCAACTGCTGCTGAGCCGTCGCGGCGTTTTTGGCATCAATCGCCTCATTGACGCCCGGGATGACCACCGCGGCGTAGCCGGTGTACTCGCCCGGCGCGTAAATCGTGTGCTTGTACCAGGGGCGGTTGGGCAGGCCTGCCGGTGAAAGCAGGTCGGTTTCCACGGCACGCAGGGCCTGGTTCAACTGGGCCAGGTTACCGGAGGGCGCAGTCTGCAAGGCGTGCGCGCGGGTTGCGGCGGCGGCAAAGCGCGCATCGGCTGCCTGCGCCGGCGCGAAGTCCAGCGAACCGAGACCGTTCTCTCCTGCTTTATGCCTGGCCGCATCGAGATACGCTCCAATCTCGCGCGCATAAGCTTCATAGTCGTAGGGAAGCACGTCGGCATCGGCCATACGTAAGGCTTCAAGGCCAAAAACCCGCGCCATCTGCTGCAGATAGACAAAGTGAGGATCGGCATTCATCGTGAACCACGTGTAGTCGTCGAAGGTGGAGTGATAAACGCCGTAGGGACCATCGGAGCCGACGTCGGTAGAAGGCACTCCCGCGTGTTGCAGGAAGGGAGTGAAATCGGAACCCGAGCCGAGATCGTTGACGTGCACCTCTTCGTTGGCCTGGGCTGGAGCATTGGAGGCGCGGTGCTCATTGGGCTGGCGATTCAGACGCCACTGCTGGTAGACGCTTCCCGCGACGGGGCTGGGCACCGACCGGGCGATATCGCGCACGAATTCCTTCAGCGAAGGAACCGCGGCGGCCGTGAAATCCGGGCCGGACACGCCGACGTCGGTGTTGAAGTAGGCGACGGCGTGGCTAAGCGCGTCGTCCTGCTGCTCCACCCACTCGGTCGAGCCAATCAGCCCTTCCTCTTCCGCATCCCAGCTGCAGAAGATCATCGTGCGCTTCGGGCGCCAGCCCTCGCTGAGCAGGGCGCCGATGCCATGCACTGCCTCAAGCATCGCCGCGGTGCCGCTGTTGGGATCGACGGCTCCATAGACCCAGGCATCGCGATGATTTCCGTTGATGACCCATTCATCCGGGAATTCAGAGCCCTTGATTCTGCCGATGACATCCCAGATCGTGCGGCGCTCGTAATCCTGCTGCGAAACGAGATGCACCTTCACGCCATTGCCGCCCAGGTGATAGCGGAATGGCAGCGCGCCCTGCCAGCCCTGGGGCACGCTGGGACCCCGCATGGCCTGCAGAATCGGCGCGGCGTCCTTGTAGCTGAGCGGAATGGAAATGATGTGCGGCTGATTGCCGTCTGGTGACACGCGCGACGAGTCAGGCAGATCGGGCGTTGACGCAACGCCGGGGGTTTCCGGATCGCCGGGATACTTGAAAAGATATTGCACCGAGCCGCGCTGCACGCCGGTTGCTGGACGCCAGGGGCCGTTCGGATAGGGATCGCCCTTGAAGTAGCCGTCATCCTGCGGGTCAGAGTAGATCAGCACGCCGATCGCACCGCGCTGCTCGGCCAGATAGACCTTGACGCCGCGGAAGTTGGCGCCGTAACGCGCGATGACGATCTTGCCGTGCAGGTCGATGTGCATGGCGGCGAGCTGTTCGAAGTCTTCCAGGCGTCCGTAGTTGGCGTACACCACCGAACCGGTGACGTCTCCCGAACCGGATGAGCCGTTGAACGGCATCACGACCCGCGGATCGTCCTGGTAGGGATCATTCGAGACATGCTCGCGGGTGGGGCCGGCCATCAGCAATTTGCCGCTGCCATCGCGGGCCTCCACGTGCACCACCTTGGGCCAGTTCAGCAGCACACGATAGGGAACGATTTCAGTGTCGAGGCCTGCGGCGCGGAATTTTTCTGCAACGTAGAGCGCGGTCTTATGATCCTCGGGGGTCGCGGCCACGTGCGGCGCGGCCGTCAGCGTCTTCAATTCTTCGCCAGCCAGTTTCGGGTTCGGCACGGCGAGAAACTTCTCTTCAATGGCCGCTTCTTTGCTGAAATCGGAATAGCCGAATGCAGATGTGGGCGGGGCAACCTGCGCGGCGGGCTGCTGTGTTTGCGGTGCCTGGAAGACTGCGAGAAAAAGAACAGCCGGCAATTTTCGGATGAGCATTCGACGGGCCTGTATCAATCGGATTCGAGTGATGTAGTGCGCGAGGGCGCAGCATCCGCGCAATGGTACCCAGCTTACACTAGGGGCTTGGGAGAGCCGCGCTGACGACCGAACCGCAACTCGATGACGACAGCCGCAGCGCCGCCACGGAGATTGCCGTGGCGACCGGCCAGCCGCTGGCGGTAGAAGAAGCGAGTCCGCTGCCAGAAGTGGCGCGCGCCC
>Ga0335072_10009758_pt1 | contig 13845 bp, 10 predicted proteins | sample Lox_Sample_21_FD_206725 | JGI IMG/M metagenome (GOLD analysis project Ga0335072, IMG submission 206725) | Soil microbial communities from Loxahatchee National Wildlife Refuge, Florida, United States - Lox_Sample_2.1 | ecosystem: Environmental > Terrestrial > Soil > Wetlands | place: USA...
AAGTAGCGGTGAAAGTTTTGCAGGATCAGCGGGAAGGTTCGCTCGCCCAGATAGCTCTTGCGCGGTTCGCCAACCGCACATGCCGGCGGATCAGCCCAGAACGATTTGTAGTAGGCGCCGCGGTAGTAGTAGCACGTTACGCGAAACAATCCCGGAATCCAGAGGATGAAGATCGCCGGAGAGAACGGCAGAAAGCCCGGATACCAGCCTGGCTTCGGCCCGAACAACGCATGTGAGGAGCTGCCAAAAAGCTCCGGGGAGTAGAACGGGGATATGTAAGGCCCGAAGATGTAGTGGCTGTTCTGCAGCGCGGCCCAGGTGGCATACACCACAAACGCGCCGAAGCCGACGAAGACCGCGGTCGGCGAAAGCCACCAGGCATCGCGTCGCGATGTTTGGGCAAACCTGCCGTTTTTCCAAACCAGGTCGGGAACGGACATCGTCCCTCCACGGCAGAGGGGAAGTTCAGACTAGAGTCTTTCCGCCGATGGCATCGGATTGTAGCGCAACAATGGGAGTTCCATCCACAACTGCTTCATTCGCTCGGGCGAAAATCGGAAGCGGAATCGGAATCGAGGTAGATCGCGCAACGTGGATGACGACGCAAGGCCGATGCCGGGCACATCGGATCGATGGGTTCCAGAAGCGCTCGGCGAACCGCAACCCTTTTGGCAGGGCCGGGCACAGTGCAGAAAATTGCGCGAGCGGCCAACAGTGCAGGGATGGTCATGGTCAATGCTTGAGTTGGGACCTCATCCAGCGTGGCAAAACACCGGTCATCGACCTGTTGCCGACGGCATTGCGCGTCGAGATTGACGATTTTCACGGTGAGCGGATCGTCGAAGTCGGCCGGCGGATCGTTGAAGGCGAGGTGGCCATTCACGCCGATTCCGCAGCAGACAATCTCGATCGGCGCCGCGTTCAGTTTTGCTGCATAGGCAGCGGCGGATTGCTCCGGGTGATCTCGCTGTTCCATCAAATGCACGGCTGCGAACGGCAGGTGATCGAAAATCGCGCGCCGCAGCCAGTTCCCAAATCGCTGCGGGGAATTTGCGGGCAGGCCGAGGTACTCGTCCATGTGGAACGCGGTGACCCGGGTCCAATCGATGTCTTTTTCTCTGCGCAGCGCGGCAAGCATCTCAGCCTGGCTGGGCGCAGCGGCGAAAACCATGCGAATGGCAGGCTGCTTCCGGAGGCAGGCGCGAATCTCGTCGCCAATCGCGGCGGCAGCTTGACTACCCATGGTGGCGCGGGACTCTGCAACCTGAACGACGACTCCATTGAGTGCTGAACTCTCCAATACCCACCTCGTTTTCGGCAGATCAAGCAGGCTTCGATACCGCTAGGAGCCGGAAAAAGCGGTCAGGCTGCGAGGCTAAAGAAGCGGAATAGTCCGCCGCACGTTGAAACTGGAAGACGAGCTGGTCTTTCGGCTGAAGGCCATACAAGGGCTTCGATTTTGCGACGGAATCGGCGAATCGTCCCTGGTCCCAGTCTTTTGCGAGCGCCTCAGCCAGAGTGCGGTCCCGCTCTGCGATGTCCCTGATCAGCGAGGCCGCCGCATCGCGCGTAGACGGCTTCCCGGCATGTTCAGCAGCAATTGCTTCACGCCAATACAAGTGCTCCAAGTATGCGACCGAAAGTGTAAATGCCTGGAGGTCCGCGACGTTCTTCCCTGCTTGTCTTTCCAGTTGCACCAGGCGGGTGTGCAGCTCTCTGAACGGATTGGGACGAGGGGATCGATCTCGCAGCACCGCAGCTAGCTCCTCGTCGGTGCTCCAGGGGATATGTAACGGCAGGGAATCATCCGAAGGTTCCCGTTCCATCTGTGGCGCGGCGGCGTAGACCTGACGGAATGTTTCATCCCAGTCTTTGTTCCAATCGGCGCCATAGTGCTCCTCCACAAAACGCTGGAAGCCGGACTTTTGAGCGATGGCGCTTCCTTCTTTGAATGACACCGCCGCATATGCGAAGCCGTCCCAGATCGAGTTCTGGATGTACCGGCTGGGGACCCAGTTGGTCAGGATCACTCCCAGCGACCCGGGATCGTCCGAACCAAGATAGGCGCCGGCAAACGCATCGATATTGGCCAACTGATCCTGGCCGGCGCGCGGACCCCAGCGGTAGTTGATCAGCGCCGGGGCTCCGATGCCACGGAAGCCGTTTGTTCGAACGGTCGAAAGAGCCTCCCGAATCCTGGCAGGGTTCTTTTCCCGGTAGTTCCAATCCATGACGATGATGTTCTTGCTGAGCTGGGCGAGAATTCTCGGTTCTTTGTGGAGGACGATGTCGCCCCATACGATGAATTGCTTGCTGAGGGCTTCCGCAATGTGATTGAGCGAATTCAGATATTCCGCCCAAATTTCATAGCGCTGCCTGGTTTCGAGCGCCTTGCGGGACAAGGAAGAACCGCCCCAGTTCACCTCATCGCATCCGCCATGCAGATAGACGGATGGGAAGACCTCGGCAATTTCACGGTATAGCTTCCTGAACAGCTCCAGCGTCTCGGGATGAACCGGTATAACGCCCGTGAACTCGGAGGAAAGCGGGGATTCGGCATCCAGCAGATGGGCGTATGCGGTTGCCCGCGTGATGTACCCCGTGTGTCCGAAGGACTCCAGTTCAGGGATCAGGTCAACGCCGTGACTGTGGGCATATTGTGCCAGTTCGTGGAGCTGTTCCGGCGCAAACGCGTTTTCATGGAAAAACAGATCAGGAACGGAGGAAAACCGCATTGCGCATCCCTGGTCATCGGCAACGCGGAACTGCAGTGCATTGAGTCCCCACTCGGCGCAGAAGTCGATGACGCGGCGGTAGTATTCAAGGCGCTCCGGGACGCGCCCCGCATCCACCATGAGGCCGCGCAACCGAGGGCTCCCGGTGGGAGTTTCGGCCAGGTTTTCTCCCTGGATTAGCGAATCGGGGTTCAGCGCCGGAATCTCAGGGGAAAGCCGAGTTGCCGCAGCCAGCCCGCTTAAGGCAAACCCACCTTTTAGAAGGAATTCTCGCCTCGTTGAGTTTTTTGTCCGCATGCTTTGAAGCCGTTCCTCACGACCGAAAACCAGTGTAGCTCCGGGAGCGGTCGCTCTCTCTTGTTGCCCAGCCTCTGAGCCGGAAGCTTCTGCTTTCCTTGACTTCGCTGAAACTTGAACTTTGATGTTTCTGACTCCTGGTGCCGGTTGTCGGTTTGAGCCTCGTGGAGCTATATTCTGAGTGCGTTAGTTCTGTTCGTCGACAGCGGCCTAAATGGCGGGCTGCAGGTCCAAAAAAAAGACGAGCGTCAAGTCTATCCTCACCGAAGGTTCAACAGGAGGCGGCTATGTCCGATCCCAAGGAACCACATATCCTACTTCCCGAAGAGTCATCCGAAATTCATCCTGCAGAGAAGGCTGCCAAGGGCATCAGCCGCAGAGGCTTTCTGAAGGGTGCAGGATTTACGGCCGCCGGCTCGGCCTTGCTGGATGGCGTTCAGGCATTCGGCCATGAAGTGACAGGCACTCCGGGCGTAAAAGAGTTCGGTCCCGGCGCGGCGTCCGTCCGGCTGAGGGTAAACGGCAAGGAGCATGCGGTTGAAATCGAGCCGCGGACCACCCTCGCCGATGCGCTGCGGATTCATCTCGGCATGACCGGCACCAAAATCATCTGCGATCGTGGCGCTTGCTCCGGGTGCACCGTCTGGCTCGACAAGATGCCTGTGAACAGTTGCATGACCCTGGCAATGGATGCGGTTGGACACGAGATCACAACCATCGAAGGGCTGGGCACGGAAGAAGCGCCGCATCCGCTGCAGACCGCATTTGTGAAGCATGATGCGATGCAGTGTGGATTCTGCACGCCGGGCATGGTGATGAGTTGCGCGGCGCTGCTTGAAAAGAATCCTCATCCTTCAGAACAGGACGTGCGCCACGCCATTTCCGGCAACCTGTGCCGCTGCGGAACGTATCCCAAGATTTTCAGCGCCACGCTCGAAGCGGCCGGCAACACGCGCATGTCGTAAGGGAGGACATCATGCCGACTCATGTGAATGAGACCCATGGGAACGAAAACGGATCGATTCAGCAATCCGAAGCTGCGCCAGCTGGAGCCGACAAGAAAGCCGTCTCGATGCCGGTGGGCGTTCCGGACTATACGCTGCGCGATGAGAACCGCCAGGTACCGTCCAGTGAGCCTCCCGTATGGCCGATCAACAAGGATCTGAAGTATGTCGGAAAGTCGCACGAGCGGTTGGACGGATTTGCGAAGGTTTCCGGTCGAGCCCGTTACACCTCCGACGTGCAACTCCCAGGAATGCTCTACGCGAAATTTGTGAATGCGACGGTTCCCCACGCGAAGGTTGTCTCCGTCGATACGTCCGCTGCGGAGCAACATCCTGGTGTTAAGGGAGTCCACGTGATCGAGCACGTAATGGGTGGTGCCGTGCTCAGGGATCCGAAGCTCGAACACGCCAACTACCCGGTGGTGCGCTATGCCGGTCAGCCAATCGCCGCTGTGGCTGCGACGACGCCTTATGCAGCGGAAGAGGCAGCCGCGCTGGTGAAGGTGCAGTATGAGTCCATGCCGTTTGTCGTCGATCTTGATAAAGCGCGGGCGACCGATGCGCCGCTGGTGTTTCCGGGAGCAGCGGATCAGGAAGGAACTGCGGGTGGCGGCGGCGGTCCGCATAATGTGCAACAAACGGGCAATGTTCATGGGCCTTCCATCCGTAAGGTCGCCGATGTCGAGCAGGGCCTGCGTGATGCCGATGTAGTGGTTGAAGGGCATTACGTGACGCAGGTGCAGACGCATTCCGCACTGGAAACTCACGGCGTTGTAGCCGACTGGAAGCCGGATCTGTTGACGGTCTGGGCTTCGACTCAAGGCACTTCCAGCGTGCGCGAGGAGTTGGCCGGCTACTTCAAGATCCCCATGACGCAGGTGCGCGTCATAACCGAATACATGGGCGGCGGCTTCGGAGCGAAGTTTGGAGCCGGAAATCACGGCGTAGTCGCTGCGGCCCTGTCGAAGAAGACGGGCGCGCCGGTGCGGCTCATGCTCGACCGCCAAGAGGAACATTTATCGGTTGGTAATCGCCCCAGTTCCGACCAGATGCTGCGCATCGGCGCCAAAAAGGATGGAACTCTCACCGCTGTTCATCTGGTCAGTTACGGGACAGCGGGGTGTGGCACCGGCGCGGGATGCGCAGGGCCCGCGTCAAATCTGTATAAATACGCATCGCTTCATACCGAGGAGAATGACGTTTTTACGAACGCCGGTCCAGGTGCTGCGATGCGGGCTCCCGGGCATCCTCCGGGAGCCTTTGCACTGGAACAAACCATCGACGAGCTCGCGGTGAGGCTCGGTCTCGATCCCATCGATCTGCGCGACCGTATCGATATACATCCGGTGCGCAAAGTCGAGCGCCAGATCGTTCGCGAAAGCGCAATCTGGAAAGCACGCCAGCCGGTCGCCGGTGCGGATCGGGGGCCAGTCAAGCGGGGCGTAGGGTTTGCCCAGTCTGTCTGGTATCGCTTTGTGAGCATGGATTCCTCTGCGGAGGTCCGGGTTCACAAGGATGGGTCTGTCGAGGTGCTCTCTGCTGTGCAGGACATTGGCTCTGGCATTCGAACCGTGATGGCGCAAATTCTCGCAGAGCAGTTCGGGATCCCTCCGGAAAAGATTGCGGTCAGAGTCGGCGACACGAATTATCCCGTGGGTCCGAACTCAGGCGGCAGCGTGACTACGCTCTCGCTGACACCTGCTGTTCGCGATGCGGCGTGGCAGGCATCGCAGAAATTCCTGGCGGAGATTGCTCCTGGGTTGGGCACAACAGCAGGCGACCTGGAATTGGTTGACGGGGAAGTTCGCAGCAAGTCAGGAAAGATGCAGCCCGTCGGTTTCAAGCGCGCCGCGGCCAAAATGAAGACGGATCAGATCGCAGTTCAATCCAAGCGCATTCCGGATTACGACCACAGCAAATACCTGACCTATGGCGGTGTCGACGTGGCCGAGGTCGAGGTCGACACGGAAGTTGGCCGCGTTCACGTCAAACGCGTTCTCTCCGTGCACGATTGCGGGCGCCCCATGAATCCGGCACAGGTCATCAGCCAGATCAATGGAGGCGTTCTTCAGGGGATTTCTTACACGCTGTTTGAGAATCGGCTGCTCGATCCGGAGTACGGCCTGATGGTGAATCCCAACCTCGAACAGTACAAAATCACCGGTTCGCGCGAGACGCCTGAAATCGAGGTGCAGCTCGTCGAAGCGTATATCGGCCAGAGTTCGACCGATGCATCCGGCATTGGTGAGGCTGCCGGAATCGTCTCGGTTGGAGCTGCGATCGGAAATGCGGTCTACAACGCCACGGGTGTTCGCATTCGTCAGATGCCGATGACGCCGGCGGTTGTTCTGGCCGCGCTGGATCAGCCCGAGGTAAAGGAAGGGAGGTCGTTGGCATGAACAGTTTTGCTCTTGCCGATTGCACAACCGTCAATGCGGCATTGTCGCAGCTGAAAGACGGCGCGGTGGTCAAGGCCGGTGGTGTCGACCTTCTCGGCCGCATGAAGAATGGGACGATCGAGCCTTCGAGACTGGTGAATATCCGCAACATCTCCTCGCTGCGCGGAGTGCGTGAAACCGACCAGGGCCTGGCCGTTGGAGCGCTCTCCACGCTGGCTGAAATCAATGATCATCCTCTGATTCGCGAGAAATACCAGATCCTGTCGGACGCCTGCGGACACGCGGCAACGCCCCACATTCGCAACATGGCGACGGTTGGCGGCAATCTGCTTCAACCTGTCCAGTGCTGGTACTACCGCTCGGCAGAATTCCAATGCCTCCGCAAAGGCAAGGATTTTTGTTTTGCGTTTGGCGGACTGAACCAGTACCACGCCATCATGGATTACGGAACCTGTCCCTCGGTGGCTCCGTCTTCGGCTGCCGTAGCGCTGCTGGCCCTGAACGCTTCGCTTGAGCTTGAGTCGGCAAAGAAGGGCAAAAGGACCGTCGCGATCAAGGATTTCTATGTTCAGCCGGATGCCAACCCGACGAAGTTCAGCGTTATCGAGCCCGACGAACTGCTCACAGCGGTGCTGATCCCAAAGCCCGCCCCGGGAACGCGTTCCGCGTATCAGAAGTACGGAGAAAAGGAGAGCTTCGACTGGGCGATCGCCGATGCAGGCGTGGTGCTGGAGATGGACGGGAATGTCTGCCGCCGAGCGGTGGTGACTATGGGAGCAGCCTCTCCGGTGGTGCGCCGCTCGCCAGAGGCGGAGGCAACCTTGACGGGCAAGCAGATCAACGAAGAGGTTGCACGCGCGGCGGGCAAGGCCGCCATGACCAACGTGCAACCGCTTTCCATGAACTCATACAAGGTAGAACTTTTCCCGGTGGCCATTTATCGCACCGTTTTGTTGGCTGCCGGACAAATGGACCGCGACGCGAGCGCGGCAGGCTAGGAGGTTTACTAATGAGCGCAACCGATGCAAAAACCCTTCCGTGCCAGTGCCTGCGCACCAAAAATCCCTATGGCACCACCCCGCAGGATCCGGAAACCTGGCTTCCCGGAGTGCACTCGGCATCAAGCTACTGGTGCCTTCGCACCATGAGCCCGGCGGGGCCAGATGAGCACTACGTGCATCTCGCTCGCTGCGTACCTGGGCGGAAATGCTACGAGAAGCAGGACGAATAGAGGCAGGCAGGAGCCGCGCTTGCACGGGTCGCTGAGCAAGGCAAGTAGCGATTCAGGGGACAGATCGGGATCGGACTGGGGCGCGGGCGAATTACCTTATTGATATACAAAGCTGTGATTCCGCTTGACTTTCGACGGCGTAGGCGGTTTCTTTATCTCAAACCTGTACATAAGCCACCAGGCACCTTTAGGCAATGGACGATGCCGGTCCCCGCAAGTTCCAGCTGTGCTTGGGCTTCGAAGCAGGCGGCGGTTCGAAAGGCGATCGCTGGGAAAGGTTTGCTATGACTGTTTCAACAAAAGCCGGTATTTCTGATAACGCCGCGGCTACCATCGCCTACTTCACGTTCGTTCCCGCCATCATCTTTCTCCTGATTGCACCTTACAAAGAGAACAATTACATCCGTTTCCATGCCTGGCAATCGGTATTGCTTAACATTACGGCATTCATCATCGAGATCATCTTTGGTGCCATCGCGCTGCTCACCCTTTTTGTGGCGGCGATGCCCCTGGCTTACGTCTTGAGGGTGATTTCTCTGCTCTGGCTTATTCTGTGGCTGATCTGCGTAATTCAGGCAATGAACGGCAAACGTTTCAAAATTCCATTGTTGGGAAATATTGCCGAAAAGCTTTCGATGAAGTAGTCTTCTTCCACATCTGAGTTTTCTCGCGGAGCAAGCTGATAGCCCTCAAAGCTCCGCGCTCCGGGATCATCCGCAAACATCCGCTCTTTTCCTTGAAGTTCCGAGTACGATTCAGGTTCACAGTGAAGGAGCAACCATGTCCGATTCTCCGCAGTACCCGCCCGTTCCTCCGCAGGCTGCGCAATCAGGTTTGAACGATAACACTGCAGGCGCGCTGGCCTACGTCACTATCATCCCGGCGATCATCTTTTTGCTGGTCGAGCCGTACAACAAGAACTCGTTTGTGCGTTTCCACGCGTGGCAGTGCATCTTTCTGTACCTTGTTGCGTTCGTGGTCGGATTCATTAATGTGATTCCGATCCTGGGACAGATTGTTTTTCTGGTTGCGATGATCGGCCTGTTCGTGATGTGGCTGATGGCGGTCCTCAAAGCGCTGAAGGGCGAACGTTGGGAGATTCCGGTCATCGGGAAGTACGCGGCGAAGCAGGCAGGAGTTTAGCCTCCCAGACTTACTTCGAGGCGTCGGCTACCGCCGGCGCCCGCGCTTGTTGCTGTAGCGGTTTTTCCTTTTCGGCGTGGAACCCTGGGTTTCCTTGCGCTTGTTCCCTTTGGGCTTTTTTGAAGGCTTGGGCAATTTTTTGCCGGTAAGCGGGATTCCTTCTTCGACGAGGGAGAATTGCAGGCGCCGTTCCTGGGCGAGGATCCGATCAAGGATCACCTGGACGCGATCGCCCGCGCGAAAGCGCCGTCCCCAGCGCTCGCCGACAATCTCGTGCGTATTCTCGCGCCAGGTATAGCGATCGTCGCGAAGCGTATCGATTGGAACCAGACCCTCGACAAATAGGTCGGTCAATTCGACAAAGAGGCCGTACTTGGTCGGATTGAGCACCAGCGCCGCAAATTCTTCGCCGACGCGGTCCTCCATAAAGCGAACTTTTTTCCATTCCACGAGTTCGCGTTCGGCTTCTGCGGCGCGGCGCTCGGCCTGGCTTGATTCTTCGGCGATCTGCGCCAGCTCGGCTTCGGGAATCGGCGGCTCACCGGTAAATCCTTCGTATGGGCCGCGGTTTCTGGCGCGATGAATCACGATGCCTTTGAGGCCTTCGTTAGGATGTGTCCAGGGTGACGCGTGGCGGCCTTCAGCGACGTCGGCACGACCATCGACTCCGGCGCGCAACAGCGCCTTGGTTATGCGATGAACGATGAGATCGGGATAACGGCGGATCGGAGACGTGAAGTGCGTATAGGTGGGTGCGGCCAGGGCGAAATGGCCTTCATTGATCTCGGAGTAGCGCGCTTGCGAAAGTGAGCGCAGCATCAGGTAACTCAGGATTCGCTCTTCCGGCTTGCCTTCGATGCGAGCTGCCAGCTTTTGATACATCTTGGGCGTGACGGCAATGTCTTCGGGGACTTCGTGCGTGCGGGCCTGCCGTCCACTGCGCTGCGCTTCGCGGCGATCGCCCCGCGTCTGAATGCGTTTTACGGGCAGTGCGCCAAGTCCAAGCGAATAGCCAAAACTGGCCGCGAGCTCTTCGAATTGCACCACGCGGCGCGGGTCGGGCTTCTCGTGAATCCGGTAGAGCGACGGAACGCCGAGGTCTTCCAGCCAGGTGGCGACACACTCGTTGGCGGCCAGCATGAATTCTTCGATCAAGCGATTGGCCCAGGTGCGTTCAGTGCGGGTGACGCCGCGCATCTGCCCCTGCTCGTCGAACTCAATCACCGGCTCAGGCAGATCGAAATCGATGCTGCCGCGCTCTTCGCGACGCTTGTTCATCAGCACTGCCAGCCGGTGCATGCGTTCGAATTCCGGAACCAGCGCAGCATAGCGAGCACGTGTCTCGAAGTCGCCTTCGAGGATCGCGTGCACCGCGGTGTAAGTCATACGCTCGGCGGAACGGATCACGCCCTCAACAATTTCGAAGCTTTCGATGCGGCCTGCTGCGTCCAATTGCATGATGCAGCTCAAAACGAGACGATCCTCGTTGGGACGCAGGCTGCAAATATCCGTCGACAGCTCCTGGGGCAGCATGGGAATTGCGCGATCGGGGAAGTAAACGCTGTTTCCGCGCAGGCGGGCTTCGAGGTCGAGATCGGTTCCCGCGCCAACATATTCGGCAACATCGGCGATGTGAACCTGGAGTTCGTACCCTCCGTTGCGCAGGTCCTTGACCAACACGGCATCATCGAAGTCCTTGGCGGTTTCGCCGTCGATGGTAACAATGGGCAAGCCACGAAAATTCCGCCGGCGATTCGCTTCCGCATCGTCAAGAAATGCAACCGTACGCGCTTCTTCCAGCACCTTTTCAGGGAAAACGCGCGGCAATTGATGCTTGCGGATCATCATCTCCACGTCGACGCCGAAGTCGTCGGGGTCGCCGAGCACCTCGATGACGCGGCCCATGGCTGGACGCGTGGGTGTGGGCCAGCTCGTAATTTCGACGTCGACGACGAGGCCTTCAAGATCGTCGTGGTGCACAGGGAGCCCAGCTTCGCGACCGAGAACGCGATGCGGAGTTGCTTCTTGTGAATCCGATTCCGCAGGCACCTCCTGTCCGCGCGGAATAACGATGTGCTGCGTCATGCGCTCGTCGAAAGGAATCACTCTATGTCCCATATCCCGATCCGATCTGGCATAGTGAAACACTCCAACCACGGTCGGATTGCGCCGTTCGAGAATGCGGGCCACGCGACCTAGGCGGCGGCCATCCGCGCGCGGAGGCGCGAGTTCTACGAGAACCTGATCGCCCTGCATGGCGCCATTGATTTCGTCGGGCGGGATAAAAACGTCGTCATCCTTTCCAACGCCCTGGCGCGCGTTGGGGCGTACGAAGCCATATCCGTCGCGATGCAGATCAAGCCGCCCGGCAATGAGATTGTCGCGAGTGGTGCCGGTCGCCTTCTTCGGAATGCTCCAATGCTCGCGGTCCGTCTTTGCCAAGTCGCCTCGTGCAGTCATGCGAGCCAACTGTTCCAGCAGGAGGCGCCGCTCCCGGCCGCCACCAAGTCCAAGTTCGCGGACAAGCTGCTTGTACCCGGCTTTGCCACCCGTTGAGCGCGCAATCCGGGCCAGCAGTTCGCGATCATTCATAGCAACAGAGTAGGGCACGCGGCCGGTTTTCGCCTCCTTAGCGGTGATGGTCGAACGATCGCTGGCAAAGTCGAGGTCGACACTCACCGGATCAGGCGTTTCATCGACGACAAAGCTCAAGGGAAGCTTGATATCGAAGCTGTCGTGACCTGCGCCAGTAACGGGGCAGATTCGCGGGTTACACTTGATGCGTTTGCAAACTGCTCAAAGGGATCGAATTCAATGGGGAATCGTTGCAGGATCGCGGGAATTGCAGTGTGTTTTGCCCTGGTGTTCACTCCATTTGCGGCCAGAGCGCAGTGGAATCCGCCGAACCCGGTGGTGAGCTTTGAAAGGCGATCGAATGGCGTTGAGATTCGCCAGAAGGCCGGAGTGCTGCGCTTGGAAGTGGACGCAGCCGATGTTCTGCACGTGACCTACTCGCCCCTCGACGGCAACTCGGAGGCCCACCCCTCGGACCACGTGATCGTCAAGCAGGACTGGCCGGCAGCAACGTTTGATGTTACGTCAAATGACAAGACGATCACCCTCTCGACGCAGAAACTGAAAGCCGTTGTCGAGCGCGAGAGCGGCGCCCTGCACTACATCGGGCCGGACGGAAAGCAACTGACCACCGAAGGCTATCGGTCGCTCAAACCGGTGGAAGTGAACGGCGAAAAAACGTTTCGTGCCGAAGTGTTCTTTCCCATCTACGGGTCGCACGAGGGTCTGTATGGATTGGGTCAGCACCAGGCCGGGGTATGGAACTACCGCGGCGAGAAGGTTCCGCTGGAGCAGGAGAACACCGACATTGCGATTCCTCTGCTGGTCTCAAGCAACGGCTATGGTGTCTTCTGGAACAATCCTTCGCGCGCGGTGGTCGACAATAAATTCGTCCACTCGCTGTACATCACGGCCGAAGTCGCCGATCGCATTGATTACTACTTCCTTTATGGACCGGATGCCGACCAGATCATCGGAAACTATCGCGAACTGACCGGCGAGGTTCCGCTCTTCGGGCGCTGGGCATACGGCTTCTGGCAGTGCAAGAACAAGTACCAGTCGCAGGCCGAGATTGAAGGTGTGGCAGCGAAATATCGCGCACTGCATATTCCCGTGGACAACATCGTGCAGGACTGGTTCTGGTGGATCACGATGGGCGAGATGAAGTGGAATCCCCATTATCCCGACCCGCAGGGCATGATCGACAAGCTTCACGATGAACATTTCCACCTGATGGTGTCGGTGTGGCCGTTCTTCCGCCCGGGAACCAGCGTCTACGATCAGTTCGATAAAAATGGATGGTTCATTGCCAAGACGCTGACCGGCGGCTTCCATCCCGTGGGGCAGGCGCTTTACGATCCGACCAATCCGGATGCGCGAGCGCAGTATTGGAAAAACATCGACACGCCGCTGTTCGAAAAGGGCGTGGACGCCTGGTGGCTCGATACGGATGAACCGGAGACCGAAGGCCGCGAAGATAACATTCTCGTCGACCACTCGCTGCACATTGGGTCGGGCGCTCGCTACGCGAATATCTATCCGCTATGGCACACCGAGGGTGTTTCGGAAGGGCAGCAACAAGCCTCCAGCAAGAAGCGGGTATTCATCCTGTCGCGTTCGGCCTACTCAGGAACGCAACGGCTGGGTGTTACTGCCTGGTCGGGGGACGTGCTGAGCGATTGGCTGAGCTTTGCGCGCCAGATTCCAGCCGGATTGAACTACTCGATCTCCGGCATGCCCTACTGGACGACGGATATCGGAGGATTCATCTCGGGCGGAAATCTGAACGATCCGAAGTTCCGCGAGCTTTTCATCCGCTGGTTCCAGTTTGGTGCATTCTCGCCAATCTTCCGCGTCCACGGAACGCGCTTTCCGGATGAAAATGAGTTGTGGTCGTATGGGCCCGACGCGCAGAAGATCCTGGTGGACTATGACAACCTGCGCTACCGGCTGCTGCCCTACATCTACTCCGAGGCCTGGCAGGTGACCAGCAATCACGACACCCTGATGCGACCGCTGGTGATGGACTGGCGCGATGATGTGGAGGCGCAGAACACGGGTGACGAATATTTGTTCGGCCCGGCGATTCTGGTGAGCCCGGTAACCACCTACGGCGCGACCAGCCGCAGCGTGTATCTGCCGAAGGCCACCTGGTACGACTTCTGGACCGGCGTGAAGGTAGAAGGAGGCAAGAGGATCGAAGCCGATGCGCCCCTGGCCAAGGTTCCGCTCTATGTGCGCGCGGGATCTATCGTTCCCATGGGCCCAACCATGGAGTGGTCAACCGAGAAGGCTGCTGATCCGATCGAGCTTCGCGTGTACCCCGGAGCGGATGGAGACTTCACGCTCTACGAAGATGAGAACGACAACTACGATTACGCCAAAGGACAACACGCAACTATTCAGTTGCATTGGAACGACGCCGCGAGAACACTTAACTTTGGTGCGCGACAAGGCCGTTT
>Ga0335072_10009759_pt1 | contig 13844 bp, 11 predicted proteins | sample Lox_Sample_21_FD_206725 | JGI IMG/M metagenome (GOLD analysis project Ga0335072, IMG submission 206725) | Soil microbial communities from Loxahatchee National Wildlife Refuge, Florida, United States - Lox_Sample_2.1 | ecosystem: Environmental > Terrestrial > Soil > Wetlands | place: USA...
AACCAGATCCATGTGGAAATATTTCTTCAACACCTCGTCCCGCTGATCTTCACTCTGAATGATCCTGACCTGCCGCTTGCCGTTTTCTTTGCGGATCAGTTTGTTGTTGATCAACGTGATCCGCCCTTCCGGTGTGGGCATTGTACAGATCAGCGTCCGGGCAAAATGGGATTCCGGGGAAGTCTGATGGAATTCGTTCATCTCATGGAAGTCCGACAAAACTCTCGGCGTAAGTGTAAAAATATAGTCGATTTTGAAATCCTGCTTGGATGCGTTCCACTTAGCCACCCCGAGATACGGCTCGCCATCCACCATGACGGGATCGATGATCTGGTACCAATTCCGCCCGTCACTCTGGATCTCCCCCGGAGCTATGGCCAGGGGCACCAGCGAGAAATCACCATAGCCGACATCCACCAGCCAGTTCCGTCCATTCAGGTTCACGACCAGCGCCAAATGTTCGAACTCCCGGCCATACCGGTTACTGCCATGATGTAATCGCCCGGCAACCAGGTTGACGTCGAAGCCGCACAAATTGAGGAGATGATGGAAAAGTACATTCAGCTCATAACAATAGCCACCCCGGTGATCCCGAATGACTTTTTGATACAATAAATTGACTTGCAGAATTATAGGAATCTGATTCTGGATGTCGAGCGTCTCGAATGGAATAGCCAGAACATGTCTGTACTGCAATTCCCTTAAAGTGTCCAGATCACTTTGCAAAATGCCGGTGCTGCTAATTCTTCTCAAATAGCCGTTAATGTCCATACGCTAATATTTAATCAAATCCAGTCAGTTAGGGGTCAGCCAAAACAATAGCATCAATTCCTTTGCCAGCAATAGCCTATTTATGACAACAGTAAATCGATTTGCGCTGCAACTTTTATCTATACTTCGATGGTTTCACCAGGTTCCGGGAGCAGCAATCTCTTCCCCGCCGCCTTGAAATCTGCCTTGGCTTTCTCCGTATCTATCGAGATAATAGGCCAGGTATTGTAGTGGATCCCCACAACCGTATCACATTTCACAAAATCAGCGGCATGGATCGCATCAGCTACATCCATCGTAAAGTTCCCGCCGATCGGCATGACCGAAAAATCAAGCCTGGCCCACAGCGGGATCAGCTGCATATCCATCGTCAATGCCGTATCGCCTGCCACATAGAAATTCCCCGAGCTGGTCGTGAATACAAACCCCAGCGGGTTTCCCGCATAGCTGCCGTCGTTAAACGAAGATGAATGGATAGCATTCACCGCCCGGACCTTTCCGAAGTCCAGCGTGACCGGGCCCCCGTGATTGATCGGATGTACCTTCTCTATCCCATTCTTTCCCAACCATCCCGCAATTTCCGCAGCCGCCACACATGCCGCCCCCGTCTTTTTCGCGATCGCCGCCACATCACCCGTATGATCCCCATGGCCATGAGTGATGAAAATATAATCGGCCTTTATCTTATCCGGATCGGCATTCTTAACCGCGGGATTGCCGTTGAAAAAAGGATCGAATAACAGCGTTTTCCCATTGACGTCTACCGAAAAAGTCGCATGGCCGTAGAAAGTTAGCTTCATTTGTATCGTTTTGAAATGGTTTGATTAACAATCATTCCACAAAAAGGTTCGCGTTCCTTCAGCATCCGGCCCTTTCAACCTCCGGTCATTTGACCCTCCTCGCCCGCTGATACTGCAATGGCCAATACATGTCAGAAAATCCCAATTCATCCGCCGCATGTAAGGGGAAATATGGATCGCGCAGGAACTGCCGGGCCATAACGATCAGATCGGCCTGACCCGCTGCCAATATACCTTCCGCCTGTGCCGCCTCCGTGATCATCCCTACCGCCGCAGTCATAACTCCCGCCGAACGAACCCGCGCCGCAAACTCGACCTGGTACCCCGGTCCCACCGGGATTTTCACCTCCGGCACCACCCCGCCCGACGAACAATCCACTACGTCAACTCCCAGCCCCTTGAGTAAACCCGCCAACCGGACAGAATCCCCGATCGTCCAGCCACCCTCCACCCAATCCGAGGCCGAGATGCGGACAAACAACGGATAGCCCGCCGGCCACGCCGCCCGCACCGCCGACACAACCTCCGTCAACAGCCGCACCCGATTCTCCCACGATCCCCCATAGCCATCACTACGCCGGTTGGCAAGCGGTGAAAGGAATTCATGCAGCAGGTAGCCGTGAGCGGCATGGATCTCCACCACCTTGAACCCGGCCTTCATCGCCCGCCGTGCGGCAGCTCTGAATTCTTCGATCACCTGCGCGATCCCCTCCGCCGTCAGCTCCGCCGGCTCTGCATACCCCTCGCCAAATGCGATGGCGCTTGGCGCCACCGGCTTCCACCCCCCCTGCTTCACCAGCTTGCCGCCATTCCAGGGCTCCGCCACACTTGCCTTGCGCCCCGCATGCGCCAACTGGATACCGATCTCACTCCCCTGCGACCGGACAAACTTGACAATTCGCTTCAACCCGTCAATATGCTCATCCTTCCAGATCCCCAGATCAGCCGGACTTATCCGCCCTTCCGGCGAAACCGCCGTCGCTTCCGTAAAGATCAACCCCGCCCCGCCTACCGCCCGGCTGCCCAAATGCACCAGATGCCAGTCATCCGCCATCCCATCTTGCGAACTGTATTGACACATAGGCGAAACCACGATCCGGTTGCTGAGCGGGATATCCCGTATCCAAAGCGGGGTGAACAATTGACTCATAATAAAATGATATTAAGGCCCTAAATTTACCTATATTTTCTAACGCCCATGAGATTAGCGTTCATCCAACTTTGTTTGATCTGTATGACGGTTCCTTTCACCTCACACGCCCAGACGACGGAAGTTGTCGTCGCAGCTGCAGCGGACCTCAAATTTGCTATGGACTCCCTCGTTGCCGTTTTCTCGAAGGAAAACCCCGATATCACCATCAAGGTCGTATCCGGCTCATCCGGCAACTTCTTCCAGCAGATCAGCAACGGCGCCCCCTTTGACCTGTTCTTTTCCGCCGATATTGACTACCCCGAACGGCTGAAGGCAAAAAATCTCACCCGCTCGGATATCCACATCTATGGCACCGGCCAGCTCGTCCTGTGGAGCAGGTCCATCGACCCCGCCATTGACAAAATGAATACATTGCTAAACCCGGCCGTCAAAAAGATCGCAATCGCCAACCCGGCCCATGCCCCTTATGGCCAGCGCGCGGAAGAGACGCTCCGCCACTATCAACTTTACGATAAAGTAAAAGATAAGCTCGTCATGGGCGAGAATATTGCCCAAACGGCCCAATACGCCCAGAGCGGAGCCGCCGATATCGGGATCATTGCCCTGTCCCTTGCGCTTTCACCTGCCATGCAGCAGACAGGCGGCAAATATTGGCTCATTCCCGCCGCCGCCCACCGGCCGCTTGAACAGGGGTTCGTACTGCTGCCCCATGCCAAAGACAATAAAGGCGCCGTCAAGTTCATGAATTACATTACCACTTCGGAAGCCAGGGCGATCCTAAAATCCTTCGGCTTCAGCCGGCCATGATCGATTGGCAGCCCCTATGGCTCAGCCTCCGTCTCGCGGGGACTACCGCGCTGCTCCTGTTGGTTATCGCCGTCCCTCTCGCCTACTGGCTGGCGTATGGCCGGGGCCGTTGGATGATTGCCGTTGAAGCCATCGTCAGCCTTCCGATGGTCCTGCCTCCCACTGTCCTGGGTTTCTACCTGCTCCTGGCATTTAGTCCTTCCAATGCGTTCGGCCGCTTCCTCGATCACTACCTGGATATCCGGCTGGTCTTCACCTTTCCCGGTCTGGTGGTCGGATCGCTTATCTACTCGCTGCCCTTTATGGTCAACCCGATCGTTTCGGGCTTCAGAGGCCTCTCACTGCATCTGCGCGAAGCCTCCCGCACACTTGGCAAATCCGATAGAACTACCCTGATCCACATCCTCCTGCCCAATATCCGGTCCTCCCTCATCACCGGCGCAGTGCTTGCCTTCGCTCATACCCTCGGGGAATTCGGCATGGTCGTGATGATCGGCGGCGGTATCCCGGGCCAGACCCGCGTGGCTTCCATCGCCATCTACGACGAGGTGCAATCGATCAACTATTCGCTGGCCAACCGGTATGCCATCATCCTGCTCGGCCTCTCCTTCTTTATCCTGCTGCTGGTCTATTTCGTCAATCATCATTTCACTAATCCCAAAACATTGCCCTAACCGTGCCCCATCCGCCCACCTCCGCCTTCAGGGCCACCAAAATGCTCCATACAGCCCGGGGCCCCCAACGGCTGGACATCGACTTTCAATGGCAGCAGGGACGCCTGCTGGCCATCTACGGCCCCTCCGGGGCCGGCAAAACCACCCTCCTGCGCATCCTCGCCGGCCTGACCCCCGCCGACACCGGCCTTATCGAAGTGGAGGGCGAAACCTGGCTCGACACCGTCCGCCGCATCCACCTGCCCACGCGCCACCGTTCCATCGGTTTCGTATTCCAGGACTTTGCCCTGTTCCCGAACCTCACCGTCCGCCAACAACTGGAATTCGCACTGCCCAACCCAAAAGAAAAAGCCATCGTCGCCGAACTGCTGTCCCTCATGGAGCTGAACGAACTCCAACACCTCCGGCCGGGCCTGCTGTCCGGTGGACAGCAGCAACGCGTTGCGTTGGCGCGCGCTATCGCGCGCGGCCCGCGCCTCCTCCTCCTCGACGAACCCCTGTCCGCACTCGACGACGACATGCGCAATAAATTACAGGACTATATCCTGATGGCCCATCACCACTACCACCTGACCACCCTCCTCGTTACCCATCACCTGCCCGAAGTCATTCGCCTCGCCGACGAAGCTATCCTCCTGGAGAACGGCAAGATCACGGCACACGGAGAACCCGCCGACCTCTTCGCCGGCCGGACAATGACGATTACCATCAGCCCGGGAAACCCATCCGCCAAAAATCCTTAATTTGAGGCCATGAGTCAGTCGCTCTCCATCTGGGAAAAGGAAAGCTTCTTCGCACCGGCCGATATCATCATCGCCGGCAGCGGCCTCGTGGGATTGTGGAGCGCATACTATCTGAAGAAAAAACACCCCTCCCTTCACGTCACCATCGTCGAACGCGGCATCATCCCCACCGGCGCCAGCACCCGCAATGCCGGTTTCGCCTGCTTCGGAAGCCTTACCGAATTACTCGCTGACATCGGACATATGGGCGAAGAAAAGACACTCGAACTCGTTTCACTGCGCTATAAGGGGCTTCGGAAAATCCGCAGGACCTTTCGCGACTCCGAGATCGGCTTCGAACGACTGGGCTCATATGAATTACTCGCCTCCGCCGGCAATCTCACCGACACCAACGGCCTCCGTTCCGCCATCGACCGGATGAACCGGAGCCTGAAGAAGATCACGGACGAACATAAGACATTCAGGCTGCAAAACGAAAAACTCACCGCATTCGGCTTCGCCGGAATCCAATACCTCGTGGAAAGCCGGACCGAAGGCCAGCTGCACTCCGGCTTGCTCTGCCAGGCCCTGCTGCGCCTCGTCCAATCCCTCGGCGTTACCATCCTCAACAACGTCGAGATCACCGGCTACGAAAAAACGGGCGGCCACCTGCTGCTGCACACCCAACACCCCTTCCCGCTGGTCGCCGCTCAATTGCTCGTGTGCACCAACGCCTTTGCCCGCCAACTCCTCCCCCAACTGGACATTATCCCCGCCCGGGGCCAGGTCCTCGTCACCTCCCCCATAGACGGACTCCCGTTCAAAGGCACCTTCCATTTTGACGAAGGCTTTTACTATTTCCGGAACCTCGGCGAACGGGTGCTGCTCGGCGGCGCCCGCAACCACGCATTCGATAAGGAAACGACGACGGAAATGATGCTGACCGATACCATCCAGCACGAGTTGGAACGTTTTCTGCGCGAAGTGGTGCTGCCCGGCCGCCACTATACCATCGCCAACCGCTGGGCCGGCATCATGGGAATGGGGGGCGATAAAATGCCTGTTATCAGGGCCGTGAATGATCATGTATTTTGTGCCGTCCGGATGCACGGCATGGGCGTCGCACTGGCACCCGTTATCGGCGAGCAGGTCGCTTCACTCCTGACCTAAATTTTCACCAGCTTACCCGCCACCGGCACCTTTGCCCCGCTCACCCTGAGAAAGTATACCCCGGCACTCCACGATGACACATCCAGTTGTAGCTCCACGGACGTGATCCGCATCGTCAACACCAGCCGTCCAAGCTGATCATACACCTCCATCAAACCCCCGATACTCGACTCATCGGCTAACTTTATGGTTACCGTGCTTACCGCCGGATTGGGAAAGACCGTAATTGCACCTGCCGGAATATCCGGACCCACCGAACTATCCGGGATCGCCACCGGCACCGTGGAAGACAGCAGCGGATAACGGAACCCGCCCGGCGCAAAAAGGGCCCGCATCCGGTCCCGCTGGCCATAAGTGAAAAGATGCATGCCGATATCATCCGTGAAATCCATATAGTCCTGGTACAGGTTGCCATAAGGCTCATTACCGCACGAGAGAATGATCCCGTTGGGTTCCCCGTAGTCAGGCCCTTCCTGCGGCGGTGTGTCTGCAACCTCATCATTTCCGCAACTGTCATCTCCCCAGGTATGGATCATATTCAGCCAGTGCCCGATCTCATGCGTTGTCGTACGCCCGCGGTTGAAAGGGGCTGTGGCTGTCCCCATGGTGCCGAATGCAGTATACAGCACCACTACCCCGTCCGTTGCCTTCGGGCCGCCGACAATACTCGAATACCCCAGGATGCCGCCAGTCAGGTTGCCAACCCAGATATTCAGATACCGGTCACGGTCCCAGCCATCATCACCGCCGCTTGCCGTAAATTTGATGCCGTCATTGATAGAAAAAGCGGCGACATCCGTTTGCCGCCGGACAATTCCCGTAGTCGCAGCCCCATTGGTATCCAGCTGCGCCAGCCCAAACCGAAATCCGCAATTGGCAGCCAATCCCCGATAATATGCAGGGATCTCTGCGGTATCCGGATTCCGCTTCAGGTAGTCCTGATTCAATACCTCGATCTGCGACCGCACTTGCGCATCGCTGATATTCTCCGACTCGGTTTGATAAATAATGTGAACGACAACAGGGATGGTAATGATCGGAACCGCCGTAACCCCCGACCCTCCCCCTCCGCTAACGATCACCGGCCGATTCTTCAGCTGATTGGCTGTAAAGGCCTCGATGGAAGCCACCGCCTGCACCAGGGCAGGGTAGGCATTAAGCTGCTCTCTTCGGTATTCCGTGGACCGGCAGCTCGGCTGCGACCAACCGCGGATACCCAGGATCATGCAGCACAGGGCGGATAAATAGAGTTTCATACCTTCTTTTTAAAGGAGGCAGTTCAGAAGATATGGACCGGTTAATCAAGGGAAAGGATTTACAAATCTTTGTAAATCAAACAATAGTGCAGATATGGCTTACATGGGGCAGCCCGGCGTAAGCAACTGTAAAACAACAAAAAAAGACCGACAAGTCAAAACATTTAGGACAAATTTTACCCCCACTACCCTCCGCCGTAGGCGCACGAAGCCTATATTTGCCCCGCTATGAGCCCCATAAAGAACAGAGCGATCTCATTCTTGCTGATCCTCAGCATGTTGGCAGCGTGCAATCACGGCGCCAACAACAATACCCAAGCCCTCGATTCCGCCGCGGACAACACACCCCCTACTATCGACTTCACCGTCATGAAACTCATTCCCCATGATACCACCGCCTTCACCGAAGGGCTGCTGTTTCACGACGGTCAGCTCTATGAAAGCACCGGGACAGATACCGACATGCCCGAGAGCCGCCATTCTGAGTTTGGCACCGTGGACACCATCACCGGCAAACTCCACCCTAAAGTAGAGATCGACCGGAAAAAATATTTTGGGGAAGGGATCGCCTTTCTTAACGGCAAGGTGTACCAGTTGACCTACAAGACAAAAGTGGGCTTCATCTATGACGCCAGGACCTTCAAAAAATTGGGTGAATTTACCTTCCCCTCCCGCGAAGGCTGGGGCATGACTACCAACGGGAAAGACCTCATCATGAGCGACGGCACGAGCAATATCACCTACCTTGACCCGAATACCTTTGAAACCGTCAAGACCCTCACCGTAAATGACAACAACGGTCCCGTCGGTAACGTTAACGAGCTCGAGCTCATCCACGGCTATCTGTACGCCAATCAATGGCAGACAGACTATATCCTCAAGATCGACACCAGTTCCGGAAAGGTTGTGGGCAGGCTGGACCTCGGATCTATCGCCGCCGAAGCCCGCAACAAATTCCCCGGCTCCGAAGTGCTCAACGGAATCGCCTATAACCCCGCTTCGGGTCTCATCTATGTCACCGGGAAACTCTGGCCGAACATCTACGAGATCAAATTCCCGCTGTAAGTACCGCCCCGCTGCTGTACCTACTTCCCCGCTACATAGATGAGCGAGCTGCACTTCGACTTGTCGACAAATGCCTTGAGATTTGAGACCATCCCCCGAAACATCGCCGCGGGCATATTGCTCTTCCCGTTCCGGTATTTTTCGCTCATCATACTGATATAAAAACTGTCGTACCACATCGGCTGGCTGTAATGCAGCTGTAACCCATGACGGATCAGCAGCTGTTCCATCGCATCCGGGGAAAAATGATACAAATGCCGCGGAACGTCATAAGCCGCCCACGCCCCGCCATATACTTCAGCATCATACGAAGTATAGTTGGGTACCGCGATAAATATCCGGCCGCCCTTGCTAACCAGCGCTCGCAGCCGATCCAGACAGGGATGCAGTTCATGGACATGCTCGAGCACGTGCCATAACGTAATGGCGTCATAGCTCTCTCCCGGCAGCACATCCAACTGGTCCATTCCCAGCAGCCGCACCCCATGATCCGCCAACGCTACCTCCCGCGCCGCCGCCTCCGGCTCCAGCCCCGTTACCTCCCAGCCGCGCTGCTGCATATAACCCGCAAAAGCACCCGTACCCGCCCCGATATCCAGCAGTTTGCCCTGTTTCCGGCGCGTGGTCGACTGGATCAGCCGGCGCTTATCCGACAAAGTTTGCCGCCGCACCAGGTGATACAACCGGTTAACCAAACCCTTTGTTGTATTCGAGTGACTGATATAGTCCTCCGAATGATAATACGGCCCGATCGCCCCCGCATTCGGCACATCCTGAGTGAAGCGCAGGCTGCAGCGCTGGCATTGCCAGATCGCAAATTGTTCGTGGGAAACAGTATAGTCGACGGCGTTGAGTACGGGTTTCAGTTCGTCCGAACCACAGGCGGGACAGACCATGTAATGTATCAGATCCATAGCAACCTATAGAGTTGATTGATTGGCCGTGGAAAAGCCGTGTGTATAGAAGCGCCAGGCCAGGATCGCCAGCCCGATCACCAGCAGCGCCAACGCTACAACCCACCAGGCGAGCCGCTTGCGGGAAGGCGATTCCTCTTGTAGCCACTCGTTCATCTCCCCGCTGGTCCGCTCCCGGTCCCCGACCAGCAAGGTATGTACTGCGTCCTGGTGTTTCACTTTCATCGCCGGCACCGGCTGCTGAAAAAATTCCGGCGCCGCCGCAGATTCCAGCAAGACATTGCCCGATCCATCCTTTTTCAGCACCCCGACCCCTTCCCACGAAACCTCCTCCTCATTCCGGATGCGATTCCGCAGATCGAACGAAAACTCATTGTACCACCTGATCGCTTCAAAGTCGAGCATCTTGCCCTGAGTCGCCAGATAAGTAAAGAATTCCTTCTCCGGCGCATCGAAGTATTTGTCGAAACGGAAACGATAGACCGGCGGCAGAACAGTCCTGTCCGCCACATCTGCATGGGCAGGAAAGGTCTCCAGGTAAATGGTGCCAAGACCCGGGATACTGATACTCCTGTGCTGGAACAAATAAGCATTCAAGACCTGCAACATGACGCGAAGCTATCTATTTTCCCCCGAATGAAAAAACGATCCCGCCTACCACATTGAACCCATAGACCTGATACTGATGCCAACGCTGATACTGGTCATTGAAGATATTATTCATCTGGAACCACAGGTTCAGCTGCTTGAGGATCCGGAACTCCACCCCCGCATTCATATCGAACCCGTTCGGCCCCGTAAAGGCCACCCCATTCGGTGCGCGATATGGCGCTCCTTGAAAAGCAAACAGGTCCACTTTGGCCCAAAAGTCCTTGAACGCCTCCCACTTCAAATTAGCCTTCAATTCCGCCGGCAACATCCCCCAGGCCTTCGGCTCACCCTTGATATTCATATACCGGTCGGTGTTGAGGCTCACCGTCGCCTGGAACTGCTCCCCATACAGATAGCTCAGCTCGCCATGCACCTGCAGGGCATCCATCGAGCTCGCATACCGGATCTGGAAATCCTTTCCGCCATTGATACTGTCGTTCACAAAAAGTGGCATATTGGTGTAGGTCAGGTAGCCAACCTTCGCCGCGTAAGAGAAATGATTGTCTAATGATCCCTTTATCCCAAAATACCCTTCCTGCACCTCCGTATTCAGCAACGAATCCGGCTGCGCCAGCCAGGGATTGATCGATTCGAACCGCTGATACGAACCCTTGTCATAGTACCCGAGCCACCCCAGTTGAAGAGTGAAACGCTGGTCACTCGTCGAAATATCCGCCACAAAGTTGGGCAGCAAATGGAAGATCGTGTTATCCCAGGAAGGAATGACCGAAGCAAGCAGGAATAAATTGGTCGTCTTTACCTGGAACGCGGGCTTGACATACAAAAGATTGTTGGTCTGGGCAGCAGACTTGCCGGGCAGGTTATAATGCGTGTTATCACCCGTCAACGCAAGATCGAAGGCAAACTGCTTACCGATCAGCTTTTCCAGCGGCAGATCCAATACCGTATTCGTCTCCGTCCCCTGCGGCGTATGATTGTCCGAAAAGACCGAGGATCTCAGGCTGGGATGGAACAACAACCCAAACTCGGTCGGCACCGTATTGCGGAGGGACACCGCACCGCTAAAGGTCTGAAAGGTCTGCCGCAGCTGATCCGCCGTATACTTGACCGTATCGGGAAATCCGTACAGGTAATACTCATCGTTCTTGAACCCTACACTGCCATTCCACTCCGGGTTGTTGGCCGTCTTGAATGTTCCATCGATCTTCACATCCGTCAGACTGCTCTTCTGATATTCGATGTTGCCATGAGAACTAAGCTGGTTGGCGAAAATATTGACGAACGTCGATTTCCCGTCGCCGAAACTGAACCCGAGGTTGGCAACCGGCAACACGACATTCCCAATTCCCAGTTTGATATAATTGTAGTTCTCCCAGGGTATTAACGTGTCCCGCTGTAAAGCCACCGGCTTTAATTCCCCCGGCTGATAATTGAGGAACATATACTCCGATGGAATATTATAGTTCAGCCGCGGGCGGGAAGTATCCACCGCCGGAGGCGCCGCATTGAAATTGATCTTTACCGCCTCCCGCAACACCGGCTTGAACGCTGACGTGATATCGATGCTCTTGCGTTTGGTGGTATCTTGCGCCTGCAACGCAGAGTAGACACCGAAGAGAGCGAAAAGAAGGACTATAGTTTGTTTACCCATGTTATGATTAATTGGCGCTGTCTACTTTACTGTTCTGGCTTTCCTGGGCCGTCACCTGAGCCAGCTTCTGCTGCGCCTGCAGCCGGAGCTCCTCGATCTTCGTATTCGCGGCGACACTCTGGTAAGTGGCTTTGGCATTGAAATAGTCCTTCTCCGCAAAATAGATATCCCCCAGCAGCAAATATGCTTTCGTCACCCATTCCTCATAAGACCCGGATTTATTTACTACCTCGAAAGCCGCCTTCTCCGCATCCTTCAGTTGATTGCCCTTGAACAGGCAATCGGCAATCTCATACCGGGCCTCCGCTCCATACGCGGACTTGGTCAGCTCCGCCGCGATCCGGAAATACTGCAACGCCGACGTGCAGTCCCCGCCAACCTCATATGACTTCGCAATCGCCATATTGGCCAGCACCTTATCATCCGTGCTCAAACCTTTCTGCCCCAGCAGATCTTTTGCATTTGCCACCGCATCCGACCATTGCTGCTGCTCATACTGGCACCGCAGCACGCCCCGCATCGCCTCCATCTTGTTCTCCTCGGATGTAGTGAAGTCTTTCAGCTTACTATAGTACTTTTCCGCGTTTGCATAATCCTTCAAATTGAAAAAATACAACCGGGCGGCTTGAAGCAGCGATCTCTCTCCGAACTTGTTGGGAGCCTTATCCGCCACTGCCGCATAACCGACAACTGCCTTTGCCCAATCCTTTCGCGAAAAATAGATCTCGCTCTTATAATAGTTGGCCTCCAGGGAATATTTGCCATCCGGGAACTTCGCCAGATAGTCTTCGAATCGCTGGATCGCCGCATCGAAATTCCCGTTATTGAACTGTACTTCCGCCTCTTCATAGGCCAGCTGGTCTTCCTGTGAGGCGCTTACTTCTATCCCCATCCCCTTTGCAAAATCGACATATTCGCTGCTGCGGCCTTCCTCTATATAGATCGTCTTCACGTTGTCAAGCCCATCCTGCGCCTCCGGTGAATTGGGATACTGCCGGATCAGCGAATCATACTGGCTTAACGCCTCATCATTCTTGTTGAGATTGTACAGCGCAATTCCGGATCGCAGATACGCCCTTGGTTTCAACGCATCCGCCGAAGGCGACCGCAGTACATTCTTCAGGTACGGCAACGCCTCCTGGTACTGCTCCTGCGCCAGATACGTCGCGGCAATCTCCATGTTCACATCCGGCGACAGACTGGACGCCGGGTACAACCTGCTGATCGTATTCAGCAGCGCGATCTTCTGCCGCCCATTGCTAACTCCGGCGATCATCGCCTTTTGGAACGTGGCATAATCTCCGGCCGGCCAGGAGAGGTCGAGCACCCTGTTGTACATCGACAGCGCCGTCCTGTAGTCCCGCTCCATATAATAACAATCCGCATCCCGGACATAGGCATCCTGCTCCAGCGGCGAAGACCCGATCCTGGGCGTCCGGACCACCTGCTCGAAGAAACCCTGCGCCTGCCGGTAGTTTTCCTTTTTGAGGAAACAATACCCCAGATTGTAGCGAGCATCGGTAGGATTCGCCTCACCGCTGACCGCTCCACTCTTCAGGTATTCCAGATAATACCGGATCGCATCATCGATCCTGTTCTGCCGGTACGAGATCTCCGCCTTCCAGAAGTTCACATAGGGAAGCACGCCGGCGTTGTCCGGGTCTCTCATCGCCTTGTCCAGCAAGGCATCCGCCTCCGGCAACATTCCGTCATTGATCAGCTCCGTGGCCCGTCCATAAAGGATGCGCGGGATCAACCGGCGGGCATTGTCGGAAGGATGGCTGAGGCTGTCCAGTAGAGACAGGGCATCCTTATAGTTGTTCGTCCCGGCCAGCACGCCGATCAGCAATTCCCTCCCTTCCTGTGCATATTCCGAATTGGGATACCGGTGCAGGAAATTCTGCAGTTCCGTAAGCGCTATATCCTGGTAACCCAATTCATAAGACAGCTTGGCGTAGTTGAACTGTGAGATCTCAGCCTGTTTGGGATTACTGCTGTTCAATGAACAGAACAGGAAAGCATTCCGGGCATTGCCCTTTTGCCCCGTTCGGAGATAGGCGTCACCGAGAAGGTACATGGAATTCTGCGCCAGTGAATCCTCCTTTCCGCCCAGCTGTTTGAACCCCTCGATCGCCTTGTTCCAATTTCTGGTCTGATAGTAACAGTAGCTGAGCTCGTAAAGATCCTCCCGCGACACTTTTTTCGCCGTGCCAACATACTGCTCGAGAAATGGCAACGCCCGGACAAAA
>Ga0335072_10009761_pt1 | contig 13843 bp, 9 predicted proteins | sample Lox_Sample_21_FD_206725 | JGI IMG/M metagenome (GOLD analysis project Ga0335072, IMG submission 206725) | Soil microbial communities from Loxahatchee National Wildlife Refuge, Florida, United States - Lox_Sample_2.1 | ecosystem: Environmental > Terrestrial > Soil > Wetlands | place: USA: Florida...
TCGCTGACGCCGTCTCCGCTCGCCTGCACACCGCCTATCCGGAACGGGGAACGAGCAAGGGCCTGGCGGCAGGCGGTGAGTACGCCTGGCGCCGCGACGGCGTCCCGCACCTGTTCAGCCCGGAAGCCGTGTTCCGTCTGCAGCACGCGACCAGGTCGGGTCAGGAAGCGGTCTTCCGTTCCTACAGCAAGGAGATCGACGACCAGTCCGCCAGGCACATGACCCTGCGCGGCCTGCTCGCGATCAAGGGCATCGACCAGCCAGGCGCCCGCGAGCCCGTACCGCTCGACGAGGTCGAGCCGGTCAGCGAGATCGTCAGGCGGTTCTGCACGGGCGCGATGTCATACGGGTCGCTGTCGGCCGAGGCACACCAGACTCTGGCCATCGCGATGAACCGCCTGGGCGGCCGGTCGAATTCTGGCGAGGGCGGCGAGGATTCCGACCGCTACGTGCAGGACGCGAACGGAGACCTTCGACGATCCGCCATCAAGCAAATCGCGAGCGGTCGCTTCGGCGTGACGGCCGAGTACCTGGCCAACGCCGATGACCTCCAGATCAAGATGTCGCAAGGCGCCAAGCCGGGGGAGGGCGGGCAACTGCCCGGCTACAAGGTCTACCCGTGGATCGCCAAGACCAGGCACTCCACGCCAGGAGTCGGTCTCATCTCGCCGCCGCCGCATCACGACATTTACTCGATCGAGGATCTGGCCCAGCTCATCAGCGACCTGAAGAACGCCAACCCGGTGGCGCGGGTGTCGGTGAAGCTGGTCGCCGAGGTCGGGGTCGGCACGATCGCCGCGGGCGTGGCCAAGGCGCACAGTGACGTCATCTTGATCTCAGGCCACGACGGCGGCACCGGCGCCGCCCCGCTGACCAGCATCAAGCACGCCGGCGCTCCGTGGGAGCTCGGGCTCGCGGAAACCCAGCAGACGCTGCTGCGCAACGGGCTGCGCGACCGCGTCATCGTTCAGGTCGACGGCCAGCTCAAGACCGGCAGGGACGTGATCGTCGCGGCCCTGCTCGGCGCCGAGGAGTTCGGGTTCGCGACCGCGCCGCTTGTGGTGTCTGGCTGCGTGATGATGCGCGCCTGCCATCAGAACACCTGCCCGGTCGGCGTCGCGACCCAGAACCCGGAACTGCGCAGCAAGTACGCGGGCAAGCCCGACTTCGTCGTCAGGTTCTTCGAGTTCGTGGCTCAGGAAGTGCGCGAGTACCTGGCGGCGCTCGGCTTCAGGACGCTGGATGAGGCCGTCGGCCAGGCCGAGTTGCTTGCCTCGGCCGCGAAGCCTGGTTCTGCCGCTTCGTCATTCCTGGACCTGACGCCGCTGCTGGCGGTTCCGCCGTTGCCAGGAGGTGCCGCCAGGCACCAGGTCAGGAAGCAGCAGCATCACCTCGAGCTCGCACTCGACAACACCCTCATTCAGCTCTCAGAAGGCGCACTAGAGGAAGGTCATCAGGTCAAGATCGAGCTGCCGGTCAGGAACGTCAACCGCACGGTCGGCACCATGCTCGGCTACGAGGTCACGCGCAGGTGGGGCGGCGAAGGGCTGCCTGACAACACGATCGTGGTCGGCCTGCACGGATCGGCGGGGCAGTCGCTCGGGGCGTTCCTGCCGAGCGGGATCACGCTGCGCCTGACCGGCGACGCCAACGACTACGTGGGGAAGGGCCTTTCCGGCGGGCGGGTCATCATCGTGCCTGACGAGGACGCGCCGTTCGCGGCCGAGCAGCAGATCATCGCGGGCAACGTGATCGGGTACGGAGCGACAAGCGGCGAGATGTTCCTGCGCGGCGTGGTCGGCGAGCGGTTCTGCGTGCGCAACTCGGGTGCGGTCGCCGTCGCGGAAGGCACAGGCGACCACGGCTGCGAGTACATGACCGGCGGCCGGGTCGCGATCCTCGGTCCTGTCGGGCGGAACTTCGCGGCCGGCATGTCGGGCGGCATCGCCTACCTTCTCGACGCCGATCCAGGGCTGATCAACACAGAACTGGCCGATCTCGAGCCGCTTAGTGACGCCGACGCGGAATATCTGCATGACCTCATCGGCCGCTACCAGGCGAGCACGGGGTCAACCGTCGCAGCCGGCCTTCTCGACGACTGGGAGGTCGCGGCGCGAAGGCTGCGGCGGGTGATGCCGCGCGACTACAAGAAGGTGCTGGCCGCTACGAAGCGTGCCGAGCGGGAAGGGCTCGACGTGGGCGAGGCCGTGATGGAGGCGGTGAAGGCATGAGTTCGCATGAGTTCATGACTACCCCGAGGCAGACCGCCGCCCGGCGTCCAGTCGACGTCCGTATCCAGGACTGGCGCGAAGTTTATTTGCGGATAAGCTCGTCAGATCTTGAACGTCAGGCCGGACGGTGCATGGACTGCGGTATCCCGTTCTGCCACCACGGTTGTCCGCTAGGGAACCTGATACCAGAGTGGAATGACCTGGTAAGGCGGGAGCGGTGGCAGGACGCGGCCGCGCGGCTCCACGCGACCAATAACTTTCCTGAATTCACCGGACGGCTGTGCCCGGCACCGTGCGAGTCCGCCTGCGTGCTCGGGATCAACGCTGATCCGGTCGCGATCAAGCAGGTCGAGGTCGAGATCATCGACCGGGCCTTCGACGAGGGCTGGGTTGCCGCCGAGCCGCCGTCCGCTGGCGCGCGGGCGTCGGGTCGGCCAGTAGCCGTCGTCGGTTCAGGGCCTGCCGGCCTCGCCGCCGCTCAGCAGCTCACCAGGGCGGGACACGCGGTGACCGTGTTCGAGCAGGCCGACGCGCCAGGTGGCCTGCTGCGGTACGGGATTCCCGAGTTCAAGATGGAAAAGCGACTGCTCGACCGGCGGCTTGAGCAGCTCAGCGAGGAAGGGACCGCGTTCGAGTGCGGCGTGCTCGCCGGGTCAGACGTGAGCGTGGCCGAGTTGCGCAGCCGTTTCGACGCGCTCGTGCTCGCCTGCGGTGCGCGGGTACCGCGTGGCCTGCCGGTGCCCGGCTCCGGCCTTCGCGGCATCCATCAGGCGATGGATTACCTGCCGCTCGCGAATACGGCCGTCTTCACCGGTAAGGAGCCCGCGATCTCCGCGCGCGGACGGCACGTCGTGATCATCGGCGGCGGCGACACGGGGGCCGACTGCCTGGGTACCGCGCACCGGCAGGGAGCCTCGTCCGTGACCCAGCTCGAGATCTTGCCCAGGCCGCCCGCCGAGCGGCTGGCCAGCCAGCCCTGGCCGACGTACCCGATGATCTACCGGGTATCCAGTGCCCATGAAGAGGGAGGCGACCGGGTCTACGCCGTGTCGACTCAGGAATTTATCGGCGACGAGCAGGGGCGGGTGCGGGCGCTGCGGCTGGTCGAGGTCGAGATGACCGGCGGGCGGATGGAGCCAAGGCCAGGCACCGAGCGCGATCTGCCCTGCGACCTCGTGCTGCTCGCGATGGGCTTCGTCAGCGCAGAGGACGGGCCGCTTGTGAGTGACCTTGGCATCACGCTCGACGAGCGCGGACGCGTGCCAAGGGACGACGCGTTCGGCGCGTACCAGGTGCCAGGGGTGTTCGTGGCAGGTGACATGGGGCGAGGTCAGTCGCTGATCGTCTGGGCGATCGCCGAGGGACGGTCGGCCGCGGCGGCGGCTGACCGTTACCTCGCAGGGGAGACGATGCTGCCCGCGCCGATCCTGGCGTCGGCCGCTCCGCTGCGGGGGTAACGTCACGGTGTGCCCCTCGCATCGCTTCCTGGTCCGTTCAGCGGGCTTTGGCGCCTTGGGCCGGTCACCGTCCACTGGTACGCGGTCTGCGTCGTGGCCGGGATCCTGGCGCTGCTCTGGATCGCTGAGCGCCGGTACCGTGCGGTGGGGGGCAGGCCCTGGCTGATCGTTGACCTGGCTGTTCTCGCAGTGCCCGTGGGCCTTCTTACGGCGAGGATCTACCGGGTGCTCATTGACTTCCATCAGTACTTCGGCGCGGGAAAGGACTGGGTCGGCGTCCTGCGGATCTGGGACGGCGGGTTCGGGCTGCCCGGCGCGGCGGTCGGGGGCGTGGCGGTGATCTCGCTGTGGTGCACACGCCGTGGCGTTGCGACCGGCCCTGTGCTGGCCGCGGCGGCGCCAGGCATCGCCGTCGGCGCGGGGGTCAGCCTGGTGGGCAACTGGTTCTCTGAGACCCTGTACGGGCCGCCCTCGACCGTGCCCTGGTCGGTGCCCATCGCGCCAGGCAGCCGGATCGCCGGGTACCAGGACTTCGGCAGCTTCCAGCCGCTGTTCGCGTACGAAGCTCTGTGGGACGTGGCTGTCGGGATAGTACTGGTGTTCTTGATCAGGCGGCTCAACCTCACTGGTGACCGCGCGGTCGCGATCTGTGCGGGCGGTTACGCGTTCGGGGTGCTCAGCGCCGGCTCGTTCGCCGTGATCGGGGCGGCGCAGGAATCGGGGTTCATCATCAAGCAGGTGGCCGCGTTCGCTGTGCTGGCCGGCGCGGTCGCCTACGTCTACGTGACCCGCACCAAGCTCGGCCCGGAGCCGCTGACCGCAGCGCCCAAGCGCACTCGGGTGGCCGCAGGCGGTCAGGCCGACCCCGACCTGAGCCCTAACGCATCGCGGACGGCAGGCGAGGCCTGGGCGGCCAAGAGATCATCACGATCTCATGACAATATTTCGGAGCCGACTGACATAAGCGGTACGAGCCGCCGTGAAGCGACCTGAGACGGTACGTCAGCTATCGCGGGGGTTTATGCCTTGAATGGCAGGCCACGCACCTAGTGCCCCGGGTGGGATTCGAACCCACACTTGATGGATTTTGAGGCCATTGACTCTGCCGTTGGTCTACCGGGGCGTGACTACAGGGGCATGGCAACACGCGAGGGAGTGCCGTGCATCTGTTCAATGTAGCGGCTATGGATAGGCTTCAGTGGGTGAGCCGGACTCCCTATCGTGTGGTTATCGCCGAAGACGAGGCCCTGATCAGACTTGACCTCAAGGAAATGCTTGAGGAGCCTGGTCAGGACGCCTACGTCGTGGTCGGCGAAGCGTCTGATGGCGACACCGCCGTCAAGCTGGCTGCTGAACTCAAGCCAGACCTGGTGATCATGGACGTCAAGATGCCAGTACTTGACGGGATCTCTGCCGCAGAGCAGATTACGGCACGCCGGCTGGCGCCCGTGGTCATCTTGACCGCATTTTCCCAACGTGATCTGGTACAGCGGGCCAGCAGCGCAGGGGCGATGGCGTACCTGGTCAAGCCGTTCACTAAGGCCGACCTGATCCCGGCGATCGAGATCGCCGTCAGCAGGTTCGCTGAAGTCGGGGCGCTGCAGGCCGAGGTCGGCGACCTGCGCCAGCGGCTCGAGATGCGCAAGCTTCTCGACCGGGCCAAGGGCGTGCTCCAGGCCGAGCGCGGCATCAGCGAGCCAGAGGCGTTCAGGTGGATTCAGAAGACGTCGATGGACCGCCGGATGACGATGCGGGCGCTGGCTCAGGAGATCATCGAAGAGCACAAGAACACCGCAAGCGCGGCGCCCGCCGAGCCAGGGCAGGGGCCAGAGGCGGGATCAGCCGGTTTTTAGGCACCGGTTTTTAGGCAAGCGAGCGGGGCCAGGTCCTTACCCCCGCGCAGACCAGGCACCCGCTCGCTTGCTTGCCGTCCACTGCGGTTCAGCAGCGACGGTACGGAGCAGGAAGATCCTTTGGTGCCGTGTCAGCCTTCCCCGGGCTGGCACGTTCTCTACTCGAAATCGTCAAGCTCCGGGGAACACCGTAGCGATGACCGCCCGGTCGCGTGCAGACACTGCCATTACCAGGCCGGTATGGGCCAAACATCCCTTCGGCGGGGCCAGGCCGGGCGCTGCGCCGTCAGCCTAGCCACTTACGGCACGCAGGTCACTACCGCCGCTCGGCGCCGTCTCGCGCAGCAGGCAGCTCAGCCTGGCTGTGCAGACACGGCGCCCGCGGTCATCGCTGATCGCGATGTCATAGGTGGCGACGGTACGGCCGCCGTGGAGCCTGGTGGCCACGCCGGTCACGATTCCGGCGGCCGCGGCGCGGTGATGAGTCGCGTTGATCTCGATGCCGACCGTGAACCTGTCAAGGCCCGCGTGCAGCGCGGCGCCGACCGAGCCGAGGGTCTCGGCCAGCACGCAGGAAGCGCCGCCATGCAGAAGACCGTAAGGCTGGGTGTTGCCTTCGACGGGCATGGTGCCGACCACCCGCTCCGCCGATGCTTCCTTGATCTCAATGCCCATCTGACTGGCCAGGGTCTGCTGCCGCATGACCGCGTTGATGCGCTCGGCGTCCGACTGGGAATCCATGCTCGTCACTGCTACCTCCTCGGCGCAGCCTAGTGGCTGGCGACAGGAGCCTAAATGTCAGCGGGCCGCACTAGGATTGCCGGGTGGCTGAATCAGACGGGCGCGATCTGCTGCTGTTGCTTGACGGGCATTCCCTGGCCTACCGCGCGTTCTTCGCGCTGCCGCCTGAGAACTTCTCGACGACGACAGGGCAGCCGACGAACGCGGTCTACGGCTTCACCGCGATGCTCATCAACGTGCTGCGCGACGAGAAGCCCAGTCACGTGGCGGTGGCGTTCGACCGCAGTGAGCCGACGTTCAGGCATGAGCAGTACGTCGAGTACAAGGCGACACGCAAGGAGACCCCCGCCGACTTCAGGAGCCAGCTCAGCCTGATCTTCGAGGTACTCGACGCGCTCGGCATCCCGCGGTTGTCCGCGGCGGGGTGGGAGGCCGATGACGTGATCGCGACGCTCGCCACCCAGGCGGCGGCGGCCGGGATGCGCGTGATGATCGTGACCGGCGACAGGGACACGTTCCAGCTCGTCACCGACGACGTGACCGTCCTTTACACGATGCGCGGCATCAGCGAGATGGCGAGGTACACACCTGAGGCCGTCGAGGCCAAGTACGGGCTCACTCCGGCGCAGTACCCGGACTTCGCCGCGCTGCGCGGCGACCCGAGCGACAACCTGCCTGGCATTCCTGGCGTAGGAGAGAAGACCGCGACGAAGTGGATCGCCGACTTCGGGTCGCTGGCCGAGCTTGTCGATCACGTCGATCAGGTCAAGGGCCGGGTCGGTGACAACCTGCGCGAGCACCTGGACAGCGTGCTGCGGAACCGGCGGCTTACCGAGTTGTCGCGTGACGTGCCGCTTCCGGTCGGGCCTGCCGACCTGGCCCCCGTTCCCTGGGACCGTGACCAGATTCATCAGCTCTTTGACACGCTTCAGTTCCGCGTCCTGCGTGACCGGCTGTACTCGACGCTGCCGAACGGCATACTCGCGCACCGCAGCGCTGAGGCGAGCGTTGCGCCGGAAGCCGGCTTTGACGTGGCGCTGACCAGGCTCGGGCCCGATGAGGTCAGTGACTGGCTGGCCGCGCACGCCAGCGGCGACCGCAGGACAGGCCTCGCGGTCAGCGGGACCTGGGGACGGGGGACAGGCAGGCTGACCGGCCTTGCGCTGGCGGCCCCGGCTGAAGACGGCGACGCCGCGCCTGCGATGTTCGTCGATCCCGTGCAGCTCACGGAGGCCGACGAGAAAGCGCTCGGGGCCTGGCTTGGCGACGAGTCGGCGCCCAAGGCGATGCACGACGCGAAGGGGCCGATCCACGCGCTCGCCGCGCATGGCTGGGCGCTGCGCGGCCTGACCAGCGACACGGCGCTGGCGGCCTACCTGGCGCTGCCAGGGCAGCGCTCGTTCGACCTGGCCGACCTCGCGCTCCGCTACACGCGGCGCGAGCTGGGCGGCGAAGCGACCGCGACCGGGCAGCTCACGCTCGACCTGGCGGAGGAACAGACCGACGGCGTGCGGTCACTGGCCGAGCGTGCGCTGGCTACGGCAGAGCTCGCCGATGCCCTCGATCAGGACCTGGCGCGCAGGGGAGCGACGGAGTTGCTCGCGGACGTCGAGCTGCCGCTGATCGGCGTGCTTGCCCGGATGGAGCACGCGGGCATCGCCGCCGACACTGAGCACTTCGCTGACATGTCGGCGAGCCTCGGCGCCGAGGTCAAGGCCGCCGAGCAAGGTGCGTACGCGGCTACTGGACACGAGTTCAACCTCGGGTCACCCAAGCAGCTTCAGGAAGTCCTCTTCACCGAGCTCGGCCTGCCTAAAACCAAGCGGATCAAGACCGGGTACACGACGGACTCAGAGGCGCTCACCAGCCTGCTCGAGCAGACCGGGCACCCCGTGCTCGAGTACCTGCTCAGGCACAGGGACGTGGCGAAGCTGAAGAGCATCGTCGACTCGCTGATCCCGATGGCCGGAGTCGACGGCCGGATCCACACCACGTACAACCAGATGATCGCGGCTACTGGGCGGCTGAGTTCTACCGACCCTAACTTGCAGAACATCCCGATCAGGACCGAGGAAGGCCGCAGGATCAGGCAGGGCTTCATCGTCGGCTCTGATTACGAGTGCCTGCTGACCGCTGACTACAGTCAGATCGAGCTGCGCATCATGGCGCACCTCTCTGGCGACGAAGCCCTTTCAGCCGCTTTCGGCTCGGGGCACGACTTCCACGCCGCGACTGCCTCTCGCGTCTTCGGGATCGCGGCCGAAGATGTGACTAACGACCTGCGCAGCAAGATCAAGGCGATGAACTACGGCCTGGCCTACGGCTTGTCCGTCTACGGTCTGTCGCAACAGCTCAACGTGCCTGCGGCAGAGGCACGGGGCTATATGGATGAATATTTCGGGGTATTCGGAGGGGTCAGGGACTATCTTCAGGCGATCGTGGCCCAGGCCAGGCAGGACGGCTACACGCAGACGATCCTCGGCCGCCGCCGCTACCTGCCCGACCTGACCTCAGATAACCGGCAGCGGCGCGAGATGGCCGAGCGGATGGCGCTCAACGCGCCGATCCAGGGCTCGGCCGCCGACATCATCAAGGTCGCCATGCTGAACGTGGACCGCGCGATCTCTGACGCCGGGCTCCGGTCACGTATGCTGCTCCAAGTGCATGACGAGCTGCTTTTCGAGGTCGCGGCGGGAGAACTCGGCCAGCTACGCGACCTGGTGAACACCGCTATGGGCAGCGCGTTCGCGATGACGATCCCGCTTGAAGTCTCGATGGGCACCGGCCGTAGCTGGGCGGAGGCCGCCCATTGAAACGCTGCGCGCCGGCCCGCCGGCAGATGAACATCGCGCATCTAGCTGCTCACGATCGGCCCACCGCGATTGACCGCCCGGCCAGGCTCTCATATGCTGATCGATGCGTTGTGATCTTTTGCAGTCCGCCATGGATAAGCACGAGCGGGGCGCCTGAAGCCGCGGCCCGTGCGGTACATGCGCTTACCGGGCAAGCCAGCCTATGTCGGACGCGCCGCGCATCGCGCCAAAAACCACACCCTGTCCGTATCCGGAGCCCATTTACACATGACGACCAGCAGCACGCAGGCCACCTCGACCCCCCAGGTAGCCGTTAACGACATCGGTTCGGAGGAGGCCTTCCTCGCCGCGATCGACGAGACCATCAAGTACTTCAACGACGGCGACATTGTCGACGGGACAGTCGTCAAGGTCGATCGGGACGAGGTTCTGCTCGACATCGGCTACAAGACCGAGGGAGTGATCCCCTCGCGGGAACTCTCGATCAAGCATGATGTCGATCCCAACGAGGTCGTCAAGACCGGCGATCACATCGAGGCCCTTGTGCTCCAGAAGGAGGACAAGGAAGGCCGTCTGATCCTGTCTAAGAAGCGGGCGCAATACGAGCGCGCCTGGGGCACGATCGAGAAGATCAAGGACGAGGACGGCGTCGTCACCGGCACGGTCATCGAGGTCGTCAAGGGCGGCCTGATCCTGGATATCGGCCTTCGCGGGTTCCTGCCCGCTTCGCTGGTCGAGATGCGCCGTGTACGCGATCTCCAGCCTTACGTGGGCAAGGAGATCGAGGCCAAGATCATCGAGCTGGACAAGAACCGCAACAACGTGGTTCTCTCCCGCCGTGCCTGGCTTGAGCAGACTCAGTCGGAAGTGCGCCAGAACTTCCTGAACACGCTGCAGAAGGGCCAGATCCGCAAGGGCGTCGTGTCGTCGATCGTGAACTTCGGCGCGTTCGTCGATCTTGGCGGCGTCGACGGCCTCGTGCACGTCTCCGAGCTGTCGTGGAAGCACATCGACCACCCAGGTGAGGTTGTCGAGGTCGGGCAGGAAGTCACGGTCGAGGTGCTCGACGTGGACATGGACCGCGAGCGGGTCTCGCTGTCGCTGAAGTCCACGCAGGAAGACCCGTGGCAGCAGTTCGCCCGGATGCACCAGATCGGTCAGGTCGTGCCTGGCCGGGTTACCAAGCTGGTGCCGTTCGGCGCGTTCGTCAGGGTCGAGGAGGGCATCGAAGGCCTGGTGCACATCTCCGAGCTTGCTGACCGGCACGTGGAGATTCCCGAGCAGGTCGTGCAGGTCGGCGACGAGATCTTCGTCAAGATCATCGACATCGATCTTGACAGGCGCCGGATCAGCCTGTCGCTCAAGCAGGCGAACGAGGGCCAGAGCGGCGAGATCTCCGGCGACGACTTCGACCCGACGCTTTACGGCATGCCGGCGACCTACGACGACCAGGGTAACTACGTCTATCCCGACGGCTTCGACCCCGAATCGGGCGAGTGGCTGGAAGGCTTCGAGGCTCAGCGCGAGGAGTGGGAGCGGCAGTACGCCGAGGCCCGCGCCCGGTTCGAGGCACACCAGCGGCAGGTCGCCGAGGCACGCAGCCGGGCCGAGGGCGAGGAAGGCGAGGAACCGTCCAACGGTAGCTCGCACACTTCAGGCTCGGACACGGAGGACTCAGGCGGCGGCGCCCTGGCTTCTGACGAGGCGCTGGCAGCGCTGCGGGAGAAGCTCTCAGGCGGCCGCAACTAATCAGCAGCCAATTAGCACGTGGCGGACTCCTCGTGGCAAGGGGAGCCCGCCACGTGCGTTTCCCGGCCTCGCGCGAAGGTGAGCTGACGGTGAGCAGTGCCCTTGGCCGTCTCAGAGTCGGGCTGACCGGCGGTATCGGAGCGGGCAAGAGCGAGGTCTCGCGACGGCTGGCGGCTCGCGGAGCCGTGCTGATCGATGCCGACGCTATCGCCAGGGAAGTCGTCGCACCGGGAACACCCGGCCTGTCGCGTGTGGCCGAGACGTTCGGTCGTGCCGTGCTGCGCCCGGATGGCTCGCTCGACCGGGAGAAACTTGGTGAGATCGTCTTCGCTGACCCCGGCAAGCTCACCGCGCTCAACGCGATCATCCATCCGCTCGTGGGAGAACGGATGGCCGAGATTGAGAACGCGGTCGCGCCTGAAGCAATCGTGGTCCACGATGTGCCGCTGATCGCCGAGAACAACCTCGCTGGAGGCTTCGACCTGGTGGTGGTCGTTGACGCACCGCCCGAGCTTCAGATTGACCGGCTGGTGAGCCAGCGCCAGATGAGCGCCGATCAGGCCAGAGCCCGGATGGCCGCGCAGGCTTCGCGGGAGCAGCGGCTGGCCATCGCCGACCTGGTCATCGACAATTCGGCGTCCCTGGCCGACCTTGATCGCCAGGTCGGCGACCTCTGGGCAGAACTACGCCGCCGTGCCGGGCTGCGCTTGCGGATGTCTTAGGTTCCTGGCTCTGCTGGCCGGCCCGTTGCGGCTGCTGGCCCGCATCCCCTCCACGGTCGACGGCCAGCGGCATCAGGCGGCCACGGTGGTGACGTGAAATGCCCGGTCTGTGCCGGGTGGCGGTACCGTCGCGGGAGGCCGGCCTTGCCGGGATATAGAGTTTGGGGTCCTATTTGACGAGAGTACCCCGTTCTGAAGCTGGCCTCTCGCGGCGCGCGCCCGCGCTGCCCGCCCGGCGCGCCGTGTCCGGCCGCCCCGCCGTGTCCGGGTTCGGGCCGTCGACCCGGCTAATCGGGCATGCGGCGTATTCCGGGTATTCTGGGCATTCCGCCGGGGCACGCAGCATCGCTGGCTTGTTGTTGTCGTTCGCGGGCCGGGGGCGGGGACATCTGTGGCTACCTGATGCTGTACCCGCAACATCGCGGAGCCACCGATGCTGTTTGCGGCGGGTCGGCCACGACATCGGTGGCCCGGCGATGCTGTTGCGGGGATGGCGCGGCGGAAAAGTACCGGGTTACTGGACCGGCGTTGTCGGCGGCAGTTGGTAAAAGGCCGACGATTCTGACTTCCATAGCTGCATGACGGAGGCCAGGCCCACGCCTATAGTCGCCAGTTCGAAGATGATCGCTGCCGCGGTTACATCGACGATCGAGACCAGCGTGTACAGGACGAAGATGCCGAGCAGCACCGTCGAAACGATCCGCGCCCACGGCATGCCGCGCCTGTTGGCCCAGGCCAGCAGGATCCAGAAGCCGACGCCGAACACCGAGATGAAAGCGCCGAAACTCAAGGCGGTAGCGACCGAACTCTGGTGCGGCGTCAGCACGAAGTTGTTGTTTTGCAGCGAGCCGACCTCAGCGAAGTCGATGATCGCGAGGATCGCGCTGGCCGCGATGCCGCCGTACATCAGCTTGACGGCATTGCGCACGGTCGCCGGTGCGAACTGCTGCTTCCTGACTTGATTGCTTGCCTGGTAAGGCTGGTACGGCTGATAGGGCGAGTAGGCGTAGGGGGAAGGTATCTGGGGAGAGGCGGGAGGTATGCCGGTGCCTGGCGGCTGGAACCCTGCCTGCTGCCCCTGCTGGAAGCCTGCCTGGGGACCTGACTGCATGGTCGGGGCGCTTTGCCCTGAGGCTGGCCAGTTCGGAGCGGTTCCGAGTTGGCCGAAGGAGTTCGCCTGGCCGCCAGAACCGTACCCGGAAGGCGCGCCAGGCGCCGAGGGCACGCTAGGCGTGGTGGGCAGCCCGGAGGCCGAGGCGAACGCAGTGGCAACCCACTGGCTGACTTCCGGCGCGGACAGCGAGGTCCTGGCGAACGAGGTCGCGGCCATCCTGACTGCCGCGTCGGCGCTGATGCCCTGCGAGACGTTGTCTTTGATGCTGTCGGCGACGCGATCTTCCGCGGCCGCGACCAGTACGCGCACCGCATTAGGGGCTGAGGGCAGGAGGTCAGCGAGCAAGCTGCCGAGCATCAGCGGATCGGACAGTACTCCAGTACCCTGCTCGGCGACGATCTCCCTGAGCGCCGCTGCGGCCTCGTCGGCATGTTCGAACGGCAATACCGTCATCTGATCGTTTCCTCCTGCCCTTACCTACCGCGCCCGGCTGCCGCTTACTGGGGCTGGAAGTAAGCGGTCGACTCCTTGCGCCAGAGCAGCACGATGATGGCAAGGCCGAGTAGCCAGACCAAGATCGAGAACAGCGACCCGAGGATAGCGTGCGGACGAGCGAAGCCTATAAGCAGCAGCAGGGTGTCAATACCGAAAAATACCGTGGACAAAATCCTGGCCCAGTTTTTTCCCGCCCCGTTGGCCCAGGCCATCCAGACCCAGAGGCCGACTTCGATCAGGCCGACGACGACGGCGAAAGCGATGGCGATGGACTCAGCGGCGTGGATCTGATGCGTGGTAAACGCCGGGTCGGCCTTGATGATCGCCTTCTTCAGGCTGCCGAGCGCGATGAAACCGAGGATGATCCCCAGCGCGGTGAGGCCGGTAGCCACCCACATCAAGGTGACCGCGGTGGACACGGTCTGCGGCCGGGGCGGGCGCCCTGGCATCTGGTTCGGGACACCACCAGTGGGATAGGTCGGATACATGCTCGCTCCTTCGGGATGGCGCTGTCCCGGTGGGAAGGCGTTAGCGCCCGGTTGTCAGAGGCTCAGCCTACAGTGGAGTGATGCCTTGTGAGGAGTCTCCATGCGTCCGGTAAGTGACCTGCAGCGACGAGTCGCGCCTTTCGATGTCGTGACCGATATGACCCCGGCTGGCGACCAGCC
>Ga0335072_10009762_pt1 | contig 13842 bp, 11 predicted proteins | sample Lox_Sample_21_FD_206725 | JGI IMG/M metagenome (GOLD analysis project Ga0335072, IMG submission 206725) | Soil microbial communities from Loxahatchee National Wildlife Refuge, Florida, United States - Lox_Sample_2.1 | ecosystem: Environmental > Terrestrial > Soil > Wetlands | place: USA...
TTTCAGCCTGTGTTCCCGCTTTTGGAGTGCGGGAGCCCAGCTCCCGCCGTCTCGCAATCATCACCCCGCCGACCATCTCTCAGCGGCAGCCCTGCTGCCGCCTCCACCACGCAGCCCCCGGCGCCCTTGCCCGTGGCCCGCATTTCCGCGCACCGTTTTACCTCCGCCTCACCCAAAACCTAACTCGCCTCCAAAACCTGCGCCACCGCCGCCGCCAATTTCTCCCACTCGCTTTTCTCCGCCTCCAACTGCTTCCTCCCGCTCTTCGTCAATTCGTAATATTTGGCTCGCCGGTTATTCTCCGACGCGCCCCAGCGCGCCTTGATCCATCCGCGCCGCTCCAACCGGTGCAGTGCCGGATACAGCGACCCTTGCCGCACCTGCAAAACTTTGCTGGACACCTGGTGAATCCGCTCGGAAATCGCCCAGCCATGCTGCGGCTCCAGCGCCAGCGTGCGCAAGATCAACAGGTCCAAGGTGCCTTGCGGAAGATCGATTCCCGGTTCGCCCATATTCTCCCCTTCTACTTCTACAAGAACGTACCACTCTTCCTGTCGATGCGCAAGGGGAACCGATCCGTTTCCTCTCCTCCACTGTAAAAATTTTCATCAGCCCGCCGCACCTCCGAACTTCATCCTTTCTTTGTTCCTCATTAACCTCTATTTCACATCCATGGATTTTTCTATCCTCATCCAAAACTAGGCGCTGGATTTCCGCCCGCTCCGGCGGATGTGGGGAATCCCAGCGAGATCAACCCGACACAACCTTCCGCGCCAGAACAGGAACAAAACATAATGAGTACCAGGTACCTGGTGAAGTCCCTTTGTGCTTCCCTGGCCGCAGCTGCGCTCAGTCTGCAGCCGGTGATCACCATGGCTCAGGAAAACAAGAACGAAGTCGAAACGCAAACGAAGTTGGTCGAAATTGCACCGAAGTCCAGCGAGGAGGTCGCCCAGTTTACGCATGCTCTGCACGGCGCGCCCTACCTCAGTCATCAACAAAAACTCGAACTTCTCCGCAGGCACATCAAATATGTTTTCGTGCTCTTCCAAGAGAACCGCTCGTTTGATTTCTACTTCGGCACCTATCCCGGGGCTGTGGGTCTTTTCTCACAACCCACCAGCGAAACTCCCGGCTTCTATCAGCCCATCGTGAAAACAGACGGCACCGTTGGCACCATTTCGCCCTTTCTGATCCCCCAGACCGTCACCAACGTGAATGGCCAGACGGTTCTGCTCTATCCCGAAGACACCGATTCCGTGAACCACGGCCACACGGCTATTGACGCCAAGTTGAATCTCAATGCCAACTACGAGGCGCAAAACAATCGTTACGCCTTCACCGAAGAGGGCATAACCGGTGGCACACTCAGCGCCGATGGCACCACCTACACCGGCCCGAATCCCACGCAGGCCCAGGTGCAAAAGGGCGAACTCGTTGTCAGCCACGTCGATTGCGACACCGCTCCCTTCCTCTGGCAATACGCCGACCGCTTCACCCTCTTCGACAATTTCTTTGACACCGTGATTGGTCCTTCCACTCCCAACGCTATCGCCATGATTGCCGGACAGTCCGGCATGACCCAGTGGGTCAAGCATCCGGAGCTCGCGCTCGGCGGCACCGGCACCTATGCCAATGGCCAGCTTCCAGTCACCGGCGATCCGCAACCCTATTGGGGCAATGCCCTCGCCGCGGCAATGAATCCGCCGGGAATCTTCCAGCCCACGGAGAGCGGCGCAGCGCAAACCAGCACTCCCGCTTCCAACCTGACCTTTGCCAGCTTGCCTCTGTCCTTCATGGGCAATCAGATCAAGAGCATCACTCTCAAGGACAACAACCCCGCCTTCGACCTCCTCGATGTTCAGAGCGACATCGAAAAAATCTACGGCGACAATAATAAGCAAGTGAATTGGGGCTGGTTCCAGGAAGGCTACGATCACGAGTCCACCGACCCGACCAGCACTCCCACCTATAGCACCTACATCGCGCACCACAACGGCCCACAGTACTTCGGCTACGAAGCCAACAACGCTTCCGAAACCGAATCGCACCTCAAAGGTCTCGGCGACTTCTACGCCGCCATCGCCAACAACGCCCTGCCGAAAGAAGGCGGCGTGTTCTACGTGCGCGGCGGCTACGGCAACCTCGACAGCCTCACTCCCCGCTCGCCCAACAAAACTGTGCAAGGTGATTTCGCCGGTAACGACGACCACCCGGGTTACTCCGACGCGCAAATCAGCGAAGCTCTCCTCGCCGATTCCATCAACGCTATCGCCAACAGCAAGTATTGGCCGGAAAGCGCCATCATCATCACCTACGATGAAACCGACGGTCTCTACGATCACACCCAGCCGAAGGTTCGCTCGTTCGATCCAGTCGGCAACGCTCTCAACCAGGGCCCGCGCATCCCGGCGATCGTCATTTCGCCTTACAGCGTCGTGCACGCCATTTCTCACGAGCCCACCGAACACAGCTCCATCATCAAGTTCATCGACGAGCTCTTCAACCTCACTCCCCTCGCCGATCTTCCCGACGAAGCCAATGCCCGCGCCCTCGGCGAAACCACCTACGGCCAGAAGTATCTCGGCCCCGCCGATGCGCACACTCCCGGTGTCGGCAATCTCTTCTCTGCGTTCGACGATGCCCGCTTGCTCGGCTGGCTGCCGCCGCTTCCGGCCTGGTTTGCTTTCATACCGCGTGCGGAAGTCGTTTCGCTTCCGCACTACAACGCGCAAGGCTGCAAGGTTCTGCACATCACCCCGACGGACATCGTCGATGGCAAAGTGATCGATCCGGCTCCATCGGACTTCAATCCCCGTCCCGGCAGCGAACCCGGCGTACCCACTTCGCCCAACTGGCCATAGAACGAACTTCAACCACTTCCCGCGGCGGCCGGAATCTGTTCTTCGGCCGCCGCATTTCATCCCTAAAATTCCAAAACAAAACCCCAAACATGAAACTCTGTCATTCCGAACGAACTGAGGAATCTCTCTTGGATCGCACCGAAAAGCGCCGTCATTTTGGATCTGCAATAAACAGATTCTTCCTCGCCGCCGTATTTCTCGCACTCCTCCTCCTTGCTCTTCCCGCCTCCGCACAACCCGGCGCCACCCTCGCCAGGATCAAATCCGTCGGCACGCTCGCCTGCGGCGTCAACACCGAACTCCCCGAATACTCCACGCAAGACGCCCACGGCAACCACACTGCCTTCGATCAGGAACTCTGCAAAGCCGTGGCCGTCGCGGTGCTCGGTGAAAACGCCAAATTCACCGTCGTGCCGTTTCAAGACGAAGAAGATGCGCTGAAGGCCCTCAAGACCGGTGACATCGCCATTCTCGCCACTGCCTCCGCGAATTACCTCAACTCCGCCAGCCGCACCATCGGTTTCTCCCGCCCGATTTTCTACGATTACCAGAGCTTCCTCGTGAACAAAACCACCGGCGTCGCCTCCGCCAAAGATCTCGCCGGCAAAAAGGTCTGCTTCCTCGGCGGCACGGAAATCGAAATCCAGCTTCAGGGTTATGCCCAGCGCGAGAGCATCAAGTGGCTCCCCTTTCCTTTCCAGGAGGAAGGCGAAATGGAAGCGGCCTTCGTCACCAAAAACTGTGCGGCTGTCTCCGCCGATGTCTCCCAGCTGGCGGCAGAGCGCATCGCCTTCAAATCCATGGCCAAATATTTCGACATTCTCTCCGACGTGGTCGCCAAAGACCCACTCGCCGCCGCCTATCGCCTCGACGATCCCCAGTGGGCCTCGATCGTTAACTGGACCATGGAAGTTCTCATCCAGGCCGAAGAAAGCGGCGTGACCCAAGCCAACCTCAGCGAGATGAAAAAGAGTGACGACCCCACCATCCGCCGCCTTCTCGGCACACAACGCGGCTATTGGCCCCTTCTCGGCCTCGACGATCAATTCGCCGCCCGCGTGCTCCAGGCCGTCGGCAATTATGGCGAAATTTTCGATCGCACCCTGGGCTCCAACTCCTCCATGCGCCTTCCCCGCGGCCCCAACAACCTCTGGACCCGCGGCGGCCTCCTCTACGCCCTCCCCCTCCGCTAATTAGCTCGGTGGCCACTACCATCGTCCTGTAAGCTGGTGAGTCGCATTCCATCAAGGAGAACCGATGACGGCAGCCCTTCGCTCCATGCTCGTCCTCCCCCTGCTCTGCAGCGCCGCGATCGCCGCCGCGCAAACCACCCCGTCCGCACCGGTCAAGATTGGCGGCAACCAGCTGGCCCCGGACTTCCAGGCGCCGCCCGTAGAATGCAATTACGATCGGCGCGTGGTCATGGTTCCCATGCGCGACGGCGTTAAGCTCTTCACCGTCATTTTTGTGCCCAAAGGCGCGCACGATGCGCCCATCATGCTGACGCGTACGCCCTACAATGCTGCCCGTCATCTGCGCAATCCATCCGCGCCCCCGGCGCGCACGCTCCTCGATGAGCTTCCTCTCGCCGACGAAGGTTTCGTGGAAAATGGCTACATCCGCGTTTACCAGGATGTCCGCGGCAAATACGGCTCCGAAGGCCCGTACCTGATGACGCCGCTGCCCGTGGACTCGGGCTTCAACAGTACCGGCGCGGACGACACCACCGATGCTTACGACACCATCGACTGGCTCACCAGGAATGTGCCCGAGAGCAACGGCCGCGTCGGCATGATCGGCTCTTCCTACGAAGGTTTCACGGTAGTGATGGCGCTCTTGCACCCGCACCCGGCGCTCAAGGCCGCCGTGCCCGAAAGCCCCATGGTCGACGGCTGGATGGGCGACGACTTTTTCCACTACGGCGCGTTCCGGCAAACCAACATTGATTACGTTATCGGGCAGATGACCGCGCGCGGCAACGGCAAAGACACCCCGCGCCTCGGCGACGATTACACCAACTACCTCCAGGCGGTTTCCGCCGACGGCATGGCGCGGGAAGAGGGAGGCGCGGATCTGCCGTTCATGCGCATTCTCGAAGAGCATCCCGCCTACGACGCGTTCTGGCAGGCCGGTGCCCTCGACAAACTCATTTCCAAGGTTCCGCTCACCATCCCCATTCTGTGGGAGCAGGGTCTGTACGATCAGGAAGACATGTGGGGCGCGATCCACTCGTTTCGTGCGCTGCAGGGAAAACCAAATGCAAGCCGCATGAACTTTCTGGTGATGGGGCCGTGGTTCCACTCCCAAGTCAATCGCCAGGGGCGCGCCTTGGGCCCCTTCGTGTGGGCCGCGGACACTTCGAACCAGTGGCGCCGCGACGTCATGGTGCCCTTTTTCAATCAATATCTAAAGCCCGGTGCGCCCAAAGCCGACACTCCTCCGGTATGGGTCTACGACACGGGCGCCGACCACTGGGATCGTTTCGACACCTTTCCCACCAGTTGCGAGCAGGGCTGCACCGTTCCCGCCAAGCCGCTCTATCTCGCTCCCGGTGGCAGGCTTTCCTTCAGCGCTTCCGACCGCGAAGACCAGGCCAGCCGCTACACGGAATTTGTCTCCGATCCTGCCAAGCCCGTGCCCTATCGGCCCCGCCCCATCCTGGAGAGGGACAGCACCGGCTGGCGCACCTGGCTGGTAACCGACCAGCGCTTCGTCGACGGCCGTCCCGACGTGCTCACCTTCCTGAGCGATCCGCTCCCCGCGCCGATGAAGCTGTCCGGCGAGCCGGTTGTGCACCTGATCGCTTCCACCTCCGGCACCGACTCGGACTGGGTCGTCAAGCTCATCGACGTCTACCCGAACCGCCAACTCGGCAACACGGACATCACCGGCGTGTTTCCCGGCCTGATCGGGCAGCCCTGGGACATGAACGGCTATGAACTGCCCATGGCCACCGACATTTTTCGTGGCCGCTATCGCACCAGCTTCGCGCAACCTTCGGCCATCGAGCCCGGCAAGCCGCTCGAATACACTTTCGCGCTGCCGATGATCGAACGCACCATTCCCGCCGGTCACCGTCTCATGGTGCAAGTGCAGTGCACCCTCTTCCCGCTCTACGACCGCAACCCGCAAAAATTTGTCCCCAACATCTTTGACGCCAAACCGGCCGACTACCAGCAAGCCACCCAACGCATCTGGCACACCCCCGGCCAAGCCAGCTACCTCAGCCTCCCCATCGTGCCCGCCAACGCGCAACAAGCGCACGAATAACGCGACGCCGCAGGGACCATAATCAGTTATCAGAAACGCATGACGTCGACGGGTGGCCAACACGTCGAACGTGCAGACGATTTCGGGTGCCGCATCCTTTGCGGTCTTTGCAAAGGGTGCGGAGTTTCTCTTAGGTCAGCCCTCATTCAGGCGTTCGCGAGGGGTTCCGGGACCAACTGGAGTTTTCGCCTGACCGCGCCGTTGCAAACTCGACCAATGCGGTTTTTCCCCCGCTTTCCGTCATTGCGCCTTTGGCGGTAAACTAGTAAGGTTTCGCGGCACGCGCCCAGAGCAATGGATTGTTCCGGTGTGACACCAACCCTGCCGTTCCGGCCCGCCCGCGAAGGAGAGAGACATGGCAACCGATGTAGTGATGCCCCAGATGGGCGAGAGCATCTTTGAAGGCACGATTACCAAGTGGCTGAAAAAGCCCGGCGACAAGGTCGAGCGCGATGAACCCCTGTTCGAAATTTCCACGGACAAGGTCGACGCCGAAATTCCTTCTCCCTCTGCCGGCGTGCTGAAAGAAATCAAGATTCCCGAAGGCCAGACCGTGCCAATCCAGACCGTGGTGGCCGTGATTGATGGTGCCACCGCCGCTGCGGCTTCTGCTCCTGCCCCGTCTCCCGCTCCGGCTGCAGCGGCTAAACCCGCGCAGGCTCCGGTTCCGGCAGCTGCACCACAACCGGCGCCGGCCAAGCCGGCTGCTCCGGCGCCAGCAGCAGCCCCCGCACCGGCCGCCGCCGCTTCTGCCGCCATGCCCGCCCCCGCTGCGGGCGCGGAGCGCATTCACTCTTCGCCGCTGGTCCGCCGTATGGCCAAGGAGCACGGCATCGATCTGGCTTCGCTCGAAGGCACCGGCGCTGCCGGCCGCATCACCAAGGACGACATCGAAGCGGCCATCGCCGCGCAGTCCGGCACCTCCGCTCCGGTCGCGTCCTCCGCTCCCACCGCCGCCGCGCGTCCCACGCCTCTCCCTCCGGCGCCCGCCGCCGCTCCCGGTGCGCCGGCGGTGCACGGCAGCCAATTCGTTCCCGCGCTGCAACTCGGCGTTCCGCGCGAGCGCGTCTACTTCGGCAGCTACGAAGTGCAGCCCCTCAGCGTCATGCGCCAGAAAATCGCCGAGCACATGGTCGCTTCCAAGCACGTTTCGCCGCACGTCTACTCCGTCGACGAAATCGACATGAGCAAGATCGCCGCGTTGCGCGCCAAGTCCAAGGACGAATTCGAAAAGCGCTACGAAACCAAGCTCACCTTCATGCCCTTCTTCGTCAAGGCCGCGGTCGCCGGCCTGCGCGCTTATCCCACGCTCAACGCTTCCCTCGACGGCACCAACATCGTGCTGCACAAGGAAGTGAACATCGGCATCGCCGTGGCTCTCGACTGGGGCCTCATCGTTCCCATCATCAAGAGCGCCGACGAGAAGAATTTTCTGGGCATCCAGCGCAACCTGAACGATCTGGCCGAGCGCGCCCGCACTAAGAAACTTAAGCCCGAAGAAGTCCAGGAAGGCACCTTCTCTATCACCAATCCCGGGGTTTTCGGCGGGCTCTTCGGCCTGCCGGTGATCAGCCAGCCTAACGTCGGCATCCTCGGACTCGGCGCCATCGAGAAGCGTCCGGTGGTCATCAACGATTCCATCGCCATCCGTTCCATGTGCTATGTCACGCTAAGCTACGACCATCGCGTGGTCGACGGCGCCATCGCCCACCAATTCCTCCACAAGGTCAAGGAGACCCTGGAGAACTGGTCCGAGCCCCTGATTTGACATAGCAAGCCGGGATCACCGGCATCCGTTCAGTAGTCAGCTGCCAGTAATCCATAATCGAGAAGACGGCGACCCGCGATCAGGAGACAGTCCTCTGCAACTTCTGCAGTAATCGCGGGCCTGACGCAGGGATCGTTCCTCTCTACTTAGGGCCGCCCACTCTCGCCAACAACCATGACCGATCCGCATCAGTTCTTGGTTCCGGATCGCTGATCCTTGATTTCTGGCACCGATTCACGAGCCACGCAAACATCGCCGCTTACCTCGGCGGTGATTTCCGTTCCTGCATGCAGCACCGCATCTTCGCCGCGCGCGAACAGCGTTGCCGGAGCCGGAAACGGGAATACCAAAGGAACAGGAACAAGAATGATTGCGACCATCATTCCCTTTTCTTGATTCTTTCCCTTGGCCTCCCTGCTGTTTGCCCGCAGTGGTATCTTTTCTCCACCGGGCACTTGCAGATAATCCAACGTGATCTGCAAACTTCCGGCGCGGCCCAACCGCCTTTTCGGCTGCACCTCGCTCACATGTCCTACGGCCATACTTGGTTTCGGAATCACCACGATCTCGTCAAGGCTCACACCATCGACCAGTTCGAACCGCACCAGGTCGCCTGCCCGCGCGCTCGCGGAAGAAACATCTTCCACCAAGCGCAGACGCACAACGATTCCATCGAGTAGCGCTCGCAGTTTCACCATGGTCGTTTCCTCTGCAGAATCTGCAGGTTTCTCCTGGCCATGCGCAGCATGCCTTGGCACTGCAAACCCAAGCAGCAGCACAACAGCAAACAAAAATTGTCTCGATAGGCCCAATCCATTCTGCCGTGACGCCGCTTTCTGGCCCCTTGACGCATCAACTGCTATTGGGGTCACTCGACAAACCTTAATGCCCATCTTTTCCTCCTCGCGTGGCACACTTCACTCTGCCGCTGACCGGAGAAAGAACTCCAAGACCAAATTGAACCTCCATCCCAAATCGGTCATCAAAAACGGGGATTCCGCACGTCCCGCAATCCGCCGCACAATCCGTAAGCCTCGGAGTTTCTGCTCCCTCGGCATGCTTCGGCAAGAGAAAGCGCAACAATCTCACACAACTCATTGCAACCGGCGGCCCACAACGAAGTGGATCACCCCTCGGCGCCAACAAGAGTTCGTTTGTCCGTTTTTTAACCGCTTTGTGATCTGAGGGAATGCCGACTTACTATTCAAAAGCTCGCAATCGCCGCCTCTTCCGTCGCGCACGTCTCGAACACGGGCAGCAGCCGCGCCAGTTCTAACGCCCGCTGCAGCTTCGGGCCGAGATGACAAAGCAACAACCGTCCGCCCGCGCTTTTCGCCTTACGATGCATTTCGATCAGCGCCCCGAGTCCGGCGCTATCCACGTAACTCACCTGCTCGAGGTTAAGAATGATCCGCGTAGCGCCGGAGGCGAGTAGTTTCTCCACCAGGCTGCGCAGCCCGCTGCTTTCCTGTCCCAGCGCCAGCCGCCCTTTCAAAGCCAGAAGCTGAATCCCGTTCATTTCCCGCTGTGTAACTTCCAAAGACATCGTCGGTATCCCTTGCGCGAAATAGCCGCTGCGTCGTTCACTCCATGATAGCTTTTGCCTCGGCTATCCCCAAGCCACAAGCGCGCGGCCGAGTGCCCGTGCCCCGGGAACCGTCACTCGCGATGTTCGTAATCAGGGATCGGATCGGACTCCCAGGTCCCACGGGTCACTGAATCACCGGCCGCATCTTCGCCGCCCACACCGCAAATCCTTCCATCGGCACGGCCTCCACGCCGGCATCCCGCAAGGTCTCCTCGACGAAGCGGTGTCGGCGGTCCTCGGCGATCAGCGGCACGTCGGTCACCGCCGTAAATTCGCTGGACTTCAGCTTCTCGCGAATGCGTTCCACGGTGTACGCCAACGATTTCACATCGCCGGGTGTGCGCGTGACGCTCACCGTCTGCACGAATCCTCGCGTGCCGTTGCGCCGGTAGCCGTAGTCGATGCGCATGGGATCGCCCGGAAAGGTGAACTCCTCCGCGCGCACCCCCTTCTGCACGCGTTCCCACAGCCGCGCCTGGCGCAGCACCTGCCCGCAGTACGAGCGGATCGTCCCACGGCTGCCCGGCGCCCCCACGCGCGTGGCCCCGCGTTCCGGGGCCACATGGTCCGCGTACAGCCGCTCGGTCTCGGTGTCCAGGTCGTTGGCGGCCACGCCCTTTTGCGGCGCCAGTTGCAGCGCGTTCGACAGCGTGTCGTCCCACTTCCCCAGCAGCTTCAGCCAGTCCGCGTGCCCGTTGCTGGCTTCGGGCACTGCACCGTTTCCGCGAAACAACGCGCTCGCTGTCGCAAACCGGTCTTCCAGATCGTTGCGCAGCGCCCGCAGCAGCGCTTCGTCCGCCCGGGGGTGCAGCCGGCGCACCCGCGCGTACTCTGCCTCTTCTTCGATCATGCGCAGACGCCGCTCCCCGCTTTCCGGATCGAACACTAGCACACCAATATTCACGAACTCATCGCGCACCAGATTCGGCGTATAGCGCAGCACGCGGTACGCAAAAGTTCGTTGCGCGCCGGCCGCTTCGATTGTTTCATTCGCCATGTCTTGCTCCTCGGCAGTAAGCGGTGATGAGTAATCGGTAATCAGTAATCGGTGACCAGTGACCAGAGATCAGTGATCAGGAACCACAGAACGCCGTCATCCGTAATCGGGGACTGCAATCCGCGATCGGCAATAAGGAACGGCGAACAGCGATCCACGACCAGGAACCGCCAGCAGCGCTTCATCTCCCAACCACCGACCCCTGACTCCCGACAACTAATTCCTCACGCTTCCTGGTCTCTGGTCACTGATCTCTGATCTCACTGTCCGCAATTACCGATTACTGATTACTGATTACCGATAACCGATAACTGATTACTGCTCTCCATGCCTCCAGTACGGAAACGGCACCCGGCTCGAATTCTTCGCCGAGAGTAGCAACTCCGGCACCCGCGCCCGCCTCCGGTAAATCTGCTCCAGCAGCCGCACCAGCGCATCGTAGTCATCCTCATACCACGCCGGTGGAATCTCCTCCGCCAGCTCCGCCAGCATGCGCTCGCTGATCTGCTTTTCCAGCCGCTCCAGCCAGGGCGCGAACGACTCCATCCCGATGACCCCGGCATACACGCGGTTCCGCGCGTACAAGCCGCGCAGCGGCGCATCCGGAAAATTCCACTCCCCGGCGTTGAAGCAGAAGCCCTGATCGATCATCACCGTGTGGTAGGCCATGGCGGTCTCTTCCGCGCTGGGATTCGCCACCGCCGCACCCGCGGCTCCGCGAGAAACTCCCGGCGTTCGCCGCGGGGCCTCGAAGAACACCGTCTGCCTCCCATTCGTGTTGCAGGTCCACTTGTCGAACACCAGCATCCCCGCAAAATCGTGCAGGTTGTCCACCTCCGGCAGTTTTTCGTCCGGCAGAAAATCGTGCAGGGTCATACGCCGCGGGTCTCCCGGGTAGCGCGACCCGAACTGCAGCCCCGCGGTGCACGGAATGCGCGTCCGTGGCGTTTCGATGCACAACTCCGCGGTTAGCCGGATCAGTTCCTCCGGTACTTCCACCACGCTGACCGGCGCGGTAGGCAAGCCCAGCCGGCTCGCCAACCTCGTACCCAGCATTTCGTTCACCAGCACCCGCCGGTGTTGCGGGTTATTCTGAAACTTCACCACATAATAGTTTTCGTCCGAACAACGCATCAGGTGCGCCTGTGCCCCGCCGCGCATTCGCCGTATCTGCTCGAGTGCCCGCAACATACCAAATAATCGTATCGACACTTACCGGCACCGGCAAGCCTCCGCTGCGGGCTCTCCTTTTTCGACACTGCCCTTCTCCCTTTTCGGCACCGCGCCCCCCTCTCCTCTTCCCCCCGCCGCTCCGTTTGCGGAAACATTCCTCCCCAAAAAAAGAGGCTCCCCGATCCCCTCGGGGAGCCCGCTTGCTGTTGCAGAAATTCGAGAAACTACCGGCGGCGCTTCTTGGCCGGCTTCTTCGCCGCTTTCTTCGGCTTTGCCTTGGCTTTGGGCTTGGCCTTCGCTTTCGCCTTTTTGGCCGGCTTCTTCGCCGCTTTTTTGGCCGCCGGTTTTACCGCAGCTTTCGCGGCGGCTTTCTTCGGCGCAGCCTTCGGTGCCGGGCGCGCCTCTTCGCCCTCGCCTTCTTCCTCCGCAGGCTCTTCTTCCACGGCCAGGATTTCTTCTTCCTCTTCCGCTATGCCTTCGCTGCCCAGCTCGTCGTCTTCCTCCAGCCGCGACAGCTCATCGTCCTCTTCGAACTGATCCTTCTCAAATTCCATAGAATCCTCCCAGCGGGCTTACGAAGCCGTTCATTTTACTTCATAGCAAGCTGCTACAGCCGGAGATGACCGCGCTCCGTCCTTGCGCTTTGTTATCCCACTCCAACGTGCTTGTCAAGCGTTCTGCGCACGCCACCGCGGTGGCGCAGCCACAAAGTTCTCACAGCTTTTTGCGGGATGCAAATCCATTAATTCTTGGTCTGCGCAGCGCTCGCCGTGGTGGTCTTTTTCGGGTGATGCTTCACGGTATGGTGCACCGCATGGGTCTCCGGGCCTCCCCCCACGGCATAAATCCGCAGCACCATCCCCCGGCTGACTCGGCCCGTTTTCAGCCCGTTCCACTTCTGGACTTGCTCGGTGGTCACGCTGAACTGGTCGGCAATCCCGCCCAAGGTGTCTCCCTTGCGCACCCGGTAGCGCACCAGCCGCGGCTTGCTCTCCTCCAACGGCCGGGTCGCCGGAATAATCAGCTTTTCTCCCGGCTCCAACTGTGCGCCGTGCTCCAGGTCGTTCGCGTCCGCGATCGCCGCCGCCGTTACCCGGTAGGTCTTGGCGATCGACGTCAGGGTCTCCCCCGCCTCCACCCGGTGCCGTCTCCAGCTCACCCACTTGTCCGGCGGAATGTCCGCAATTTCCGCCGAAAACTTCTCCGAGGTCCCCACCGGCAAGTGCAGCTCGAACCCCGGATCGTCCGGCGTCACCATGCGCAGCAACGACGGGTTCAAGGTCCGCAGCGTGGACACGTCCACATCAATGGTCTCCGCCACCAGCCGCAAGTCGATGGCCCTCCCCGGCTTCACCACGTCGGTCGGTACCGGCTGATCCGCGTCCACGGAAATCCCATAATGCGCCGCATCCTTGGCGATCAGCGTCAGCGCCAGAATGATCGGCACGTAATTCTTGGTTTCCGTGGGCAGCACATTTCGCTTGTACAGCTCCCAGAAATCCGCATACCCGGTGCGTTCAATGGCCTTCTGTACGTTCCCCGGCCCGCAGTTATACGCAGCCATGGCCAGGTACCAGTCGCCATACAAACCGTACAGATCCCGCAGGTGCTGCGCCGCCGCCCGCGTGGCCTTCTCCGGATCCAGCCGCTCATCTACCCACCAGCTGCGCTTCAATCCGTACTCGTTCCCCCGCCACTGCACGAACTGCCAGATGCCCCGCGCCCCCGCCCGCGACAGTGCCAGTGGCTGAAACGCGCTCTCCGCCTGCGCCAGGTAGATCAGGTCCTGCGGTACGCCTTCCTCATGCAGCACCCGCGCGATCATCTCCTGGTACTTTCCTTTGCGCCGCAGCCCGTTCTCCACAATGGCGCGGCCCCGCGGCGTCTGGAAAAAGTTCAGGTACGACACCACCACATCGTTCACTGTCAGCGGCAGGTCGTGCGACACATTCTTGGCCACATCCTCCGCGCGCTCCTTCAGCTTCGGGTCCACCGGAAAGGTCATCTCCGCCACTTCGTCGATCGGCGCAGGCACCGCCGGCGCTTCCGTGAATCCGTCCCCCGCCCGGTACGCCTGCAGTTCGTAGGTGTATACCTTGTCGGTGACTTCGTGGAAAAGCTCCCGCAACTGCGGGTCGCTGTTCGGGTCGTACCCGCTCTCCAGGATCCAGTCCACCGAATC
>Ga0335072_10009763_pt1 | contig 13841 bp, 9 predicted proteins | sample Lox_Sample_21_FD_206725 | JGI IMG/M metagenome (GOLD analysis project Ga0335072, IMG submission 206725) | Soil microbial communities from Loxahatchee National Wildlife Refuge, Florida, United States - Lox_Sample_2.1 | ecosystem: Environmental > Terrestrial > Soil > Wetlands | place: USA: Florida...
TCGGCATCGACGAGCGCAGGCACTGGCACCGCGCCTGCTGGCAGAACCGGCTGCGGCGCGGGCCGCAGCGGGGGGTGCCAGGGGGGTCGCCCCCCCGTGGCTAACACGGATACGAAGGACAGATACCTGAGCGAGATCAGGCCGGCCACCGTGCTGCCCGCCAAGCGCACTCCGGTCACCCTGCCCACCGCCGACGGGCTGCGGCTGGTCGGGGAGCTGGCCGTGCCCGCGGACGCCGATCCGGTCGGCACGCTGATCTGCCTGCACCCGCTGCCCACCCACGGCGGCATGATGGACAGCCACCTGTTCAAGAAGGCGGCCTTCCGGCTGCCCGCCCTGGCTCAGCTGGCGGTGCTGCGGTTCAACACCCGCGGCACGGCCTCGGAGCGGGGCGCGAGCGAGGGGGAGTTCGGCGCCGGAGAGACCGAACGGCACGATGTGGCCGCCGCCGTCGCCTGGGCCGTGGACGCGGGCCTGCCCGCCCGCTGGCTGCTCGGCTGGTCGTTCGGTACCGAGCTGGCCCTGAAGTGGGGCCTGGATTCTGCGGCGGACATCGAGGGCGCGATCCTGCTGTCGCCGCCGCTGCGCCGGGCCGGCGACGCCGACCTGGACCGCTGGGCCGCGTCGGGCCAGCCGCTGGTCGCGCTGGTTCCCGAGTTCGACGACTACCTGCGCCCCGACGAGGCCAGGCGGCGGTTCGCGCGGGTGCCCGCGGCCGAGGTCGTGGCCGTCCCCGGGGCCAAGCACCTGTGGGTCGGGGAACTCTACGTGCGCATCGCGCTGAACGAGATCGTGCGCCGGGTCAACCCGGCCGCGCTGGTGCCGCCTACGATGACGCTACCGACACAGTGGGAGGAAACGTGACCGCGTTTGACCTGACCGGGAAGAAGGCGTTCGTGACGGGCGCGTCCCGCGGGATCGGCCGGATCATCGCGGTCGCGCTGGCCGCCGCGGGCGCCGACGTGGCCATCGCGGCCCGTAGCCGGGACGGGCTGGCCGAGACCGCGCGCGAGGTGACCGACCTCGGGCGCAAGGCCTTCGTCTTCCCGCTCGACGTGACGCGCCAGGACGACGTCACCGCCGCCGTCCAGGAGGCGATCCGGCTGCTCGGGCAGCTGGACATCGTGGTCAACAACGCGGGTGGCATGAACTTCATGGTGCCCTTCCTGGACATGCGCATCTCCGGGTGGGAGAAGATCCTGCGGCTGAACCTGGACTCGACCGTCTATGTCTGCCAGGCGGCCGGCGCGCACATGCGCGAGCGCGGCCAGGGCTCGGTGATCAACGTGGCGTCGGTCGCGGGCATGTCCGGGGCTCCCGGCCTGATCCCGTACGGTGCCGCCAAGGCCGCGGTCATCTCGGTCACCAAGACACTCGCGGTCGAATGGGCCCCGGCCGGGATCCGGGTGAACGCGCTGTGCCCGGGCTGGACCGCCACCGAGCTGAACCGGGACCTGTGGGACGGGCCCGATGGCGGCCGGGCCACCGTCGCGAACGTGCCGATGCGCCGCTGGGGCCGGGCCGAGGAGATGGCCGGTCCCGCCGTGTTCCTGGCCAGCGACGCCTCGTCCTACATGACCGGCCAGGTCCTGGTGGTCGACGGCGGCCAGCTGGCCACCGCCTGACCTGGCTGACCGGACTGAGAGGAGCTTGACACAATGCCCGACGAGACCCGGCACGAGTCCGAGGACCTGGCGGACTACCAGGTCCAGGATTCGACCGACACGCTGGACGGCGCCCCGGGCGACGATCCCTTGGACCGGGGCGTCGCGCCCCCGGAGCGATGGTCGGCCGGAATCCGGTACGGCACCACGGAAGCGGAGCAGGAGGAAGGGGAGTCCCTGGACCAGCTGCTGGCCGAGGAGGAGCCGGATGACACCCTGGAGCTCACCGAGGACGAGCTCGAGGATGACGACGAGGACGCCGAGGACGTTGAGGAGTACGAGGCGGACGAGGACGCGGGCGACGAGGACGTGGACGGCCTGCTGCTCGACGACGGCCCGGACCCGCGAGCCGGCCGGCTGGTAGCCGAGGACGAGGGCGCCCACCCGGATGAGGAGGAGGACCTGGTGGCCAGCGACGTCGGGATCGACGGCGGCGCCGCGACCGCGGAGGAAGCGGCCATGCACGTCGTCGAGGAGGACGACTACGACATCCGCTCGGAGTAACCCCCGCGGGGCGGGCGGGTAGCTCTCGGCGGGCAGCAGCCGGATCCCGGGGCTGATCGTCAGGACGGCGGGCAGGTCCAGGTGCGTGCTCCCGTCCTGCACGTCGGCCCCCTGGATGGCCAGCGTGGCGGTGATGTCGCAGCTCCCGGCGTGGATCGCGACCAGCAGCCCGGCCTTGATCCCGGCCACCAGCGCGCTGATGTCGAACTCGACGGTCAGGCCGAGCTGGATCGAGGCCACCTGACGCCCGTCCACCAGGACGGCGACGGACGGTTCCTGGGCCGCGGTGACCTGGTGCCGGATCAGGTCCACCAGCTCCGTGCTGCCCGGCCAGGCCAGCGTGCGCCGGGCCGCGCCCACCAGGTCGCGGTGGAGCCGCCAGCCGGACAGCAGCAGGGCGTCCAGGCGGACGTCCAGCAGCCTGGCCGCCGTCGCGGCGGCCTCGGCCACGGCCGCCTTCTGGGTGGCCTCCGGCAGCCGCCGCAGGGCCCGGTCCAGGTCGCTACCGGCCGACATGATCTGCCCGGCCAGCGCGTTGGCCGCGTTCGCGGCCGGGCCGAACAGCAGCTCCGTCGCGGTAACCGGGCTGGCGCTGGCGGTCGTGGTCATGGCTGCTTCTCCTTGACCGTGGTCATGGTGGTGTAGGCGTGCGGCTCGAGGCGCACGGTCAGCGTGGGCCGGTTTCCGGTGTCCCGCACGCCGACCGACGGCGGCGGTCCGGCGTGCGGCACGGCCTGGACGCTACCCCCGCCCGCCCCGTGCCCGCCGCGGCGCAGCCGCCCGCGCCGGCGCCGCGAGCGCGAGGCCAGCAGCGCGGCCGTGCCCGCGAGCAGGACCAAGCTGCCCGCCCCCACCCCGTATCCCACCAGGGCGACCGGCGGACCCGCTGGCTCACCGGTCGAAGTGGGCGGGGGCGTCACCGTCACCCGCGAGGACGTGCCGCCCGTCGGCCCGCCGCCTGTCGCCTGCGAGGTCGAGGTCGAGGTCGAAGGCGAAGTCGAGGTCGAGGACGGGGACGTTGCCGAGCTGGTGACCACCTGAGGCTGCGTCACCGTGACCAGCGGCGCCGAGGCCAGATCCTGCGTCGGCCCGCCGGCCGCGTCCTGCCAGGCGGAGAACGTGGCCGGTCCGGTGGAGCTGGCCTGGGCCGGTCCGTACGTGAGGCTGACCCGAGTACCCGGGGTCAAGTTGTCAGCCGACACCACGACCTGGCCGGGCGACGTCCAGCCGGCCGGCCCGGCGACCCCGACCATCCCGTCAGCACCCTCTTCGCAGCTACCCGCCGTGTAGGTGAACGTGAAAGTCCCGCTGCTGGCCACGGCCACGGTGGCGGGATTCACCGTCATGGTCCCGAGCCCGCCGGTCGGGCAGATGACGTTGAGCGGCGACGAGGTGACCGGAGGGAGGGTGGCGGGCGGATTGGCGTGGGTCACCTCGGTGGCGGTGAAGCTGGCTGGGCCGGCCGATCCAGGCGGCGTGGCCTGCACGTCGAGCGTGAAGCTGTCCGCCCCCTGATACAGCACGACCCTGAACTGAGTGGCGGTGGCGGCGGCCGTCGTGCAGTCGGGGTCCGGGCTGCAGGTCAGGTCCGACCACGTGGCTGCCGTCCAGCCCGGCGGCATGGAAACGGTGACGATGATAGCGGGGGAGACGAACAGAACGGGCGGCGGCGGAGTAGTGGGCGACGACTCCGGAACGGTGAAAGTGAAGGTGAGCATCGTGCCCACCGAGGCGGTCACCGGGCCGGAGGGCGAGACCACCAGCGTGCCCGAGGCGACGGAGGTCGCCGATACGGTCCCCGATCCGGCTGCCGCTACGGCGGGCCAGGCCAGGGCCGCGGCCCCCACGACGGCCACGGCGACGGCGCGCACCCCGCACCACCGCCGCGACCGCCACATGTCGCCCCCCACCCGAAAAGGACATGTCCCGCCTGCACGGAGGGGCCGGCCGGACCGCTGATACGCCGGCTCCGGCCATCTCTTTAAAAATGGGCCGAACGGACCGGCGATCAGCGCCCCCTACTCCTCGGGAGTCAGCCAGAGCACACCCAGCGGCGGCAGCGCGATCACGGCCGAGGCCGGCAGGCCGTGCCAGGGCTCGGCCACGGCCTCGATGCCGCCCAGGTTGCCGACCCCGCTGCCGCCGTACACGATCGCGTCGGTGTTGATGACCTCACGCCAGCGTCCCGCCGCGGGCAGCCCCACCCGGTAGTTCAGGTGCGGTACCGCGGAGAAGTTGGCGATGCACGCGACCACCCCGGCCGCGCCACCGCCGCCGGCAGCGGGGAAGCGCAGGAACGACAGCACGTTGCCCTGGGCGTCGTTGGCGTCGATCCAGCGGAACCCGTCCGGCGAGGCGTCGAGCTGCCACAGCGCCGGAGCCTGCCGGTAAGCCTGATTCAGGTCCCGGGACAGCCGCTGCACGCCCTGGTGGACGTCGAAGTCCAGCACCCACCAGTCCAGCCCCCTGGTGTCGGACCACTCGCTGCCCTGGGCGAACTCACCGCCCATGAACAGCAGCTGCTTGCCCGGGTGGGCCCACATGTAGGCCAGCAGCGAGCGCACCCCGGCGAACCGGCGCCATTCGTCGCCGGGCATCTTGCCCAGCAGCGAGCCCTTCCCGTGCACCACCTCGTCGTGGGACAGCGGCAGGATGAAGTTCTCGGTGTACGCGTACATCATCGAGAACGTCATCTCGTTGTGGTGGTACTGCCGGTAGATGGGGTCGAGCGAGAGATACCCGAGCGTGTCGTGCATCCAGCCCAGGTTCCACTTGAACCCGAATCCGAGCCCGCCCAGGTACACCGGCCGGGACACCCCCGGCCACGCGGTTGACTCCTCGGCGATGATCGAGATGCCGGGCACGCGCTTGTAGGCGGTGGCGTTGGTCTCCTGCAGGAACGAGATCGCGTCCAGGTTCTCCCGGCCGCCGTACTCGTTCGGCGCCCACTCGCCGGCCTTGCGCGAGTAGTCCAGGTACAGCATGGAGGCGACCGCGTCCACCCGCAAGCCGTCGACGTGGAACTCCTCCAGCCAGTAGACCGCGTTGGCGACCAGGAAGTTCCGTACCTCGGTCCGGCCGAAGTTGAAGATGAGCGTTCCCCAGTCCGGGTGCGCGCCGCGGCGCGGGTCGGGATGCTCGTACAGCGGGGTGCCGTCGAACCGGGCCAGCGCCCACTCGTCCCGCGGGAAGTGCGCGGGCACCCAGTCCAGCAGCACGCCGATGCCCGCCTGGTGCAGCGCGTCGACCAGGTGGCGGAAGTCGTCCGGGTCGCCGAACCGCGACGTGGGCGCGTAGTACGAGCTGACCTGGTAGCCCCACGACCCGCCGTACGGGTGCTCGGCCACCGGCAGGAACTCCACGTGCGTGAAGCCCATGTCCACCACGTACGAGACCAGCTGGGAAGCAAGCTCCTGGTACGACAGCCCCGGCTTCCACGAACCGAGGTGCACCTCGTAGATGCTCATCGGCTCGCGCACCGGCTGGCGCGTAGCCCGGGCCTCCATCCAGGACGCGTCATCCCACGCATACCGCGACGTGTACACCACCGACGCCGTGGCAGGCGGCCGCTCGGCGAACAGGGCCAGCGGGTCGGCCTTGTCCCGCCACACCCCGTCCGCGCCGCAGACCGAGTACTTGTAGCGGGCGCCGTCGCCCACGTGCGGGATGAACAGCTCCCACACCCCCGACGCGCCCAGCGAGCGCATCGGGAACCCGCGGCCGTCCCAGTAGTTGAAGTCGCCGGCCACGCGGATCCCCTGCGCGTTGGGCGCCCAGACGGCGAAGGCCGTCCCGGTGGCCTGGCCGACCTCCCGGACGTGCGCGCCGAGCACCCGCCACAGCTCCTCGTGCCGCCCTTCCCCGATCAGGTACAGGTCGTACTCGCCGAGGGTGGGCAGGAAGCGGTACGGGTCGTCGGCGACCGTCTCGTCCTCTTCCTCGGGGGAGTACGAGGTGGCGATCCGGTAGCCCGGTACCTTCTCGTCCGGCACGGTGACCGTGAACACGCCCTGGTACAGGTGGGTCATCGGCAGCCGGCGTCCGTCGTCCAGAATCAAGGTCACGGAACGGGCCATGGGCCGCAGCGCCCGGACCACGACCCCGTCCGGCCCGGGGTGGGCGCCCAGGATCGAGTGCGGATCGTGGTGCTGCCCGGAGACCAGCCGCTCGATCTCGCCCAGGCTCGCCTCAGCGACGGCAGGAGAAGCAGGAGAAGCAGGAGAGGCAGCGGAGTCAGCAGAAGGGTCCGTCATGACACTCACATATCTCTTTTTCTGAATTTCAGGTTATTCAGCAGCCCGCGGCGGTTCCCGCCGTTTCGGTGCAGCGGCCGCTCGCACGGGCCCAAGGGCCCGTGCTCGCCAGCCGCTGTCTGAATAACCTTCATAGGTCGGCAATGGACTCTAGGGGGATGGCCAGCCAGTTCGGGCGGTTCCTGGCCTCGTAGATGACCTCGTAGACCGCCTTGTCCAGCAGCAGGGCCCGCAGCAGCACCGCGTTCCGGACCGGGTCGAGCCCGCCGCCCTCAGCGTAGCCCGCGCAGAACGCCGCGCCGTTGCGCCGGGCCCATTCGCTGGCCATCGGGGCCAGGCTGGCCCGCTCCGGATGGGTGAGCAGCTGGTGCCGGGCCGCGTAGTCGAACGAGCGGAGCATGCCGGCCACGTCCCGCAGCGGCGAGGAGCGGGCCCGGCGCTGGGCCAGCGGGCTGGCCGGCTCGCCCTCGAAGTCGAGCACCACCCAGCCGGTCTGGGTCCGCATCACCTGGCCCAGGTGGTAGTCGCCGTGCACCCGCTGGGCCGGCACCGGGTCGGTCAGCTTGGCCAGGCTGGAGAAGGCGTCGCCGATCATGTCGGTGTAGCGGCCGAGTTCGGGCACGGCCGCCACGGCCAGGTCGAGCCGCCGGAACATCTGCTCGGCCAGCTCGCGCAGGGCCTCGGGCTCCAGCTCCGAGGTGCCGAACGCCTCGGCCAGGTCCGCATGGACCTGCGCGGTCGCCACCCCGAGCCGTTCGGCCTCACCCGCGAAGTCGCCCCCCGCCGCGCCGGCTCCCGCGGCGCCCGTACCCGCGGCGCCCGTACCCGCCGAGCCGAGCTCCAGCGCGTACAGGTCGCGGACGCTCGTGGCGGCCAGCGCCCAGCCGTCCGAGGCCGCGCGCAGGTAGCGGGACAAGATGGCCAGCACGGTCGTGGCGCCGTCGATCCGGGTCTCGATCCAGCCGTACGGCTCGGCGATGTGCGTCGAGCCGAGCTCGGCCAGGGCCGCGGCCACCTCCAGGTCCGGGTTCGGGCCCGGCGCGACCCGCCGGAACACCTTGAAGATGGCCGACTCGCCGAACACCAGGCTGGTGTTGCTCTGCTCGCCGGTCAGCACCAGGCTGTCCAGCCCGGGCCCCGGCCCCGGCACCCACGACCAGTCGGCTTCGGGCAGACGGCAGAACCGCAGCGCGCCCACGGTCCGGTCGGCCAGGATCGCGTCAAGCAGCGCCCGGGTCAGGTCACTGTCGTGCAAGGCGTCGTAGAGCTGCTGGCCGTCACAGGTGCCGATCCGGGCGTGCCGCAGCCGGGCCGGCAGCCGGACGCGCTGGCCGATGAACAGCTGGTAGCAGTCGGAGGTCGCGCCGTGCGAGACGGTGACCAGCAGGTGCCGCAGGCCCGGGTCACCGGGGATGATCTCGGTCTCCGCCAGCACCGCCAGGTCGTGCACGGTCCGCCCCTTGCCGGCGAACCAGCGCTGCTTGACCAGCCACCCGGCCAGTACGTCTTCGAACGTCATGAGCTTGCCCTTACCCGGCGGATACGGCATCAACCGAGATACACCTGAGGGCCTGCGGGCTCCCGCTGGGCCGCGGCCCGTTCCTCGCGGGCGGCGGGCAGCTGGAACCAGTAGAACCCGTGACCGGGCAGGGTCAGCAGGTAGCTGAGCTCGCCGATCCGGGGGAAGACCACGCCGCCCATGCACTCCACCGGCGTGACGCCGATGAACCGCCGCAGGTCCAGCTCGACCGGCTGCGGGAACCGGGACAGGTTGTTCACGCACAAGATCCGGTCCGAGCCGTCCGAGTCCCCGTCCGCTGAGGCCGAGGGCAGCCGGACGAAGGCCAGCACGCTCGGGTTGGAGGAGGTCAGCTCCTCGTAGCTGCCGGTGCCGAACACCGGGTGCCGCTTGCGGATCTCGATCATCCGCCTGGTCCACTGCAGGAACGAGGCCGGGTTGCGCTGCTGGGCCTCCACGTTGAGCGCCTGGTAGCCGTAGATCGCGTCCATGATCGGCGGCAGGTACAGCCGCTGCGGGTCGGACTGGGAGAACCCGCCGTTGCGGTCGGGGGTCCACTGCATCGGGGTCCGCACGCCGTCCCGGTCGCCCAGCCAGATGTTGTCGCCCATGCCGATCTCGTCGCCGTAGTACAGCACCGGCGAGCCGGGCAGCGACAGCAGCAGCGCGGTGAACAGCTCGAGCTGGTTCCGGTCGCTGTCCAGCAGCGGGGCCAGCCGGCGCCGGATCCCGATGTTGGCCTTCATCCGGGGATCCTTGGCGTACTCGGCGTACATGTAGTCGCGCTCGTCGTCGGTCACCATCTCCAGCGTCAGCTCGTCGTGGTTGCGCAGGAAGATGCCCCACTGGCAGCCGGAAGGAACGGGCGGGGTCTGGGCCAGGATCTCCGAGATCGGGTAGCGCTGCTCCCGGCGCACGGCCATGAAGATGCGCGGCATGAGCGGGAAGTGGAACGCCATGTGGCACTCGTCCCCGCCCACCGACGGGTCGCCGAAGTACTCGATCACGTCGGCGGGCCACTGGTTGGCCTCGGCCAGCAGCACCTTGTCCGGGTAGAGCTTGTCGATCTCGGCCCTGATCCGCTTCAGGTACTCGTGCGTCTCCTTGAGGTTCTCGCAGTTGGTGCCCTCGCGCTCGTACAGGTACGGCACCGCGTCCAGCCGGAACCCGTCGATGCCCAGGTCCAGCCAGAACCGCAGCACCTCGATCATGGCGTCCTGCACGCGCGGGTTCTCGAAGTTCAGGTCCGGCTGGTGGGAGAAGAACCGGTGCCAGTAGTACTGGCCGCGGACCGGGTCGAAGGTCCAGTTGGAGGCCTCGGTGTCGACGAAGATGACCCGGGCCCCCGAGTACTTGTCGTCGGTGTCGGACCAGACGTAGAAGTCCCCGTAGGGCCCGTCCGGGTCCGAGCGCGACGCCTGGAACCAGGGGTGCTGGTCGGAGGTGTGGTTCATGACCAGGTCGGCGATGACCCGGATGCCCCGCTTGTGGGCCTCGTCCACCAGCGCGACGAAGTCCCCGATGTTCCCGTACTCGGGCAGCACGATCAGGAAGTCGGCGATGTCGTAGCCGCCGTCGCGCAGCGGGGACTGGTAGATGGGCAGCAGCCACAGGCAGTCGATGCCGAGCCACTCCAGGTAGTCCAGCTTGGAGGTCAGGCCGCGCAGGTCGCCGGTGCCATCCCCGGTGGAATCCTGGAAACCGCGCACGAGCACCTCGTAGAACACCGCGCGCTTGTACCAGTCCGGGTCGCGCGGCTGGTCCGTCGAGAACGAGTCGGCTATCGCCTCGTGGTGCTCTGTCACTGGCGGGATCTCCTGGTCTTGCTGGTACAGGCCGTTACTTACCAAGGTGCTACACGCTGGGGGTAACGGTAAAGATGTGCGCGGGCCGGGTCTCCGGGTTCAGGCGGATATAGTTCGCCTGCCCCCACAGGTAGGACTCGCCGGTGAGCTCGTCCGTCACGATGAACTCACGGTCCACGCCGAGTGCGGCCAGGTCCAGCCAGACCGTCGCCTCCCTGGTCCGATGCGGGTCCAGGTTGACGACCACGAGCACGGTGTCGGCCGGCTGCCCCCCGCCCGTCGCCGGGCTTGGCGGGATACTACTCGCCCGCTTGGAGAAGCACATCAGTTCCGGCTGGTCGACACGATGGAAGCGGAGATTGCGCAGCCGGTGCAGGGCCCGGTGGGCGCGCCTGATCCGGTTGAGCTCGGTGATCAGGTCCGCGATGCCGTACCCGCGCCGGGCCGCGCCCGCCCAGTCGCGCGGCCGGTACTGGTACTTCTCCGAGTCCAGGTACTCCTCGCTGCCCGGCCGCAGCGGCACGTTCTCGCCCAGCTCGTACCCCGAGTAGATGCCCCAGGCGGGGGACAGCATGGCGGCCAGCACGGCCCGGATCCGGAACGCGGGCAGCCCGCCGTACTGCAGGTACGCGTGCAGGATGTCCGGGGTGTTGGTGAAGAAGTTGGGCCGCATGAACGGCGCCGTGACCTCGGTCAGGTAGCGCAGGTACTCGGTCAGCTCCTCCTCCCCGTTCCGCCAGGTGAAGTACGTGTAGGACTGGTGGAAGCCGATCTTGGCCAGGGTGGCCATCATGGCCGGGCGGGTGAACGCCTCGGCCAGGAACAGCACGTCGGGGTCGCTGACCCGGATCTCGGCCAGCAGCCGTTCCCAGAACCGGACCGGCTTGGTGTGCGGGTTGTCGACCCGGAAGATCCGCACCCCGTGGTCCATCCACAGCCGCACGATCCGCAGCACCTCGGCGTAGATGCCCTCCGGGTCGTTGTCGAAGTTCAGCGGGTAGATGTCCTGGTACTTCTTGGGCGGGTTCTCGGCGTAGGCGATCGAGCCGTCGGCCCGGGTGGTGAACCATTCCGGGTGCTCCTTGACCCACGGGTGGTCCGGCGAGGCGTTCAGGGCCAGGTCGAGCGCCACCTCCATGCCCAGCTCGCGGGTGCGGGCCACGAACCCGTCGAAGTCCTCGAACGTGCCCAGGTCCGGGTGGATCGCGTCGTGCCCGCCGTCGGCCGACCCGATGGCCCACGGCGAGCCGGGGTCGCCCTCCTGCGGGATCAGCGTGTTGTTCCGCCCCTTGCGGAACGAGATGCCGATCGGGTGCACGGGCGGCAGGTACACCACGTCGAAGCCCATGGCGGCGACCGCGTCCAGCCGCCCGGCCGCGGTGCGCAGCGTGCCCGAGACCGGCGGCTGGTGCCCCGTCGGGTCGACCTGGGCCCCCTCGGACCGCGGGAAGAACTCATACCACGACCCGTACAGCGCCCGTTCCCGGTCCACCTGGACGGTCAGCGCCCGGGACCGGGTCACCAGCTCGCGCAGCGGCCACTGGGCCAAGATGGCGGCGACGGCGGGATCGGAGCACCCCGCGAACCGCTCCCACGGGGTCAGGTCCCGGTCGCGCAGCCGCGCGACCAGCGCCCGCAGCACGGTCCGGGCCGCGGCCGGCCGGGCGGCGCCGGGCGGCTGGGGGATCCGCCGCGCGGCCCGCTCGTACAGCAGGGCGCCCTCGGTGAGCATCAGCTCCACGTCCTGCCCGGCCGGGATCTTGATCGCCGCGTCATGGTGCCAGCTGGCGATCGGATCGGCCCACGCCTCCACGTGGAAGCGCCACAGGCCCTCCCCGGTCACGGTCACGTCCGCGCCGTAGCGGTCGGTGCCGGGGGCCAGCTCGAGCATCGGCACCAGCGGGCCCCGGTTCCGTTCCGGGTCCCGCAGCACCGCGCCGACGCCGATCAGGCCGTGCCCCTCGCGGAACACGGTGGCGCTCACCTCGAAGGTCTCCCCGGCCACCGCCTTGGCCGGACGGGTGCCGCAGTCCACCACGGGCTCGAGGTCAAGGATCGGGATTCGTCCAATCACGCTGGTTACGCTACCGATCGCGGGGCGCTTCATGCCAGCGCGGGTCCCGGTAGACGACGCGTGCCGTCACCACGGTTTTCTCGGGACCTGGCTGAGGACTGTTACCGCTGCTCGTTAGGTATAATGTGAATTAATTTTTACCTAACGGAGCGTGGCTCGCCCGGCCGCTATCTCCGATCAGTTCGGCGTGGTGAGCGCGGACCGAATATCGTCTGCCCGTGAAAGCGATTCGCCGGTTCACCGTCCGCGTCACCCTGCCCGAGCCGCTGGCTCCCCTGCACGGCCTGATGCTGAACCTCCGCTGGTCCTGGCATGCCCCGACCGCCGACCTGTTCGCCTCGATCGACCCGGACGCGTGGCAGGCGTCCGGCGGCGATCCCATCGCGATGCTCAGCGCGCTGCCGCCGGACCGGATCTCGGCCCTGGCCGCCGACGATGCGTTCCTGGGCCGGCTGGCCGCGGCCGAGCAGAGCCTGCGCGAGTACATGTCGGTTCCGCGCTGGTACGCCGGGCTGGACCAGCCGGGTCCCGCGGCGGTGGCGTACTTCTCGCCCGAGTACGGCATCACCGCCGCGCTGCCGCAGTATTCGGGCGGCCTGGGCATCCTGGCCGGGGACCACCTGAAGTCGGCCAGCGACCTGGGCGTGCCGCTGATCGGGGTCGGGCTGCTGTACCGGCACGGGTACTTCACCCAGTCGCTGTCCGCCGACGGCTGGCAGGCCGAGCGCTACCCGAGCGATGACCCGAACGGCCAGCCGCTCGAGCTGCTCCGCGACGCGGCCGGCTCGGCGGTCCACGTCGCGGTCAGCCTGCCCGCGGGCCGCAACCTGGCCGCCCAGGTCTGGGTGGCGCAGCTGGGCCGGATCCCGCTGCTGCTGCTGGATTCCTACGTCGAGGAGAACGAGCCCGACCTGCACGAGGTCACCGACCGGCTGTACGGCGGCGGCAGCGACCACCGGCTCCGGCAGGAGCTGCTGCTCGGCATCGGCGGCATGCGGGCCGTGCGGGCCTTCTGCGCGCTGACCGGCCACCCGTCGCCCGAGGTGTTCCACACCAACGAGGGCCACGCCGGGTTCCTCGGCCTGGAGCGGATCCGCGAGTACGCCGAGCGCGGGCTGAGCTTCGACGAGGCCATCGAGGTCTGCCGGGCCGGCACGGTGTTCACCACGCACACGCCGGTCCCGGCCGGCATCGACCGGTTCAGCCGCGAGCTGATCCGCCAGCACTTCGACGACGACCCGCTGCTGCCCGTGGACCGGGTGCTCGCGCTCGGCGCGGAGACCTACCCGGGCGGGGACCCGGCCGTGTTCAACATGGCCGTCATGGGCATGCGGCTGGCCCAGCGGGTCAACGGCGTCTCGATCCTGCACGGCCAGGTGAGCAGGCAGATGTTCGCGGGCCTGTGGCCGGGGTTCGACACCCGCGAGGTGCCGATCGGCTCGGTCACCAACGGCGTGCACACCCCCACCTGGATCGCGGCCGAGGTCAGCGTCCTGGCCGACGGCGTCGGCCCGGGGGGACGACCCCCCCAGGCCCCCCGGCAAGGGGCGGGCAGCTGGGACTGGGAGCAGGCCGCGGCCGCCCCGGCCGCCGAGATCTGGGCCGCCCGGTCCGCGCTGCGGTCCCGGCTGGTGGCCGAGACCCGGCGGCGGCTGCGCGCCTCCTGGCGGCAGCGCGGCGCGTCCGGCGCCGAACTGACCTGGATCGACGACGTCCTGGACGAGCACGTGCTCACCATCGGGTTCGCCCGGCGGGTGCCGTCCTACAAGCGGCTCACGCTCATGCTCAACGACCCGGCCCAGCTGGCCCAGCTGCTCAACGACCCCTCGCAGCCGGTGCAGGTCGTGGTGGCGGGCAAGGCCCACCCGGCCGATGACGGCGGCAAGGCCCTGATCCAGCAGATGGTCCAGTTCAGCGACACCCCGGACGTGCGGCGCCGGATCGTGTTCCTGCCCGACTACGACATGGCCATGGCGCGCACCCTGGTCCAGGGCTGCGACGTGTGGCTGAACAACCCGCTGC